>JADHED010002531.1_pt1 | contig 12582 bp, 14 predicted proteins | sample 8952041 | NCBI WGS metagenome assembly JADHED01 (sample SAMN16124423, study PRJNA663239) | bioreactor sludge metagenome | isolation source: sludge (control) | place: India:Bengaluru | collected 2018-09-08
GAGCGGCGCAAAGCCCCAACGGGGCGGGGGCATCCGGTTTTTCAACCGCAGGGGGGAAAATGCCTCAGAAGGATTTCACATATCCCTGCAACACACAAAGTTCATTGAGCTAAGTCGTGCAAAATATCACTGAATAAGAATATTTCATTAATTTACAAACTAAACCTCTTGCATTACATGAATAGCGAGTAATTCGATAAACTATTTTCTTTTTTAAATAGTCTAAGAATGAAAAACTCATTAATCTTCGCCCTGGTCACAGTTGCCGCCACCAGCCTCCAGGCAGCAAGTTTTGAAGACCACGCACGTGTGCTCGATGCGCAGAAACGCTACAGCGGAAATTCTTCAAATTCTGGAACCCGCACCTTCTGCGAACCTGTCCAGCAAACGCCATCAAACGAATATGGAGCTGGAACCGCAATCGGCGCCCTGGCTGGCGGTCTTGTTGGCAGTCAGGTCGGGAAAGGCAATGGACGTATCGCAGGAGCTGCCGTCGGCGCTGCAACAGGCGCAATGGCCGGGCACTATGTTGAAGGCCGAAACCGCCAACCGCAGCAACGGTGCTACCAAACGAGTGAGGGTTATGGGAACGGCTACAACAACGCAGGACAACGACGCGCCACCGGCTACACCGTCACCTACGAGTACGCTGGCCGGACGTTCACCGAATACCGCAACCGCCCGCCGACAGGAGACACAATCAAAGTTCGGGTGAATGTCGTCCCAAACTAAGATGCCTGTAAGCCGCCAAGAGGCCTCAGAAGCACTTGAGGACTTCAAGCGCGAATACACAGGGCTCTCCCAAGTCAAATATGTCTTGCTTGAAAACAAGAAGGATTTTCATGACCACTACGGACCCAACGCCGAGAGAGCCGTCCAGGCCTGGGCGGGAAAGCTCGGCGCCTACTCCAGAAGCACCCGCACCATTGCCCTGGCCCTTGCCGCCCACGATGACAAATCGGAAATTGCGGCCACCCTCGCCCACGAAGGAATTGGACATTCCGGCATCAATACTTTCTCAGGCGCAGAAAAACGAGGGTTGATCGACGCGCTCATTGAATCCAAGAAGCATCCCGGCGCTTTGCGGGATTCGTACTGGAAAGCCGTCGAGGACGCCTATCCCCATCTGGGCAAGAGCGAACAAGCCGAAGAGATTTTTAGCCTCATGGCCGAAACCGTTCACGCCAGGGGCGGCGGCCAATACAACGCAAAAGCATTTGACCACGCTTGGCAAAAATCAGTCGTAGAGCAAAGCGAGCCGCTGCAAGCATGGGGACTTGCTCAAGTGGTCGAACATGTAGCCCATGGGTTGCGGGAGAACACGCGGCAGCATCAGATTTTCCCCACGAGCGACACGGATCAATTCCGGCTCGCCACCCCACAAGAAAAAATGGCTGCAATCAGCAGCCATTTGAATCAGGGAAATTTCAGTGACAGAGAGCGCTCGATCATTCTTGAGCGCATCCAGAACAACGCCCGGTACGCCGACAACACGGCACAGCCGAAAGCAAGCGAGCTAGAGCGTTAGCGACCCTTGCCGGAGTCGCCCGGAACCCGGGCGCGAAGCGCCTCCAGCTCAACGCGCAGGCGTTCATTTTCTGCGTGTTGCGCAGCCTCCACGGCGTCCCTGCGCTTGCTCTCGGCCTGCAGCACGTCCACCTGGCCCGACAGACGAGCGCCCTGCTCTCTCGCCTGGCTTGCCAGGTTGCGCGCATCCTCACGCTCGGCGTGCGCCTTGCGCACGTCTTGCGTGACTTGATCGGCCTGACGCTCTGCCAGCTCCGCGCGTGTTTCGGCGCGAACCACCAGCTCCGCAGACGCTTCCAACCGCGCCGCCAGCACCGCAGCCGCTTGCTCGGCCGCAATGCGGCCCTTGCGTTCGTCCTCGACCGCTGCGCGCAATTGCTCGACCTCTTTCCCTTGTGCAGCGTGTCTTTCCGTCAGCCCCTCAGCCCTGAGCCGGGCCGTGGCCAACTCTACGCGGGCCGCTTCTGCCGCCTGCTGTTCGCGCTCGACGCGCCCAGTCAATTCAACCAGGTCTGCAGCCTGCTGCGCCGCTTTGCCCGCCAAGGTGTCACGCTCAGTCGTCAATACGGCCATCTGGGCGATAAGCGAATCCCGCTCGTCCTCCAGAGACTCGCCAGTCATAGCAAGATCCGCAGCTTCGGTTTGCACCTCCACCAAGCGCCCTTCAATTTCAGCCCGCGCCTGCGCTGCCGCGCGGCCAATCTCCGCAGCGATAGCAGCGGCCAGCGCTTGAGGAAGCTCAAGCGCTGCAGCCGCCGCCATGGGCCGGGCATCCCGCCAAGCCGACAAATGCTTTTGGATTGTGTTCGGGCTCCCCCGGTCGCCCAACCGCTCGCGCACAGCGCGGATCGTCGCCTGTTTTCCTTCACCAATCAGCGCGTCAGCAACCGCTGACACCTGCTCAGAAGTAACGCCTATGCGGGCCATGATACGCCTTTCGTATTGTCGTATCTGTATTATGTATCAATACGATATGTTATTCAATACGAAAACGATACGATATCGTCAAAGTGCCTAAAAAGATCAGGCGGTTTTAACCTCGTTGAGCAAGTCGGGGTGACGATCCAACAGCTTGAACAGCTTGACCAAGGACAGGGGCGGCTTAGTTTTTCCGTTTTCATAGCGCGAGAACGCATTGATGCCGCCGCCAAAGAGTTCGGCGGCCTGCCGCTGGTCAAGGTCGAGTTTTCTACGAACCTTGGCGATGTAGTCGGGATCGACGTAGGCGGAATTCACTTGACGCTGAAACAGGCCGACCATTTCGCTGTAACGGTCGCCATGCTCACGGTTCAAGACGACTTCACCACAAGCCGGGCAAAAGTCACCCGTCACCGCTGGGATGGTGGTGTTTTCACCCTTGTAGGTGTAGGGCATGTCGCGCGTGTCGTGGATCAGTTCCGCCGCGCCGCAGCATGGGCATTTCATGGTCATAGCTCCTTGAAAGAAACGATCAACACGTCATCAATGACGGTCAGCTTTAGGTACACCTCGCCGTTCGCCGTCTCGGCGCGGTACACGTCTTGCCAAATACGATGATCGGTGTGGGTCGTCATACTCTTGTAAAAGTCGCTTGGTGTAAGCGCCAAGACAACGGCACACATGCCGGTCAAGTCGCAAATGCCCAGTTCGCGCGCGCCATTGAATGCGCTAGCTGTGGCCCTGACCTGGCCAGCCTCGATCAAGGCTTTGACGACTGGCAGCTTGCAGTGCGGGGTGCCTTTTTCCATAACGTCATTTTAACCTAAAACGTTAATTTGTCAATTAGGTTAATGTCGGAGAGCTTTGCGGTTTCCGGCATCGAGGCCACAGGAGCCAATTTAAGCCCCGCAGGTATGCCACCCTGCCCCACCCCTTCGCCGCTGAAATTGAGTACCCTCTCCCGCGTTCTGGCGCGCTCAGTCAACTCTTCAAGGGCTGAGCGACCCCCGTTTTTGGTTTCAAGTTGGGGGGAGCCGTGTGCCGAACGGCGCACAGGGGGGCGAAGCCCCCAGGGGGTCGGGGGGCTGCAAGCCCCACGCCTGGGAGCGCCATAGGCGCGGCGGGGACCGCTGGGGGTGTCGTGTTCAGCCCCCTCTGGGGGCCTATTAAATGGGTGAGGCCGTAGGCCGAGGGCGAAGCCCTGGGGTGCCGGGTGGGGAGCGCCGTAGGCGCGGGCGAAGCGCGTAGCGCGTAGGAGCCGGCGGGGCGAAGCCCCTAGAGGCGGTGTCTTTTCCTATTGGTTAATTACTATAGGAAAGGAATACAGGGTGCGGGTCCGAAAAACGCGATTTCTTCAATCATGACATGGGCTTAGGTCAGCCTGATTGGCGCCTTCGCGGGAGTTGTTCATCACATTTGCGGGAGTTGTTCAGCGTGCATAACTCCGCCGAAACAACTTAAGTTGTTGATTTCATTTAAGAAATGGCGCGGGAGTTGTTCAGCGTGCATAACTTTTCTTTTGCACAATGTTTTCCACAAAATATGCACAGCCTTATCAACAGTCCGTGGCGCGGGAGTTCTTCATCAAATTTGTAGCGGTGCATCCCCTGTGCGCCGGGAGTTGTTCATCAAACGGCGGGAGTTCTTCATCACACGTTTGAGGCCTAAAGATGACGTCGGCGGGAGTTCTTCATCACACCCGAATTCATCAACATGTACGGATTAGATGCGGCACTCCTATGCAAGCCATGCGATTTTCGGTGGGATGCGCATCGAGATTGCGCAGCAAAACTTGGGACATGCGTCGCTGGCGACTACGACCATCTACGTCGCGACTGAGAAGCGTCGGCGGATGAAGGCTGTCGAGGCGTTTTGGCGGAAGTAGGCGGGGAAGGTCAATAGCGCCGTGCAAGCGCGGCGAAAGGTGGACTCACAGGCCGCTTCAGGCTGGTAGCAGCCACTCAGGCCCTAACCCTTGAATGACTCCGCGCACCGGAACCAGTCGCTCGACTTTCATTAGGGAAGGCCTGCAAAACCTCGGCATCGAATGCCTAGTGTCAAAAAGAGTCTGAGCGAGAGCGGATTCGAACCCAAGACCAAGAGGACTCAAGCGCGAGTTCCTCGGCGACATGAACTTGGTGGTGCTCCGGAATCGAGCTCATTTCGCTGATCAGTTCTCTGCTACGCCCGACGAAGCTCGGCGTGGCTGATCGGCATTGCGGGTGTGAGCTAACGCGCATCTGTCTCCGCCGCGCCGCGGACCATGCCGTGGGCCGTGACGTTCACATGATTCTTGAAGGAGTGGCGGCCGCCATGGCTGTCTGCGAAGAACGTCTTGCCCTTTGCCTTCGGCGACACATCGAAATGGAAGCCCTCGGGGAGGCGCAACGAGTATTTCCAGTCCATGGGGAACTCGGGATTTCCATGCCTCGCGCCGTCATCGTCCCAGATCCAACCGTCTTCCGCACTCCAAGGCGAGTTCTTGAACCCATCTACCCGCCGACGGTGGGCGTTAGTGAATTTGGCGATGCGCTTCGCTGCTGTCTCCAAGTGCCCGCGATGGTTATAGCTTTCAGCTAGGCGCCATGTATCCGCCAGGTCCCGTTGACATCCGAAGATCGCGGGCAAGGCGAGCGGAGAAGCCGAGCTGCTCGGCTTCACGTTGGCCATCCAATAATCTTCTTCTGACAGGGCGGCAGCAAGCGCCGCCATTAGGCTAGCTTCCTCGCCCCTGCCGACCAGATTGACGGGCGCGGGGTCGAACCATCTGAATCGGAAGTGCGGCCGAACGAGGTCCTCGATGTCCTTCCGATCCTTCAGCGCGGACACGCCAAAGATGTGAGCCCCGTCTCTCTCTTCGGCCAGCCGCAGCAACTCGTCCACTTGCTCGCGCCCGATCTGATTTTGGCCGTTGGCCTTACCGAACATCGTGACAGCCGTCCAGCCGGCAACGCCAGCCGGATCGCGTTCGAGGGCAGTCTTGACTCGCGGTCCTAGGCTTCGCTGGACGCCCGCCAGGATGAAGGTTGGCATCGCCTATGCTCCTATGAATCACTTCTTGGCGAGCAGTCTCAACACGATGTCCATGGGCACGCTAATGCGAGCCAGGTCTTCTTCGGTGAGGAGAGATGAGAGCTCAAGCAGGTGTCGCTTGTTGTCCAGGCTAACCGGCGCCGCAGGAGAGGCGGCGCCGGTCGACCTGAGCTCCGTCGCATCCACCCACGAAGGTTGCCAAACCAAGCTTTTGCGGACTGACCACTCTCTGAGGCGCGTGGCGAGGCGCGCCACTCGAAACACGTGCCATTTTTTCACCAAGCCAAATTCCTGCACGGTATCGCCGAAATCTCCCAAAGGCCGGGTCGTCGCCAACGAGGCGAGCAACGCGTCCTTGCCGGCGTCGACAGGTTCTGCCTCCTTGATGAACACATTCCGAAGCAGCAACTCCTTTTCGAGCGTCGTCGCGGGCATGGCCACCGCGGTCTGCGGCGGTTGATCGCCTTCCCTGATCCACAGGACGAGATCCTTCTCCGGTTCGTAATATGGCAGCCCATAGGCGGGAGTGGGCACCTTGGTGAGCGCGTCGAAAATATCTTGCCTAATCCTGGCCGCTGCGGGGGCCGCTCCAGGTTGCTCGATCGCCAACAGTTCCGCCCTCGCGGCTGGAACAACCAATACGTCGCTGCCTGGGCGCCTTTGAAGGATAAAGTCGGCTGGAAATGCCTCGACAAGCTCCGTGAACTTGCGCACGCCTGGTGGCGGGAAGTCCAAACCACGTTGGCGTGCGAGATGGGCAATCGCGCTGCGAAGCTTCGCGCCCGGCGCTGGCGCGCCCGTTCTTTCTACGAGTTCCGTCAGCGCCTCGTTGATTAGCTCTTGCCAGACGTTTTCCATGGTCGCTATGAGTGTGAAGCCGCCAGCCTCAAAATGACAAAAGGGCACCGTCGGTGCCCATTTTGCGGAATACATACCACGTTCGCAGCAGCTGGATGCCTAAGCATTGAGCGGCGGGGTTGATAGAGCCTCGTGGAAGACCGCTATGCCGCGCCGCGCCAGGTGGCGCCCTTCCGGATAAGCGCAGTAATAGCCTGGCTGATGCGGAATTACATCGTTTATACCACAAGAGTCTTGGTCGGCCACCCCACCGTGCCGATCAATTACCTGATGCGCCTTAAAAAAATCCGCGAAACTCCCAAGGCGAGCTCAGGATGAACCGCCCCAGGGCGGTTCATCTATCTGACGGGAGCGCCTGCGACGGGCAAGTCAACTCTCAGCCGCAACCTTGCTCGGCTCGTGCCTAAGCTGAAGGTGTTTTTTTACAGTGAGGGGCTTCACAAACTCACTCAGCGCAAGTCAGGTGGCAGTGCAATGACTGAAGATGACATCAGACGGCACTCAGCACTTGTGGTGACGCCGCAGGACGTCGAGCTGGTTGATGATGAGCTCGTCGAAATGGTTCAGCGGGAGCGAGTCCTGACGCCATGGAGCGCCCGCTTATCTCCGAATTCGAGTCCGACATGCACACGCACCTGCAGGCCGCGCTTATCACTCAGTATGGGGACTAACTGGCAAAGCCGTCTACTTTTTTGACAGGAGCGCCCACGCAGCACGAGCTCACGGAGGTCGTCTTGAAGCGACTGTGCTTGCTTCCTGACGCGGCCACGTTACGCAGCAAGCAGTGAAGGCTGGTGTAGATAGGCCGAGCGGCGCCAACACGCCGTGCTCTGCTCCATCTCTGAGTAGAGCCGATTGGCACCTTTGTGAGATAACGGCGTCACTCGAACTTCAGTCGCAAGAGTCTGCGACCGTCCCTTATGTGGAGCTCTCCATAAGCAGCGTTATGCACAGTGCTCTGTTATGAGTAGCCCGGTGGGTGCTTGTGCGAGATCTCCCTGGTGCGGGGCACGTGCACGCGCTACGAGGCTATCCATAGTTTCGTCATGCTCAGAGGTGCCAAAGGCGATGAATCCTTGCTGAGGCTGCGCACCGCGGCTTCATCTCCAGCCGTGCGGCGAACTGTTCCAATCCCAGGAGTTTGATTCGCCGCTGGCGAGGGAAGACCCATCACAAACAGGCGAAGTCGGTTGGGGCGGTGTGCCATCGTCATCACGTCGGCGGCTACCGTGTGACAAGACTATTTGCCCTCGATCTCGCCTCGTCGGGAATCAAACGTTATGTGCAGCGCGTCCTCGTCCTTGACGCCGGCAACGCCAGCGTTCATGCGGCCTGCAGCCTGACGGCGTCGGAGTCCTGCATATAACTGGAACCTGTGCATAACGCTGCAAAGCGGTCATCCCGGATCCAAAGCGTTCAAGGGTTCATTGACCCTGTTCACATTTATAGCCGACGTTGCCACCGGACCGGTGCGCTGTCCGCCTAGTGCCACCCAAAATTTCGCGGACGCGAAATTCAGAAGAGCGAGTTCTGTCCATCGTCACTGTCCCCGCTTCTACTCCCCTTTTTCTTGCGTACAGGGGCAACGTGTGGGGGCGACGGGAGCAGGACAAGGCCGTTGTCCTCGACCTTGAGCCGCGCAAGTGGGTAAACGATCTGCACGGCCTTCAATGCCTTCAAGAACCCTTTCTTGAAGTCTCTGGAAGCCTGGTCGATGTTGTTGGTGTTGAACGAGGAACCAAATTGGCCCATCAAGGATTCCCACCGGATCGGCCTTGTCGGTCTGTCCGTGTAGCTCATTCGGTAGGTGAGCCAGGAATAAATGTCCATCGCCAGCGGCGAACCCCGCAGCGCCTTGTATGCCCGCAAATCAATGGGAATGGGGTGCTCGATCAGCTCATTAAAAAATGGGGCGCTGAGCCTGACGCCCGACTTCCATTTCCCTGCGTCGCGCTCATGCTGCGGAACCCAAATGGCGCGCTCGTCGCCATCGACAGGCGTATCAAGGTCGAATGCTTCTTCATTCTCCAAGTGCAGGCCGTCAGCGATCAGCACATTGCGCAAAACGAAGCCAGGATCGCCAGCAGCTCCGCGTGTCATCTGCGCGGTAATGAGCGAACCAAAAAGGCGCTTCATCTGCTCGGCAACGCGGGTGGACGTTCCACGCTCGCCGCCGCCCGCGCGCAACTCTAAAACGTCTCGCAGGAACTGGCGCAAGGAGTCGCCCAGCTCGATAACCGGCGATTGGTTGCGCACCGCCTCGGTAGCCACCCATGACATAAGCAAGCGCGGGTAGATCCCGTAAGGGATTCCGCCCTCGTAGCCCGCCAGGATGCGCAATTTGAAGTCGCCGTTTACGCGCGTAAAAACGTCCGCCTTGGGGTCTTTGTAGGGCATCGTGGCGAGCACCAGGGCGCGGGTCATGTACCCAAGGGTTCCGGCCTGCCGTGCGTCTTCCGCCTCGATGGCGAATTGCTCATCAATAGCGCGGCGCACCCACTCCGGCACGTGCCCTGCCCTATAGTCGATGATCGTTTCTTGCTTCTTTGCCGCCATGGAAAGTTATAATTTTTCTGCCGTTGCAAATGCACTGGCTTGACTACTTACAGCCCGGCATAACCTGCCGGGCTTTTTTTATGGGTCATCGGTCGGTACTCCGGCGCCGATATGCCGTCGCAAGCAATGCCGCCCCCGCCTCTGCCACCTGGTTCAAACGCGCCTGGTGTGCAGCCTCTGCGTCGGCCTGGCTGCGCTCAACAATTGCAGCAGGCGCGGTAATGGTCGCACGCCTCCACCCACGCGGCAAGCTGCGTTCAATTCCTGTTTCTTCGATTACGCGGGCCTCTTTGTAGCGGTCGAGGGTGTCGCGCATCCGTTGCACCGTCTTCCAAACCGCCTGCCGGGTCACGCCAAACTGATCTGCAGCTTCCTGGTTGGAGTAGCTATCCAACATCACTAGGCGCGCTGCCGCAATGCGGTCGGCACTCAAGCTGTCTTTCAGCAAGTGCTGCAGCGCTTCAAACTCTGGGACAGACACAGGAACAAATTCGCCATGCGTCATAAATCACCCCACGTAGACCAAAAATAGAACAACTCGAATCCCCTTGTATGCGCCGCCCCGTCGGGCGGCGCATCACTTCAAACAATCACCGACAGAACATCATCCAAGCGGAACTCGCTGTTGAACGAGCCTTCCAGTCCGCACATGCACGCTGCCAGCAGCAGCGCCCCGGCGCCCTCAGTCGCAAACCGCCCTTCGCGCAGGCCTGCAAATACATGCTTCCCGGCGTTCTCTGCTTTGCGCGCCTGCTCGAAAGGCGTGCGCAGCGCGGCGATGCAGGCGCTTTGCTCTTCGGGTTGCAGGGCGGACAAAACTTCTTCGGGCCGCTGGCCCTCAACTGCCAGACGCTCGTAAATGTCCACCAGCAGGCTAGGAACATCGACGCCTGACGAGCCGCTGGCCAGCATGTCGCGCGTTCGCATGTCCTTTTGGGCAACCGTCGTATTGGCGCCCTTCTCTGCGCCCTTCTTCCCTGCCTTGGGTGCCTTGGGCTTGACCTCGTCGCGCACAGCCAGCGCCTTGGCGCGGGCATCTTCCTTGCCCCGCGTCTTCTTCAAATCGTCCACCAATTCTTTCGCCTTGGCGGGGTTGACCTTCTCCACTTGGCGCACGGTGGAAATCACTTCGGCGTCGGCGCTAATGGACTCATTGACCAGCCGTTTTGCCTGCTCCGGCAGGTGCAGCAGCGAAAGCATTTTGGACAGCCAGGGGCGGCCTTTGTTGTGGCGTTCCAAGACCGCTTCGACCGAACCCAGCGTATCCAGGTCACGCTGAATCTTGCGGGCTTCCTCGATTTGGGTGAGGTTTTTGCGGTGTGTGTTCTCCGCAAACTGCAGATCCTCCGCTTCTTCGTCGGTCAGCTCCTTGGCCTTTGCGCGCAGCGTGGCCAGGCCTTGCAAGCGCGCAGCGCGCACGCGCCGTTCACCGGCCACCAGCCGGAACGGCTTGGGGTGTCCTGCGGGCATGACGCGCAGAAAAATGGCCTGAATCTGCATCTTGGCCAGGCTTGCCCCCAACTCCGACAATCCTTGCTCGTCGTCCTCGAATTCTTCGCGTACCTGACCGATGATTTCCACGTCATCGAGGTTCACCGCAAATTCCGGCATTTCTGCATCACCAAACAATGCATCAATGCCCGTGCCCATGGCACCGCCTGCGCCCAGCATGAGGCCAGCCCCTGCAAAGGCGTTGGAGCCCGCTGCCTTGGCCTTCATCGGGGCCTTCTTCGCGGCTACGGCCGCTGGAGCGCCCTGCCCCATCTTTTTGCTCGTCAACGTCTTGGCGTTCATTTCCCCATCCTCCCCAAAATTGATGCACAAGCCGCGCGCCACTCCTGCGCAGCCTTCAAATGTCCGTCACCCCTGGTGGCAACCCACACAGGACGGCGCAGCGCAATTGCTTTGCGAACCGGCGCGCGCTCGGGCAGCACCTCGGGCAAGATCGCGGCCCCGTACTGGGCGCGAAGCGATGCAAGCCCCTCGCGTTCCTCGGTGCTGCGGTTGTTCGTTTTGACCGGCAGAATGCCGATGTGACGAAGACGCGGATTGAACCCCTGCGTGCGGACGATGTGAATCGTCTGCAGCAAGTCGGCCACGCCCGCCAACTCATACAACCCAACGGAAACCGGCGTCACCACATAGTCAGCAGCGGCCAGCGAAGCCATGAGACGCACGCCCAGCAAAGGCGGCGTATCCAGCAGGCACAAATCAAAGTCGCCTGCAAACTGCCGCAGGGCAGGGCCAGGGCGGCGGATCACTTCGTTTTCGGCCTTGTCGATGGAGAGGAGGGCGTTATCGGCGCGGATGATCGCCAGCCGGTCTGTGATGTACTCCGGCCCCTCCTGCGGCGCTGCAGCGTCGTACAACCGGGAAGCCAATAAGCCAGGTTCTGCGTCATCGCCAGCCGGGAAGCTCAGGGACAAACTGCCTTGCTTGTCCATATCCACCAGCAGCACACGCAACCCCGCCTCGATGGCGGCATAGGCCAGGTGCACGGTCAACGTGCTCTTGCCTACGCCACCTTTCTGATTCGCAATCGCAAGAATTTTCATGTTCGGCTCGACTAATTAATTTATAAGTTTTGCAGAGAGGGTAGGGCGGTGTACCACAGTTCGCAACCTTTTTAGGTTGTCAAGACAGATTTTCGCCTCCGCGAAATTTCCGCCCTCACACTCAGTATGGCAAATCGTCATCCATCTCCTGGGGCGGGGCGCCCACCGGTTGCGGCTCGTTTCCTTGGCCTTGCGGCTGGCGAGAGCCACCCCCTGCGCCCTCTGGGCGAGCGCCAAGCGGCTGGACATCATCTGCGCGCACCTCCGTGCTGTAGCGTTCGATACCTTGCTTGTCCGTCCATTTGCGCGTGCGCAAGAAACCCTCGACATAGATCTGACGACCTTTGCCCAGGTACTCCCGCACAAAGTCGGCTTGCTGCCGGTAGCACACGATGCTGTGCCACTCGGTGTGCTCCTTTCGCTCCTGCGTGCTTCGATCCGTCCAACCTTCGGTGGTCGCAAGGCGAAAGTGCGCCACCGGATCACCGTTGGGCATCGTGCGGCACTCGGGCGCGTTTCCGATGTTGCCCATCAGCATTACTTTGTTCAAAGAGGCCATTTTTTCTACTCCGTTGCGTGATGGCCCGATACCGGGCCGGGTTGAAATTCAGAACAAGCCCAATCGCTTGCGCACGCTCTCGCGCACCTCGGCAAGCGGCTTGGGTGAAAAATGAAAGTCCAGCTCGAAGCCCAACAACAGCAGCTCCGACAGATCGACATAGCCCAGCTCGGCCATCTGGTAGTCAGCGTTCAAGAGGGCGAAAGCAAACACTTGCTCGACACCCCCGCCCACGTCTTTCTCCAACACCCACACATCAGACGCACCCAGGAAGTAGTGCAGGTACACCGTCTGTGCTGCATCGGAATCCTCCTGCCCGCCAATCACCGGCATGGCTTCGATGCGTTGCGCGAGGTCCGCCGCAACCCCCTGAAAAAATTCACTTTCTTCGCTGCCGCTCATCAAAGATTGAAGTGAGGCCCACTGTGGCCACCCCATAAAACGTGCAATAGGTTGCGCTTGGTCATTGACGGAAATCGCTTGATTCGTCATAAGAGTTCCTTTTCGATGGCTTGACTAGGTTTCTTGTATATGGTGATTTCTTCGTTCACCATGGTATAGATTATAATCGCACCA
>JADHED010002532.1_pt1 | contig 12581 bp, 27 predicted proteins | sample 8952041 | NCBI WGS metagenome assembly JADHED01 (sample SAMN16124423, study PRJNA663239) | bioreactor sludge metagenome | isolation source: sludge (control) | place: India:Bengaluru | collected 2018-09-08
GGTCGCTGGTGTAGACGTACTCCCAGTCATTTTGTCCTGCACGTTCAGCCGCTTCACGTAATGCGCGTTTGTCGATGTTGCTCATTGGGCGGCTCCGGGCTTGCGAGTTAACTGGTTGATGTAGCGCTGGAGTTGATTCCAGATACCTACATGCACGTTATGGGCATCCACGCAGATATTGTGAATCTCCGCATCCTTCACCCCGCGCACGCCGACCATGCCGACTTCATTAAGCTCATTCATTTTTGAAGCGCTGACACGCTGAGCCTTGCGCATACGGTTGACTATTTTGCGATGTGTCATGACTGCACTCCTTTGCGAATTTGATTCAGACGCGCTGTCAGGTATCGATTTTTGTTGAGACGCTCTGCATTCCCGAATGAGTCACGCTTCAGCATTTCTTCTCGTGGGATATCGTTGATGGGTTTGAAGCGGTGTCCGGCGATTAACTCATTGGGGGTGATGAATGGGTCGTAATAATTTCCGATCATGATGAATTCCTCAGTCCATGCGTACATGACCAAATCGGCCGTAGTAAACACGGTCACGGTCATTGCATCTTGATGGTTGTTTAGGTCCGACTGTTTCCCAGCCAGGAGAGAAGGAGGCCATGAAGTTGTCATGCCAGAGCTTTGATTCGTACTTCCTGGTGATCTTCTCTATCCAGTAGTCATCCTGCGCATCCTGAATCTGCTCTGGAGTTCGTTCATCCTTTGGCAGAGTTCCGCTCTCTTTCTGCTGGTAGTAAAGCTCCAGGTCAACGCATATCCGGGCAATAACTTCGTCCTTCGATTCCAGTTTTTTAGGTGCACGGAAGTAACCATTTTCATCAGGTGACATGGCTTAATCCTTAAACTGGAGGCGAAGTTATACCGCCTCCGTGAGGTGAAATAGAATGTTCAGGTGGTGGTTAAGCCAGGTCAGAAGGGGATGTCGTCGTCGAAGTCCATCGGAGGTTCGCTAGCCTGATTAGGCTGTTGCGGCTGGCTATTTTGCTGCTTTGGCTGACTATCCGCTTCGCGCTTGCCACCAAGCATTTGGAGTGTTCCGCCTACGCCAACTAAAACCTCAGTGGTGTACTTTTCTGTTCCTGACTGATCTGTCCATTTTCGAGTACGCAGCTTACCTTCCAGATACACCTCGGAGCCTTTCCGCAGGTATTCACCGGCAATCTCTGCCAGCTTTCCGCTCATCACCACACGGTGCCATTCAGTTTGCTCTTTCTGCTCTCCTGTCTGCTTGTCTCGCCACTGTTCCGATGTAGCTACGGTCATGTTGGCAAATGCAGAGCCAGAAGGCGCATAGCGCACTTCCGGATCCTGACCCAGCCTACCTACTATGATTACCTTATTGACGCCTCTGCTAGCCATTTATGCCACCTTTTTAAGTTCACTGATACGAGTGTTCATTGCCTGTACGCATTTCTCCTGATGCTCAGGGTGTCCATTCATTAACTGCCAGTCTGACTGATATCGTTCAATCAGCTTTTTCTTCACTGTTTCCGTTAGTGCATATGCGCAAAAGTCAGCCAATACCTTGTCGGCATCAATGGCGTCGGCGTTGACTCCCTCAGCGTTTTCGCTGCTTGTATCAGCGGGTAAATGCTGTTCTTGATTTCCCGCAGGAAGAGCCCACGCAGGAAGTTGAGGAGGTGACCAGTAGAAAACGCCAAGCTCTTTTGTTTTTGCGTAAATGAAGCCTTTTTGACGTTCCGCTGATACTGTTGCAAACCCTTCAGTGAGGTCATACAGGTATCTTCCAATTCCCCATTGAACAGCTGCACGCTTCATAGCTCCAGAGCGACCGCCTTTTACCGCCTCAACCTGTGTGTTTTCTGCCGCATCCCACTTGGTGATCCACTCTCCTTCAACCTTGATGGAAATACCGCACTCAACGCCGCCACCATTAGGGATATCGCGATACTCGTTACGCCATCCTGACTTGCCGCAAACCTCATCAAGGCGCTTCATGATTGCCCGATTGGTTACATAAGCCAGAACCTTTGCCCAGATACCGCTATTGTTTTTTCCGGCCTGCTGGATACGCCACTCAATATCATTACTTGCAAATGGCGCGTCTAATTTTCCCAAATCCATAAGCACCTCAGAACGGGCATCCGCCCAGGAAATAACGCTGATTAAGCACCTCTAAGCGAGACAGATTGAGATACATACGCATGCGCTCTCTGTCACCCTTATGACGCCACCACAGAGCCTGTGTCGTTGTCAGGCGGCGTTGTAGCTGGCTCTCTTTCACTGTTGTTGTCGGCTGCATGGAGACCTCCTTCGCTGCCAATTAAATCTTGCATAAGACGCACAAAGGCATCTTCTGACCAGGTTTCTGCAATGCTCATGATTTGCGGTACCACGGATGATTGATTGCGGTCTTCATGGCTTCATGAGCCTCTTGCCACATGCGGCCATCTCCGAGATAGCGAGCTATAACCGCTTTGCTCTGCGCTGCTTTGAGCAGGCTGTGATTTATAACTGGTGACATAAACCCTCCAGGTGCTTACGGGCAGCACGAATAAGACGGCGAACACGTTTTGATAATTCGGATTCAGTTGGGTAATAGGCGGCCACGACGGCACCGCCCGCGATAGCAAATGTCATCGTGGGATTCCTTATGTTGTGTGTGATTGCATAGCGATAGAGACTCGTGAATCTCTGTTGATATGCGGGTATGAAAAAGCCGCACAGTGGCGGCTAGTAACCTGAATAAGCTCGAAGTGATGCGACCCTGGCTATTACGTCTGTAAGATATTTTTCCACTCGGCTTTCTAATTCAAAATCATCAACTATCGTTTCGAGTGTGCGGTCAATTTCTCGCAACATATCCTGTTGCCACTCGATATCTTCTGAATCAGGAATTGGGTACTTCATATTTCCTCCAGGCAAAAAGAAGCCCCGACTAGCGGGGCAAATCAGACAACAAGGGATTATTCCATCTATCAGAACTATCGAATCGTCTCCGATAGTACGGTGCGGTATTACACCCAATAGCTAACTCAGAGAATTAGCTATCAGCTGCTATTTCCACCACGTTCCATGCTCATCAATCCACTCGCACCACTGGTCTACTGACCACTTAGAGGTGTCTCCTTGCGGAAGATGACACGAATACTTACCCTCACGGTAAAGCTGGCGCTTTGTTTTCTTGAGCATCACTCCTCCCCCAGAGCCTTGCTGATGGCTGCGCGAGCCATATCTTCCCAGCCAATTAGTGCTGACATTGCACCCTGCACGTTGTATCCGTCTTTCATTGCCTCATTCATTTCGCTTACAGCTGACATATAACCCTGCAGAGCTTCTAGCAAATCAGGAGCTGCTGCTATCAACGTGGCATTATGGTCATCTTGTTCACATTCAGCCTTGAGGAGCATAATTTCTCCTCCTTCATCATCTATTAATCCATAATCTTGATAATCAACGCCGTTAATTCTCAAAGGCGCTGAACTTCCCTCAAATCTTTTCATATTCACCTCTGTGGCTTGCTGCCAAAAGAAGGCCGACTATGCGGCCTAGTCGAATACCCAATTTTCTGTTTCTTGGTTGTGACCGAAATTGTAATCAATAAGCGGAGCGTTGATATCGAGCTTTTTCATTTCATCTACAACAGTGGACACAACAGCAAGGTCTTGTTTAAGACGCATCAAATGGTATTTCTTTCTTCGCAATAAGCTTTCGATTGCCAGCTTCTTGGTCGGAAATGCGAAAGACCTTTCCGCGCTTTTCTTAACTTTCTTGATTGCGTATCTGCTCTTTTTATCCTTCCATTCCTGCATCCAGCGTTGTGGTTCAGGCTTATAGAGGTCAATCCAGTGCGCCGGAACCAGCCATGCGTAATGCTCAGTTTGGTGAAAAGCAACGTACTGCAATGCGAAAACCTTTATGCCATCCTCTTCAACGGTTGACTGAAATCGCCAGAATACAGGCATCCCTTCATGTTCCACCTCTGATTCGGGAAATGGAACGCTCCATGATTTACTCATATTCACCTCAAATAAGTGGCTTGCTGCTCAGCTTCATGCGCTGAACGGCGTGGATTTTGTTACCGAGCGGGTTAGTGTTACGGTAGTAGGTGCGATGATTTTTGCTGTCAGTTGGCTTGCGGATTTCATTCTCAAAAACGATCGCCGCACGCTCAATCTGACGCTTGTATTCTTCCAGTTGCCAGAACGCGTCCTGCACCATGAATTTGATCGGCTTAGCGTCTTCAATGCGCTTAGGCGTTTCGTGATTACCTTTAGCCTGAATCTGCGCACGACTGAGAGTAGGGCGGTGCATTACTTCTGAGCTAGCCGTAATCTCATTCTGAAGCGCTGCACGGCGCTCACGACGACGACCTGATGCTGAGCCATTGAAAGCTGTTCTGCGTGTCATAGTGACCTCCTGATGAACTTTGGTGAAAGCGCCGAGACCTATTTCAATTCCCGGATTTCAAGTCGCTTCTCAGTCCGGCCCGATGTGATGCCAGGCCTAAGCTCCACGACACGCTTTCCCAAAGTTCACTTTGGTTGTTAGGCTTTTCAGCCTCGTAGATTCATCTCTGAATCGTTGTATGTTCACTGTCCTGGTGAGTAGTGCTCCGTGTTGATGGCTTAATATTCACGCATTGTGATTTAACTGTCAATCACATAATGTGTATAAAATAAGATATACACGATATGTGTATGAATTGAATGCAGATTTATTTTTTAAAAAACTTCATGCGATACTGCTTCGAGTGAAAAATGAACGAGGGATTGGTATGAATCTGGACGAGGATCGCGTGAACATGATGGTTACAGCTATGGGGCGGGCGATTATGGAGCTATCGCTCGCCAATCAACCAATAACTCAGGAAGCTGTCGTTGAAAAGCTGGAGCAGTACCGAAAAGAGATGGGTAACGTGATTGGGGGAGGGGTTAACAAGGATGCGGCTGAGATAGTGCGGAAGGGTAGTAAGGCTGTGAAGTAGACAAAGAAAACCCGGCGCGGTGGCCGGGTTGAACGATTATTCTACAACGTCTATCACATCAAGATCAGATCCTTTCAGCACCGGATGAACCCTATCTAGAAGCTCAATAAAATCATCATAATTATCGCAAACTTTCATTAGAGTCACGATCCCTGCAAATCGCTTCTGAAGCATCTCGTTGCCAACGCCTTCGGAAAGAAACTGGTGCATTTTAGCCCCTTGCTTGTTTGCTTTTGCACGCTCTTCTTTCAGGATCGCCTTCAGGTCAGGAGCCATTCGGTCATAGGTTATATTATTAACCAAGTGGCCGAAATATTGTGGCTTTCTCATATTGGCTTTAAAGGGAACGCCTCTAAGTCGACATAACTCTTCAAAAAACTCTGGCGGATACACTTTTACCCAAGGGCGCATCTCTTTAGCAATGAACTGTTCAAGCAACTTAGCAAGTTCATCGCGTTCACGCTCTTTTTGATATCCTGTCGCTTCATCTACAAGGGCAACCGCTCCTACGCGTGCTAAAGCTTTGTATAGCGCTTCTGCTTTTCTTGCAGTATTAAGATGATGTCGTTGCTTTAGTGCGCCGTCTTTTTCTGCTGCTAACCAAACCTCGCATAACTCAGGAAGCAGAGTTGCGTCAAGCCCATATGCAGCACCTACACCTGACGTATTCTTAAAGACGATCGGCTCAGAAATTGCGTCTCTAAGCTCTTCAGAAATGTATGGTTGCAGTTCTGTTGCTTGTAAAACATAAGGAAGCTGACCTTTTTCTCCACCTGGAACCCATCTAGGCATTTTCGAGCCAACTGAAACACCAAACGTTTCTGCAAGGCCGTTATTCCCTTGCATCGAGACAACTCGTCTTCCATCGGGAAGAACGGCGCAGGATACACCAGTTGACATTAGTCCTGTATGAGTAGGCTTGGGAGCAGATCTAACCACGGCAGAGATTGCAGCAGCTTTTTTCGAGCGTTCTTTGTTGTCCATAGCATTTCCTTTCGGTTGGGTACGAAAAGAATGTAGCTAAAAATTGAATATGCAGCAATCTATAGCTAATGCGCTAATTAGCAAGAAAAGTTATCTTTCTAGGTATATCATTGATATTACACGGAAAATGTAAATTGTAATAATTAGTAAAATACAGCGTAAGCAAGAAATCATAGCTTATATGTTTCTTAGCTATACTCCGTTATCTTTTCCAGTTAAAAGGCCGCATTTCTGCGACCTCTATCTTATCAGAACTATCACCCAAACGTCTCGTCAGGCCACTGGCTGGCTACTACCTTGCCAACTACTCGACAGTTCTCATTACACGGCATCATCGGGAACTGTGGGTTAAGAGGCTGTAAATACACCTGCCCGCTATCCTTGATCAGTCTTTTGAAAGTGAACTCATCACCACCCAACCGCGCAATGCAGAAATCACCTGGGTCAACCGGCTCCTCTGGATCAACAAGGATAAGCATTCCTTCAGGGAAGCTTGGGCGCGATCCGGCAGGGGCAGTCATTGAGTGCCCATCTACCTCTAACCAGAAAGCAGCATCGCTGGCTTTCTTCGTTGTACTCACCCATCCCTCAGCGTCTCGCTGAGTAAATGTTCTTAGCTCAGGAGAGAACATTCCAGCCTGTACATGTGAGAAAACAGGATAATTGTATTCCCTGAATATCGCGCCAGTTGAATCCCCAAACAGAATTTGTGATGGGGGAACCCCCAATACCTGCCCGAGCGTCAAAGCATCGTCAGCACTGACCTTCCTGGTTCCAAGTTCATAATTACCCAGGCGAGACGGAGCCGCCCAGCCGCAAAGCTTGGCGAGTTGAGCTTGGCTTAAGCCCTTAGCCTCTCTAAGGGACTTAATCCTTTCCCCGATAATTTCATGCATCGTTTTCATTCCAAAATAATATCACGTGCTGTGATTGAGTTATCTACACGTTTCGTCATTGACTTCCAATCACATATTGTGAATAATGAAGTTATGGACCGTAAGGAGGAAGCAATGAACAACATTGCAAAGCAGCGAAAAGAAATTGGAGTTTCACAGGCTGCGCTTGCTTCGGCAATTGGTTGGGGTCAATCGCGTATCGCTAACTATGAGCTGAACATTCGCACCCCAAGCCTGAGCGACTGTCGCTCAATTGTAGAAGGATTAAAGAAGTTAGGTTGTAAATGCTCTTTGGATGATGTCTTCCCTCCATCTGAAAGTAAAGCCGCCTAAGTAGTAACACCCCACAACGGACATTCGTCCTACGTCGCTGAAAAGCGAGTCTCTAAATTCAAACAGGCTTTGCGTGTATTTGCGAAGCCAAATCTATCAATTTCTAAGGAATATTTTGAATGAACGGAATTGCAACTCAAAGCAAGAAGGCGGCTCGTATCGAATCGACCTTGCTTAACAAGCTGGCTCTGATGGGTCAGAAGACATTCGCTAAAGCCATGGGCATTCCTGAATACCAGGTAAGCCGGTGGAAGAACGGTTTCTTCTCTCAGGTGAGCATGATGCTGGCGGTTCTTGAATACGGAATCGAAGACGAGGAAATGGCTGAGCTGACAAAGCGGCTGGCTAGTTATCTCACAAAAGAAAAACCCCAAACGAGCGGTAACTCGTTTAGGGCTTAAGCACACTGTGTTACGCCAAGTAACAGGAGTTATTTTAATGGTTAAGCAACGATTTATCCAGGACGAAATACACAAAAATGTAGCTCGCGAAAGGTTCATCAGTACGTTTAGCCGAGAAGCAGCTGAGAAGCTGAAGCAGGCGCTTGAACTGAGCAAACGTAAACTGGAGAAACCCGAATGAGCAACGTCGCATACGCAGATTTCGGGGCGATCAAAGCCCAGGTGGAGAGAAAAGTGGCAGAGCTGGAAGATGGCTATGCCAAGCTGTCCAACATGCTTCTTGAAGCTTACGCCGGAGCTGACCTTACCAAGCGTCAGTTCAAAGTTCTCCTGGCTATTCTCAGAAAGACCTACGGCTGGAATAAGGCCATGGACAGGATTAGCGATTCTCAGATTGCCGAGATTGCAAAATTGCCTGTTAAGCGTTGCAACGAGACAAAGCTGCAACTGGTCAGAATGGGGCTTATCAAGCAGCAGGGCGGTATGTTTGGCCCCAATAAAAACATCAATGAATGGTGCATCCCTCAAAACGAGGGAATACCCCTCAAAACAGGGGATAAAACATCCCTCAAATTGAGGGAGTCATATCCCTCAAAACAGGGGGACACAAAAGACACTATTCAAAAGAAAGAAATACAAGATAAAAACACTATGCCTGAACAGGTTCAGGCGAAGCAGAAAAAATCATCTGACCAGCACAAAGAAACGGACCATGCTTTTGAGAATATTTTCTGGTGTGCAGGAATGCATAAGACCGGGAAGAAAAACGCGAAGTCAGCATTCAGGACTCAGTTCACTCTTTGGCGGAAAGAAACCAAAGGCTCAGCAGGTGAGTTTGCTAGATTTCTGGCTGACGACATCAAGCTTCGCCTTGGTGTTCAGTTCGGCTTCGATAAGCTTCACCCATCAACGTACCTCAACGGTCAGCGCTGGAACGACGAGAAGCCTGCAACCGCAGTACAGCAAGTCAATAAATCATCAGCCATCACCGTATCGAAAACTGGCTTAGTTTTCTGGGACCGGTGATACATGAAATCCAGAATCAAATCGTTACTTATCGCTGGCTACAGTCATGGCTGGCTTAGTGCTGCGTTCGTCGCATTCTGGTTTAACTGTCTGGATCTGAGGTCGTCATGACACCAAGTGAACTGAGTGACCTGCTTTGGATGCAGGTAGACAAGGTTGCTCCGCACCTGTTGCCAAACGGCAAGAAAGACGGGCATGAGTGGGTTGCCGGAAACGTACACGGCGACAAAGGTAACAGCTTGAAGGTCAACCTGAACGGCAAGAAGAAATGGGCAGACTTCGCAGAAGGCGATGGCGGCGACATGCTGGACTTGTGGATGGCCTGTCGTGGAATTAATCTCCATCAGGCGATGCAGGAAGCTAAGGCATTCATCGGAATCAGGGACGACGATCACCACTTCGATGCAAAACGCGAAAAGAAATTCTCACGCCCGGATCGCAAGAAGGTCGCCAAATACTGCAACAAGTCTGAGCACCATATCGAATACCTGAAATCGAGGGGTATCTCGCCAGAAACTGCGAAAGCGTTTGAAGTCGTCAGTGGCAAGGTGTGGAACGGCGAGAGAGAGCTAGACGCTCTGGTATTTCCGTACAAGCGAGACGGAGAGTTAATCCAGGTCAAACGCATCAGCACAGAAAGACCTAACGGGAAAAAGGTCATCATGGCAGAGGGCGATTGTGAGCCATGCCTGTTCGGATGGCAGGCGCTGGACAGCAAGGTACGTTCGGTTGTGCTGTGTGAGGGTGAAATCGACTGCATGAGCTACTCACAGTACGGCGTGAACGCTCTTTCAGTACCGTTCGGCGGCGGGAAGGGGGCTAAACAGCAATGGATTGAGTTCGAGTTCCATAACCTCGACCGCTTCGAAGAAATCTGGATCTCAATGGACAATGACGAAGTTGGACAGGAAGCCGCAAGAGAAATAGCCAGCCGCCTTGGAGAGCACCGTTGTCGCATGGTGAAGCTACCGCGCAAAGATATCAACGAGTGCCTGATGGAAGGGATTGCAGAAGATGTTATCTGGCAGTGTCTGGAAGGTGCTGCATTCTTCGACCCCGAGGAACTCTACAGCGCGAGAGAATTTTATCAGGACACCATCAACGCTTTCTACGGTAAGCAGCAATACCTGTTCAATCCCCCATGGGAAACGCTGGCCTATAACTTTCAGTTCCGCGAGGCAGAGCTAACTCTGGTCAACGGCGTGAACGGACACGGCAAGACAGAAGTGGTCGGGCATATGTCTCTGGAAGCAATGAGGCAGGGCGTTAAAACCTGTATTGCTTCGCTTGAGCTTAAGCCAGGAATGCTACTTAAGCGCCTTACCCGTCAGGCCACATGCTGCAAGATGCCGCCAGTTATGGAGATTGAATCAGCATTCAACTTCTACGATGACCGGTTATGGATATTCGGCCTTACCGGGACAGCAAAAGCTGAACGCCTTATTGAAATCTTCACCTATGCCCGCCGTCGCTACGGCATCCAGTTGTTCATCATTGACAGCCTCATGAAGTGTGGGATAGGCGATGACGATTACAACGGGCAAAAGGCGTTTGTCGATGCGCTGTGTGACTTCAAGAATAAAACCAACTCTCACATCATCCTAGTCACGCACTCACGTAAAGGTGACAGCGAGGAAAAGCCTACCGGGAAGATGGACGTAAAGGGCTCTGGAGCTATTACTGACCTCACAGACAACCTGTTTATCATCTGGCGAAACAAAGGCCGTGAGAGAGCGTTGCAGCGCGTTCAGGCAGGAGAGCAACTAAGCGAGAAAGACGAACAGCTTCTGGCATCTCCGGCCTCCGTTCTCATGCTCGAAAAACAGCGTAACGGTGAGGGCTGGGAAGGTGGAGTGCCACTATTCCTTGATGACCAGTCTCACCAGTTCCTGCAGCTGGACGGAGCATCACCTTACAACTACGTCGCAAATATGCCGAAGTCTGAATATGACGAGGTATGGCGACAGGAGAATGTATCGGAGTTTTAAATGAACACGCGAGACAAAATACTCAACCACCTACAGAACAACATTCCCGCCTCAGCAGCACAGTTATCAAAACTCTTCGGATGCCACAAATCACACATCAACCTCTTACTTCGCGACCTCGTTACAGATGATCTCGTTGAGGTTGACAGCGTCCGCAAAGGAGCAAATTTCTACCGTCTCACTGCTCTGCACAATCAGCGCCTGGAAGCCATCCATCGCTATCTCGAAGAGCACGAAACAGGAATGGCAGTTGAGATAGCGAACGCGACAGGCATCCCAAAGAACCTCGTCACGAAAACGCTGAAAGGGCTGGCGGCACGCGGTGAACTTCATCGTGACTGGTGCCATAAAAACGCATGGGTATACAGCAAGAAGCCGGTATTTAACTTTGGCGCAGCTAACTCACTGACTGCATTTATCAACCAGAGGTTGAGGGAGGTGAGAAGTGAGCGAGCCATCTGAACACGCGCATTATTGCCCGTATTGCCAGCGACATATTGAACCTGCTCGTGATGAGTTCAACGTGGTTTACATGACAGAAGAAGGTGGGTTTGTGTATGTGCATGACGAAGTTCCGCATGATGGCGATTACACATTTACGACACTTAACTAACACCCCAGCACGCTGATGGAGAGGAATGATGACAACTGTGAAAGCACCTAAGTCGTATACAGACTCTTTGCAGAAAAAGAAGGTCGATTACTCAATGACGCGGGAGCAGATTGGAGAAAAGGTGAGTATTGCTATTGAAAACTACGCCCGCGACATGGAACGGGAACTAAGAAATATGAAACCAAGATTTAAGCGGTGATGGAGAGGAATATGGACGAATCAAGAAAGCAGTTTGCAGAAGCTTTTGAGGAATTAACCGGCTGGAACCTGGAGGAGTACCTTGAAGAACATCCAAACCAGACATATGCGGATACATGCTGGCAATTCTGGAAGATGTCTCGGGAAGCTATCGAGATTGAGCTGCCTGAAGCCGATCTGGTTTATTCAAGTGCAACTGACTCCTATGGAATAGAAGGTTGCATGATGCTGCCAGAATCACTAGTCGAGCGTGTGCTTCAAGATGCTGGAATCAAAGTGAAGGAGTGAGTATGAGCGAGAAAGAACAACTCGAATTTATTTTGGAACTGTGCAGGCAGACCAGAGAAAGAAATAAGCCAGACCTGCATAAGGTATGGGAGGCGCAGCAGGAAGCTTATCGTCGCGCTATAGGTGTAAATCTTTATTCCTATGGAACCCATCCATATCGGAGCGGATACAGCCTTTACACATACTGAGGTATGCCATGAGGAAACTAACGTTTGAATTAAGAAGCCCCATTCATCAGCAGAACGCCATACAAGCCATACAGCAAATCTTCCCCGACCCAACCAAGCCAATCGTAGTGACCATCCAGGAACGTAACCGAAGCATCGATCAAAATCGAAAGCTCTGGGCCTGTCTTGGTGATGTCTCGCGCCAGGTCGAATGGCATGGTCGCTGGCTGGATGCTGAAAGCTGGAAGTGCATCTTCACCGCAGCATTAAAGCAGCAGGATGTTGTGCCTAACCTCGCCGGCAACGGATTCGTTGTAATAGGCCAGTCAACCAGCAAGATGCGCGTCAGTGAGTTCGGAGAGCTTCTTGAGCTTATCCAGGCATTCGGTGCTGAGAAGAATGTTAAGTGGTCTGACGAAGCCAGATTAGCGCTGGAATGGAAAGCCAGATTCGGAGATGCGGCATGAAGAAACAGCGACGAAGCATAACCCAAATAGCAATGGACAACCTGATATTCATCCCCACCAAACGCTCCAGAAACAAACCAAAACCAGTACCTACCGAATCAGACGTAACAACCTTCAACTACACCGCGCACCTGTGGGATATCCGCTGGCTGCGTGACCGTGCGAGGAAATAGCTATGAGCAGAGAAGCAGAATTTGCAGCTGCAAGGGGCTTTGTTGAATAAATCGAACTTTTGCTGAGTTGAAGGATCAGATCACGCAT
>JADHED010002533.1_pt1 | contig 12562 bp, 7 predicted proteins | sample 8952041 | NCBI WGS metagenome assembly JADHED01 (sample SAMN16124423, study PRJNA663239) | bioreactor sludge metagenome | isolation source: sludge (control) | place: India:Bengaluru | collected 2018-09-08
CACGGCCAAGCACACTACACCATAACTTCCGACTGACCAACACTTAACGACACCATCACTCCGCAAGCCCAAGGCTACACCCGTCGTGCCGGCGCGCGAGGCCGAGCCCGACGATGCGACGGTGGCGATCAAGTCGCCCGCCGCGCCGCCGCCGGCTCCCCCGGTGGCTCCCGGCCCGGTTCCGCCTGCCCCGTCGGCCGCGCCGGCCGGTGAGGCCGCGCCAGAAGACGCGACGATGGCGGTGCCGGCAAGCGTGGCCGCGGCGTTGGCCAAGGGACCTGCCGCGCCGCCCGTGTCCGCCCGCGAGGCCGAGCCCGACGATGCGACGGTGGCGATCAAGTCGCCCGCCGCCGTCCCCGTGCCGCCCCCGGCGCCCTCGGCCGCGCCCGCCGACGAGGCCCCGCCCGACGACGCGACCGTCGCGATCAAGTCGCCCGTCGTCGCGCCCGTGGCGCCGCCCGCGGCGGCAGCAGCAGAAGAGACGACCCCCGACGATGCCACCGTCGCCATCCCGGCGGCGATGCGCGCGGCGCTCGCGCAGGCGCCGGTGGCGCCGGTCACCGAGGAGGTCGTCCCCGACGACGCCACGGTGGCGGTGCCCCTCGATCGGCTGCGCCCGGCGGCGCCCGTCGAGGCCGAGGACGCCACGCAGATGGTGTCGGCCGCCCAGGTGGCGGCGCTCGCCGCACAGGCCCCGTCACCGCCCGCTGCTGCCGCCGACGACGACTCGACACGGGTGCTCACGGCCGCCGACGTGGTGCGGGCCCCCGAGGGCGAGCCGGCGCCGGCCACGGCCGAGGAGTTCGAGGAGGCGCTCTCCCGCACGGTGGTGATGCGCGTGCCCGTGCCGGCCGCCACCACGAAGTCGATCGAGGAAGAGGGCGAGGAGGTGAAGACCTCCCCGCACAAACCGCTGCTGCTCGACGACCCGTCGCTGGCGCACTACGTGGTGTCGGGGGGGCTGCTGATCTTCTCGGTGGAGGTGCGCGACGGCGTGCCGTTCGGGCAGCGCACGCACCTGCTGGGCCTGCTCGAGAAGCAGTGCTGCTTCGGGTTCGACATCAAGCGCTACGGGCTGGGCACGGGGCTGGTGGCGCTCGCCAAGCCCGGCACGGTGCTGCGGGCGATTCCCGTGCGCCGGCTGCAGGAGCTGGCCCGCGATCCGAAGCAGCGCCCCGCGGTGGTCAGCCTCGTCGACACCTGGGTGAACGGGATGTCGAAGTCGCTCATCCGCAACCTGCCCACGCGGCGGGCGGGTGAGGCCGAGCTCAAGGCGCAGCAGGAGGCGACGCTCGGCGCCCAGCAGAAGGCGACGTCCGGCGGCGGCGTGCTGTGGCTCGACATCTGGAACGGCAGCGTCCTGTTCAACGACCTGACGACGCCGACGTTCTCGCGCAAGCGGGTGCTGTTCCCGCTGACGCCGCACTCGTGGGTCCAGCCGGTGGGCGACGAGTTCGGCGACCTGGTGGTGACGCCGCTGCCCACCGAGGCGGCGGTGACGCGCGCCGACATGTGGCACGGGCTCACCGTGTTCCAGGAGGTGCTGTACGAGACGGAGTGCGGCAGCCAGCTGCTGTCCACGGCCGACGAGTTCGTGCGCCTGCAGCAGAAGGCGCAGCACGCCGAGGCGGCGGAGGCGGCCGGCTACGGCGCCATCGGCGCGGTGCTGCGGGCCGAGAGCGAGACCCCGGAAGACCTGCTGAAGACGACGGCGGCCGAGCCGGTCTTCGCCGCGTGCCAGCTCGTGGGGCAGGCGCTCGGCATGAAGATCCGCAGCAACCTCGAGGGGACCGAGCAGCTGGCCTTCGAGGACCTGGTGAACTCGATCGGCAGCGCCTCGGGGTTCCGGACCCGCGTGGTGGCGCTGCACGACGACTGGTACCGGCGCGACTACGGGGCGATGCTGGGGCAGCTGGGCGAGGCCAAGCAACCGGTGGCGCTGCTGCCGGACGGGCCGCGCGCCTACGTCCTGGCCGACCCGAAGACCGGCACGCGCCAGAAGATCGACGCGCGGCTGGCGGAGCAGGTCGCGCCCTTCGCGGTCACCTTCTACCGGCCGCTGCCCGAGGGCCTGCTCGGGCCGCGGGAGCTGATCAAGTTCGGGGCGCGCGGGCTGTCGGGCGAGTTCGCCACCGTCGCGATGATGGCCATCGTGCTGGGCGTCCTCGGCACGGTGACGCCCTACTTCACGGGCCAGCTCTTCGACCAGGCCATCCCGCAGGCCGACCGGGGCGCGCTCTACGTCTACACGCTGGCGCTGTTCGCCTCGGCGGTGGCGACCTCGGCCTTCAAGTTCACGCAGGGCATCGCGACGGTGCGCGTGCAGGCCCGGATGGAGTCCACCATCCAGGGCTCGGTGTGGGACCGGCTGCTCGACCTGCCGGTGAACTTCTTCCGCAAGTACCCGGCCGGCGACCTGGCGGACCGGGCGGCGGGCGTGGACCAGATCCAGGAACTGGTCTCGGGTGCGGGCATCTCGGCGATCCTCGGCTCGGTGAGCGGGCTGTTCTACGTCGTCCAGATGTTCATGTACAACCTGAAGCTGGCGTTGCTGGCGGTGTTCCTGACGTTCGTCTACGTCAGCACCACGACGCTGCTCAACTACCTGCAGCTGCGCTACCAGCGCAGCGAGCTGCAACTGCGCGGCCGGATCTCGGGCCTCGTGCTGAACCTGATCGGCGGCGTGTCGAAGCTGCGGGTGTGCGGCGCCGAGCGCCACGCGTTCCGCGTGTGGGCCGAGCAGTTCGCGGCGCAGCGCCGCATCACCTTCTCGGTGGGCAGCATCCAGAACGTCGCGGCGACCTTCAGCACGGCCTTCCCGGTGCTGTCGTCGATCACGATCTTCCTGGTGATGGTGGGCGAGATGCAGGCGGCCGCCGAGTCGGGGCAGCCGGGGCTCACCGTCGGCGAGTTCGTGGCCTTCAACACCGCCTACGGGTTGTTCCTCGGCGCGATGCAGGCGCTCGGCGACGCCTCGCTGAGCCTGCTGCGCGTGGTGCCCATCTACGAGCGCCTCGAGCCGCTCGTCACCACGCCGCCGGAGGTGGACAGCAGCAAGGCCTACCCCGGCAAGCTGAAGGGCGCCATCGAGATCAACAACGTCCGCTTCCGGTACACGCCCGACGGGCCGTTCATCGTCAACGGGCTGTCGCTGAAGATCGCGCCGGGCGACTTCGTGGCGTTCGTGGGCGGGTCGGGCTGCGGCAAGTCCACGGTGATGCGCCTGATGCTCGGCTTCGAGCAGCCGACGAGCGGGTCGATCTACTACGACGGGCAGGACCTGAGCACGCTGGACCTGCGGCTGGTGCGCCAGCAGATCGGCGTCGTGCTCCAGATCAGCCGCGTGATGCCCACGGACATGTGGCGCAACATCACGGGCGCCACCGCGCGCACCATCGACGACGCGTGGTGGGCGGCGGAACGGGCGGGGCTCGCCGACGACATCCGCAACATGCCCATGGGCATGCACACCTACGTGTCGGAGGGCGGCGGCACGCTGTCCGGCGGCCAGCGCCAGCGCCTGATGATCGCGCGCGCCATCGTCAACCGGCCGAAGATCATGTTCCTCGACGAGGCCACCAGCGCGCTCGACAACCGCACGCAGGCCATCGTCACCGAGAGCATGAACAAGCTCGAGGCCACGCGCGTGGTCATCGCGCACCGGCTGAGCACGATCATCGACGCGAACAAGATCTGCTACCTCGAGGCCGGGCAGATCGTCGAGATGGGCAACTACGAGGAACTGATGGCGCTCAACGGCAAGTTCGCCGAGCTGGCGCGGCGGCAGGTGGTGTGAGCCTGCTCGCTCCCGACGCCCGGCGAGCCGTGCTCCGCGCGTGCGGGGCCGGTGACGCCGTGATCGACGTCCTGCTCGAGTACGGCGCCTCGCCGTACCAGCCCGACGCGGCCGTGGCGGGTGACGGGCCCATCGAGGACGAGCCGCACGTCGCCGTGTGGGAGGGCTACGCCGCCGAGGCCGCCGCCACCGGCGCGTTCGCGGTGCTGCGCGAGCGCTTCGCCCAGCTGCGGTTTCCCGTCGCCGAGGGCATGAGCCGCGAGCCCGCCTACCGCGCGGCCACGCTGCGCGGCGAGTTCGGCGAGGCCGCGGCCTTCGCGCCGGGCCTGGTGCTGCGGCGTCCCGAGGCGGTGTCGCTGTCGATCGTCGAGAGCGCGGCCGGGCGCGTGCCGGTCGTCGTCGCCGGCGACCGCGCCGACTTCGAGGCCCTGGTGCGCGCCTTCACCGAGCGCAACGAACCCGCCGCGGTGCCGGCGTCGATGGGCGCGTGCCTGGTGAACGGCCTGATCAACTGGCACCGCATCGCGCTGCACCGCGCGCAGTGGGCGCGCGAGGCCGCCGACGCGTCCGACGAGGCCTGGGGCGCCGAGTTCCGGGCCCTCGTCCCGCAGAAGGCCCGCTACCAGGACCGGATGGTCCTGCTCAGCGCGGGGCCCTACAGCGCGGTGCCGGCCGCGGAGAGCGGCGGGCCGGCGGACACGTGGCACGAGCGGTCGGTGGCGATCCGGCGCGACCACGAGCTGTTCCACTACTTCACCTATCGCCGGTTCGGCCGGATCCGCACCCACGTGTTCGACGAGCTGCTGGCCGATTTCGCGGGCCTCGTGGGCGCCGACGGCCGCTACCACGCCACGCTCGCGCTGCGCTTCCTCGGCCTCGACCGCCTGCCGGCGATCCGCCCCGACGGGCGCCTGCTGAACTACGTCCGCGAGAAGCTGCCCCAGGAGGCGTGGCCCGTGGCGGGGACGCTCGCGGCGCGCGCCGCCCGCAACCTCGAGGCGATCGCCACGCGTCATGCCGCGCGGCTGGCCACCACCGCGGGCCTGCTCGGGGTCCTGCTCACGCTCTGCCCGCTCTCGCTGGACGAACTGGCGAGCGACGTGGCCCCCTCCCACGTGGACGCCCGGCTCGCGGCCTGATCGTGTCGAGCCGCCCTGCCGGGCCCACCTCGCGCCGAGGTCGGTGATGCGCTACCGGGTGATCGTCGAGAGCCGCGACGCCGAGGACGCCGCCTCGCGCGCCATGCAGTGGGCCGACGGCGCGCTGCGGGTCGTGCAGCTGCCCGAGCGCGCGCGACAGGAAGTGCACCTCGCGCTCGACGAGGTGCTCACCAACGTCGCCATCCACGCGTACCCCGATGGCGAGCTGCGGCGGATCTGGCTGTCGGTGTCGCGCCGGCCCGGGCAGGTGCGCGTGGTGGTGGCCGACGCGGGCCGCGCCTTCAACCCGCTGCGGCACGTGCGCGGCCCGGAGGACACCCCGCTCGAGGAGCGCCGCATCGGCGGCCTCGGCATCTTCCTCACCACGCAGGTGGTCGACGAGGTGCGCTACCGCCGCCGCGACGGGCGCAACGTGCTGACGCTGGTGAAGCGGGTGCCCGGAGTCGCCGGGGCCCCGCCGGCGCGGTGACCGCCCTCCAGCGGGTGGTAGGATGCGAGGATGAGCAACCGCGCCGCTGACTGGTTGCGCCAGGCGCGATCGGATCTCAAGCACGCCCGGACGTCACTCGAGCACGGCGAGTACGAGTGGAGCTGCTTCGCCAGTCAGCAGGCGGCCGCGAAGGGGGTGAAGGCCGTCTACTCCACCTCGGCGGCGACCCGTGGGGGCACTCACTGCTCGCCCTGTTGTCGGGATTGCGCGAGCGAATCGGCGAGGCGGTCACTCCCGAATTGCTCGATGCCGCGAGGCACCTGGACAAGCACTACATCCCGACGCGATATCCGAACGGGTTCGCGGCCGGAGCCCCGGTCGACTACTACAGCGGCCGGGATGCCGAGGAGTCGATCGACCATGCGGAGTCCGTTCTGGCGTTCTGCGAGGCCGCGTTTCGCGAGCCGTGGCCGGATTCTGGCGATCGCCACGAGGATGGCGGACCGGATCGTGGCGGCGAATCCTGACGTCAGCCGGGTCCTGTTGTTCGGGTCGCACGCGCGTGGTGGCTTCGGCGCCCACAGCGACATCGATCTGCTCGTGGTGCTCGCCACGTCCCGCGTTCCCGTCGCCGAGCGCATCGCGGTTCTGCTGCCGCTGTGCACCGACTACCCGACGGACGTCTTTCCCTTGACAGAAGACGAACTCGCCGACCGGCTGCGCGCCGGGGACCCGTTCTGGACGCGCGCGATCGCCGAGGCCCTCCCGCTCGCGGAGCGGCCCGGGAAGGTGGCCTGAACGGCCGCCGCTGCGGCGTTGCCGACCCCGGCGTCAGGACCGCCCGACGCAGAGCAGCGTCACGTCGTCGGAGAAGCCCACGCCGTCCACGTGCGCGTTGAGCGCCCCCATGGCGGCGCGCCGCGTGCCCTCGGCCGTGCCGTCGGCCGCCGCCATCACGCGCGCGAGCCCCTCCTCGCCGAACAGCACGCGCTGCCGGTCGAGCGCCTCGCTGACGCCGTCGGTGAAGAAGGCCACCACGTCACGGGCGCCCATCGCGCGCTCGTACTGCGCGAAGTCGATGCCGCCGATCACGCCGATGGGCGGCTGGCCGGTGCCGCCGAGCTCCTCGGTGGCCCCGAGACTGGTCCGGATGATCGGCGCGGGGTGGCCGGCGTTGGCGATCGCGATGCGGCCCGTCCGCAGGTCCACCACGGCGAGCAGCATCGTCACGAACATGCCGTCGGGGCCGGCGTCCGCGAAGCGGTTGTTGAGGAGGTTGAGGATGACGCCGGGCTCGGACTGGCTCGCGGCGATGAAGCGCAGCTCGCTGCTGACGCGGGCCGCGTAGAGCGCCGCCGAGACCCCCTTGCCCGACACGTCGCCGATCACGATGCCGGTGCGCTCGGGCGTGAAGGTGAGGAAGTCGTAGAAGTCGCCGCTCACGCCGAGCGCGGGCACGTAGTCCACCGTGAAGGCGAAGCCCGGCAGCGTCGGCGGCCGTTCGGGCAGGAACTGCTGCTGCACGCGCCGGGCGAGCTGCAGGTCGTGCTCGATCAGCTTCTGCTCGACGGCCGAGGCGTGCAGGCGCGCGTAGGCGATCGTCATCGCCACCTGGTGCGCGACCGCGCGCAGCAGGTCGAGGTCGGCCTGCTCGAAGGGCATCGGCGAAGTACCGTTGTCCACCTGCAGCACGCCGTGGATCTCGCCGTTGAAGATGAGCGGCACGCAGATGGCCGAGCGGATGCGGTGCAGCACGAACGACTCGGCGGTGCGCCACTTGTCGGGGCTCGGGCCCTCCACGATGAGCGACGCCTGGCGGCGGGCGACGACGTCGGCCAGCAGCGTGCGGCTCACGGCGATCTCGGCCGACTTGCCGCCGCGGGTGCGCGAGGCGAGCGGCTGGACGTGGGCCGTGGCGGGGTCGAACGCCACCACGCACGAACGGTCGGCCTGCGGGAGCGAGTCGAGCACGTGGTCGAGCACGAACTCCAGCAGCCGAGGCTCGTCGAAGATCAGGTCGGTCAGCTTCGACAGGCTGTCGAGGAAGTCGAGGCGCGCCTGCAGCGTGCGCCGCACGTGGTGCGTGTCCTGCACCAGGCCGTGCTGCAACTCGGCGGGGATCGAGAGCACCACCTCGCCCGGGTGCGACTCCACCAGCTTCACGTTGCGGACGGGCGCGGGCGCGGCGGCCGGCGCCGCCGTTGTGGTGAACACCGCGACGACGCCGCCGAAGGCGATGGTGTCGCCGTCGGCGATGGCGGTGGGGGCCGACACGGGGCGGCCGTTGAGGTCGGTGCCGGGGGCGCTGCCGAGGTCCACGAGCCGCCACACGGCCTGGTCGAGCGCGATCGAGGCGTGGCGGCGCGAGACGCTCGCGTCGTCGAGCTGGAGGTCGACGTTCTTGCTGCGGCCGACGACGAGCGAGTGATCGAAGTCGATCGACGTGCCCTGCCTGGGGCCGGAGCGGAACGTCAGGCGGGGCATCGCACACCCGGGGCGCGGCGACCCCTCTCACCCGTGCGACGCGCGGCCATCAGCGGGAGGACGGCGTGGGCTGGCGCGACAGCGTCGCGAGCACGGCGCGCGCCCGCGCCTCGAGCGCCGGCGAGGGGGGGGCGGCGCTGCCGACCTCGAGCATGTCGAAAAGCGAGAGCACCTTGATCACGTGGGCCCCGAGGTGCGTCGGCGCGGCGGCCCGCGGCGCGGCGGCCGAGGCGCCGCGCAGCTGCGCGAGCGCGTCCTTGGACGTGGCCGCGATGGTGAAGGCCTGGAACAGGCCCGACACCTCGAGCACCGTGCGCACCATGTCGTTGAGCCCGCACAGCACGAGCTTGCGCTGCGCCTTGCCGAGCTTCTTGCCCAGCATCACCAGCACGCGCAGCGCGGCGCTGGTCACCAGCTCCACCTTGGCGAAGTCCACCACGACATGCTGTGGGCCCGCTTCGAAGGCCGCCACGGCCTTGCGCTCGAAGTCGTGCGCCGAGCGGGTGTCGAGCGGGCCGTCGGGCGACAGCACGCACACGTTGTCGATCGTCTCGCTGCGAATCTCCATCAGGCGCGCGGGGTGGCCCAGGCGATGCCCGAACCGGAATCGGCGTCGCGGTTGGCCGACGCGTAGTGGAAGATCAGCTCGATGTTGCCCACGCGCACGCGGTCGCCGTCGACGAGCACGTGCTCGGCGATGCGGTGCCCGTTGACGAACGTGCCGTTCTGCGACTGCAGGTCGCGCAGCAGGTAGGTGCCGTTGGACACCGAGATCATCGCGTGGCGCCGCGAGATGTCGCCGGACTTCAGCCGAATCTGGTTGTCCTCGGCGCGGCCGATGTAGTTCATCGCGCCCAGGCGGAACTCGGTGGTGCCGTGGCTGGCGTCCACGAGCACGGCGTCGGGGAGGATGAAGGTGGCGTCGCCGTCGGTGTCCACCTCCCCGCGCGAGGGCGCTGGCGGCGGGGGCGGAGCCGCGGCCACGGGCAGCGGCGGCGGCTCGGGCGGCGCGAACAGCTGGCTTGGCACCTCGAACATCTGCGTGGGCGCCTGGAGGAAGTCGGCCGTGGGCCCGGACACCGGGACGGCGTCCTCCGGCACCGGCGGCAGCGCCGGTTCCGGGGCCTCCCACGCCGCCACCTCGCGCGTGGAGTACTCGACGGCCGGGGCCACCGCGGGCAGCGGCGCCTCCGCGACCACGGGCTCGGGCACGACCGGCGGCTCCTCGGCGGGGGGCTCGACGTGCTCCTCCACCGCCACGGGCGCCTCGTCGTCCGCGACCACGTCCACCGCCGCCTGGGGCGCGGCCTCGTGCGCGGCCTCGGGTTCGGGCGCAGGTTCAGGCTCGGGCGCGGGTGCCTCCGGCGCCGCGACGGCCGCCGACGGCTCGGGCGCCGACGAGTCGGCGTCCACCGTGGCGTAGGCATCGACGAAGCGCGCCTTCAGCGCGTCGAGCGCCTCGAGTTCCGCCTGGCACGACGCCAGCACGCCCTCCGGTCCCGTGATGCGCTGCGCCAGCTCGGCATCGTCGATCTCGCCGACGGAGTGGCGGAACTCGATCTCGGCCTTGTCGAACTCGGCGGTGCGCCGCGTCTCGGTGACCTCGTCGTAGCGCGTGCGCAGCTTGCGGAACTCGACGCGGGCGCGAGCCTCGAGCGGCAGGGCGCGCTCCACCAGCGACGCTTCACGGCGGTCGTAATCGCCGACCACGCGCTCGTAGACGCGGGCGTCGACGCGGGCCTTCATCTCCTCCGCGCGGGCGCGGAAGGCCACGAGCTGGGCCTGCTCGTGACGAATCGCCACGAGGTCGTCGAGAACCGAGGTGTCGATCTCCGGGATCGCGTCTGCCATGGTGACTCCGGGCCAGCGGGGACGGTCCGCGGGCGGGACACGCGCGCCGATGAGCTGGGCCGAGCCGGAAACGACGATAGCACAGGATCCGGCCACCCGCCGGAAGGCCTGCGCTACACTTCCGGCCACGTTCGACGACTGCGTCCGCCCGCCGCGCCCCGCTCCCGGAGGCGTCCGGGCGGCCGCGCCTTGGCGCCGCGTCGCCCGAGGGCACCCCGTGCAGGAACGGTCTCCCGACCAGGGCCTTCCCCCGCAGTCCTCCTTATCGGCCGCAGCCCGTCGCGCCATCGCGGCCCGTGCCGCCAGCCTCGACGAGCTGCGCGCGGCGCTCGCCGAAGCGCCCCCGGCAGCCGACGCCCGGGCCGGCGACATGGCCGGGCTCGCCGCCTGGCTCACCGCCTGCGCCCCGGGAGACGTGGACGCCTTCGGGCGCCGCCTCGCCTGGGACGGCCTCGACCTGATGACCGCCGCCTGGCTGCTCACCGACGAGGCCTCCGAGCAGCTGATCACGGGCGACCCGCCGTGGCTCGCCTGGCTCGACCGCATCCTCGACCAGGCGACCGGCTGCGCGGCCGAGGTCGCAGGCGGGGCCGTGCCCGAGGTGGAGCGCTGGACGGCCGCGGGCCTGCCGTATGCCGAGCTCCTCGTGCCGGTGGTGCGTGCCGCCGGGGCGGCGCTGGACGAGCGGCTGGGGGACGACTGGCTCGGGCTGGTGACGCCGACCGCCCGCGACCGCTGGGCCGACCAGTTGGCGCGCGAACTCGCCGGCGTCGGCCAGCTGGCGTGGCAGCAGCGCTTCGAGGCCCTGCGCAAGGCTGGTGGCGAGCCGGCGGGCGCCGCATCGGACGAGGGGGCGCCGGCGTCGGGCCTCTACCAGTACTTCGTGCTCTCGCTGCTGCACCAGGATCTGCCGGCGCTCTTCGAGGAGCTGCCGGTGCTCGCGCGGCACCTCGCGGTGCTCGCCGCGCGGCACGTCGAGAACGTCGAGCGCCTGGTGCGGCGCCTGGCCGCCGACCACGACGCGATCGCGCAGGAGCTGTTCGGCGGCGCGGGGTTCGCGCCGGTGGAGGACGTCGCGCCGGCCCTCTCCGACCCGCACGACGGCCGCCAGCGCGTGGCGATCCTCACGGGTGCCGGCGGGCGCCGCCTCGTGTACAAGCCGCGCGACGTGCGCCTGGAGCAGGCGTTCGGCGAGGTGCTGGCGGACCTGGCCCGCGCGGGGTGCGACGCCGTGCCGGCGGGCATGGCGGTGCTCGCCCGCGACGGGTACGGCTGGGAGGCGTGCGTGGCCCAGGAGCCGCTTGGCTCCCCTGAGGCCGTGCACGCCTACTACCGCCGCGCCGGCGGCCTGGCGTGCGTGGCGTGGCTGCTCGGCGGCCGCGACCTGCACATGGAGAACGTGGTGGCCACCGCGCAGGGGCCCGTGCTGGTGGATCTCGAGGCGTTGTTCGCGCCCGGCGAGCCGCGCCCCGGCGGCGACGGGCCCACCGCGGCCGAGACGGGCGTCGGCCAGGCCGCCTCTCCCTCGTCCTCGTGCCTGCAGACCGGCCTGATCACGTACGTGTCGGGCGGCCCCGACACCCCGCTGCACGAGGTCGGGGGGCTGCGCGGGCGGGCCGCGGGCACCTCCACGCTCGCACGGCGGGTGTGGCAGCACCTGCGCACCGACGCCATCCACTTCGTCGAGGACACCTCGATGGCGATGGCCGAACACCACGTCGCGATGCTCGGGGGCGTGCGGCAGCGGCCCGAGGACCACGCCGAGGCGCTCGCCGACGGCTTCGCCGACACGTACCGACACCTGGAGGCGCTGCGCGGCGCCTGGCTGGCCCCGGGTGGGGCGCTCGATCGCTTCACGGGCACGCACGCGCGCGTGTTCACGCGAGACACCAACCAGTACGGCATGCTGCTGCACGTCCTGTCGCACCCGAAGTACCAAGGGCGCGGCATGCGTCGCAGCATCGCCTACGACGTGCTCGCGCGCGGGCTCGTCAGCGCCGCGGCCGTGCCGGCCGAGTGGACCGTGGTGCAGGCCGAACGGGTGGCCCTCGACGGCGTCGACGTGCCGCGGTTCACGCAGGCCGTCGACGGCACGGCCGTGTGCGCCGGCCACGTGGCGCTGCTCGGCCGGCCGCACCAGGTGCCGGGCCTCGAGGCGGCCGCCGCCCGGTGGCGCGCGATGTCGGCGGCGGACCTCGCCGCGCAGCGCGCCTCGATCCTGCGCGTGCTGCGCGACCTGCGGCAGCCGCGGTTCGCAGCGGACTGGCCGGCGCGCGACGCCCGCCGGGTCGAGGCGGAGGCGCCCTCCGGCTGGCGGGAGTGCGCGGCGTGGATCGGCCGGGAGGTGCTGGCGCGCGGGGATCGCACGGGTGGCCGGCTCACCTGGGGCGTGGCGGCCAGCGGCACGCTCGGGAGCCTGCGCGCGTGCTCGCTGCACGACGGCGCCCTCGGCCCGGCGTTGCTGCTCGCCGCGCTCGCCGCGGCGGGCGCGGGCGACGAGTTCCCCCAGGCCGCGCGCGACGCGTTCGCCACCATCGCCGACCGCTGGCGTGCGGTCGGAGACGACGGGTCGGCGCCGGTTGGGGCGACGACCGGGCTCGGCTCGGTCGCCTACGGCCTGTGCCTGGGCGGCGTGCTGCTCGGCGAGAACCGCCTGCTGGAGGACGCGGTGGAGGTGGCGCGCGCGTTCACGCCCGGTCGCGTGGCGGGCGACCCGCACCTCGACGTCGTGGCCGGCGCGGCGGGTGGCGCCCTGGCGCTGCTGGCCGTTGCGCGGGCGCGCCCCGAGCCGTGGGTGATCGCGGGGGCCGTCCGCTGCGGCGACCGGCTGCTGGCGGCCGC
>JADHED010002534.1_pt1 | contig 12561 bp, 14 predicted proteins | sample 8952041 | NCBI WGS metagenome assembly JADHED01 (sample SAMN16124423, study PRJNA663239) | bioreactor sludge metagenome | isolation source: sludge (control) | place: India:Bengaluru | collected 2018-09-08
TGCGGGTTCTTGGTGATCGCTTCGGTGAGCAGGCCACCCTGATCGAAGCCGACATAGCCCGGCGGTGCACCGATCAGCCGCGAGACGGTGTGGCGCTCCATGTATTCGGACATGTCGAAGCGCAGCAACTGCACGCCGAGGATGTTGGCCAGTTGCCGACTCACCTCGGTCTTGCCGACGCCGGTCGGACCCGAGAGCAGGAAGGCGCCGATCGGCTTGTCGACCGACTTCAGGCCGGCACGGGAGAGCTTGATCGCGGTGGCCAGCGCCTCGATCGCCTGATCCTGGCCGAACACCAGCTTCTTGAGGTTACCCTCGAGGTTGCGCAGCACCTCCTTGTCGGAGGCCGAGACGCTCTTGGGCGGGATGCGGGCGATCGAGGCGACCACCTCCTCGACCTCGGTGGTGCCGATCACCTTCTTGCGACGGCTGGGCGGCTTGAGCCGCTGCGCGGCGCCAGCCTCGTCGATCACGTCGATCGCCTTGTCGGGCAGCAGGCGGTCGGTGATGTAGCGCGCCGACAGCTCGGCAGCCGCCTGCAGGGCGCCAGCGGTGTAGCGCAGCCCGTGGTGGGCCTCGAAGCGGGACTTCAGCCCCTTGAGGATCTGCACCGTCTCGTCGACGCTTGGTTCGAGCACGTCGATCTTCTGTAAGCGCCGTGACAGTGCGCGGTCCTTGTCGAAGATGCCACGGTACTCCTGGAAGGTGGTGGAGCCGATGCAGCGCAGTTCGCCGGAGGTCAGGATCGGCTTGAGCAGGTTCGATGCGTCCATCACGCCGCCCGAGGCCGCGCCGGCGCCGATGATGGTGTGGATCTCATCGACGAACAGGATGGCGTTCTCCTGCTTCTTCAGTTCGGCCAGCAGCGCCTTGAACCGCTTTTCGAAATCGCCGCGGTACTTGGTGCCGGCCAGCAGCGAGCCCAGATCAAGCGAGTAGACCACGCTGTTGGCGATCACCTCGGGCACGTCGCCCTCGACGATGCGCTTGGCCAGTCCCTCGGCAATCGCGGTCTTGCCGACACCGGCCTCACCGACCAGCAGCGGGTTGTTCTTGCGCCGCCGGGCCAGAATCTGCACCACCCGTTGCAGCTCATGTTCACGGCCGACCAGTGGATCGATGCGACCCTGCATCGCCTGCTGGTTGAGGTTGGTGGCGAAGGCCTCCAGCGGATGCTGGCCGCTGCCCTCACTGCCGCTGCGCTCCTCGTCACCGGCAGCCGGACCGGGGTCGAGCTGCTCCTGATGGCGCGACACCTTGGCGATGCCATGGGCCACGTAGTTGACCACGTCGATCCGCGCCACCTGCTGCTGTTTCAGCAGAAAGATCGCGTGGCTCTCCTGTTCGCTGAAGATCGCCACCAGCACATTGGCGCCGGTCACTTCGCGCTTGCCGGAGGATTGCACATGGAAGATCGCCCGCTGCAGCACCCGCTGAAAGCCGAGCGTGGGCTGGGTGTCGCGCTCCTTGTCGCCTTCGGGCAGCAGTGGCGTGGTGCTCTCGACGAACTCTTCGAGATCGCTGCGCAGCCGCTCCAGATCGATGCCGCAGGCCTTCAGCACATCGATCGCAATGTCGTTGTCGAGCAGTGCCAGCAGCAGATGCTCGACGGTCATGAACTCGTGTCGCTTGTTTCTGGCACCCTGAAAGGCCAGATTCAGCGAGACTTCGAGATCTTTACTTAACATGTGCTACCTCGGATTCGGAATTACTCATCGACACGTTCAATTTCGCACAGCAAGGGATGTTGATGCTCACGGGCATACTGGGTGACCTGAAACGCCTTGGTTTCGGCGATGTCGCGGCTGTAGACACCGCACACCGCCCGACCGCGGGTGTGCACGATCAGCATGATCTGGGAAGCCTTCTCGAGCGGCATGCCAAAGAACATCTGCAACACATCGACCACGAACTCCATCGGCGTGAAATCATCGTTCAGCATCACCACCTGATACCGGGAGGGCGGCTTGAGCTTGGGCTTGGCGGATTCGATGGCCGTGTCGCCCTGCTGGCCACCGGCCGGGCTGCTTCCCCCTGCATTTCCACTAAAGGTTAGATGAAAATTCCGCTGCTGGAGGAGGGTGGAGCGAGGAAATGTGGCGTGCTTCCCACCGGCGACGCTGCCTGGATGGCTTGCCCCATGCGATCGATCTGGCATCTGATTCTCCGATTGACCCATTGCAGGGTAGAGCCCCGATATTACCTTATTCATACCGTTGGGGCATGGGCTCGATATGGCGGTGTCGGTGCCGGATTCAAGCACGAGGCGCACAGCGTCGCCCGGGGTTGCGGCATGGCCGTGAGCCTAGCAAATTGATACAAAATCACTGAGAATCCGCCTGGTTTTGCAAGGCAATCACTCTGGGAGCAGCCGCATGGCCGACTATAAGAAAATTCTGGTGTCGATCGATCTCACCGCCGAGGCCGATCAGGTCGTCGAACAGGCCAGTTCGATCGCAGCGCGCTATCAGGCTGAGCTCAGCCTGATCCATGTCATCGAACCTCTCACCTTCGCCTATGGTGGCGACATTCCGATGGATGTCAGCACCATCCAGGAGGAGATCGAGACCCAGGCCAAGGCGCGGCTGCGCGGGCTGGGCAGCCAGTGGAACATTCCGGCCGAGCGCCAGTATCTGATCTATGGACGGCCGGCGGCGGAAGTCCATCGGCTGGTCACTGAACAGCAGGCCGATCTGATCGTCATCGGCAGCCATGGTCGCCATGGCATCGGCCTGGTGCTGGGTTCCACGGCCACCGCCGTGCTGCATGGCGCCAAGTGCGACGTGCTGGCGGTGCGGGTGCGCTCGGCGACCAAATAGCCGAAACGGCGTGTCTGCCGCGGCAGGCTACTCCAGCAGTTCGACCGGGTCGCCCACTGTCAGGGTGCCCGGTCCGTCATGCAGCAGGTTCTGACCGAAGTAGATCACCCCATCGCGGCGGCGAAACCGGGCCAGCGTGCGCAGTGGTTCGGTTGTCGTCTGGCCGCTGTCGGGGTCGATGCCCGGAATCGCGCAGCGCGCGCAGGGCTTGGCCACCCTGAAGGTGATGGTGCCGATGCGGAGGCGCCGCCAGCCATCCTCGGCAAAGGCGGCACCGCCGCTGACCACCAGGTTGGGGCGAAAGCGGCGCATCGACACCGGCTGATCGAGACGGCTGTTGAGTTCGTCGAGTGAGGCGGCGCCGATCAGCAGCAGCGGAAAACCATCGGCGAAGCTGACCTGATCGCTGGCGGTGGCGTAGCGTGGATCGACCGGCCGCCGGCTGCTGTCGGGCAGGTGGACCAGTTGTGCCGGCCGTTGCAGAAAATCGCTGAGCCATTGATTGGCGGCCGCATCGGCCAGCAGTGCCCGGCACTGGTCGCGCCAGACGGTGACCAGTCGTTCGCTGGCCTGTTCCTGGGGTGGCGTCATGACGGTGAGGGTGTCGAAGCCGGGGGCCCGGAGCGTGATGCCGCTGTCGGTCACTCCGACCTGGATCAGCGCCATCCGCGCCAGCTCGCGCTGGGTGAGAAACTGCCCGGTCGGGTCGGTCACCATCCAGCGGCGGTCGCCGCGTGGCCCCTGCGGATCGAGCGCAACGCGCTCCACGGCGTGGCCGCCGCAGGACTTGACCGGGTGCAGATAGAGTTCGCTGACACGCATCATGTTGATTCTCCTGGGTTTATGTCTGCATCACCGGCCGTGCTGGCGGGGGTGAGGCCCAGTCTGGCCTTGGCCGCTGCCCTTGATGTTTGACCTCAAGCTGGTAGATTCAGCGGGACCTTGTCATGGCGCAAGGCGGCATTCAATCACTTTTTAAGGAAGAACAATAACATGGCGGAATTACCCCAGTTTTCGAACTACAACGAAGCCACTGCCCGCTCGCTGATCGAGAGCAACAACAGGAACATGGGTGGCCTGCCGGGCTTCATCGGCATGGAGCTGGTCGAGTTCGGACCGGGCACGTTGCGGGCCAAGGTCGAGGTGCGCGAGGAACTGCTGACCGCTTTCGGCACCATGCATGGCGGCGTCATGGCCGGTTTCATCGACCATGTGCTGGGCGTGGTGCTCTATCCGCTGATGCAGCCGGGGCAGTGGGCCGCGACCACCGAGTTCAAGCTGAACTACCTTGCCTCGGTCAGCAAGGGGACGCTGGTGGCCGATTCCGAGGTGGTCTCGCTGACCCGCACCACCGCCGTGGTGCGGGCGCTGGTGACCAACGAAGGACGGCTCTGCTGCGCGGCACAGGGTACGCTGCTGATCCGCGAGCCGCGCAAGTAGCCGCTCAGCCCTGCATTGATCCGAACAGACCCTGCTCGACGTCGGCCTGGCCGTAAAGGCCGCTGTCGAGCACCCAGCCGGTCACCAGTGCCGCCGGGGTGACATCGAACGCCGGGTTGAACACCGGTGCGTCGGCGGGGCTCCATTCCAGATGGCCGTGAGCGGTGCGCACGCCGCGCACCTCGGCGCCATCGCGCTGTTCGATCGGAATCACCTTGCCATTCGGGCAGTGTCCATCCACGGTGGTGTGGGGCGCGACCACATAGAACGGAATCTGGTGGTGGTGCGCCAGAACGGCGAGCCCGTAGGTACCGATCTTGTTGGCGAAATCGCCATTGGCGGCGATGCGGTCGGCGCCGACCAGCACCTTGTCGACCTGCCCGCTGCCCATCAGCACCGCGGCCATGCTGTCGCAGATCAGCCGATAGGGGATGCCGAATCGGCCCAGTTCCCAGGCGGTCAGCCGGCCCCCTTGCAGCAGCGGGCGGGTCTCGTCGACCCAGACCGAGATGTTCCGGCCAAGCTCGTGAGCGTGACGGATGACACCGATCGCGGTGCCGATGCCGGCGGTGGCCAGCCCGCCGGTGTTGCAGTGGGTCAGGATGCGGTCACCGTTGGCGATCAGCGTCGCGCCGTGGCCCGCCATCGCTGTGCAGAGTGCCCGATCCTCGATGAAGAGCCGTTCGGCCTCGCCGATCAGCCGCTGCGGCCAGTCATCGGTGGCGAGGGTGGCGCGCAGCCGCTCCATCGCATGCATCAGATTGACCGCGGTTGGTCGGGTGGCGCGCAGCCGCTCCAGCGCGTCGGCAATCTGCGCGCGCGGCACGCCCTGTTCGGTCAGCCAGGCCAGCAGCAGCGCGCAGCAGAGTGCGATCATCGGCGCTCCGCGCACCTGCAATGCCTTGATCATCTGCTCCAGCGTGGCCACGTCGCGGCAGGGGTGCCAGCACTCCTGCTGCGGCAGCAGCGTCTGGTCGAGCAGGAACAGTCCCTCGGCTTCGAGCCGCAGGCTGAGGCAGGAGAGTGGCTGCATGGTGCGAGGGCCCTGTTCAGCGACGCTGGTTGATCAGCAGCTTGAGCTTGCCCTGCTGCCGGGACGGTTCGATCACGCCGGAGCGGCCTTCGAGATCACCGGCCATGGCCTGGGCGCCACCGCTGCGGCTGATGCGTGCCACCACCTCGACCTGCGGATGGAGCGAGAGCTTGAGACCGGGCTGCATCGCCATCGAGTCATCGAGTTGCACCTCGCGCGGCCAGTCGCCGACTGGCAGACGGACGGCCGCCAGCGGCATCGGCGGGCCATTGGCGGCACGGGCGAAGAGCAGCAGGTGGCTGTCGGGCGACACCTCGGGCAGCAGTGCCGGATCGATCTCGATGGTCACTTCGATGCGGCCGGCCACGGCCGGTTCGGGCGGCAGCCCCAGCCGTTCGCGGGCGACGCCGATGCCGCTGCGCAGCGCATCGCTGCTGGCGCCGGCTGGCGTCCGGGTCAGCGCGTGCTGCCAGGCGTCGATCGCAGCTTGATAGTCGCTGCGGGCGAAGGCGGCGATGCCGAGCAGCCCCAGTGCGGTCGGTTCGTCGGGATCGAGTGCCAGCGCCTGCTGGATCCAGCCCTCGATCTGCGGCGTGATCTTCTGCCCGGCCTGCTGGAAGGCGACCTGCGCCAGTTGCGCATAGACCGGTGCGTTGTCGGTCGATTCGCCATTGAGGCGGGCAATCTGTTGCAGTGTGTCGGTGGCCAGGTCGAGCCGGCCGTTCTGCAGTGCCGAGCTGGCGAGCAGGTACCAGCCGGAGAGCTGATTGGCGGTCGGTTGCAGCCGGCTGGCGAGCTGCTCCTGCAGTGCCGGGAACTCCGGGCTTTCGACTGCTGTCTGCGTCAACCGCTCGCTCAGCCGGGTCAGTTCGATCTGGTCGATGCCGCCCAGACGGCCATAGAGCAGCAGCGCAACCAACGGCAGCAGGCCGGCGACCAGCAGCACCAGCCAGTGCCGCGACCAGAGGCTGGCCGGCGTGGTCGTCCCGGCCGAACTGGGTTCGGCGCTGTCGACGTCGACCAGCAGGTCGCGCTCCAGCTCCAGCGTCAGCGCCGCCAGCGCAGCGTCGTCGATCTCGCCGCGGCGATGCTCCTGTTGCAGGTCATCGAGCCGGCGGCGATGCAGGGCCAGATTGGTCTGCTGGCGGCTCGCTTCGCTGACCTGCGCCGCCGTGGCGCGGCGCAGTGGCAGCAGGATGAAGGCGAGCGCCAGGCAGATCAGCAGCGCGATGGCCAGGGCAAACAGCGGCATCATCCGGGCGGCTCCTGTCGCTTCAGCAGTTGGTCGAGCCGGGCGCGTTCGTCGCTGCTCAGTCCGGTGGCGGGTGTTGCCTGCGGCCGACGCCGCGCGATCAGCAGGGCGACGTAGCCGAGGCCGCCCAGCAGCAGCATGGCCGGCGCCAGCCACAGCAGCCAGTTGCTGCCCTGGGCGCGTGGTTTGTAGAGCACGAACTCGCCATAGCGCTCGACCAGGTACTCCTCGATCTCCCGGTCACTGCGCCCCTCGTTCATCAACTGGTAGATGTGCTGGCGCAGGTCGGCGGCGATCGGGGCATCGGAGCCGACCAGGTTGGTGTTCTGGCACTTGGGGCAGCGGAACTGGTCGAGCAGGCGGTGAAAGCGCTGGCTCTGCTCCGGCTGGTCGAACTGGTAGTCGGGCTCCACGGCACCGAGAGTGGTGGTCAGCAGCAGCGTGCCGAGCAGCAGCCAGCGGGTCAGTGCCGCGCTCATGGCTCGGCCCGCAGTCTGTTGATGGCTGGCTCCAGCTCGTCGCGCCAGATGCGCTCGTCGATCACGCCGACCCGCTTGTAGCGGATGACGCCATGGCGGTCGATCAGGTAGCTCTCGGGTGCGCCATAGACGCCGAGGTCGAGCCCGAGCCGTCCGTTCTCGTCGAACAGGCTGAAGCGGTAGGGGTCGCCGAGCTGCTTGAGCCAGGTCAGCGCGGCCTCGCGCTGATCCTTGTAGTTGACGCCGTAGATCGGCACGCCCATCGCGGCGATCTTCATCAGCCAAGGGTGTTCGGCGCGGCAGGAGATGCACCAGGTGGCCCAGACATTGACCAGCGCCACCTCACCGGTCAGGTCGCTCTGCCGTTTGACGCCGGCCGGATCAGCGAGGGTGCCGAGCGTGAAGGCCGGCAGCGGCTTGCCGATCAGCGGCGAGGGCAGCAGCGTCGGGTCCATGAACAGCCCGCGCAGCAAAAAGGCGCCGAGCGCCAGAAACAGCAGCAGCGGGATGAACAGCTTCCAGCGCGTCATGGCATGGCTCCTGTCGTGCGGTAGCGGCGGTCGCAGAGCGTCAGCAGCGCACCGGCCACCATCAGCAGGCCACCGAGCCAGATCCAGCGCACATAGGCCTTGTACTGGATGCGCAGTGCCCAGGCGCCGTTTTCGAGTGGTTCACCGAGGGCGATGTAGAGGTCGCGGGTGAAGCCGGGGTCGATCGCCGCCTCGGTCATGCTGTTGCCGCGGGCCTGATAGAGCCGCTTCTGCGGTGCCAGCGTGGCGATGGGGTGGCCGGCGCGGCTCACCTCGACTTCGCCATGGCTGGCCAGATAGTTGGGTCCGGCAAGCTCGCTGACCCCCTTGAACTGGAAGCGGTGGCCGGCCAGTTCGGCCGACTCGCCTGGCTTCAGCCGCAGGTCACGCTCGCTGCTGTGGTGACTGACCAGCGCGATGCCGAGCGCGGTCACTGCCACCCCCAGATGGGCGGCCACCATGCCCCAGTGGCTGATCGGCAGCCGCCGCAGTCCGCCCTGCGCGTGCAGTTGCCGCCCCTTGATGATCAGATCGAGCAGCAGCCCGGCACCGATCCAGCCGGCCAGCAGCGCCGCGATGGCGGTGGAAGGGATCAGCGCCCGCACCAGCAGCCAGGGCAGCAGCAGTGCCAGCGGCAGCGCGATCAGCGCCATCCACAGCAGCCGGCGCAGCAATTCGCTGCGGTCGGTGGCGCGCCAGCGCAGCAGCGGACCGGCGCCCATGAACAGGATCAGCAGCCCCATCAGCGGAATGAACACCGCGTTGAAGTAGGGTGGCCCGACCGAGATCTTGCGGCCGGCATTGAGCGCTTCATAAGCCAGCGGATAGAGGGTGCCGATCAGCACCGAGGCGCAGGCGACGGTCAGCAGCAGGTTGTTGAACAGCAGAAAGCTCTCGCGCGACCAGAGCTCGAAACGCGTCTGTGACGCGACGGTCGGCGCGCGCATGGCATAGAGCGTCAGTGATCCGCCGATCACCAGCAGCAGGAACAGCAGGATGAACATCCCGCGCTGGGGGTCGACCGCGAAGGCATGGACCGAAGTGAGGACGCCGGAGCGGACCAGAAAGGTGCCGAGCAGACTCAGCGAGAAGGCGAAGATCGCCAGCAGCACCGTCCAGCTCTTGAACACGCCGCGCTTCTCGGTGGCGGCCAGCGAGTGGATCAGTGCGGTGCCGATCAGCCAGGGCATGAACGAGGCGTTCTCGACCGGATCCCAGAACCACCAGCCGCCCCAGCCCAGTTCGTAGTAGGCCCACCAGCTGCCGAGGGTGATGCCAAGGGTCAGAAACAGCCAGGCGACCGCAGTCCAGGGGCGTGACCAGCGCGCCCAGGCGGCATCGAGCCGGCCGCTGGTCAGCGCGGCGATGGCAAAGGCGAAGGCGACCGAGAAGCCGACATAGCCCATGTAGAGCATCGGCGGATGGATCACCAGACCCGGATCCTGCAGCAGCGGATTGAGGTCGCGCCCTTCGGCTGGTGGAATCGGCAGCAGCCGGGCAAAGGGGTTGGAGGTGGTCAGCAGGAACAGATGAAAGCCGGTCGCGACTGCCCCCATCACCGCCAGCACCCGCGCCACCATGTCGAGCGGCAGCCGGCGGCTGAAGCGGGCCACGGCAAAACTCCAGCCGGCCAGCAGCAGCAGCCACAGCAGCAGCGACCCTTCGTGCGCGCCCCAGAAGGCGCTGAATTTGTAAATGGCAGGCAACTGGCTGTTGGAGTTGCTGGCCACATAGGCGACCGAAAAGTCATCGGTCAGCAGTGCGTGTTCCAGCGCGGCCGCGCTCAACAGCAGCAGCACGAACTGCCCGCTGGCCAGTGGGCGTGCCAGTGCCATCCAGGCGCGGCGGCCGCTCAGCACGCCGCCCAGCGGAATCACCACCAGCGCCAGCGCCAGCATGAAGGCGAGAATCAGCGCAAAGTGGCCCAGTTCGACGATCATCTGCTCGGTCCGTTGTTCACTTCGGTTTCGGTGGATTGGCCTTCAGCGCTGCGGCCACCTCGGGCGGCATGTAGTTCTCATCATGCTTGGCCAGCACCTCGGTGGCGACGAAGCGGCCGGAAGGCGCCCAGCGACCGAGGGCGACGATGCCCTGCTCCTCCTTGAACAGATCGGGCAGGATGCCCTCGTAGTCGACCGCGATGGTGCCGCTGTAGTCGGTCACCTCGAAGGCCACCTTCAGGCTGTCGGGGTCACGCTTGACGCTGCCGGCCACCACCATGCCACCGGCGCGGATCGGCCGGTCGGTCGGCGCCTCGCCGGCCAGAATCTGCTTGGGGCTGTAGAACAGGTTGATGTTCTCCTGCAGCGCCGTCAGCGTCAGTGCAACCGCCACGCCGACCCCCAGCAGAATGAAGATCACCAGAAACAGCCGTTGCCGGCGGATTGGATTCATGGTTCGGCCCTGCGTGCCAGTTGTTGCAGACGGCGTCGCAACTGCCGGCGGCGATGCAGCGGCGCGACCCAGTTGTAGGCAAAGGTGGCCAGCGCGATGGCGTAGGCGCTCCAGACATAACCGCCGTGGCCGCCCATCCGCAGCAGCGCGTCGAGACTGTCAAAACTCATCGTTCTCCACCAGCTCCTTGACCCAGCGTGACTTGCGTTCCCGTTCGACCAGCTCGCAGCGGGTGCGTTGCAGCAGCGCGGCAGCAAAGAACAGATAGTACCCCACCACCATCACCAGCAGCGGCAGCCACATCTCCATCGGCATCGCCGGCTTTTCGGTCAGCCTGAAGGTGGCCGGCTGGTGCAGCGAGTGCCACCACTCCACCGAGTACTTGATGATCGGGATGTTGACCACCCCCACCAGCGCCAGAATCGCGGCGGCGCGGGCGGCGGTGGTCGCGTTGTCGATCGCCGATTGCAGCGCGATCACCCCGCAGTAGAGAAACAGCAGGATCAGCATCGAGGTGATGCGGGCGTCCCACACCCACCAGGTGCCCCAGGTCGGCTTGCCCCAGATCGCCCCGGTCACCAGTGCCAGAAAGGTGAAGGAGGCGCCGATCGGCGCGCACGACTTGGCCACCATCTCGGCCAGCTTGATGCGCCAGATCAGCCCGATGCCGCCGGCCAGCGCCATCAGCAGATAGCCCGACTGCGCCAGAATCGCCGCCGGCACATGGATGTAGATGATGCGAAAGCTGTTGCCCTGCAGGTAGTCGGGCGGCGCGAAGGCGAGTCCCCAGACGGCCCCGACCAGCAGCAGCAGCAGGCTGCTCCAGCCGAACCAGGGCTGCCAGCGCCGGGCGAACCGGTAGAACCACCTCGGCGAGGCCATGCGGTGAAACCAGCGGGTGAAGGTGGCGGTGAAATCCATCGATCAGCCTCCGGAGATGCGCAGTGCGGCGGCAATGGCGAAGGGGGTGGTGACCAGCGCGGCCGCCAGCAGCGCCCCGATGAAGGCCAGATGGCCGGTGACCGGCAGACCGCTCTGGGTCGCCTGCACCGCGCTGGCGCCAAAGATCAGCACCGGCACATAGAGCGGCAGCACCAGCAGCGACAGCAGCAGTCCGCCGCGGCGCAGCCCCAGCGTCAGCGCCGCGCCGACGCCGCCCAGCATGACCAGCGTCGGCACGCCCAGCAGCAGCGTGCAGAGCAGTGTGCCGATTGCTGGGGCCGGCAATGCCAGCATCAGCCCCAGCAGCGGGGTCGCCAGCAGCAGCGGCAGCCCGACGATGCAGGCATGGGCCGCCAGCTTGACCAGCACCAGAAAATAGAGCGGGCAGGGGCTCAGCAGAAACTGCTCCAGCGTGCCGTCGTCATGGTCGGCGCGAAACAGGTTGTCGAACGACAGCAGCAGCGCCAGCAGCGCGGCGATCCAGATCACGCCGGCGGCGATGCGGGCCAGAAAGGCCGCGTCCGGACCGATGCCGAGCGGGAACAGGCTGCCGACCAGCAGATAGAACAGCAGCGGATTGAGACTCTCGCCGGGCCGGCGCCACGCCAGCAGCAGCTCGCGCCGCAGCAGTCCGGCCGCGATCCGGTGCAGTGCCACGCCGGTTGCACTGCTCAAGCAACGGACTCCCCGAGCGTCAGCGTCCGCCACGCACTGCCAAGGCCCAACGGCTGATGGGTGGTCAGCAGCACCGCGCCACCCTGGGCCCGGTGTGCCTCGATCCACTGCTCCAGTTGCGCGACCGCCTGACGGTCGAGCGCGGTGAAGGGCTCGTCGAGAATCCACAGCCGCGCCGGCAGCAGCCGCAGCAGCGCCAGCGCCACCCGCCGCCGCTGCCCGGCCGAGAGCTGACGGCATGGCAGATCCTCGAAGCCGCGCAGCCCCGACTCGGCCAGTGCCGCGTCGATCCGTTCACTGGCGCAGCAGCCCTTCAACTGCATGGCGAAGCGCAGGTTCTCGCGGGCGGTCAGCGTCTCCTTGATCGCCGGCAGATGGCCGAGGTAGCAGAGCTCGCTGCCGAGCTCGGCGCGCATCCGCCGCAGCGGCCGGCCGCGCCAGCGCAGCTCGCCCTCGTCCGGCTCGCCGAGGCCGGCCACCATCCGCAGCAGCGTCGTCTTGCCGCTGCCATTGCGGCCTCGCACCTCCAGCAGCTCGCCGCCCTGCACGGCAAAGTCGAGCCGCCGGAACAGCGTGCGGTCATCGCGCTCACAGCCAAGCCCCACGGCTTGCAGCAGCGGCACGGCATCGATCGACTGTTCGGCTGACTGCACCAGAATGGGCTCCGACCCGGATTGCGGCGGCTGATTATAGCGACTCCCGCTGGCCGGATCGCATAAAAATGGTGCGCCCGGCGGATGCGGCGCATCGACCCTCGAAAAGCGGTATGCTCTGCGCCGCCCGCCGGCGGTCAATGCCGAGCGCACAGGATGCAGAGCCATCGATGCCCACACTCAACTGGATCGGCAAGCAAGCCGTCGTCAAACACCACAAGGAGGTGCCGTTCCGCCTGCTGGAGCCGCTGCCGGAACTGTCCCTCCCCTCTCCCGCCGGAAGCGGGGCCGGGGGTGAGGGTGACCACGGCGACAACCTCATCGTGCAGGGCGACAACCTGCAC
>JADHED010002535.1_pt1 | contig 12557 bp, 8 predicted proteins | sample 8952041 | NCBI WGS metagenome assembly JADHED01 (sample SAMN16124423, study PRJNA663239) | bioreactor sludge metagenome | isolation source: sludge (control) | place: India:Bengaluru | collected 2018-09-08
TGACGAAGCCCATTGCAGGAAGATACTTCAGCTTTCTATGCCGATATACAGCGCTTTAAAGGATAAATTCGGACTGACCGACTATGAGCTTGACCTGCTTGAAGCGGCGATATACCTGCATGATATCGGGCACAGCATTTCTCATTCGCAGCATCACCGGCATTCATACTATCTGATTAAGAACTCAGAGCTGCTCGGGTTCAACAATGAGGAGATAGAGGTAATAGCCAATGTTGCAAGGTACCACAGAAAATCACATCCAAAGACAAAGCACGCAGAATTTAACAAACTTTCTCCCGCGAATAAAAGCAGGGTAAAGATGCTTTCGGGAATATTAAGGATAGCTGACGGACTGGACAGGGGGCATAACTCGGTAATAGATTCAATAAAGGTAACTGTTCAGGATAAAAATTTTGATGTAAAGGTCACACCGAGAGAAGGAAAAGACCCTACGCTTGAACTCTGGGGAGCGAACATGAGAAAAGAATTATTTGAAGAGGCATTTGGTTATAATATATTAATAAATTAAATATCGCTGTAATTGCTTGAAACACGAAAAGAAATAGAGAAAACGGTGCTGGTATATTTTTCCGTTAAAGACGGAAAGAATTCCTACGATCACATACAATCGCTGAACGAATTGAGTTCGCTTGCAGAAACTGCGGGTGCGGAAGTTGTTAAGTCATTTTATCAGTTTTCAAGCAGTTATGATTCGCGGTACATGATAGGCAAGGGAAAGGTTAAAGAAATTGCTGAGTACGTTGAAGAGCACGGTATATCGCTTGTAATATTCGAGAACGAGCTTACTTACACGCACCTGCGAAATCTGGAGCAGGAAATAAAATGCAAGATACTTGACAAGTCAAAGCTGATACTCGACATTTTTGCGAACAACGCAAAGACAGCGCAGGCAAAGCTTCAGGTAGAGCTTGCACAGCTTGAATACTCGCTGCCGAGACTTACGCGGCAATGGACGCACCTCTCAAAGCAATACGGCGGAATAGGTACGAAAGGACCGGGCGAAACGCAGATAGAAACCGACAGGAGACTTATAAAGAAAAGAATTTCTGTTTTAAAGGAGAAACTTGAGAAGATAAACGTTCAGAGAAAAACTCAGGCGGACGAAAGGAAGAACTTTATAAGGCTTTCGCTTGTGGGGTACACAAACGTTGGCAAGTCGACATTGCTCAACCTGCTGACTGCTTCGGATGTTTACGTAGAGAACAAACTTTTTGCAACTCTTGATACATCAACGAGGGTATTAAACATAAAGACTAAAGATACAGAATCTGTTATTTCAAAATTTCCCAAAAAGGTACTGATATCGGACACAGTCGGGTTTATTAAAAACCTTCCTCACAATCTTATAGAATCATTTAAGTCAACGCTTTCTGAAGTTGTTGAGTCAGACCTGCTGCTTCATGTTGTTGACGTATCGAACAGCAATTTTGAAGAGCAGATAAACGTTGTAAACGAAACACTTAAAGAAATAGGAGCTAAGGGGAAACCCATACTGTTTGTTTTCAACAAAGTGGATATACTTGAGAACAAGGAAATGATAAAGGGGCTCAGCCAAAAGCATAAAGATTCGGTTTTTATATCGGCGAAGAAGGGAATCAATGCAGCTGCTCTTATAGTAAAAGTAAAGGAGATGCTGACGCATGACACGAAGGAAACAGTTATTAAGCTGAAGCCGCATGATTACAAGGGTTTAAGCACTCTATACGGGAGCTCAGAAATACGTGATGTTAAATATTTAAAGACAGGCATTAAAGTAACGATAAAAACAAAACCTTCAGGCAAAAAACATTTAGAAAAGAAAATAGAATAAACATGGCACACACAGAATATAAAGGGATTGATTACTACAATCTCGACGACATTTTAACAGAAGAAGAAAAAGCGATTAGGGATACTGTAAGAGACTTTGTAAGCAATGAAGTTATTCCAATCATAGAGCAATACAACCAGGAGATGAAATTTCCGATGCAGCTTGTTCCAAAGATGGCTGAGCTGGGGTTGTTCGGACCGACACTGCCCGCGGAGTACGGCGGGATGGGGGTTAACAACATAGCATACGGTTTGATAATGCAGGAGCTTGAACGAGGAGACAGCGGCGTGAGAAGTTTTGCTTCCGTGCAGTCGGCACTTGTTATGTATCCAATTTTCACGTATGGAAGCGAGGAGCAGAAAAAATACTGGCTGCCAAAGCTCGCGAGTGCGGAAAAGATTGGATGCTTCGGTCTTACAGAGCCGGATTTCGGAAGCAACCCGGGCGGCATGATTACAAAAGCAGAAAAAGTTGACGGCGGATACCTTATTAACGGTGCAAAGATGTGGATTACGAACGGAACTATTGCAGACGTTGCTGTTGTCTGGGCAAAGCTCGACGGCAAAGTGAAGGGATTTCTTGTTGAGAAAGGAACCAAGGGATTCACGGCACCTGAAACGAAGGGCAAACTTTCACTCCGTGCATCTGTAACATCTGAGCTTGTTTTCGAGGACTGTCTTATACCGGAAGAAAATATTCTTCCCTTAAGCGGCGGTCTGAAGTCACCGCTTTCCTGCCTGACTCAGGCGCGTTACGGTATTGCATGGGGAGTTACGGGTATGGCGATGCACTGCTACAGCACTGTACTTGATTATTCTTTATCGCGTATTCAGTTTGGTAAACCGATAGCTGCTTTTCAAATAACGCAGGAAAAGCTTGCGATGATGTTAACGGAAATTACTAAGGCACAGCTCTTAAACTACCGCCTTGCACAGATGAAAGATAACGGAACTATGAGACCGCAGCATGTATCATTAGCAAAGAGAAACAACTGCGAGATTGCAAAAACTATCGCTTCAATGTCACGCGAAATGCTCGGTGCGAACGGCATACTTGATGAATACCCAATAATGAGGCATTTGAACAACATTGAATCTGTAAAGACATACGAAGGCACTCATGAAATGCACACATTAATTCTCGGCGAGGACGTTACGGGTATAGGGGCGTTTGAATAAAAAAGCGATTTAAGAGAAATGAAAAAATTTGATATACCTGTTTTTTACCGCAGCTCATTAATCACAAAGATTAAGAAACTGCGGGAATTAAAAGACCCGAGGAAGAGGGATTACTCGCCAACATCGCTGGACTTTGGTTCAGTTGAATTTCTTGTCGGGCGTCATTTCGGTTTTTGCTATGGGGTTGAGAATGCGATTGAAATATCTTACAAAGTTATAGAAGAAAATCCGGATAAGAGAATTTATCTTCTAAGCGAAATGATTCATAATCCCGAAGTAAACGGAGACCTGACAAGCAGGGGAGTTAAGTTTATATGCGATACAAACGGAAATCAACTCATAGACTGGGGAGAGCTTAAACCCGAGGACATTGTTATTATACCGGCATTCGGCACGACAATAGAAACACAGAACAGGCTTACTGATATAGGAATAGAAGCATTAAAGTATGACACGACATGTCCGTTCGTTGAAAAGGTATGGAACAGGGCTTCATCGCTCGGTAAGAGCGATTTCACGGTGATTGTACACGGCAAGCACAATCACGAAGAGACACGCGCAACGTTTTCTCACAGCAAAGAAAACGCGCCTACTCTTATAGTGCGTAACATTAAAGAGGCACAAATTCTCGGGAGTTTTATACTTGGGGAAATCTCCAAGCAAGAACTTTGTGAATATTTTAAGAATAAAATCTCCGAGGGCTTCGATCCAGAAATACATCTTACCAAAGTTGGTGTCGTGAATCAGACGACAATGTTAGCCTCTGAGACACAGGCGATTGCGGATTTAATCAGAGATGTAATGATAAAGAAATACGGCGTGGAAAACATCAAAGACCATTTCGCCGATACACGCGATACGCTTTGCTACGCAACTCATGACAATCAAAGGGCAACGTTTGCATTGCTTGAAGAGAAGGCTGACATTGCAGTAGTCGTGGGAGGTTACAATAGTTCAAACACATCTCACATAGTGGAGCTGTGCGAGAAAAAACTTCCGACGTATTTCATTTCGGGCTCATCTAAAATAATCAGCAAGACAAGCATACTTCATTATGATATTCGAAAAGGCAAAGAGCTTGAAACCGAGAACTATCTGCCCCAGAGCGGAAAGACGAGAATTATCCTGACAAGCGGTGCTTCCTGTCCTGATGCCGTAGTAGAAGATGTGCTGACAAAACTATTATCCTTTTTCAGCGAAACAAAAACGACAGATGAGGTTTTGAAAACAACGGGCAAAATTTATGAGTGCTGATTTTTTAAAAGCCTGTACCGTTACGGACCTTGAAGATAACAAGGGATTTCTCTTTGTTGTTGATGATGTTAACGAGATTGCAATCTTCAGGGTTAACGGAAAAATTTATGCTGTCGATAATGTTTGTCCGCACAATCATACTCCTAAAATACATCTTGGATACATAGAAGAAGAACATGTTCTTTGTCCTGTTCATTTCTTTAAGTTCTCGCTTAAAGACGGTAAACAGAAGGATGGAGCCGGATGCACGTTAAAAACTTACAAGGTTAAAGTAGAAAATGATGAGGTCTTTGTTGAAAAACCTGCCGGTAAAATATTCAATTTTAATTTTTAATTGTCCGCCTCTTTATCAAATACCCTAAGAGAACTATGCTTAAGAGAGGGTTTCTTCAAGGCAGGGTTTGCAGAGTACGAAAAGCTTTCTGCCGAAAGTGCAAATTATAAAAATTGGGTTGAAGAGAACAGAAACGCAGGTATGGAATGGATGTCCCGCAATGTGGAGAAAAGAGAAGATGTATCTTTAATACTGAAAAACGTAAAGTCTGTGATTTCTCTTGCATACTTTTACGACACACCTTTTGAGCATGATGAAAAGTTTTTGAAAATTTCACGTTATGCCTGGGGTGAGTATGACTACCATAAGATTATTAAAAGGAAATTAAAGAACATCTGCAGAGAGTTAAAGGCATACGACGATTCTATTGAAACAAAGTATTATGTTGATGACGGACCACTTCTTGAAAAGGCATGGGCTGTAAAATCGGGAATTGGATGGATGGGAAAGCACGGAAATGTGATTAATCATGTAGCGGGAAGTTTTTTCTTCCTGTCCGAAATATTGATAAACAAAGTACTTGACTATGATGCTCCTGCGGAGAATCTTTGCGAAACCTGCAGAATCTGCATAGACGCATGTCCGACGGGTGCCATATATGATGATTACAGGGTTGATGCTAACCTCTGCATTTCATACCAAACGATTGAAAATAAAAACGAAATACCCCCGTATATAGATTTATCGGGATGGATATTCGGATGCGACGTCTGCCAGGATGTCTGCCCGTACAACAGGAAGAAATTTTTCACTGAAGATAAAAGGTTTTACCCGTTGAAAGAAATTTTTATTGCACCGCAGAACGAATTAGAAAAAATTACAGAAGAAAAGTTTAACGAACTGTTTAATAATTCACCCGTTAAAAGAACAAAGTACACGGGCTGGAAGAGAAACCTGAGACACGCATCTCTTAATAGGTAAACCCCGCTGATAGATTCAAGTCTGTTCTGCTGCTTGAATTCTCATAAAACACTTTCTGGTCTCCATCGAGACTTAAATACCTTGTGTGAATCCTGATGTATGCTTCTTCAACGGGCTTGTATTCTAATCCTAACGTTACGCCATTACCTTTAATGCCAGTATTGTTTGCAACTATACCCGAATAGACACCGTCAAGGTCCTGAAAATAATCTCCTCTCAGTGTTACACTGAATTTATCGCTGAAGTGGTACCTGAACGAAAGTAATCCGCCGTAAGTTAATGCTGTTTTTGTTGAGTCAGAAAGACCGGATTTATCCTGTGTTCCGAGGTCGCAGCTCAGGAGTATATCAATCTTTTTGTCCGGAGAGCTGTAGTCAAGAACAAGATTATTAAGAATGCGTGTTCTTCCCTCATCGCCGGCAGTCTGTTCGTTTCCGATGATGTTATTGTAAGTCAGTTTAATGTTGTCATTCAAAAGGTAATTCACCTGCATTCCAAAAGATTTGTTTTTGTTGTTATCTTCAATCACGTTGTATCCGTTAAGCAAATAGAGTGATGCATCAAGATTTTCAGCAAAATCAAAGCTTGCCTTAATACCGCTTTGATAAAACGGTTCGTAATATGCCGGCAGTGAATTTGAATTCAAAAAATTATTTTGCGGAAGTCCCTCTGCCCCTAAATGCGTCAGAAAATAACCCGCATCTATCCAGAGCCCGTTTACAATCCTGAAACCAATATTTGCTTCCTGTATGTTCGGGTTTTCGGTATCCCAGTAGTACTTAGGAATATCGCCGTAATGCAGAGTGACAATACCCCTGATGATATCAGAATCATACTTTAAAGATACCTGCGCTATGTTAAGCCTGAATTCATCCCTTATCGGGTCAATGCAGTCAAACAGCCTGAACCTGCTTTCTTTGTCGGTATTCCAGCCGTAATAGGCGTCTGCATGTGCTGAGAGAGAGAAGTTTTCAACAAATTTCAAAATACCCTCTTTGTCCTGTGAGACAGAGCTTTCAACAAACGAGAAGAATATTAATAGAAATAAAGAGTACCTGTATGTTTTCATACCCGTAAACTGTTTAAAGTTTAGCCGAAAAAAGCCATGTGATTACACTACAAAAAGGCTTGCCTTATATTTGCACGCAAGCCCTTTAAAATAATTTCAAAACTATTAAGGGAAAATTCCCAAATCAAGATAAGAGGTTGCAATCTTGTCAATTGCCACAACAAACGCTGCTGTCCTGAAGCTGTCAATCTTTCTGTTCTTCATCTTTACGTCTCTAATCTGATGATAAGCATGAATCATCGTGTCTTCAAGCCCTGAGTTTACAAGGTCAAGCTCGTTAGGACCTGTTATAACAACGCTTCTCTGGTGCGGGGTTAATTTTTTACCCGTGATGTTTTCAATAACGTTTACAAGGTTTGAGTGCGTTGCTTCGTCATACCTTCTGTCCATTCTTCCGAAAGAAACATGCTGAAGGTTTTTAAGCCATTCAAAGTATGAAACCGTTACACCGCCCGCATTTGCGTACATGTCAGCGAGTATCAGTATTCCTTTCTTGAGCAGTATTTCTTCTGCTTCAGCGGTAATCGGACCATTGGCACCTTCTACAATCATCTTTGCTTTTATCTTTCCTGCGTTTTTTGCTGTAATCTGGTTTTCGAGTGCTGCCGGTACGAGTATATCACAAGCCATTTCAAGTGCGTCAATGGAATTTTTTATGTTCTTAGCTTTTCTGAAGTTTAAAATCGAACCCGTTTCCTGTCTGTGTTTAAACACTTCTTCCACATTCAGTCCCTTCGGGTCATAAATAGCACCTTCTCTTTCGGCAAGTCCTACTATTACAGCACCGCCTTCGTTCTGCATCAGGTATGCGCCCCAGTAGCCTACGTTACCGAGTCCCTGCACGATTACTTTTTTCCCCTCAAGACCCTGCGTTAGTCCGAGCTTCTTCATGTCTTCGTCGACCCTACATGCTTCGCGCGCCGCAAAGAAAACTCCGCGTCCGGTAGCTTCTTTTCTTCCGAGTATTCCCTGCTGGCTAAGGGGCTTACCGGTTACGCATGCCATCGAATCTGTTTGCGAGCCGTTGTATGAATGAAACGTCGAGTACGTATCCGCTATCCATGCCATTTCTCTTGGACCCGTGCCGTAGTCGGGGGCGGGTACGTCAATTCCGGGACCTATAAAGTTTTTCTTGATAAGCTCTGTTGTATATCGTCTTGTGATTCTTTCCAGTTCTCCGACACGGAATTTCCACGGGTCAACTTTGATGCCGCCTTTAGCTCCGCCGAATGGAACGTTTACAACAGCACATTTATAAGTCATGAGTGCTGCAAGGGCTTTTACTTCGTCCTCGTTAACCATTTCGCTGTACCTAATGCCGCCTTTTACGGGAAGCATGTGATGCGAGTGCTCAACCCTGTAAGCATCAACCGTTACATAATTATTGTCGTCAAGTCTCAGAGGGAATTGAAAATGATAAATACTGTTGCACATTTTAATCTGTTGTAAAAGACCCGCAGGATAATTCAGATGCTCTGCTGCTTTATCAAAAAAGTCGCAAACCGACCCGAAAAAGTTTAAGTGTTCCATAAAATAAAATTATAATTTATAAATTTATTTAATAATAATAATAATCAGTGATATATAAAACTTAAAAATAATTTTATCACAAATGAATTTTATTTTAAATTCTAATGATCATTGAATTTTGCTGCTTTTGAGGTTGAATAGAACAGACTGCGTTTTTTGTCTTGCTCGTTATTTTTTATAAATTCATAACACAGTAAATGTTTTATTTATAATGAAACAGGGTTATCCAAAACCGGTTCTTTTGCTTTTGGGGCTGCTTATCGGAATAAGTTTTCTGAGAAAGGATATTTTTGATTGTTTAACAAAAATTTAAGGAAAACAATTAGAAGTATAGTGCGAAAACTATATTATAAAGGTATAATGAGTTCAGTTGCGGTTAGTATTGCACATTTAGCACATCAAATTAAATTTTAGCGGTTTTTGAAGGTCTGTGAACACCCGTTTTGATTATACAGAACAAGTATCCGTTGCTGTATAATACTATACGTGATATAGCATTCTCCTCCTGCATATACCTAAATTAGACTTATTTTTCACTATAAATTCTTGTTTAAAATGAGTAATTTTAACGATGTTCTTTATTAAATATTAATTAATACTTATTACTATGCCCACAAAATATGTTTATTATTTCGGCGGTAAAAAAGCCGAAGGTAAAGCAAATATGAAAAATTTGCTTGGAGGAAAAGGTGCAAACCTCGCAGAAATGGTTAATATTGGATTACCGGTGCCTGCAGGATTTACTATCACTACAGAAGTTTGTACAGCTTACTATAAAAACAAAAAGAAATATCCAAAAGAATTAAAAGGTCAGGTCTTAAAAGCACTCGAGAAAACTGAAAAACAAATGGGTGCTAAATTTGGCGACAGCGTTAATCCGCTGCTTCTTTCCGTCCGTTCGGGTGCGAGAAGCTCTATGCCAGGTATGATGGAAACTGTTCTGAACGTCGGGCTCAACGATATTACACGCGAAGGTCTAATCGCAAAAACTGGAAACCCGAGATTTGTTTATGACTCACAGCGCCGTCTTATTCAGATGTATTCGGATGTCGTCATGGAAAAAGCAGCAGGCATAGAACCCGCAGAAGGACAGGGTGTCCGCCAGCAGCTCGAAAGAGAACTTCATAAAATGAAGGAATCGAGAGGATGCAAACTCGATACAGACCTTACTGCAGACGACCTGAAAGAGCTCGTCTCAATTTATAAAGCAAAAGTTTTTGAAGTACTCGGCAAGCCTTTCCCCGAAGATGCTATGGAACAGCTTTGGGGAGCAGTCGGTGCAGTTTTTTCAAGCTGGAACGGCAAACGGGCAATTTCTTACAGAAAAATTGAAGGTATTCCGGATGAATGGGGTACTGCGGTTAATGTTCAGTCGATGGTGTTCGGTAACATGGGTGATTCATCGGCAACAGGAGTTGCATTCACGCGTAACCCCGCCACAGGCGAAAATTATTTCTACGGCGAGTGGCTCGTTAATGCGCAAGGCGAAGATGTTGTCGCAGGTATCAGAACTCCAAACCCTATTAACGAAGTCGGAAAGAACGAACATAACATGCATCTCGATTCTCTCGAGGTTGCAATGCCCGAGGTTTACAAGAAGCTTCATAAGATAGAACTCAATCTCGAAAAGCATTACCACGACATGCTCGACCTTGAATTCACTATTCAGGAAGGCACGCTGTACATGCTACAGTGCAGAGTTGGGAAAAGAAACGGTGCCGCAGCTGTAAAGATGGCAGTAGATATGTACAAGGAAAGACTGATAAATGCAGAAGAAGCTGTCATGAGAGTCAGACCCGATCAGCTTGATGAACTTCTTCATCCGGTGTTGTTACCCGCCGCCGAAAAAGCCGCACATCTTTTGACAAAAGGTCTTCCCGCAGGTCCGGGCGGAGCAACAGGACAGGCAGTCTTCACGGCTAACGATGCTGTCGAATGGCGCAAAGCAGGAAAGAAAGTTATCCTCGTCCGCGAAGAAACCAACCCCGAAGATATTGAAGGAATGAGAGCCGCAGAAGCTATCCTAACTGCACGCGGCGGTATGACCTCACACGCAGCACTCGTCGCACGCGGCTGGGGTAAATGCTGTATCGTAGGTGCAGGTGCAATAGAAGTTAAGCTTGATGAAAAATATTTCAAGGTCGGTGATACGGTTATACGCGAAGGTGAATGGGTATCATTAAACGGAACTAAAGGTGCCGTCTATGTCGGTCAGCTTGAAATGATGGATGTAGATGTTGAGAATGAAAACTTCACAAACTTCATGAAGATTTGCGATAAGGTTCGCGTCATGAAAGTCCGAACCAATGCAGATACTCCAGAAGATGCCGCAAAGGCGAGAAGCTTCGGTGCAGAAGGTATCGGACTCTTCCGTACAGAGCACATGTTCTACGGCAAGAACTCCGAAGAGCCTCTTTTCCTTCTCAGAAAAATGATAATGTCTAATACTGAAGCAGAAAGAAAAGCAGCTTTGGAAGAACTCTTCCCATACATCAAACGCGATATGAAAGGAACCATTGAGGCTATGGACGGTCTGCCTGTTACAATCAGGACGCTCGACCCGCCGCTTCATGAATTCGTTCCGAACAACGAAGAGGAAAGAATAAGACTTTCTGAAAGTCTCGGTATCTCTCTCGAAGAGTTTAACCAGAGAGCAGATGGTTTGCATGAAAACAATCCAATGCTCGGACACAGAGGCGTAAGGCTCGGTATTACATATCCAGAAATAACAGAAGTGCAAATTCGTGCAATCTATGAAGCAACGGCGGAATTAATTCTTGAAGGCAAAAAACCTTTGCCTGAAATTATGATTCCTGTCACCTCAACTTCACGCGAGCTGAAACATCAGTATAATATAATAGAAAGAATTTATAAAGAAGTCTGCGAGAAGTTCAGACTAAAGAGCTTCAAACGTATGACAGGTACGATGATTGAAATTCCAAGAGCTGCTCTCGTAGCGGATTACATAGCTAAATACGCAGAGTTCTTCTCCTTTGGAACTAACGACCTGACGCAGATGACGTTCGGTTATTCACGCGACGATATTGGTGGTTTCCTTCCTGACTACATTAAGCAGAGGATTCTTCCGCATGACCCGTTTGAAGTCATTGATAGATTCGGTGTCGGAGAATTAATGAAAACTGCTGTTAAACTCGGAAAAGCAACAAGACCGAATATTAAACTTGGTATTTGTGGTGAGCATGGCGGAGAGCCGAATTCAGTCGAGTTCTGCCACATGCTCGGACTTGCTTATGTTAGCTGCTCGCCTTTCAGAGTGCCTATCGCAAGACTTGCGGCTGCGCGTGCTTCGGTTGAGCATAAACACGGCGAATTATTTATGTCAAAGAAGATAAATAAAAAACCGGCACCAAAAATAGTAAAGAAGAAAAAATTAAAGTAGAGGTAATTTTCTTGATAACAAAAAGGCGGGGTAACCCGCCTTTTTCATCATACTGAAACTTGATATTATTATACTACTCCCTGATCCATCATTGAATCGGCTACCTTTAAGAATCCAGCAATGTTTGCACCGTTAACATAATTGCCCGGTGTACCGAAAGCTTCTGCTGTGTCATAAGCTGCTTTATGAATACTCTTCATTATTCCGCGAAGCTTTGCATCCACTTCTTCTCTTGACCATCCGTATCTCAATGAATTCTGTGACATTTCAAGTCCTGATGTTGCTACGCCCCCTGCGTTAGCTGCTTTACCGGGACCGTAAAGAATCTTTGCATCTATGAATTGATTTACGCCCTCAATAGTAGTCGGCATGTTTGCTCCTTCTGAAACAAGCATGACACCGTTCTTCAATAGATTCGCCGCATCTTTGCCGTTTATTTCATTCTGCGTTGCAGAAGGGAATGCGCAGTCTGCTCTGTGGTTCCAGAGCGGATTGTAATCAAGTTTGGAATCAACCGGCGTGTAAACTGCAGATTTGAATTTCTTTGCGTACTCTTCAACTCTTCCGCGTTTTACATTCTTAAGGTCCATCAGATATGCAAGTTTTTCTCTGTCAAATCCCTTTTCATCATAAATGTATCCTGATGAATCTGAGCATGTTACCGGTTTACCGCCGAGGTCTAATAATTTTTCAATTGCATATTGTGCTACGTTTCCGCTGCCTGATACTAAACACGTTTTTCCTTCGTAAGTATCATTCCTGGTTGCGAGCATTTCTGCACCGAAATATACAGCGCCGTATCCTGTTGCTTCAGGACGTATTAACGAACCGCCCCAGTTTAGACCTTTGCCCGTAAGTACACCCACAAACTCATTGCGGAGTTTCTTGTACTGTCCGAATAAATATCCGATTTCTCTTCCGCCTACACCGATATCGCCGGCTGGTACGTCTGTGTTTGCACCAATATGCCTGACAAGCTCGCTCAGAAACGATTGGCAGAATTTCATTACTTCGTTGTCGCTCTTTCCTTTTGGATTGAA
>JADHED010002536.1_pt1 | contig 12554 bp, 19 predicted proteins | sample 8952041 | NCBI WGS metagenome assembly JADHED01 (sample SAMN16124423, study PRJNA663239) | bioreactor sludge metagenome | isolation source: sludge (control) | place: India:Bengaluru | collected 2018-09-08
CTCGACGCGAAGGTCGCCGGCTCTGCCGTGAAGGGCCGCGCGACTTGTCCCGTCCACCGCGGCGACGGGCTGAACGTCTCCTTCGCCGACGGCTTCGCGACGTGTCATTCGGGCTGCGGCAGGAAGACGTTCGACGCTCTCGCGCTCGTCGCCGGAGCCTACGGTCGCGACCTCTCCCGCGCGGACGAGCTCCGCGAGACGGCGCTCGACCTCGCCTCGATCCTCGGCGTCCGGCTCGAGGAAGAGGAAGGCGCCCGCCCTCGCCCCAGGAGGCCCCAGGAGGCCCGGCCGGCGCCGGCCCCTGCCTCGACCCCTCCGGGCGACCTCGAGGCCCGTATCGGGCGCCTCGCGGATCGCGACGAGGAGGGCGAGACGTACCTCCTCGACCGCGGCCTCCTCGTCCACCCGCTCCCCGAGTTCGTGAAGTTCAACCGCGGATCGTCCGACCCGTGGCTCGCGGCGCGAGAGCGCGACGGCTTCGTCCTCGCCTTCCTCGCGCACCGCGTCGACGGGACGCTCGCGACGCTCTCGCTCCGGAGCAGCCGACCCGAAGGCCCGCCGGCCGGCTGGAAGAAGACGCTCGCGTTGAAAGGCGCCTCGACCTCCGGCGCGGCGATCTGCCGTCCCGAGATCCGCTTCCTCACCGAGGGCGACCCCGAGTTCGTCCGCGACGAGCTCGTCGTCGTCGAGGGCGGGACCGACGCACTCGCGGCGACGTTCGCCTTCGACCTCGGCGGGATCGAGGGCGAGGTCGCTCCCGCCTGGGTCCTCGGGGCGATCGGCGCCTCGAGCGCGCCGGCGACCGTCCGAGCCTTCGCCCCGGCGATCAAGGGCCGGACCGTCCACGTCGCGCTCGACCTCGACCCGGCCGGCGAGGAGTGGGTCCCGAAGACGATCTCCGCGGCCTGGGAGGCCGGCGCGGCCCGCGTGACCCGCATTCGCCCGCCGTCCGGGAAGGACTTCGCCGATGCGTGGAGGGCGAATGGCTGACCCGCGCTTCGCGAGGAAGGTCGTCGACGCGGCGGAGGAGCAGCCGCGGCCGGAAGGCGTCGGGAGCGACCGGGTCAGTCCCGACCCGCCTCTCGTCTTCACTCCCGCGGACGAGCTCCGCCGTCGTCGCCCGCTCGGTCCGGCCGTCCCGACCGGCCTCCCGACCCTCGACGACTTTCTCGAGGGCGGGCTCCGCCCCGGGCACGCGGTCCTCGTCGGCGCGCCGGAGAGCGGGAAGACGAGCTTCGCGACGCATTGCGCGGTCCGCTTCGTCGAGGCCGCGGCGGCGAATGCCGCTCTGGTCTACGCACGCGACGAGGCCCCGGGCGCCTTCGTCAACCGCCTGGCGCAGCGGCTCGGCTTCGACCGGACGAAGCTCCGCCAGAACGACCCGGTCACCTGTGAAGCCGCTGCCGTGGCTCTCGAGGCGCGTTGGGGCGATCGTCTCCAGCTTCTCGACCCCTACCTTCAGCCGCTCGACGCGGCCCGCGGGAAGGCCGCGGAGATGCGCGCTCGCGGCCCGCTCGCCGTCGTCGTCGATTCGCTGCAAGTCGCGGTGACGACCGGCGGGTCGAAGGCCGCGAGTCTGAAGGACCGGATCGACGCGGCAATGGCGTTCGGGTCCGAGCTCGCCTCTCACGGCGACCTCGTCCTTTCGCTCTCGCAGAGCAGCCGGGCCGGCTACGCCGAGCCGAAGAACGGACGGGACCCGAGGGCCGAAGGCTCCGGCTCGGCCGGGATCGAGTTCAACGCCGACCTCCTCCTCGGCTTCAAGTCAAAGGCCGAAGACGACCCGTCCGCGCCGCGCACCGTCACGGTGATGAAGGGCCGGGGCGGGCTCGGGAAGGGGACCGTCTCGTTCGTCATCGACCGCGCGACGACCGCGATCCGCGAGGTCGACCGGACCGCGGCGGAAGAGGCCGAGCGGCACGCGGCCGACGCGAAGCTCCGGCCCTATCAGGACGCGGTCCTCGCCGAGCTCCGCAAAGCCGCTGCGGCCGGCGAGAAGCGGTCGAAGAACTACCTCGAGCAGCACGTCAAAGGCGGCGCCTCGCAGATCCGCGCCGCGCTGAAGGTCCTCGTCATCTCCGGCGAGGTCTTCGTCGAGGAGGGTCCTCGCGGGGCGCTCCTCTACTACGCCGCTCGCCCGCCGGACCCGACCTCGTCCGACTTCGTCTCGACCTCGTCTCGACCTCGTCCGGACGAAGTCGCCGACGACCCGCTCGACGACCTCGTCTCCTCGTCTCTCCCCTTTAGGGGAGACGAGGTCAGCGAGACGAGGTCGACCGGGACGAAACGAGGACCCGAATCGCCCTCCGCGAAGACGAAATCGAGACGAGGTCAAACGGCCCCGGAGGCCGGCCGATGACCCCGACTGCAACCCGCCCGCGCGACCGGGCAGAAAGAGGCGACCCGATGCCTGAGACCGAAACCCCGAAGGTACCTCCGAAAGACCGCTGCGCGATCTGCGGCCGTCCGGCCAGCGGACACGGCACCGAAACCGCCGGGCGTCGGCTCGGCGAGACCGAACCCGTCTGGGTCTGGGTTCCGCTCTGCCCGCGCTGTCTCTACGACGGCGACGCGCGATCGCAGGAAGCAGCCGAGGCGCGCCTCCTCCGCGAGCGCGACCTCGAGCCGGGCCTCGCGTCCTTCGCCGACGTGAACCCGGAAGTCTGCCCCGCGTGCGGGCAGCGGGCCGAGGCGATCGTCCGGCGGGAGGCCGCGATGCACCGCGAGACCGTGCGAGCTGCGGCGCTCGACGATGTGGCGACCGGGGTCTCGCTCGACCACGGGACCGAATTCGACGAGGCAGCGCGCCAGGTCCAGAAGTGGGCCGAGAAGCGGACGGGAGGCCCGGCGTGAGCGGCTCCCCGTCGATCTTCAAAACCCTCCCGCCCGACCGACCGAGGCCGGGCGCCGTCCCGGCTCCTCGTCCCGCGGCTCCTCCTCGCCCCGTCGCTCCGGCGGTTCCGGTTCGTCCCGCGGCTCGCGAGGACCGTCCGGCTCCGCCTCCGCCGCTCGACCGACTCAAGGGCGCGACCGTTCGGCTTCACATGGTCGACGGCTCAATCCTGACCGGAGTCTTCGTCGAGGTTGCGAAGTTCGAGGTCGTCATCCGGCCGGAGATCGGGCGCCTCGTCGTCGCGATGAAAGCCGCGATCGCCTGGGTCGAGGAGGTGGCGAAGTGACTTCGGCGCCGGCTCTCGACCGCACCGTCTGGCGGACCGGCGCGCTCCCGCCGGCCGACGTCATCCTCCCGGGCGAGGCCCGTCGCGCGATCGAGGAGATCGAACGGGCTCTCGATCGGTCCTGCCCGGCGGGCGAGGCCCGGGAGCTCCTCGGCGCCGCACTCAAGGCGACGGCCCATCTCGACGGGCTGAATCCGACCTCCGACTTGACCGACGGGCTCCTCCGCCTCCGGCGCGACGCTCTCGCTCGAGCCTACGGGCTCGCCCTCTTCGCCTTCGTCCGGAGTCGCGACTTCCTCGTCTTCTGGTTCCCGAAGTTCTGCTCCGAGGACGGCTTCGACGGCCCGGGAGCCTACGACTTCGTCCTCGCGGCGCGGGTCCTCGTCGCGGTCCTCGACGTCGCCGACGCTCGGCGCGAGCCGGCGCGGGTCCTCTCGTTCCGCCGTGACCCGGCCGGAGGTGCGGCGTGACCGCTCGCGTCCGCCCCTCGCCGCTCGTCGTCCTGGCGGCGCTCGTCCTCTTCGTCCTCTCGCTCGTCGTCGCTCGCGCGACGGCGCGATCCGACAACCCCGGCCGCGATGCCGGCAACCGAATGGAGGTCTCCCGATGAGTTCATCCGACACCCTGACCGCGGCTCACGCTGCGGTCGACAGCCTCCGCGAGCGGGTCCTCCGCCTCGAGGAGGAGAACGAGGCGGCGCTCGACGCGGTGACGAAGACCGGCGACGCGGTGACCGCGGCGCACGTCGCCGGAAAGGCGGTCCCGGAGAAGGCGCACGAGCTCGCCCTCGAGGAGAGCGACCGCGCGACCCGCCGGCTCGCCGCGGCGAAGGAGGCCCTCGCTCGCGCCGAAGCGGTCGCCGCTCGGGCCGGCCGCGAGGACGAGGCCGCTCGGGCGAAGGCCGCGCTCGAGGTCGAGAACGAGCTCGCGCCGCAGATCGCGAAGGACGTCAAGCGGCACGGCGTCGCCCTCGGCCTCGCCCTCCGCGCGATGGCCGACTGCGACCGTCGCACCTGGGCGGCGCGGCGCGCTCTCCAGGCGCACGGCACCGACGGCCCCGTCTACTCGTTCCCGATCCCCTCGCTCGCCCTCTCGGCTCTCCTCGACGAGGTCGCGGCCGAGCTCTCGGCGAAGCGGGACCTCCGCGCCTGTGACCGGCTCGACGTCCGGCTCCCGTACTGACGAGGTGACGTGATGACCGACGAAGCGACGACCCCCGACCCCTACGCTGCCCGAGCCGCGTATCTCGCCGGCCTCGAGTCGGCGACGTGGGAATCCGTGATGAACGAAGGCCCCGGCGTCTTCGCAGCGCTCCGGCGTGACTACCCGGAGCGCGCCGACGACCTCGAAGCGGCGCACGCCCGATGGAAAGCCGCCGGCAAACCCGCCGGGATGCTCCGGACCGCGCCGGTAGCGCTCTCGCCGACGCCTCGCCCGGAGTCCGTCGCGCCGACCGTCGCGGCCCCCGACCCGTCCGCCGTCCCGACCATGCGCTATCTGCTCGGTCTCGGCGGCGGCGCGTTCGATGCCTTCCGCAAGCAGCACCCCGACGAGTACGAGCGGCTCGCTCGGAGCGCTGGCGTCCCGAACTCCCGATAGCCCCGATCCGCAACGCGCACCGCGCACCGACAGAAAGGAAATCCAATGGCATCCACGATCGGAACCGACCCCACCGCGTTCGCAACCTACGCCGGTCTCGCGAACAACATCAGGAAGCGGATCGCCGACGGCACGTTCGTCGGCTACGTCGGAGGGGAGGAGGCCGCGATCGCCGACACGGCGGTCGGTCTCATCGAGAAGTCGAGCAACCCGCTCTCGCTTCTGCTCGACGCTTACGCGTCGCCGCGCGGGAGCGAGATGTTCGAGAAGAGCTTCGTCGTCGTCGGCGACCTCGTCGGCGGCGCCTGATCATGTCCGCCGCGCCCCTCCCGCTCGCCGCGACATCCGGTGAGACAGCGCGCCCGTCGCCGGGCGGGAGGCGGCGCGGCACTCCCTCTCCTTTGCGTCTGGCGCCTCTCTGCGGCCCTCGTCCGCAGGGGGGCGACCCGACCCCTTCCCGTGTCGCTCAAGGGCGACAGAGCGAAAGGAGCGACGTGCTTTCGATCGAGGAGTTCAAGGACCTCGTCTCGCTCGTCGGCGAGCGACGGCTTCGGATCGCCCGCGGTGACGACCCGCGCCTCGAGCCGAAGGAGGCCGAGGTCGTCCTTCATCTCGTCGACCGCCTCGCCCAGGAGCGCGGCTTCGACGTCCTGAGCGGCCTCGCCGCGGTCGTCAACGACCCGGTCCGGTTCGCGCCCCGGTTCGCGGCCGGCGACATGAGGAAGGTCGTCTCGATCGCGCCGAACGACCCGGGGAAGGGGAAAAGCGAGGCGTGCAACGTAGCGCCCCGGCCCGTCCCGAGGTGCTCGCGGATGTCGATTTCGCGAGTTTCGCGACCTGGCGACGAGATTCGCGAGGAGCGCTGACCGTGACGAGCGAAGACCAGACGAACGAGGCGATCGAGCCTCCGACGACCCCCGAGGAGCTCGCGGCGCTCGCCTTCGCGCTCTTTCTCGAGGCGCGAGCGGCGGGCGACTACGCCCCGGCCCTCCGCGCGTTGACCCTCGCCGGGCAGCTTCGCGGCCTCGTTCCCGAGACGGCGCGGCGGACGTCCTCCGCGACGACGAAGGCCCTCGCGGCGGAGATCGCGGCGATCGAGTCGGCTCTCGGCGTGAGGAAGAGCTAGCTCATGTCGAAGACGGGGCGCCCCTGCCGTGCGTGCAATCACCCGAAGCGAGGCCGGCTCGAGGAGGCGCTCCGGACCCGCGACGACCGGGCGAACATTGCAGCCGAGTTCGACCTCTCGGTCGACGGGCTCCGCCGTCATCTCGCGCACTCGCGGCCCCCGCAGGAGCGGCCCGCCGTGGCGCAGGAAGGCCGGCAGGAGGCCCGCGGCGGCGCGACGGGACCCTCGGGCTCCCCGGCCGACGTGGCGCGCCTCCTGACGCTCCGCGCGTTGAAGGTCGCCGCGGAGGCCGACGAGGCCGGCGCTCCCCGGGTCGCCCTCTCGGCGTCGCGGGTCGCCCGGGAGCTCGTCGAGACGGCGATCAAGGCGAGGGCGATCGAGCCTCCGCCGTATGACCCTCTCCGCGACGAGGTCCTCGCCGCTCTGCGAGACCGGCTCTCGCGGACGCTCGCCGGCTTTCCGGAGGCCCTCGAGGCGGTCCGGCGCGACTTCGAGGAGCTCGTCGGAGTCGAACGTTGACCATGGGCAACGTCGCCGACCCTCGCCTCGACGGGGCGCTCCGGACGGTCGCGGGCGATTGGCTGACGGCGCTCGACGCGACGCGGGTCTTCACGGCGAACGGCTACCGCCCCGACCCGTGGCAAGCGGAAGTCCTCCGCTCGACGTCGAAGCGGGTCCTCCTCCTCGCGCCGCGGCAGAGCGGGAAGGGGCAGACGTGCGCGGCGCTCGCCCTCTGGCACGCTCTCTTCCGGCCCGGCTCGACGACGATCGTCACCGCGCCGAGTCAACGGCAAGCGGTCGAGCTCCTCGAGAAGGTGCGGCGCCTCCTCCGGCCCTTCTCCTCCCGCTTCCCGCTCTCGGGCGAGTCGGCGCTCGCGCTCTCCTGGCGGTCCGGCTCGCGCCTCCTGACGCTCCCCGGGAAGCCCGACACGATCCGCGGCTACACGCCCGACGTCGCGATCGTCGACGAGGCCAGCTACACGGCGGACGAGCTCTACGTCGCGGTCCGGCCGATGCTGACCGTTTCGGGCGGGCGCCTCGTCGCGATCTCCTCCGCCGGCCCGCGGCGCGGATGGTTCTTCCGGGAGTGGACCGAAGGCGGCGACGAATGGACGCGCATCAAGGCGACGTCGCTCGACAACCCGCGCGTCCCGGCCGAGGAGCTCGAGGCGCAGCGGGCGACCCTCGGCGAGACGAGGTTCGCGCGGGAGCACCTGAGCGAGTTCGTCGACGAGGTCGAGGACGGCGAGCGGAACCCGTTCGCCTTCGCCGGGATGAAGGACATCCTCGACGAGGCGTTCGCCTCCGCGCTCGCGCCGCTCGAGGACGGGCGATGAGCTACGTCCTCGGGCTCGACCTCGCACGCGTCCGCGATTGGTCGGCCCTCTCGGTCCTCGCCTCCGCCGAGACCGGCTTCGCGGTCGTCTACCTCCGCCGCTGGCGTCCTGTCCGCGAGGACCTCGTCGACGCGATCGGCGACACGATCGACCTGATCAAGCGGCACGGCATGGGGAGGCCGGCGGTCGCCCTCGACGCGAACGGGATCGGGCGCGAGGCCGCAGAGGTCGCCGTGCAAGGCGAGCTCTCCCGCGTCGCGGACGTCTTCCCGGTCCTCCCGACGCACTCGACGAAGCCGGCGCGGCAGAGGACCGACGGGCTGATCTACGTCTGGAAGGGCGAGCTCGTCTCGACCGTCTTCGGCCTCCTGGCGGACCGGCGCCTCCGGATCGCCCGGGACCTCGCCGAAGGCCCGCGCCTCCGGCAAGAGATACAGGAGCTCCGGCGCGTCCCGACCCGACGCGGGACGGGCTCGACGTGGAGTCACCCCGACGCGAGGACGTCCTCGCACGACGACATCGTGATGAGTGTGGCGCTCGCCGCGTGGACGGCCGAGCGCCTGAGAACGCAGGGGCGGATCGGCGCGATCCGGCCGGCGAAGGAGGTTCGTTCGTGGCGTTCCTGAGCTACACCCTCGGTCTCTCGCTCTCGTTCGACGGCTCGCGCGTCGATTGGGTCCTTCTGCGGTCGAAGCGGGTCCTCGCAGATCCGCCGACGCACTTCGTCGCCGACCTCGGGACGGCGGAGACCGGCGCCCGGTATGACGGCGTCTTCGAGCTCCTCGACCGTCGCCTCGAGCGGCTCGCGGTGAACGACGAGTTTCACGACGAGGTGATCGTCCTTCCTGAGACGACCGCCCCCTTCGCCGGCTACTCCTTCGTCCGCTCTCTCCAGGCGAGCCGGCTCGCGCGGCGCCGGCAACCGAACGTGCGCGTCGGGCCCGTCGAGCTCTCCAACCGCGCCGAGGCCCCGGAGCCCGCGGCCTGGCGGACCCTGATCCCGAGGCGAAATGTGATCGGCGCGCTGACGTTCGCCTTCACCCGGAAGGCGATCGAGATCACTCGAGGACCGTTCGCGGCGACGCTCCGCGCCGACTTCGATCGGCTCCGGACGAAGCGGCCCGCCGAAGAGGACGAGGCCGGCCTCGCCGTCGCCCTTGCGGTCGCCGCGTGGTATCGCGAGCGCGAGGCGGAAGGTCGCCCCGGTCAGATCATCTCGCCGACCTACACGGCGGTCTGAGGAGGACGAATGGCGCTCTGCCTGGGATGCCGCTCTCACGCCGCGAAGATCACGCACTCCGGCCCGGCCTGGGTCGACGGGACCCTCGTCCTTTGGCGCCTGACCGTATGTCCGCCTCCGCCGGACGGCTGCGGGGAACGACGTCGACAGGTCATCAGCGACGACGGCCCGCTCGTCGGTCGCCGCTGGCTCCCGGCAACGGCGGTCTCCCGGCCCTCGGGACGCCGGCCCGGCGCGGTAGGCTCGACCGGCGACTTCGTCGGTCGATTGACCCGCGACCGCTAACATCCTACGATAGGAGAGAGATGATGCCGCACGGCGAGAGGTTCGGAGGACGGCAACCCCTGAGCGAGGCCGGCCCGGCGCTTCCGAAGACGTTTCGGATCGCGCGAGAGGTCTCGGAGGCTCTCGCGGAGGCCGCGGCCCGGACGGGCGAGAGCGAGGGCGAGATCGTCCGTCGCGCGATCGACCGCGAGCTCGAGCGCCTCCGGCGGCGCGACGAGAGATCGAAGACGAAGAGAACGGGACGGCCGGCCCGGTGACCCCGGCCAGAAGGAGAGAACCGATGCGACAGAACCCCCCGAACCCTCCTCCCGCGACGACCGTCCGGATCGCGCTCGACGACCACCAGACGAAGACGGTCGCGCTCCTCGCGCGGCGTCTCGGCGGCTCGCCCGACGAGGTCCTCGAGTACCTCGCGACGGTCGGGCTCTTCGCCCTCGGGCTCGACGGCAGCGCTTACACCCGCGTCGACGACGGCGTCGCGAGGATCTTCGGCGAGGGCACGGTCGCGACCGAGATCATGGGCTTCCTCGCCGACTGCGAGAACGAGGCGTGCAACGTCGCCGGCTCCGCGATCGCCCGCCTCGAGCGGCCCCGGATGTTCGGCGATTGGCGCGGCGAGCGGAAGCCCGTCCAGGCGGAGGCGTGACTGTGGACAGGACCGCGACCGACATCCCCGGGCTCGATTGGGACCCGGAGACGAAGATCGCGAGGCTCGAGGTCGTCATCCCGGGCACGGGCGGGAGGAAGCGGCGCCGCAAGCGCGAGACCGCGAAGACCTACCTCGCCGCGGTGGGGAAGTTCAACGTCTTCAAGGAACAGGTCCTCGCCGCGCAGAACGCCGACCCGTCGAGGCCCGTCACGTTCGCCGACTACATCAAGGACCACGGCGACACGATCCGGAAGCGCCTCAGCGCTTCGTCCCGCTCGCATGAAGAGAGCGTTCTCAAGCTCCGGCTCCTCCCGTTCTTCGGGAAGTACCCGCTCGCGCGGATCAATCTCGCCGTGGTGCGTGACTACGTCTCGCACATGAAGGCGGACTATCACCCGAGGTCGAGGAAGGACCCGGAGACGAAGGACGAGACGAAGACGCTCGCGGGCGCGACGATCAATCGCGACCTCGGCATTCTCCGGAAGTACCTCAAGGACGCGGTCGCCCGCGAGGTCCTCGCCGTCTATCCCGTCAAGGGGCGCCTCCCGCGCGAGAAGGACCCCGCCCTCGCGCTCGAGCTAAAGCCGGAGGAGCTCGTCGCGTTCTTCGGCGCCTTCGACGACCCGGTCGCCTTCCGGCGACAGATCGAGGCGGACTATCGGCGCGATGAGACCGTCTGGCTCGAGGACATCCGGAAGCGACAGCCGCGACGCGGGGCGAAGCCTCCGCTCGACGACCGCGCGGTCGACTTCCATTGGCAGAGGTTCGCCGGGCTCCGCCCGCTCTTCGTCCTCGCGGTCGAGACCGGCCTCCGGAGGGGCGATCTCCTCGGGCTGACCTGGGCCTCGATCGACGAGGCCGCGGGATGGATTCGGCTCGCGGTGAGGAAGACGAGCGAGACCGCGACGATCCGGCTCTCGCCGGCCGCGCGCGAAGCGCTGAAGGTCTTCAAGTCGCGGAGGCGTCCCGGGGAGGACCGGGTCGTCGTCAACGAGGAAGGCGAGTCCGTGCCGACGGCGACGCTCGCCCGGAACTTCGCGATCGCGAAGAGGCTCGCCGGGATCAACCGACGGTTCCGCTTTCACGATCTCAGGCACACGTTCGCCTCGCGGCTCGCCTCCGGGAACGTCTCGTTGCAGGTGATCGCGAAGGCCCTCGGGCACACTTCGACGCGGATGTCGGAGCGTTACGCGCGGCCGAGCGAGGAGGCCCTTCGGAGCGTCGAGGCGGCTCTCGTCCGAAGCCCTTTGAACTCTCTTTTGAACTCTCCGACCCCTCGAAACGGTGAGGCACCCCTGGGGGTGCCTGCTATCCCGTTCGCGGGAAGTGAGTTAGGTGGTACCCCCAGCGGGATTCGAACCCGCGATCTTCACCTTGAAAGGGTGACGTCCTAGGCCACTAGACGATGGGGGCGACCAGGCTGGAGCGCCCTGCGGCGCCGGGCGGAATTTACCATGGGGCGCCGGCCGGGACCCGGAGGGTCGGGTTCCGCGAGCGGTCGCCGGGTGTTTCGGAGTGGCGGAGATGGTGAGCCGTCCGGGATTCGAACCCGGGACCCCCTGCTTAAAAGCGGCTATGAGGGCTCTGGGACGCTTCCGGACAACGAAGAATCAATAACTTGCGAGGTTCCGGAAGCGTCCGGAAGCGTCTCTGACGGACGCAACGGACTCTTTGACGGACTCCTACTAAGAGATTCGTATGAGGACGTGCGAGATGGCTGAGATCCGGCTCGAGCTGCGCGGGGCGTTCCCGCATCAACAGGACTTCCTCGACTGCCCGAAGAGGTACGCGATCGCCGCGTCCGGGACGAAGGCGGGGAAGACGGCGTGCGGGGCGATGTACGGCGTCCGCGAGCTCGTGAACCGCCCGGGCTGCCGCGGATGGTGGGTGGCCCCGACGTTCGAGCAGTCGGTCTCCGTCGGCCTCGAGGCGGTCCGTGGCCTCCTCCCGCGCGACCCCGACCTCGTCCAGGTCAAGACGACCTCTCCGCCCGAGATCCGGATCGTGCCGACGGGTTCGGTCCTCTCGTTCAAGTCGGCGGACAACCCGGACAGCCTCTACGGGCCGGGCGTCGACTTCGCCATCCTCGACGAGGCGGGCCGGCAGTCGGAGGCCGCGTTCGTGGCCGTCCGGTCGACCGTCACGGCCACGGGCGGGCCGATGCGCCTCCTGACGAACCCGACGCCGCGGACCGGCTGGTTCTGGCGGCTCTACACGCGCGGGCTCCACCCCGACGATCCCGACGTGGCCTCGTTCCGGTGGAGGACGGCGGACAACCCGCTCATTTCCCGCGAGGAGATCGACGACGCTCGCCGGACGCTCTCCGAGTCGACGTTCCGGAGCCTCTACGAAGGCGAGTTTCTCGACATCGGGGGCTCGGTCTTCCGCGGCGTCCGGAAGGCCGCCACGGGCGCCCTGAAGCCCGGCGAGGCCGGTCGCCGGTACGTCGGCGGGCTCGACCTCGCGCGGACCGTCGATTGGACCGCGGCGGCCGTCGTCGACGAGGAGGACTGCGAGCTCGTCGCCTTCGAGCGGTGGCACGGCTCCTCCTGGGAGATGACCGTCGGGCGCGTGGCCGAGCTCGCGAAGAGATACCCGGGCGTCCGGTTCAACGTCGACAGCACGGGACTCGGCGACCCGGTCCTCGAGATGCTCGAACGCAACGACGTGCGCGTGGACGGGGTGAAGTTCACCTCGACGGGGAAGTCCCACATGGCGGAGCGCCTCGCGGCGCTGATCGAGAAGGGACGTCTCCGGTTCCCGCCGCTCGAGGTCCTCATGGGGGAGCTCGAGAGCTACGAAGCGACGACGGGCCCGACGGGTGTCGTCCGGTACGGGGCGCCGTCCGGGATGCACGACGACTGCGTGACGGCGCTCATGCTGGCCACGAAGGACCTCGACATCGAACCGTCTGCCGGGTGGACCGAGGACTCGGTCGTCATCGGCGAGAGCGAGCTGAGCGAGGTTCCCAGCCTCGACCTCGACGAGGAGGAAGGCGAGTGGTGAAGACGATGCCGGGCCGAAACGGCGGGAAGCTCTCCCGCTCCGGCCGAAGGAAGGGAGCGGTCAACCTGATCTCCCGGACGTTCCAGGAGTTCGCGCAGGCCACGCTCGACGACCCGGAGATCCAGAAGAAGAT
>JADHED010002537.1_pt1 | contig 12551 bp, 13 predicted proteins | sample 8952041 | NCBI WGS metagenome assembly JADHED01 (sample SAMN16124423, study PRJNA663239) | bioreactor sludge metagenome | isolation source: sludge (control) | place: India:Bengaluru | collected 2018-09-08
TGACAAAGCACGCTATCAGGATAACGATATCCTTTTAATGTGAGGAATTGTGATGGCTGCTGAAACCCGTACCAAACAGCGCAAGACTCGCCCCGCTGCCGCAGGGGATATCCCGCCGGAAATCACCGCACCGGGCATCGAGCGGTTCACTATCAATGAAACCACCCAGGCAGCACGTGATTCAAAGTCCACTGCCGTGAGGGACATCATCGACCGCATGGCCGGGGAGGATAAAACCAGGGTTGCCGAGTCGCTGCGCGCAATTCTGGACGGAGCTTCGCCGGATGATGCGGCCGCGCTGCTGCAAGCGCTCGACCACATGCAGGAAGCTGACCAGCGCAACGCCATCAGGCACGCCGACGACCAACTGGCCGACAACTGGCGTGAAGGCGGCTACCCCTACCAGAACCTGCTTTCACGACGTAACTACGAAAAACAGAAATACCACCTGCAGGTTGAACTCCTGAAGCTACAGGCATGGGTCAAGGAAACGGGCCAGCGGGTGGTGATTCTGTTCGAGGGGCGGGACGCGGCAGGCAAAGGCGGCACCATCAAGCGATTCATGGAGCATCTCAACCCGCGCGGCGCGCGCGTGGTTGCCCTGGAGAAGCCCAGCGAAGTGGAACGGGGCCAATGGTATTTTCAGCGCTACGTTTCCGAACTCCCCACTGCAGGCGAAATCGTGCTGTTCGACCGCTCCTGGTACAACCGCGCAGGGGTGGAGCGGGTGATGGGCTTCTGCAGCAATGACGAATATCTGGAATTCATGCGCCAGACGCCGGAATTCGAGCGTCACCTGTCACGCAGCGGGGTACATTTGATCAAGTTCTGGTTCTCGGTGAGTCGCGAAGAGCAGCGACGCCGGTTCAAGGAACGCGAGACCCATCCGCTCAAACAGTGGAAGCTCAGCCCGATCGACCTGGCATCGCTGGATAAATGGGACGACTACACCAAGGCCAAGGAAGCGATGTTCTTCCATACGGACACGGCAGATTCACCGTGGACAGTCATCAAATCGGACTGCAAGAAGCGCGCGCGCCTCAATGCCATGCGCTACGTACTGCACAAACTGCCCTACACCAACAAAACGCTGGAAGCGATCGGCCCTGTCGACCCCCTGCTGGTGGGCCGTGCACATATCGTCTACGAGCAAGGCGAACGAAACGGCCAGGCACTGCTCTAGTTTCAGGGCGGGCAGACACTGCCCGCCAACACCTTTGAACCTATTTCAGCAGGCAGGCGAGCGCAGCGCCTACTGAAATTGGTTCTTAATTCCCCAGCGCGCCGAACACCTTCTTGATCAGGCTGGTCGAGGCGCCCAAAGGATCCTTGCGAATCGCCTTTTCCTCTTCCGCCATCATCAGGTAGAGGCCATCCAGCGCCTTTTGCGTGACGTACTGCTCCAGATTGGCCTGTTCCTTCTTCACCAGTCCATATTTGGCGCCCGTCTCGGCGAACTTGTTGTACTGCTGCGCCAGTTGTACGTCCTCGGTGGCCTTCTTGACGATGGGCAGGAACTTCTCGGCCATAGGGCCGGACGTGGTTTTCCTGAAGTACTGCGTCGCGGCATCATCCCCGCCGGTCAGGATGTTCTTGGCATCCTGCACGCTCATTTTCTTGACGGAATCGATCAGCAGCGCCTTGGCTTCCGGCACCGCCGCCTCGGCCGCGCGATTCATGCGCAAGGTGAGTTCATCCGCCTGTTTGCCCATACCGAACATGCGCATGCCCTTCTCCACTTTCTTCAGGGAGTCCGGCAGCGGAATCTTGACCTTGGGATTCTTGAAAAAGCCATCGGTCACACCCAGTTTGCCGACGGCTGCACCGGACGCCTGGATCAGCGCATCCTTCAGCCCGCCCGTGGCATCCTGGTTGCTGAGGTCGGCGAGGCCAAGCGCCATGGCGTGGCTGGCAAACAGGGAAAAGGAAAGAACGAGGGCAAGTCGGCGCATGGATTAATCTCCGGAATAAGGTTGACGGTTCAACGTCAACAATCTACCACCGGTTTACTTCCACAAAAAGAGAAAACCCGGCTTCCGCTGCGCGGGGCCGGGTTTTCCAGACAAGACACGACGTTTAGCGCTTGGTACGCTTCACGTTCCAGACCTTGTCGGCATATTCCTGGATGGTGCGGTCACTGGAGAACTTGCCCATGTTGGCCACGTTCAGGATGGCGCGGCGCGCCCATTCGTCCTGATCCTGATACAGGGCGCTGACGCGCTCCTGGCAGGCAATATAGCTGGCGTAGTCAGCCAGCAACAGGTAGTGATCGCCGTTCCAGGTCAGGTTTTCGTAGATGGCACGGTAACGGTCCGGTTCTTCGACGGAGAAGAACCCGTTGCCGATCATGTCCAGCACCTGCTTCAGTTCCGGATTGCCGTTGTAGAACTCCCACGGGTTGTAGCCGCGGGCGCGCAATTCGGCCACTTCCGGCGTAGTCAGGCCGAAAATGAAGATGTTGTCGTCGCCGACCTCTTCACCGATCTCGATGTTGGCGCCATCCAGCGTGCCGATGGTCAGCGCACCGTTGAGGGCCATCTTCATGTTGCCGGTACCGGAAGCCTCGGTCCCCGCGGTCGAAATCTGCTCGGACAGTTCCGCTGCCGGGAAGATTTTCTCGGCAGAAGACACGTCGTAGTTGGGCAGGAACACCACCTTCAGCAGATCGTGCACGGCCGGGTCGTTGTTGACGATGCTGGCCACATCGTTGATCAGACGGATGATCAGCTTGGCCATCCAGTAACCCGGTGCCGCCTTGCCCGCAAAAATCACGGTGCGCGGCACCATGCCCTGCGTCTGGCCGGCGCGAATACGGTTGTACAGGGTGATTACGTGCAACACGTTCAACAACTGGCGCTTGTATTCGTGGATGCGCTTGACCTGCACGTCGAACAGCGAATCCGGGTTGACCTTCACGCCGGTCTGGCGCTCGATGCGGGCGGCAAGACGCAGCTTGTTGGCGCGCTTGACCTCCACGAACTTGCGGCGGAACGCGGCATCGTCGGCGAACGGCACCAGTTTCTTCAGCTGGTCCAGTTCACGCACGAAGCCATCGCCGATGCTGGCCTTGATCAGCTCGGTCAAGCCCGGGTTGCACTGGTTCAGCCAGCGACGCGGCGTGATGCCGTTGGTCACGTTGATCAGCTTGTTCGGGAAAATTCGGTGGAAATCCGCGAACAGGGTGGTTTTCAGCAGTTCACTGTGGATCGCCGCCACGCCGTTGACGGTGTGACTCCCCACCACGGCGAGGTGCGCCATGCGCACGCGGCGGCCATGGCTCTCGTCGATGATGGACACACGGGCCAGCAGATCGGTCTCTCCCGGGAACTTGTGGTTCACCATTTGCAGGAAACGGTGGTTGATCTCGTAGATGATCTCGAGGTGACGCGGCAGCACGCGGCCGAACATGTCGACCGGCCAGGTTTCCAGCGCTTCCGGCATGAGCGTGTGGTTGGTATAGGCGAAGATGCGGGTGGTCAGGTCCCACGCGTAATCCCACTTGAGGTGCTGCACGTCGACCAACTGGTGCATCATTTCCGCCACGGCCACGGCCGGATGGGTATCGTTGAGCTGGATGCCGACCTTCTCCGGCAACTGGTTCCAGTCCTGATGGTCGGCGAGGAAACGATGCAGGATGTCCTGGATCGACGCCGACACGAAGAAATACTGCTGGCGCAGGCGCAGCTCACGGCCATTGACCGAGCTGTCGTTGGGGTACAGCACCTTGGACAGGTTCTCGGTGGTGTTCTTTTCTTCCACCGCACCGACATAGTCGCCGGCATTGAACGAATCCAGGTTGAATTCACGCGTCGCCTTGGCGGACCACAGGCGCAGGTTGTTCACCGTCTCGGTCTTGTAACCCGGGATCGGCATGTCGTAGGCCATGGCCATCACGGTTTCGCTATCCACCCAGTGGTGCTCGAGCGTGCCATCCGCTGCGGTGAACTGCACCACGTGGCCGCCGAACTTCACCGGATACAGGCGCTCCGGACGCTGGAACTCCCACGGGTTGCCGTAACGCAGCCAGTTGTCCGGGTGCTCGACTTGGCGCCCACCCTCGATGCGCTGGTTGAACATGCCGTATTCGTAACGGATACCGTAGCCCATGCCCGGCAGGTCCAGCGACGCGAGCGAATCCAGGAAGCAAGCCGCCAGACGCCCCAGGCCGCCGTTGCCCAGCGCAGCGTCGGTTTCCAGTTCTTCGACTTCTTCCATCTGCTGGCCCAGCGCCTTCAAGCCGTCGCGCACCTGCGGCTCGATGTCGAGGTTGTGTGCCGCGTTGGACAGGGTACGCCCGATCAGGAACTCGAGGGAGAGGTAGTACAACCGCTTCGGGTCTTTCTGATTGTAGGTTTCAACGGTTTCGACCCAGCGCTCGATCAGGTGGTCGCGCACGGTATGGGCGGTGGTATCGAACCAGTCGCGGCCGGTGGCGGAGCTGACGGTCTTGCCGCCGGTATAGGTCAGGTGGTTCTTGAGGGAGCGCTCGATGGAGTGCTCGTCGCTACGCAGATGGTGCTGGCGCGGGGATTTGGGGGGCGTCATGATGGGATTTCTCGAAATAAGGACAAGAATTGTTCAGCAATTTATGTGCCTTATTTTACGCGAATTCGACCCATTGCAGGCACTTGATCCGTCAGGATTTTCTTGCGATCCGCGATAGAGCCCCGCGCAATCACGAGCCATGCGGGATACGGTTACGGTGCACCCAGCCTCATTCCAGTGCGCCGAGACGATTCAGTTCGACACCAACACCTTGTCCGCCCCAACCTCTTGCAGCGTGCGGCATCCCGTCAGCGCCATGGTCATTTCCAGTTCGTCGCGCACCAGCCGCAGGACGTGTGCCACGCCCAGGGCGCCGGCAGACGAAAGGCCCCATACATAAGGCCTGCCGATCATGACCGCAGCAGCGCCCAGCGCCATGGCCTTGAACACGTCACGTCCGTTGCGCACGCCACTATCCAGCAGCACCGGCACGCGCCCGGCAACGACCTCCACAATCGCCGGCAAGACATCCAGGCTGGCGGGCACGCCATCCAGTACCCGGCCGCCATGGCTGGACACGACCAGACCGTCACAGCCCAGGGCCAGCGCGCGCACTGTATCCGCGGTCGACAGAATGCCCTTGAGCAGAAACGGCACGCGGATCTGGTCGCGCAACCACGCGACATCCTCCCAGGTCGGGGCCTGCGTCATCCAGCCATCGAACACGGCGCTCTGCGAAGGGGATATCGCCGCCGCCGGCAACGCCGGCTCCAGGTTCACGGCTTCAACCCCTTGCGGCAACTGCAAGGTTGCCTGCTTGACGGGGGCGTCGATGGTCAGCATCACCACGCCGTAGCCGGCCGCGATGGCACGCTGCGCCAACCGCAACGTGCGGGGACGATCCCCCTGCCAGTAAAGCTGAAACCAGAGCGGCTGCTCGGCCGCCCGGATGATGTCTTCCAGCGGCTGGCTGGCCAGACTGCTGACCACCATCTGTCCGCCCTGGGCGTTGGCAGCCACCGCGCTGGCACATTCGCCATCCGGATGAAACAGCGACTGATAGGCAACGGGCGCCAGCAGAACCGGATGCTCGAACGTCTGGCCGAATAGCGTCAGGCGGGTATGTCCGCCGCGCACATCCGCAAGAGATTGTGGCATCAGGCCCACCTCAGCAAAGGCCTTGGTATTGCGCTGCAGGGTACGGTCATCCCCTGCGCCAGACTGCAAGTAATGCCAGGCCTCGTTTGACAGGCGGGATTCAGCGTACGCGGCATAGTCCTGCGCTGTGCCCACATCCTCTGGGCGTGTTGTCATCTTGGGCTGCATCAGGATTCCGCCCAGCTACGCAACAGGTTGTTATAGGTACCGGTCAAGCGCACCACAGGCTCCGTCTCGCCGACGGTCTGCCGCAATTGCAGCAGGGCCATGTCCATGTCGTAGAGCAGGCGACGCTGACCGGGATCGCGCACCATGCTCTGCAAGAACATGAAGCAGGCGACACGTTCGCCGCGCGTCACCGGGGTCACCTGATGCACGGAGGAAGACGGGTAGACCACCAGGCTGCCTGCCTTGAGCTTGACACTGTGACGCCCGAACGTGTCCTGGATCTCCAGTTCGCCGCCGTCATAAGCCTCGGGGTCAGCCAGAAACAACGTGGCCGAAACGTCGGCCCGCACGTAGCCGCTGCCGTCCGGTGACATGCGCATGGCATTGTCGACGTGGAACCCGTAATGGTTGGCCTCGCCGCCATAACGATTGAAGAACGGCGGCAGGATCCTGGCCGGCAATGCCGCCGTAAAAAACAGTGCATTGCGGTGCAAGGCCGCCAGCACGATGCGCCGCAACTCTGGCAGGTGCGGCGCATTCTCCGGCAACTGCTGGTTGTTTTTCACCTGCGCTGCCTGCGTCCCGGCCGTGATGCGGCCACTCGCCCAAGTCGACGCCTGCAGCAGGCGACGCACCTCGGCAAGCTCTTCATCCGTCAGAACCTCTTCAATCGTGATCAGCATGCTGGCACCCTAGAACTTGAACTCCGTAGTAAAGATGGCCTTGCGCCCGGTCCCCGGCACGCTGAAGCTGCCGTTGTCGTACAAGGCGTCGTAATACACCTTGTCGAACAGGTTCTGGATGTTCAGACGCAGGGTGTAGCGCGGTTGCTCGTAGGACACCATGGCATCCCAGCGCACGTAGGAAGGCAACACATTGGGCGCGAATGCAGCCGTCGAGCAGTTGTTGTATTGCCAACGCCCGGCCTGGGCGCCCGAGGTGATCTGCGTCGCGGTACCGCACGTCCCGATGCCGTAGCCATAACGATCCCCCTTGGCCTCCATGCCCATCCCGGCCTTCCAGCCCGGCGCAAATTTGTAGGTAGTCCACAGGTTGGCGGTATAGCGCGGGGTATTGCGGGGACGCTCACCTTCAGAGGTCTGCTGAGAACGGGACTGGTACACCGTTTGCCCGGCATCGGCAGCCTCTCCGGTCGCAAACCCGGTACCGGCCAGGCCCGTGGGGCCCGTCGCCAAGCCGTTGTTGGTGATGCTGGCGAACGTGCCGAGCGCGACACCGTCGTACTGCTCGTCCACCTTGGCATCCATCAGCGCAATGCCGCCGAAGACCTCCCATTTCGAGGTGATGCGCCCCGCCACCTCCAACTCCAGGCCATCCGTAGTCCGCTTCTTCGATAGCAGTGCGGCGGTCGATTCGAGGTCGGTATTGCGCTCCCACTCCTTTTCGGCCCGATACGCAGCCGCCCGCAGGGCCAGATCGCCATCGAACAGCATCCATTTGGCGCCCAGTTCCTTGACCAGACTGCGCTCCGCCGGCAGCTCATTCCCAGACAACTGATACAGGTCAGCCGTTGGGCTGAAGGAGTCGCTGAACGACAGGTAGTAATGCGTTTCCGCGCCCGGATGGTAGGAAATCGCACCGCGCGTGCTCCACTCCCCGTAACGCAGCTGCGGCGATGTGGCACTGGAGTAGTTCGCATCGAGTTCGTCCCGGCGCAGGCCCAGGGTGGCCTTCCACTTCGGGATGAACTCGACCGTATCCTGCACGTAAGCCGCGTAGGAGATCGAGTCGAACTCCACCGGAGACCCGGTCACGCTGGCGTAATACGGCTGGAACCGCGGCGGACTCGCGGCGGTCGTCCCGCCGATATTTTGCAGGCTATGGCGGTAGCTGTTTTCCTTGAAATACTCGCCTCCGACCAGAAACTCGTGCTGCATGCCCAGGAGGTCGAACTTGTTGCTGTAGTCGCTCTGCAGAGTGACCGTCTCGTAATCCATCACTCGCGTCGGGCCGCCATTGCAGCTGGTCGGCGTCGTGCACAACGCGCTCAGGGCGTTCGGCGCGATCGTAGCGCTGGGCGTCCGTGCCCAGTAGCTGCGCTCGTAATCGGCAAAGCGCAACTGCGTACGCCACTCGCTCTTGGGCGAGAAATGATGCGTAAAGGTCGCAGTCGTGATCTTGGTCTCGCTCTTGTCGAAATTGAGATCCGTGCCCCAGAAGGTCTCCACGGGAAACGCTGTCTGCGGCTTGTGGGTGGTACTGTTAAAGCTCACCCCGTAATCCGGCGTGTCATCGGTCGTGGTATGCACGTGGCTCAGGATCAGCTCGTTATCGGTCTCCAGACCGAAACCGACGCTTCCGGCAATGCCCTTGCGCTTCAGGTCGGGCTCATCCCCGGTGACCGGGTTGGAACGCCAACTGCCCTCTTCGCGCTGCATCAGGTTGAGACGAATGGCGGCATGTTCCCCCACGCGCTTGTTGAAATCGCCCGTCGCTTCACGATACCCATCGGTACCGATGCTCGCCGTCACCTTGTTTTTGTCCGCCAGTTGCGGCACCTTGCTGACCTGGTTGATCACGCCCCCTGCCTGGCCGCGACCGAACAGCATCGCGCCAGCCCCACGCAGCACATCCACCTGCTCCAGATTGAAAGTCTCGCGGTTGTATTGCGCGGTGTCGCGGATCCCGTCCAGATACATGTCGCCAAAGGTGTAGAACCCGCGCAGCATCATGTTGTCACCGGCGCGACCGCCTTCCGCCGCATTGAAGGTCAGGCCGGACACGTTGCGCAGCGCATCCTTCAATGAACCGACCTGCTGTTCTTCCATCAGTTGGTTGGTGACCGTCGTCACCGCCTGCGGCACGTCATGCGGGTCCTGCAAAATCTTGCCAACACGCGTCGTGGTGGCGCGGTAGCCATCCTGTTCGACCTCTGCATCCGCCTGCACTTTCACCGTGGAGAGCACCCAGTCCTCATGCTCCTCCGACCCCTCCGCGGCAAACGCGCTAATCGATAATCCGCCCGCCATCAGTGCCGCGCCCAGCGGCAGCAATGGCATCGCCTTGTTTTTTGGTTCCTGCATCATGACTCCTGAAAAAACGTGGCTGGCTTGCGGCTGGCTGTGATGAAAAATGGTTAAACGAATAACCTGGACTAACGGGGTTGCGTGACAAAGCCGATCCGGGTCAGCCCGGCGCTGGCAGCGTCCGACATGACGCCCGCCACGATTCGATAAGCCACCGCTCCATCGGCACGGATGCGTAGCTCAGGCTGCACCTGATGGCTGGCGGCCTCGGCCATGCGATAACGCCAGGCCGTCGCATCGACTTTCTGATCGTTCCAGTAGACCGTACCGCTCGCATCCACCGCCAGGCTGACCACTTCCGGCTTGCTGTCTTCCGGTGTCGAACTGGCCCTGGGCAGATCCACCTTCACGGCGTGCGTCAGCATGGGCGCGGCGATGATGAAGATCACCAGCAGCACCAGCATCACGTCGATCAGCGGCACCATGTTGATCTCGGCCATGGGCTGGCTGGCGCTGTTTTTTGAAAATCCGCCGAAAGCCATCACGCGCCCTTCCTGGCCAACACGGCGACATTCGCACCGACCGGCTCGACCGCCCGGCTGCCGGTGGACATGAAGGCGAACAGGTCGTGGGCGAAGCTGTCCAGTTCTGCCAGCACCACACGGTTACTGCGTGCGAAGAAGTTGTAGGCCAGCACGGCGGGGATCGCCACCGCCAGTCCCAGCGCGGTCATGATCAGCGCCTCGCCAACCGGCCCGGCCACCTTGTCCAGCGTACTCTGGCCGCTGGCACCGATACTGATCAGTGCGTGATACACCCCCCATACCTTGCCGAACAGCCCCACGAATGGCGCACTGGAACCCACGGAAGCCAGCAGCGTCAGGCCGGATTCGAGACGGGCGGTGTCCTGGTCAATGGCCCGACGCAGCGAACGGGTGAGAAACTCCTCCTGCGACCCGGCTTCGATCAAGCGCGTCGTCGTCCTGGCGCCGTACTGGCTGATTGCGCGGAATCCGTGATGGGCAAGATGCGAAAACGGGTCGCGTGGCTGGCCGTCACTCAGTCGCCTGGCCACCACATCGAGATCGGGCGCTTCCCAGAAATCCCCCAGAAAATCCCTCGCGTGACGCCGCATCCGCCAGTTCGCCAGCGCCTTGGTCGCGATCAGATACCAGGTCGCGATCGACATCAGCAGCAACACGACCAGCAGGAACGCGCTGATTCCGTCGATTTCCTTCAAAAAATTGGCAAAGCCCAGACTTGTTTGCATGGTTAACCTTTCAGACTGAATTGAATGGGGACGATGACCCAGGCATCGACCGGCTTGCCGCCTTGTCGTGCAGGCATGAATTTCCACTGGCGCACCGTGTGGACCGCGCGCTCATCCAACCGCTCGAAACCGCTGGAACGATGCAGGTTGACCTGTTCGGCGCGACCTTCTGCCGTCACCCGGACGCGGAGCAGCACCTGCCCTTCCTCACGGAGTTTTCTGGAGAGCGGCGGATAGCCCGGCGAAGGGTTATCGAGATAATCGACATCGAACCGCGGCTGCTCCACAGGCTCTTGTCTGGGCGTAGGCGCTACAGGATCAGGTTGGGCCGACGTACTGACTGGTTGCGGATCGGCCTTGGCGACCGGCAGTTCCGCCGGTTGTGGCTCGGCCGCTGCGGGCGTCGTGACGGGTGAATGCGCTGACGTCGCGATGGTAGATTCCGCCACAGGCGCTGGCTGCGCTGCAACCTGCCGGGATGGTTGCTTCGGTTTGGCCACCGGCCTGGGCGGCGACTGGCGCACTGGCAGCGCGACAGGCTGAACGTCCGGCACCGCAGGCGCCTGCTCGATCAGACGCACAATGAGCGAAGTTTCCTCCTGGGGAAGAATCACTTCCTGCGAGGTCGCGAGCAGCAGGATTGCGAGCACGTGCAGCAGCACGACCGCTGTCACGGTGGACCATGACAGCGGTCTTTGCTCGAATCCTGCGATGGAATATTGCCAATACACGTACAGCCAACCTTATTCTCGACCGCGAGTCGCGTGGTCGCATGTTCAGTGGCTGGCTTCCGGCTGAGATGCCGGTGGCTGGCTGAGGATATTGCTGAATGAAAAACTTACTTGGTCAGGATCAGCTTGCCCTGACTGGTCAGACGCAGACGGTATTCGTCACCGCCGTGTTCGATGATGACCTCGCGCGACTGGCCGAGCAGTTCTGCGCTGGTGAGCCGGTTGCGGGTTTTTCGACCCTGCTCCGGTGTGGCTTCCAAATGCTCGCGGGAAGCCGCCGTGGACGGAGGATGTTTCGACATGCCGGATCTTCCGCTCAGGCCACGGCAAACGCCATGCCGGCGGTATCCGTTGCGCGGGCTTCGCTCAGGCACTGCCTGGCACAGGAGGCGCAGCGCCCGCACTCGGAGGTCACGCCCAGGTCGCGACGCAGGTCCTTCAGCGTCTGCGCGCCCTCGCGTGCCGCCTGATGAATCTGACGCTCGGTCACTGCCTTGCATACACATACGTACATCGCCTGTTTCCTTATTGCCACACCAACACCAAAACAATATGGGAATCATTCTCATTTATATTTGATCAATTGTCAACAGTAATGCGATTCATTCTCAACAATAAGACAATGACACCTCGCAGACGAAAAAAAGCCGCGACCAATCGGTCGCGGCTTTTGGGTCAACCAGGCTTCGGGCAGAAGCCCGTCAGTCGCCAGAGCCACCCATATGGCTTTGCAGGTAGTTGGGCAGCGTCACCTCCTGAATCAGCGACTGCTGCGTTTCCAGCCAGTCGATGGCTTCCTCGCAGGCTTCCAGCAATTCCGCGAGCAAGTCGCGGCTAACGTAATCCTGTTGCGTCTCGCACAGGGCAATCGCCTCCACCAGCAACGGCCGCTGGCTTGCAGTTTCGTACTTGAGGTCGCCGGCCAGGCACTCGGCCACGTGTTCGCCGATCAGCAACTTTCCCAGGTTCTGCAAGTTGGGCAGCCCCTCCAGAAACAGGATGCGCTCGATGATTTCGTCGGCCTCCTTCATCACCCGGATCGATTGCTTGTAGTGGTAATCGTTGAGTTTTTCCAGGCCCCAGCTACGGAACATCCGGGCGTGTAGAAAATACTGATTGATCGCTGTCAGCTCGTTCTTGAGCACCTTGTTCAGGGCTTCGATAACTTTCTTGTCGCCTTTCATGTCGCTCTCCTCACACCGCCTGCGGCTTCATCTGGCTTTGCTGGTAGTTGGCGATACCCACCAACTCGATCAGGTGGAGTTGCTGCTCCAGCCAGTAAGCGTGATCCATTTCCGTGTCTTCCAGTTGCACCACCAGCATGTCGCGGGTGACATAGTCCTGTGCCTTTTCACAGGCCGCGATGGCTTTCTTGAGTTCGCCCACCACGTGATATTCCACCGCCAGATCAGACTTCAGCATTTCCGGCACGGTGCTGCCAATGTTCAGCGCGGTACGCTTGACCATATTGGGCTTGCCCTGCAGGAACAGGATGCGCTGGATCATGGCACGCGCATGCTGGCGCTCGTGCTCCGACTCGTGCAGCGACTTCTCGGCCAGTTGCTGCAGGCCAAAGTCGGCATACATCTCACCGTGAATCAGGTACTGGTCTACTGCGGCCAGTTCCCCGGCCAGCAAGTCGTTGAGAACTTCGATGATTTTCTTGTCGCCCTTCATGATGTGCTCCGTTACTCAGGCAGGTCATGCAACGTGAATAGTGTATCAATCACCGTTGACCGCCTGCATGACATT
>JADHED010002541.1_pt1 | contig 12525 bp, 11 predicted proteins | sample 8952041 | NCBI WGS metagenome assembly JADHED01 (sample SAMN16124423, study PRJNA663239) | bioreactor sludge metagenome | isolation source: sludge (control) | place: India:Bengaluru | collected 2018-09-08
GATGATCGATCGCTTGCCTGACGTGGACCTTTTCCTGTCCAAGGCAGCGGCTGAAATCCTGCAGCAATACGGCTATCAGCATAACGTCGGTCGCGTGTTCCAGGACAAGACCGCCAGCGCAGTCCCCGTCGAGTTGTTCTACCACGGGGTTTACCATACCGTCGTGATCGCACCGACCAGTTCCAATACCGTGGCCAAGATGGTGTGCGGCATTTCGGATAACCTGGTGACCAACATTTTCGCGCAGGCAGGCAAATGTCGTGTGCCGACCATTGTGTTTGCCTGCGATACCGAGTCCGAACTGGAATCGGATGCGCCACGCGACAACGTCGTCAAGGTTTATCCGCGCCGTATCGATCTCGAGAACATGGAAAAACTCAAGACTTTCGAGGAAACCACTGTCGCTGCCGACATGGCGGAACTTGAAGCTTCCATTCAGGCCCGTCTGGCGTGTCTGAACGCATCCTCTTCCTGACCGGCAAGCTGGCCGAAAAGAGCCTGCTCAAAGTGCTGGCCGAGATGCCGGCGGAGGGGTTTTCCTACGAAGTCGCCCAACTGGGCATTTCCGTCGCAGCCCTCATGACGCCGGAGTTCATTGCGCGACGCCTCCCGGATGCGCGCGGCGCGGACCGTGTATTGGTCCCGGGCATGTGCCGGGGCGAACTTGCCCCTCTTCAGGAAAAATACGGCGTGCCTGTAGAACGCGGCCCGGAAGACCTCAAGGACTTACCGCAACATTTCGGCCACGGACGCAGGTCTCCCGACCTCAGTCGCTATGACGTGCAGATCTTTGCTGAAATCGTCGAGGCTCCCCAGTTGAGTGTCGAACAGATCGTTGCGCGTGCCAATTTTTTCAAGGAACAGGGCGCCAACGTCATCGATCTGGGGTGTCTTCCCAACACGCCTTTTCCGCACATGGCAGAGGCAGTCCGTGCGCTCAAGCGCGAAGGTTACGCGGTCAGTGTGGATTCCCTGTCGACCGACGATTTGCTGCGTGCCGGCCAGGCAGGCGCGGATTTTCTGCTCAGTCTGACCGAAAAAACCCTCTGGGTTGCGGATGAAGTCGCGTCCACGCCTATCCTGATTCCTGCGAAATCCGGCAATCTGCCATCCCTGTATCGCGCAATACGCACGATGCAGGCCAAGGGCAGGGCATTTATCGCCGATCCGATACTGGATCCGATCCCTTTCGGATTTACCGACTCCGTAGTGCGCTACCACAAGTTGCGCAAGCAATTTCCCGACATCCCGATCATGATGGGCGTGGGGAATCTGACCGAGTTGACGGATGCCGACACGACCGGCATCAATGCGATGCTGTTCGGCATGATCGCCGAACTTGGAGTCAGTGCCGTGCTGACGACTTCCGTCAGTCCGCACGCCTGCAATGCTGTGGCCGAAGCCGATGTCGCACGTCGCGTGATGCATGCCGCCCACGAAGACAAGCGCTTGCCACGCGATTATTCCAATGGCCTGCTGGGGCTGCACGATCGGCGCCCGTTTCCCTACAGTGCAGCTGAGATCGAAGAATTCGCCAGTCAGGTCAAGGATCCGAATTTCCGGATCATGGTGAGCGAGCAAGGTGTTCATATCTATAACCGGGATGGATTGCAGGTCGATACGGATCCCTTCCGCCTGTATCCGCAACTGGGGGTGGATGACGATGCGTCGCACGCGTTCTACCTGGGCGTCGAATTGGCGCGTGCACAGATCGCCTGGCAGTTGAAGAAGCGCTATGTGCAGGATGAAGAACTGCAGTGGGGCAGCAATACGGTCAAGCCGGATACACGAGGTCGGGTGGCGCATCGCGAATCGGCGATCATGAAAAAGCGTGACAAGGGATCGGCATGATCTTCGAGACCATCATCACGACCACCCAACCGGACGGTAGTCCGCATATTGCGCCGTTTGGCATTCGTGAGCGCGATGGGCATGTCGTGATTTCTCCTTTCAGACCGTCTGCCAGTCTGGATAATCTGCTGCGTACCGGGCATGCCGTGGTCAACGCCACGGACGACGTGCGTATCTTTGCGGGTAGTCTGACCGGCCGGCGCGGCTGGCCGGTACGCAAGGCAGAAACCATCGAAGGCTGGGTGCTGGAATCGGCGCTGGCACATCGGGAATTGAATTTGGTCAGCGTGCGTGAAGACCCCGTCAGGCCGGAGCTCACCTTCAAGGTGACGCATGCGGCGCAGCATGGGCCGTTCAAAGGCTATAACCGCGCGCAGGCTGCGGTGCTGGAGGCCGCGGTGCTGGTGAGCCGCTTGCACATGCTGCCATCTGACAAGATTGAGGCCGAGATACGCTATCTGACCATCGCAATGGAAAAAACGGCGGGAGAAGCCGAGTGGCAGGCATGGAACTGGTTGATCGAGAAAATAGAGAATCATCGGGCGAGCTTTCAGGGAGGAAATCTCGCGTGACCCGTTTTCTCGCAAGTGTACAAAATCTGCAAGAGGCCATGGTCGCCTGCAGCGAGGCGGTTGACATCATTGACCTCAAGAACCCTGCCGAAGGTGCGCTCGGCGCGCTGCCCATCGATGAGATCGGTGCGATCGTCAAGGCTGTGGCCGGACGCAAGCCGGTGAGCGCCACGATCGGCGACTTGCCAATGCACCCAGCACTTCTGGTCGAGCGGGTCGCGCTGACCGCGCAAACCGGTGTCGACTTCGTCAAGATCGGTATCTTCGGGCGACAAGGGCATGAGCCGTGTTTGCGTGCGCTGCAACCCTTGGCGGCAGAAGGTATCTACATCGTCGCGGTCATGTTCGCGGATGATCAGCCTGATTTTGACTTGCTACCTGTGATGGCAGCGTGTGGTTTGCGTGGAGTCATGCTCGACACCTGTCGCAAGGACGGCAAGCGTCTGCTTGATTGGATGGCGCCGACTGCGCTGGGCAGATTTGTGCGTGACGCGCATTCACTTGGATTGATGACGGGACTGGCAGGGGCGTTGGATCGGCGCGATATCGATACATTGGTGCCTCTGGGTGCAGACTATCTGGGGTTCAGAAGCGCGTTGTGCGCTGATCGGAATCGTAGCGTTTCGGCGGAAGCCTCGGCCATGCGTGAAATCGTCAAGCTGTTGCAAAAATACAACATCGAAACCCATGAACTGGCCTGATTTTCAGCTATTTGCTGGGCTTGATTGCTTCGCTTTGGGGGCTCAAGTAAACTCTTCTCGAAGTGTGCTAACTAAGGGGTGTAACTAAATGAAAACCAAACTGATCAATCTGGCCGTGGCAAGCGCCTTCATGATGGCGGCTGGTAGCGCAGTTGCAGAAGATGCTTACCAGGGCTCCTGGTACCTCATGCCGGGAATCGGCGTGATGCATGCCGACAATGAACTGGATGCGGATGACAATGACGTTGCCTACTCCTTGCGCCTCGGTAAGCAACTGAGCGAACACTGGGACGTGCAAGTCGGTGCAAGCCACGCACAGGCTGACGAAGACAGCAACCTGTACAACAGTGGCAAGTTCAAGCAAACCCTGTTCGGCGTCGACGCGCTGTACATGTTCAGCCGTGACAATTTCCGTCCTTTCCTGCTGGCCGGTCTCGGTGCCGCGCGCAACAAGGTCGGTTACAGCCAACTGACTCAAGGCCAGAGCGAAACCAACACCTCCTGGATGGCCAACGTCGGCGTGGGTTTCCAGTATCTGATCAACGAAACCGTGGGTCTGCAGGCTGACCTGCGCCATGTGTGGAGCAAAGCGGAAGCCAACGGCGTGTTCGGTGCCTCCAACACCAAGGACGAAGAAACCGTCGGTAACACCTATCTGAACCTTGGCGTTTTGTTCAACTTCGGCGCTCCGAAGAAGGTGGCAGCGGCTGAACCTGTTGCCTCCGGCCTGGCCGATGTGGCTCCTTACGACGACGAGGCCGTGGGCGACTTGATGGATCCTTCCATGCAGGCACCGGAAGAGCCGGCATATGGTCCGGACAAGCCGGCGTTTGCCAAGATCAACCTGCAAGCCGAGGTACTGTTCGGTTTTGACAAGGACAATCTGAAGGATGAGGGCAAGAAGATTCTCGACGTTGAAGTGGTCGAGAAAATGAAGGCGCATCCGGAAGTGGAACTGGTGCTGATTACCGGCCACACTGACCGTATCGGCGATGACAAGTACAACCAGCGTCTTTCCGAGCGCCGTGCAGCACAGGTGAAGAAGTACATCGCCAGCCAGGGTGTTGCTGAGAACCGTCTGCACGCGGTTGGCAAGGGTGAGAAGGAGCCGGTTGCAGAATGCAAGGGTGTCCGTGGAAAGAAACTGATCGAATGCCTGCAGCCGAACCGTCGTGTTGTGGTTGAGATCGAAGTCCAGCGCGTTGTTGAAAACAAGTAATTCTGCTGGAAAAATTAAAAAAGCCCCGCAAGTCGGGGCTTTTTTGTGAGTAAAACATGAGCGAATCCAACAAGATCGATTTCCTCATTGAGGCTCGCTGGGTGCTATCAGTGCAGCCGCGTGGACAGGTGCTGGAGCATACCGCGCTGGCCATTGCGGGTGGACGTGTCGCGGACATCCTGCCGATCATGGAAGCGCGGCAGCGATATCCTGGAATCAAGGCGATTCCATTGCACCAGCACGCGGTGATGCCCGGTATGGTCAACCTGCACACGCATGCGGCGATGACGCTGATGCGCGGTCTGGCTGACGATATCCCGCTCATGAACTGGCTTAATGACCATATCTGGCCTGCCGAGGCAAAAGTGGTTTCGGAGCAGTTCGTGCGTGACGGGACTTTGCTGGGATGCGCGGAAATGTTGCGGGGTGGCACCACCTGCTTCAATGATATGTACTTTTTCCCGACAGCCGCTGCCGAGGCCGTCGAACAATCCGGGATTCGGGCCAATCTGGGGCTGGTCATGCTGGAGTTTCCATCCGCATATGCGAACGATGCCGACGACTACCTCCATCGCGGTTTGGAGGCACGTGATGCCTGCCGAGGTCAGGCGCGGATCAGTTTCAGTCTGGCACCGCACGCACCCTATACCGTCAGTGATCGCAGTTTCCAGAAGGCACTGGTATATGCAGAGCAACTTGGGATCGGCCTGCATCTGCATTTGCACGAAACGAACGACGAGGTCGCCGGCAGTGAGACACAACACGGCCTACGCCCGATTCAGCGACTGCTTGGCCTGGGATTGCTGGGCCCGAACGTGACGGCTGCCCATTGTGTGCATATGACTCCCCAGGAAATCCAGACGTTGGCAACGCAGGGCTGCCACGTAGCCCATTGCCCAAGTTCCAACCTTAAGCTGGGTAGCGGTATCGCACCGGTGGCTGCCATGTTGCAGGCAGGAATCAATGTGGGTCTGGGAACTGATGGGGCTGCGAGCAACAATCGCCTGGACATGTTTGCTGAAATGCGACTTGCCGCACTTTTGGCAAAGTCCTCCGGGGATGCCTCGGCCTTGCCGGCGACTCTGGCCTTGGAAATGGCGACCATCAATGGCGCCCGGGCACTGGGGTTGGATCATGAAATCGGTTCGATTGCTTGTGGCAAGCTTGCTGACCTCGTGGCCATAGATTTCGGTTCGATTGAAATGTCGCCATGCTACGATCCCGTCTCGCATCTGGTGTATGTCGCAGGTCGCGAGCATGTCACGCATACCTGGGTGGGAGGGGAACTCCGCTACGAACGTGGCGTCCATGAGGGGATCGACATGGCGGAGTTGAAGGAGATCGTAACCGTATGGCAGAGCAAGTTGAAATGACGCAATCGTTGAATGCAGATGCTGCAGAGCTGCAAAAATTCGCATCACTGGCGCACCGATGGTGGGACCCCAAGAGCGAGTTCAAGCCGTTGCACGATATCAATCCCTTACGGCTGGGTTATATCGAACGTGAAGCTGGCTTGAATGGCAAGCGCGTGCTGGACGTCGGCTGTGGGGGAGGGATTCTTTCGGAATCCATGGCAGCGCGTGGTGCCCAGGTGACGGGCATCGACCTCGGGGAAAAGGCACTCAAGGTGGCGCAGTTGCATCAGCTGGAGAGTGGCGCAAACGTCGAATATCGATTGATCGCAGTCGAGGCGCTGGCTGCAGCGCAACCGGAAAGTTTTGACGTGGTGACGTGTATGGAAATGCTGGAGCACGTTCCTGACCCTGCAGCCGTGGTGCGAGCATGTGCCACCTTGCTCAAGCCGGGAGGGAAAGCCTTTTTCTCGACACTGAACAGGAACCCCAAGTCGTATCTCTTCGCGGTATTGGGTGCGGAATATGTGCTCAATCTGTTGCCCAAGGGGACGCATGACTACGCCAAGTTTATCAAGCCCTCTGAACTGGCTGCCTGGTGCCGTGAGGCTGGCATCGAAGTTTCGGGGATGGCGGGGATGAGCTACAACCCGTTCAATCAGCGCTATACCCTGGGCGACGATGTGTCTGTCAATTACCTGATGCACGGGATGAAATGAGCCAGCGTTTTCAGGCAGTCCTCTTTGACCTCGATGGCACGCTGGTCGATACGGCACCGGACCTCGGGCTTGCACTCAACATGCAGCGTGCGCGCCATGGCTTGGACGCTTTGCCCATTGACACAATCCGTCCCTATGCCTCCCATGGATCCAGGGGATTGCTGGGGATCGGTTTTGGCATGACCCCGGATCACCCGGATTTTGAGGCCATGCGCATCGAGTATCTTGATCTGTACGATCAGGTGTTCACCCAGTCGCCCGTCATGTTCGACGGCATGGCGGAACTGCTTGGGGATATTGAAAAAGCGGGACTGAAATGGGGGGTGGTGACGAACAAGCCTCGACGTTTTACTCGCCCCTTGATGCAGGCGATGGGGCTTGGGCCACGTGCGGCTTGCGTGGTGAGCGGAGATGACGCTGCGCGTCCAAAACCATACCCCGATACGCTATACCTGGCCTGTGAGATCGCGCAGGCCAGCCCTGAACACTGTCTTTATGTCGGGGATGCCGAGCGAGACATTCAAGCAGGCAAGGCTGCTGGAATGCGCACCGTGGTAGCTGCCTACGGGTATCTGGACGAAGAGGATGCGCCAGACGCGTGGGGTGCGAACTTTCTTGTACAGTCCCCAGGGGAAATCTCCAGGCTTTTGTTCCCGAGCTAGGCGGTATCTACCGTACTGGCAATTAGGATGCAAGGACGATCAAAAGTCATATTGCATTCGCATGTTCAGCGCATTTTCAGCGTCGAACACTTTTCCACCCAGCGAGAGCGAAGTGTCGAAGTCAGTACGGATATAGTTCAACTGTACTTGCGCACGAGGATTGATCACCCATTTCGCTCCCACGGTCCATGCACTCGCGCCGTAGGTGTTTCTCTGGGTGTTCGTCAGCATATCCCGGAAATCGGCGGCGTCAAACCTTGAGTATCGTGCCCCAACCTCCAGTGCCCCCCAACCGGCCTTGCCTAACCGGAAGTTGTTCTTGGGCTGGATCGGGGTGAATGACGGCCCTTTGTAAAGGGTTGCGTAAGACTCGCCCGTGACCAGCCATTGCAGGCTGGCATACCAGGCAGTAGCGTCCCGGCTTTGGTCATTCATCGTAAATGTGCCATTGACGTATTCTGACTGGAACTTGACCGGACCGTGTGCAATCGCCGTCTCAACGGCGTAAATGTTGCGGTCAATGTCATCGAGGCTTGGGTTCGTGACTTCAAAATAAGTGACGCCACGCCCTTCAGTGCGCAGTTTAGGCAATACGTTACTCGTCTTGGGAGCCTCCGTCCCGGTGAGGTAGGTTCCCCCGATGTGCAGTAGAGAATCTTCCCATCCGACCCACTGGGCAAGGTTTCCAGCAACACGAAGCGAAATATCCTTGCGATCCGAACGCGGATAGTCGTTCGACTCATCCGCGTTGGGTCCTGTGCCATTGACGTAAGTCAGGTTGTAATAGAGGCCATTCACCGGTGCGCCATGCAGCATGACGCCTCGGTCGAACACCGCGCCAAAGAGATAGTCAGTGGTCGAGCGTTCCATAAAGTTGAGGTCCATTGCGGCCTGGACTCGCTCCAGGCCATGCCAGGTATAAAACTGCCCAACACGCAACATCGCACCCTTGTAGTGGGTGTAATCCAGCCAGGCGTCGTTGAGGCGGGCATATGTGGAATTGTTGGTGTCTGCGGCGAATTCGGCCTCGATTCGCATGGAAAAGTCTTCCATGAACGTGGCAATGGTGCCCAATCTTGCCCTGCGCAGGCTGAAGGTGTCGGCCATGATGCCATCGGGGTAGGCCTTGTAATCAAGCTGCGTGCGGGCATACAGTCTCAATGACCAGTCTCCGGACGTGTCGCTGAACGTCAGGCCATTTTTGAATGAGGCCAGCACAGGGGCGCCTTGCTGCGCTGATGGGGCGCTGGGGGATGTACTTTGCGGTGGCTCCTTGGCGACGTTCTGTTGCTGGCTGACCAGTTCCTGCAATGTCTTGAGTTGCTCAGCCATGTACTTCATCTGCTGCTCCAACTCCTGAATGCGCACGTTGGGATCTTCGACATCCGCAGCCTGTGCCAGACAGTGCACTCCCAGAAGGGAAATGCAGGTTGCCATTTTGAACGAATTCTTGTTTGTATTTCGAAAGGCGGAGCTGGCGGTCATTCCAAGTGTTCTCCAGGATTGAACGAGGTCGGAACCAGACTTTATTATTCGCCGTTCATCAATAAACGACAATTACTTCACGGCTCTCCGTTCCATCATCGCTTGCGCCAGCGTGCCGCTGTCGACGTGTTCAATTTCACCGCCCATTGGCAGACCGCGCGCGATCCGGCTGACCTTGAGCCCACGGGCCTTGAGCAATTCACTGACGTAATGGGCCGTCGCTTCGCCTTCCACCGTGTAGTTGGTGGCGAGGATGACTTCTTCGACACTGCCGTCCTGCGCCCGTTTCAGCAGACGGTCGAGATGGATTTCCTTGGGGCCGACACCGTCCAGCGGGGAAAGGCGCCCCATCAGCACGAAGTACATGCCGTGATAGGTATGGGTTTGTTCCAGCATCAGCAGGTCGGTGGGCATCTCGACCACACACAACAGCCGTGCATCACGTTTTCCGCCCGAGCAGAGTTCGCACACCGGGGTCTCGCTGAAGTTGTTGCAGAGGCTGCAATGGCCGACCTGGCCCAGCGCCGATTGTAGCGCCTGTGCCAGATTGGCAGCCCCGGTGCGGTCGCGCTGCAGCAGGTGGTAGGTCATGCGCAACGCGGATTTTGGGCCGACACCGGGCAGGCAGCGTAGTGCCTCGACTAAATGCTCAAGCGTCGGCGGGTTTTTCATCGGCAGGGCTTAGAATGGGAGCTTCATGCCCGGTGGGATCGGCATGCCGGCCATGACGCCGCCCATTTTCTCCTGGGTGGTGGTTTCCACCTTGCGGACGGCATCGTTGATTGCCAGGGCGATCAGGTCCTCCAGCATTTCCTTGTCGTCAGACAGCAGGGATGCGTCGATCGAGACCCGCTTGACCTCGTGCTTACAGGTCATGACGAGCTTGACCATGCCGGAGCCGGATTGCCCTTCAACCTCGACCTTGCCCAGTTCTTCCTGGGCACGTTTCATGTTTTCCTGCATTTGCTGGGCCTGTTTCATCAGGTTGCCCAAGCCGCCTTTCATCATGATGCTGAACTCCTACTGTTGGATGGGTTTGATACTGGCGGGGACGATGGTCGCGCCAAAACTGTCGATCAGGTCGCGCACGAAGGGATCGTTCTGGATTGAATGCTCCGCCTGCGATTGGCGTTCGGCCTTCTCTCGCCCCATTTGCTGTGCAGGCGTGTTGGCCCCGCTGGCACCACTGCTTTCGATCTGCACCTGCAATTGCGCGCCAAAATGCTCTTTCAGCGTAGCACGCAGTTTTTCCTGGTAAATGTTGTCCAGCAGATGCTTCTGGTTCTGCGGGACGGACAGGCGCATACGGTTGCCCTCGAATTCGACCAGTTCGCAATTCTGCGCCAGCATTTTGGCCATGCCGCCCAGCTTGAGCTGGTCCACCAGGTTGCGCCAGTTGCCGTCGAAGGAGAGGGCGGCAGTGCCCGTGCCACGGGTTTCGGCGACCGCCTGCTGAATGACCTGCAATTTGTCGACGATGGTTTCCCTGGGTGCGGCTTGCGGCGTAGCCACGGCTTCTGGCGGTTCAGCCTTGTGCGTATCCGATGCAGCCGGCGGTGGATTGGCGGGCCTGGCTGACGGTGCAGGGCTGGCAGTTTTGTCCAAGGCATCGCCAGGTGCGAATGCCAGCATGCGTAGCAGACACATAGTGAAGCCGGCAAACTCATCTGGTGCCAGTCCGATATCGCGGCGCCCCAGCAGGGCGATCTGATAGCAAAGCTGGGTATCTTCCGGGGTGAACTGGCTGGCGAGGTCCATGATGCGGGCGCGCTCGGGAAGCTCAGTCGGAATGGCCTGAGGAACCGACTGCGCCAAGGCAATCTGATGCAGCAACAGGGCAAGTTCAGCCAGTGCGGCATCAAAGGAAAGACTACGCTCTTCCATGCCCTGAGCGACCTGAATCAGGGCGTTGCCGTCTTTTCTTGCCAGCGCTTCCAGCAGGTTGAACAGATAGCTCTGGTCGATGGCACCCAACATGGCGCGGACTTCGGCTTCCTGTACGGCGCCTGCGCCGTAGGCAATGGCCTGGTCCAGCAGAGAAAGCGCGTCCCGCATGCTGCCGGAGGCTGCACGGGCGATCAGTTGCAGGGCAGCACCTTCGGCCTGGATATTTTCGCGGGACAAGACCTTGTGCAAGTGCTCCGTGATCGAGGCGACCGGCATCTGGCGCAGGTTGAACTGCAGGCAACGCGACAGCACCGTGACGGGCATTTTCTGCGGGTCGGTGGTCGCCAGAATGAATTTGACGTGGGCTGGCGGCTCTTCCAGCGTCTTCAGCATGGCGTTGAAGGACGAGGTGGACAGCATGTGCACTTCGTCGATGATGAAGACCTTGAAACGGCCTACTGTCGGGGCGTACTGGGCATTCTCCAGCAGGTCGCGCATCTGGTCGACCTTGGTGTTCGAGGCGGCGTCGACTTCCAGCATGTCGACGTAGCGGCCCTTGTCGATCTCGGTGCAGGCGGTGCAAACGCCGCAGGGCGTCGCGGTGATGCCGGTTTCGCAATTCAGCGATTTTGCGAGAATGCGAGCGAGGGTGGTCTTGCCTACGCCGCGGGTGCCGGTGAACAGATAGGCATGGTGCAGGCGCTGTTGTTCAAGCGCGTTGGAAAGGGCGCGTACGACGTGTTCCTGACCAACCAGTTCCTGGAATGACTTGGGGCGCCATTTGCGCGCTAGGACCTGATAGCTCATGGAGTGTTCGGATGTTGAAACGAAGCCTGAACTTTAGCTGAAAAAACGCGAGGGGGCGAGCCTAACCCCCGGCACTTGCTTCAATAGTTGTGGCTGCTTCCTTCCGGACCTGACCAGGTTGGCTATCTTGCAATGCGGGGAGGCCCGCCGGTGCGCATTCTACCTCAATTCCAGAATGCTCGCGCGTGCGGAAATGTTTATATTTTGTGGCTTCATTGCACCACCTGCTTGCGGTTGAATGCGTCGGTAAATGCGGTATAGTGAGCGAAAAACAGCATGCGTGACACGGATCGATCACCTTCATGACCTTGGGCCTGAATTCTGCCATCCGGTACTTCTCCGACCTGTGGCATCACTTGCACCACCCCCCGGCTATTCTGGTTGGACGCATTGTCTTGGGGTTGCTGGTCCTGGCAGAAAGCCTGATCAGCATTTTCTGGATTTTCGCGCTCTCCGACCTTGGCGAAGCGTATGCCTTCATGGCGCTTTTCCCCTATGCCTACATTCTGGTGTCCTACATCAGTCTCTGGATTTTCTACCGATACCGGAAATTCGAGTATTCGACCTTCACCCAACTGGTGATGCTGCTGGTGATGCCATTTTTCATGCAGTGGATCATCGGCGGGTTCGAGGCGTCGAGCGGGGTGGCAATCTGGGCGATTCTGTCGCCGGTGGGTGCCCTGATGATTCTGGGAACGCGCCAGTCGACCCCCTGGTTCCTGTTGTTCTTCGGGTTGGTGCTGGTGTCCTGGGCGATGAACGATATGTTTGCGGCCTATGCCCTGCCTATCCCCAAGCACACCAAGCAGGCGTTTTTCCTCATGAACGTGTGTGGCGTGGCCAGCATCCTGTATTTCGTCATGCGTTATTTCGAGGCGCAAAAAACGCGCATCATGCGTCTTCTTGACGAAAAGAACCAATTGCTCGAGGTCGAGCAGGCCAAGTCTGATCGCCTCCTGCTCAATATCATGCCAAAGTCGATCGCCGACCGGCTGAAGAACAACGAAAGCCGTATTGCCGACAGTTACGATTCGGTCACCATCCTGTTCGCCGACCTGGTCGACTTCACGCATATCTCTGCGGGGATGCCCGCAGCCGAACTGGTCGAACTGCTGAACCAGGTGTTCTCGCGCTTCGACCGTCTGGTCGAGAAATACGGCCTGGAGAAGATCAAGACCATCGGCGATGCGTACATGGTCGGCGCCGGGGCTCCAAACTGGCGCGAAGACCACTCCGTGGCGATGGCTGACATGGCACTGGAAATTGATGT
>JADHED010002542.1_pt1 | contig 12521 bp, 10 predicted proteins | sample 8952041 | NCBI WGS metagenome assembly JADHED01 (sample SAMN16124423, study PRJNA663239) | bioreactor sludge metagenome | isolation source: sludge (control) | place: India:Bengaluru | collected 2018-09-08
CCGAAAACTCGATGGCTATCGTTCGCGGACAGTACCAATATCAGAACTCTCCAAGCCCAGTTGCAAATTCCGACTTTAAGTATAAGCGTCGTAAAGATAATGTAGAGGCCATATACCTGTATCGAGACGATTATCAATTCAACGTAAAGCTTTCTCATACAACCGATCGAAACGAAAACCCGACCGGCTTTTCATTCAGTGATTTCAAATCCGCGGATACTATGGATTTTATAACTTCAAGTGAAGTAAATCAGTTTCAAATGGCATTCAGAAATAACTCTATTTGGTACAGGCCATTATTATCAGTGGGTTTCGTTGATGCTAAACGTACCTATAATCAAGTAATGAATCAATACAGTTCAACCGAAGATAACCAAGTCTATAAAAGCTATCTTATTCCTGTGCGGGCTGAATTTCGTTTGTTAAACGCAGAAAATTGGAAATGGGACGTTGGTGCCAGTTTTCAAAAGGAATATATGTTGTACGAGGAATTTAAAACTCTTCGCGCGGAACAAGCGAATGAAATGGTAGGAACATTCACAAAAGTTGAATGGTTGCCTGCGGGTGATCTATCCCTTCAAGCCGGCTATCGCTATGATACGGACTTAAACTTCCGTGATGTGAGCACATATCAAATCGGGGTTCAGTATGGCGAGTTCAAGTTGGAACACTCAACGGGCTATCGATTGCCATCTTTGTATCAATTGTTTTCAAACAAGGGTAATACGTGGTTAAATCCCGAATCGTCTAGGACCTATTCTTTAAGTCACGATAAAGTTATCAGCGAAGAATTTGAAACCTCGATCACGTTATTTGAAACCCATATCGAGAACTTAATTGCCGCGCGCGGAAATCCGCTTCAATATTACAACGTAGGCCGAACAATCACCAAAGGTGTTGAGGCCGCAGCGACGTATCGGTTTACATTCGATCAGCGTTTAACGCTGAATATGGCTTATCAGGAGCCACGTGATGTTAATACAGGTAAATGGTTGGTTCGTCGCCCTTTGCAAAGTGCTAGCCTCGTCTATAGCAAGAAGGATGAACAATCGACTTGGAACCTTGAATTTGTCGCCCGTGGTCCGCGAGACGATACAAAAAGCTCTACACAGACAGTAAGTCTTCCGAGCTATACGACCTTGAGTACAAGTTATATTTTCAAGTTGTCGGAGGGTTTTGCACGATCAATGTCTCTCGAGGAAATGTCGTTGTATTTCCGTGGTCAGAATTTGTTATCGGAAAAATACGATGAAAGCTACGGCTACAGAAATCCGGGGTTAGAATTTTTCGCGGGTGTTAGGTTAGGAATCTAACGAGAACTCGCTTCACGCAAAAAAAAGCCCACTCGAAAGTGGGCTTTTGGAATTTTCATTTGAAATGAAAGACTAGAAGTAACCTTCTTCGCCGTCATCTTCGTCTTCGTCGTCTGAATCTTCATCATCGTCGCCAGACATATCGTCATCGCTTTCTTCCATGTCTTCGAATTTTTCTGACTCTTCAGCATCATCCCAATTGTCATCTTCGTCTTCAGCTGTTGGTTCATCATCTAAACCAGTTACGGTTTCCATTTCAGAATCATCTTCGAATTCAGATGTTAATTCGTCTAATGATTTTTCAGTTTCTTCACTGATCATCATTCCTGCGCCAGCGGCTGCCGCTGCTGCTTTTTTTTCTTTTTTAGCAGGAGCTGGTTTTTTAGCTGCTTTTTTTGGAGCGGCTTTCTTTGCTGCTTTTGCTGTTGCTTTTTTTGCAGGTGCTTTAGCCTTAGTCGCTTTAGCGGCTTTCTTTGCAGGAGCTGCTTTTTTAGTCGCTTTAGCTTTCGCTTTTGGCGCTGCTTTCTTTGTGGCTTTTACTGCCTTTTTTGCCTTTGGTGCTGCTTTTTTAGCTGCGGGTTTCTTTTTAGATTTAGCCATAAAAAACTCCTTCGAGATCCGTTTCGATGCGGTTTATTTAATTACAAATCTGATGCTAACGGAGCTTTTTTTTAACGGCAAGGAATTAGTTTCCTAATTCCTTACCTATTGGACTGGCTAAATTATTGTTAAGATTCGATTTAATTGATGTAGTACTCGTCCAAAATCTTACCTAATTTGGGATCGATTTTGTGGGAAATGAAAAACCCACCTTTGAATGGGGCTTTTTGACCCACAAACGTAAAGTAACCCATCGGATTGCCGGCTTTATCTTTAATAGTGAACATCATATCGTTAATTTGAACCGCTACGCCGCCCACATTGAACATACCCAGTGGATCAAACGATGTTTCTGCGAACAAACCAAACGCTTCGGCGCTAAGGTAAAGATAGACTTTTCGCTCTTTGTCCGGAGTTAGTGAGATCGCGCGTGATGGCGGTTCCCCAGCTGGAAAAAGAGGCACGGGGTTTCCATTCGGTAATTTAGCGGCCACTTCCGTGACGTTTCGCAGCACATATTTCACTGGAATCACCAGTGTCGTGTAAGGCATTGACGAGATGTAATCTACGTATAGACGCATACCTGGGTAGTCCGGGAATGTGACGTTCAGACTCGAAATCGTGCCGAACAATGACATCGGCACTCGAATCACGAACGCTCCGCTAGCGCGGTCAAAATCGACATTGGGCACTGTCGAACTGGCAAGGGGGCTCGTTTCCGAGTAACCCGTCATGCTGGCAACCGCGATTGCTTTTTCTAATTGTTTACGACGAGCCGCTGTGTCGTCTGGGCTTGTGATTCCGCCACCACCAGTTGAGCTCGAAGTATTCGAACCGCTGTTAGTCGGGGCACTATCTGATTTGAACGCTCCCGGAGAGCATTGAATCAGAAATGCGAATGTGGAGGCTAAGAGCATACGTGAGTATAACTTCCTATTCATAGTTCATCCTTTGTTTTGAAGTGCTTCGGAAGTTACATGCGGTTCACACTCACAAATTCCATCGGACCAAAGAGCGGGGGACTTTAGTTAGGTCCTCTATTTTAATGAGTTTTTTAAAGTAACAATAATTTCTGTTTTTTGAAAAACCAAAGATCTTAGTCAGATAACTAACGGAGCTTTTTTGAAAGATGAGTATAGGAAAGAAAATCTTGAAATGATACAATTCAAAGGTCCAGGAGACCTATGTGGCTCTAGCCGTTGGTGTCGAGCCACAATTTTTTAAAGCTAGCGGGGGTTTTTAAAATGAGTAGCGAATACGTGCTCAACAATGGGCCATTCACTGTCTGGATCGCGATATTTTAGGCCAATGATGGATTGGCTTTCTTCAACTTCTAAATGTGGCCCTGACAAAAACACACGGCCTTTACCAAATTCGAAAGCGATCATCGCTGGGAAATCTTTAGTAAATACCGAGTAGACTTGAATGCGTTTTGCTTTGGCTTCTGCGTCTGTGAATAACAAAGCCGGCCCACCTAATAGAAGTGTGCGATAGGTGTCTTTAAAACCAGGAACAAAGAATTTATAGTCCGACATTCCCGTTTTAAACGGTGCCATTTTTAAAGCAGTGCCATCGAGTGCAATTCCAGTAAGTAAACCAATCCCGTAATTGACCGGCGTTGGAGTAGGGCCTTGACGATGTGATGTTGCGTAGAAAGCGCCCGCACAAATACCGATGTAGTTACCGCCCGCATTCACGAATTTTAGAATTTCTTGCGCGCCGGTAGCGCCTAAGTTTTCATTGTAGATCCAAGATTTTCCACCTGGAATAATCAAAGTATGGAAACTGCCTTTGTTAAGTGAACCATTCAAAATGTCTTTTTCATAAATGACTTTGTATGAGCGGCCGTGGCTATAAAGAAAGTTTTTAAGTTGATTGCGACCGGTTCCCCAAGTGCCTTTCCCATAGAAAAGCGCCACTTGTTTCGGTTTGCCGGGGAAAACAACGTTGTCAGGTAAGCGATCAGGAACCGTTTCTTTGACATCATTGAAACTACCTTCGGTGACGTTTTGATATTCCATATACATAAGGCTTCCTGCGAAGCCATAAGAAATTGAACTACCTACTATAAGAGCGAGAATTGTTATTACTACATTTTTCATGAACAAAATCCTATTCAGCCGTAAATAGAGTTGTCACGCTATTTTTAAGGCGATAGCGTGAAATTGCTGGAGGGGTCCATGCTTAGCCGATTCTTTTTTTCGTTTATGTTCGTTAGTGTGTTTGTAGTAGCGCAGCCGTTTGATCCATTTCTAAATTCGCTTCAAAAAAAATATCCACTGGATACTCAGTTTATGCAATGGGTGCTAAAGACTCATAAGACAAAACTCGCGCTACCTAGTCTTTTGGAAAAATGGGGCGTAATTAATCAGGATGCGGCCGCTACCTACAATGGAATTTTGAATACTGTCGTTTTAAAGCCAGAGTATACGACGGCGGACACGTTAGAAAACGGAAAAACAAAACGAAGAGTGAAAACGGTTCCGGAACTTCAGTTGGCTGAGCCGGTGATTTGGGCCGTACGTGCCGGAACGATTTTTCACGAGCTTTCTCATGCGGAATACGATTGGTTGCCAAAATCCAAAGAGCCTGTGGATAAAGCATTACTTAAATTGTTAGCTACCGAGTTTGATGAGTACCTTAAACAAAATCATCGCAATTTTTCGGCGACCGATAGAAAAATTGCGCGCTCGGAATTGTTTGCGTATTTTCGGGATGAAACGCTAGCGACCATTGTAAATAGTTATGACGAAATTCTTTTGCAGAATGGATATTTTTCATCTAATCGAACATGTAGAAACACAAATGCCGTTCTTAATACATTGGCTAAGAATCCAGATCAAGACCCGTCTCAATTTCTGTTGCTTGGAAATGACGTTGATTTCACGCAAAATAGTTTACCGATTGTGTTTGTAAAAGGAAAGGATGCACAGATTAGCTCCTCTCATCCAATCTCGAGCAAATTAAAACAATATTTGTGGGCCCAGCTTAGACTTCACTATGCGCCAGTAAGAACAAAGGCCGAACTGATAAAGTGGATGAATACCCAGCCAGAGCTTCTTAAGTTAATTGCTCCTTGCCGTAGCCCAATAACGTAGTTTCGTGAAGTGACTCCATTCATCTGTATCTTGTCCATTCCTCTGGATTCGCTAGTTTGTCCTCGCGGATAGAATAGAACGATGCTCCTTTTATGCGGCATTTGGGCGTCCAGCCTTTGAATTTGATTTCCAGAACTAACTTTGGCTTCACCCAATTTACTTTGCCTAGTCCAGAGGGAATTGTTTTCAATGGGCTTAACGTATCTGGGGTTGAATGAACAAATTCAGAAATCTGCTTCAGATTGGTTTTGTCGAAGTTAATTTTTATTTTTCCTACGTAGGCTATTTTTCTACCAGTGAACGTCCCAAGTAGAATTTCGTCCAAAGCATACTTACCTCGACCATGCTTTTGTGTGTACCCAATGACCACAAAATCTTGGTGATGATAGAAGGTAAAACTTTGCCAGTTTTCATTCCGACCAGGTTGGTAGGGCTGAAAACGATGCTTGGAAATGATTCCGCTGAAACCAAATTTTTCGGCTTTTTCTAGTAGTGCCTTTCCTGACTCGCGCGTATGATTGCTAAAGTAAAGATACTTAGATGTGCACTTCTTTAAAATCTGTTTGAGCTGCACTTGTCGTTCTTCTAAAGAAAGGTGGCGCAGGTCTTGACCATTTAGAAAAAGTAAATCAAAGGCAAAAAAAACGACGTTATTTTGGCTAGGATGTGGAACTAATTGGCCATCAATGATAGCATCCGTCAATCCGAGTTTTAGAAATTCTATTTCTAGATGAGGGTATCTATTTGTCCAATCGTGACCACTGCGATTTAGAAGCGTTACTTTTTTGTCTTTCACTAATGCCAGAATGCGATATCCATCGAGCTTCAGCTCGTGAATCCATAGTGACCCTTCCGGTATAGATCGACTTTTTTCTGGTAGTTGCATTTCAACCGCGTCAGGCCACTCGGAGTTGTGAGTGCTCTTAGTCTGAGGATGCTTCGCTTTAGTTTTATGCATCGTTGGGGACGCATAGGTTTTTGTATCCATATTTTTTTAGAATGCAAGAACGCGGCCCTGGGTGTCGGCGTCGTTGCATAAAATAAAATCGTCGTAAACACGCTAAAAGCGTGGATTTTTGGTGAGCTATTGAGGACTTCTGCCTCGACGAAAAGGCGACTGTAGCTAAACAAAAAAAATAATTGTAAGTCTGGATTTTCTTATTAATATCGTCGTGTAAGAAGAGGATTTTATGCAAAAGAAAATTAAACTTTTATTTCTGGTAATAGCATCGTGTTTCGTTTTAACCAACTCACTAGGCTGCTCATCGCTAGCTAAAGCGCAGACACCAAGCGAAGAAGAAATTAACGCCGAATCGGCGAAAGCGTATCAAGAGGTAAAAGCGAAATCTAAAATTTCAACACGCAAAGACTGGAACGACATGGTTCAGCGTGTGGCGAATCGGATCGCAAAGGCTTCTGGAGAAAATTTTCAATGGGAAATTGTTTTAATTGAGAATGAAGAACCAAACGCTTGGTGTATGCCTGGTGGTAAGATGGCCGTGTACACAGGGATTATGCCGATCTTAAAAACGGAAGGCGCGTTAGCCGCTGTGATGGGACACGAAGTGGCCCATGCGACTCGTAGACATGGTCAAAAAGGATATGCGCGCGCTATTGAAGAGCAGCAAACAGGGGCATTGATCGGAGTCGCTACCGCTGTGGGTGGCCAGTTATTGTGTAAAACTGAACAGTGTCGCTTACTGGCCGGTATCGGTGGGGCAGCGGCAGGTGTAGCACTCACTTTCTTTAACCGCAAATTTTCTCGTGAAGATGAAACGGAAGCGGATCAAGTGGGACAAATATTTATGGCAAAAGCAGGCTATGATCCTGCGGAATCGATCGTGCTTTGGGAGCGCATGAATGCTGCCAAGGGAGGGGAAGCACCAGAATGGATGTCAACACATCCATCTGATGCTAATCGCCGAGCTAAATTAACTCAGCTTCTGCCGCAAGCTCAGCAGGTGTATCAACAGTCTGCCGAGAAATACGGTAAGGGTGCTAAGATTCAATAATATTAGTGATTGTGTCCAGCGTGCGCATCCATTGCTAAATTAAATTGTAGAAAAAAAGTGTTTTCAGTTTCATCGCCGGAAACACTTTTGATTCCACCTTTTCGCTGATTTACCTCTAGTCTTATCGTCGAAAATTCAGATGCGGTATACGCGACACCAAGCGAATTTCGAGTCGATTTTTCATTTGGAAGCTCTGCGGGGTCAAAACTATTTTCAAAATTTATGTCATCATAAAGGTACCAAACAGCCCACTGCTCGGAAATCTGATACTGAATCCAAGAGGCTAGGCCAGTCCCGACTTCGGTTTCAACATCGGCTTGTCCCTGACGTCGCTCTAAATATTCTGTGCTCCATACTAGTGAATTATATTTTTCGGCTTCAGTCGGCGTCCATTTTAGTGTTAGGTCGACGCCAGAAACTGTCGTTTTTTGGCGGAATGAATTCGCGCCACTCGCAAATGAGGCTCCGACTTCAAAAGATGTTGAGTTAGAAAAATCCACGATATTTTTTAAGTGACCTACGCTGACACCATCGCCAGGACGAGGTGATTTAAACGATTCGTTTTCCCCCTTGCCGCGTAAATGCTGTAAAGTGAGTTCACTCAACCACGTCGCTGGCAGCTTTACAGTAGCTGAAATTCCCGTATCATTTAAGCCTTCATCGCCTAGAAGATAGGTGTTGCCTAGTGGTGCTTCTACGAAGGCAAATGCATGTGGATGCAACATGTTGTGTTTGCCGACGAATGCTTTAAATTTGCCGAGTTTTAATTGGGTTCCAAAAATTCGGCTATTTTCGGCGTAGACTTCTTCTGGCTCAATCAACCATTTTTCCTCAGTATTCGTGCCGTCGGATTCAATGTAGGGATGAATCGCAAGAACTAAATTTAGTTCCGTATGCGGATCGACTTCTGCATTAAGTTTGATTTCAAGTTCCTGAATATTTAGACCATTCGGAGTTTGATCGGGATTAGCCGGGTCAAAATCTTCTTTATGAAAGTTAGAGTCTCGATACAAAATTAAGGCGGTAGAGCTGATGCTAGGCGCAGCAAAGGCGGAAATGTTAAGTAAAATTAAGAATAGTGAATAAGTAATGATATGAAAAGTCATATGTGTTTTCCTATAAGTAAAAAGTAAGTTGAGGGAAAATAACGAAAGAAATTACTTTAGGTTAAACGAGGTGGTTTGCGACTATTTGAAAGCCAAGGGTCATTGTAAATTCGAGCAACAGCTATCGGGTAGTCCGCCGACACTACAGTTAGAAGTTCCAAACTATTAAATTCGGATTGAGGGAAAAACAACGTCCCGGTGATCATTGCTCCATGGCACTCTTCGTCCTCGTTGGTATGAATATGGCCGAATTCTAAACAGTCCGATTGATGAGCCTCTTCATGGGACCACTCGGAGATAGCCGGTGTTAAAACACCTAACCCAATCACCAAAAGCAATATTAAAGAAATGATTCTTACAAATAGAGGCATTGTCGCGAGTAACCATGCCTCGAAATTTAGAAACTTGCAACTAGCGTCTCTAAGATATGTATTTATTAAATGATAAAGGGGCTACTCTTTTAGGAGTAACCCCTTGTTAGAACATCAATATTTACTGATCTGTAACTAGCCGATTAACTTAAGAGCTAATTGGTTAGATTGGTTAGCTTGAGCTAATGTAGAAGTACCAGCTTGTAACAAGATGTTGTTACGAACCATTTCAGAAGACGCCTGAGCTACGTCAGTATCTCTGATACGGCTGTTAGCAGCACTCATGTTCTCATGAGCTACACCTAAGTTATCTACAGTCGATGTTAAACGATTTTGTAGAGCACCCAAATTCGAGCGGTAACCGTTAACAAGTTCCTGAGCTGAATCTAAAGACTCAAGAGCTGTTTGAGCTCCTTCTTTAGTAGTGTAATCAAGACCACCAAGTCCTAAAGCATCAAGAGTTGCTACGTTTTGAGACGCATCAAATGAAATTCTATCTTCTTCTGCATTGTTGAAGATACCAACTTGGAAATCAAATGTTGGTGTTGAGCCATCCAACAATTTAGTTTTACCCCAAGTCGTTACAGAAGAAATACGTTGAACTTCAGATTTTAATTGCTCAACTTCCTTGTTAAGAAATCCACGCTCAACTTCACCAACAGTGTCAGATGAAGCTTGGATACCTAACTCACGAAGACGAACAACGATGTTACCGATTTCGTTTAAACCACCCTCAGCAGTTTGAACCATCGAAATACCGTCGTTAGCATTTCTTTGTGCTTGTGCAGCAGATCTGATACTCGCTTTCAAGCCTTCACTGATTGCTAAACCAGCAGCATCGTCAGCTGCGATATTGATACGGCTACCTGATGCCAATTGAGACATTGATTTACCGATCATACGTTGGCTACCATTCAAATTTCTTTGTGCGTTGATAGCTGCGATGTTTGTTGTTACTCTCATACCCATAAAATTATCCTCCGTTTAAAACGTTATATTTTTTAAATCTTTCATTAATAACCTCCGTGTGTTTGTTTAAGTTCCCCTCAACCTCGAGGGACGCATCCATTGCGAATTTAGGCCTTTAACTATTAGGCACCATTTTGGTACCCGAATTATTTCGAACAATCTATTGTTCTTCTTTATCTTCCTTGAAGGCCTCCTTTCTAAATCTGGGAAAGTCTGACTGCACTTTCCGGTTCCTTCTGAATCCTTGTTATTCTTTAGCGATTCACGTGTTGTTGTTAAAAACCAGTGATCACTTACAAGTACTAATTCGGGGCGTGCGACATTTTCTTGACAGGACTTTAGGAAGGAAATGAGTTTTTTAAATAAATATGGCCTTTAAGACGAGGAAAAAAATTCCACTTGCTAGGCAAAAAGTTTTCTTGGGTATGAACAAACTCAGGAAACCTTGATAAACAGAGGCTTCCAGGACTTTTTTCTTAGGAAAAAAGGCTAGGAAAAATTAGTCAATTTCATGTGAACGGCAAAATGCCATCGTGCCAGACATTGAATATTCGTGTGTCTGCTGTGCTTTTCGGTGTGGTTCTGTTGGGTAACCGAGTGTGCATTTCTCTGTAGAAGAGTCAAAATGACTGCAGTCATCGCAGCTGAAACGATGATTATAGTGTTGATAGTCAAATGCAGAGACCTTTTCGCGCTTGATCGAAGGTCTAATTTTTCTTTCCTTATTAGCCATTGTTACCTGATTACATGACAAATCCGCTCATGGCCAAGCATAATTACAGTATATGACAAAATCACAAATTTTTTTCACGTTGGTGTTTGGTATTATATTAAACTCGGCATCTAGTTTTGCGTATTCAACTCCGGACGATTGCCAATATCAAATTACTCACCGTAATAACTTGCAATTTTCGATGCAATATCAAAAAGACAGAGCCGAATGCTGGTTTTCTATTCATCCTATGAACGGCTACGAAGATATGTTGTATCGAAGCTACCTAATTACATCCCAAGGTTTGTTATTTGTGTTTAACTCCTTCGGACAGGGATCTGATGCCAAAACAACGGGTGCTCGTCTCTATTATTTCTTTCCACGCGAAGTTTTTAAAGGTGGAGTTGAATTAACAAATGAAAAGGCCTCTGTGCGAGTAAACTCTAAACTGACTCTGCAGTTCGAAACTCAAAATTTATACCCATTGAATACTGATAATATTATTATCAAAAATTATACTTCGATTACCCCTAAAAATGCGGGGGGCGTAGAAGTTCTTCGCTATAACGGCGTATATCTAGATACCGGTTTTATGATGGGTAAATCAGCGAATTCAGTGCCGACTCTAAAATCTATGTTTAAGAACCAATTTGGCCAAAAATGCTCTGTCCAAAACCAGCTTATTTTCGATTATAAGGGCGGTGATGTTATTCTAGTAAATGAGAGTGCCTTACATAGAATTGTAGCGGCTCAATGCCCTAGCTTTAAATGGGTTGATTAAGGTCGTTAAAAAAATACTCTAAAATTTGCATATAGTTATTTGACAGACAGTAATTTGAGACCCAAGTTATTTCTGAGAGGTAATTATATGTCAGAAATTGATAAAATGACCCAAAAAAGCCAAGAGGCCATGCAGGCGGCTGCCCAAAAAGCCGAGTCAAAAAGTCACTCTATGGTAGAGCCGGAACACTTTCTCCATGAATTAGTGATTCAAGAACAAGGAATTGTTCCTCGCGTTTTAGAAAAATTAAATACCAACATTCAAGCCTTAGCTTACGACTTTCAAAACCGTGTAGATCGATTTGCACAAATCACAGGTTCTCAGCAGAAACCTTATGCGAGTCCGCGGTTACAAAAAATGTTTCAAACGGCAGAAGTTGAAGCAAAGGCTATGGGCGACAGCTACATATCTACGGAGCATTTCTTTCTAGCTGCGATAAAAATGAATGACTCGGACTTAAATACGATTTTTAAAAAACACGCTTTGAAACTGGATAATTTTTTGAAAGCCCTAACGGAAACCCGTGGCAATCAAAAAGTCGTTGATGACGATCCTGAAAATAAAATGGAAGTGTTAAAGAAATTCGCCCGCGATTTAACCGCGTTGGCTGCCGAGGGTAAATTGGACCCAGTGGTTGGCCGCGATGAAGAAATCAGACGCGTGATTCAAGTGCTTTCCCGTCGTACAAAAAACAATCCGGTTTTAATCGGTGAACCAGGTGTGGGTAAAACAGCGATTGCTGAAGGTCTTGCTTTACGTATCGTACAAAAAGATATTCCAGAAAACCTAATTGGTAAAAAATTATTAAGCCTAGATATGGGGGCGCTTGTCGCAGGTGCCAAATATCGTGGTGAATTTGAAGATCGTTTAAAAGCGGTTATTAAAGAAGTCACGTCAAGCGATGGTAAAATCATTCTTTTCATCGATGAAATTCATACTCTAGTGGGCGCGGGAAAATCAGAAGGTGCGATGGATGCGGGACAGTTGTTGAAACCGGCATTGGCGCGCGGTGAATTGCGCTGTATCGGAGCTACTACATTAGATGAATATCGCAAATATATCGAAAAAGACGCAGCATTAGAGCGTCGATTCCAAACTGTACTTGTCGATGAACCATCCGTTGATGAGGCTATCACTATCCTCCGTGGTTTAAAGGAAAAATACGAAGTCCATCACGGTGTAAGAATCACGGATAGCGCGATTGTCGCGGCCGTGAAGTTATCGCATCGTTATATCACATCACGCTTCTTGCCAGATAAAGCGATTGATTTAGTTGACGAAGCGGCAAGTAAAATGAGCATCGAAATTAAGTCGGTTCCGGAAGAAATTGATGAAATCGAACGTCATATGATGCAACTAAAAATCGAAAAAGAGGCATTAAAGAAAGAAAAAGAAGCCTCTGCACTAGAACGTTTGGCCGCTATAGATAAAGAATTAGCGAACCTTCAGAAAAACAACCAAGCTCTACGTGAGCAATGGGAATTTGAAAAAGGCGGCATCGAAAATTTAAAGAAATTTAAGTTAGAGCACGAAGCACTGAAGTTAGAAATCGAGAAAGC
>JADHED010002544.1_pt1 | contig 12507 bp, 10 predicted proteins | sample 8952041 | NCBI WGS metagenome assembly JADHED01 (sample SAMN16124423, study PRJNA663239) | bioreactor sludge metagenome | isolation source: sludge (control) | place: India:Bengaluru | collected 2018-09-08
GTTAGCAATCCAGTGAATTCCAAAATAAGAAATATTTTTGCAGCGATAAAAATTTTAGAAAATGAATTTAAAAATCACAAAGACAGTGGTTACTCTCCTGATCATCCCACGTTAAACATTGGTCTGATCCGTACACTTGAAGATCACATTCTTATGAGCGGCAGCTGCCGTATTTTACCATCTATCAATCAGGATACATTTGATAAGTGGATGGATTTCCTGCGAACGTCATGCTTAAAAAATGAAAGTCAGTTTAGAATTACAGATTACAAAAAACCATTCAGCTCTTCGGAAACATCTATTTTTACCAAGGGCTGTCGCGATATTTTATCTGAAATGAATTTACCTAATAATTTAACGTCACTATCGTCTACTAATGAATCTAGTCTTATTGCACGCTTAAAGGTGGATTGTCTTTGCTTCGGTCCTGGCTTGCGTGAAAACAATATTCACACTCCAAATGAGCATGTGTTAGTTGACGATCTTGAAAAAGCCACCACGTTTTATACAAAAGTTATAGAAAGGTTTTGTTTATGAGCTTTATAGTACGCCCAGCCGATACAAAAGATATCAATCAACTGGTTGATTTAGCAAAACAGTTTAACCTACTTAATTTGCCTGGCGACAAAAAAGTCATCACGCAAAAAGTAGAAACAAGTATTCAGTCTTTTAAAGGGGACCTGCCAAAGCATAAGTCTGAATATTTATTTGTACTTGAAGATATTGAAGAGCAATTCGTAATGGGAAGCTCATTAATTCTAGCCAAGCACGGCAGCGATGAAATTCCTCATTATTTTTTCAAGATTTTAAAGCGCAACCATTTTTCTGAAGATTTAGGAACTGGCTTTATCCACCAAGTTTTACGCTTCCAATTAGATACCGATGGACCCACAGAGATTGGTGGCTTGTTAGTTGATAAATCCTATCGTCGACGCCCAGAAAAATTAGGTAAGCAAATCAGTTTGGCCCGTTTTGTTTTCATGGGCTTAAACATGGATCGCTTTCAAGATCGGGTACTATGCGAGCTAACGCCGCCGTTAACTGAAGAAGGCCGCAGCGAATTCTGGGAAGCTCTAGGACGCCGTTTTACTGGACTACCATATCAGGAAGCCGATCTTTTAAGTCAAACTCACAAAGAATTTATTCAAAGCCTATTCCCGGAAGACGATATTTACCTGGCATTGCTAGACTCAAAAGCTCGCTTAGTATTAGGCCGAGTGGGCGAAGCCACTAAACCTGCTCAGCATCTATTAGAAAGTATCGGTTTTAGTTACTTGGATGAAGTCGACCCATTTGACGGCGGTCCTCACTATGGCTGTAAAACGAAAGATATTCTTCCTATCAAAAATGGTAAGTTTACGCGTGTAACAGAATTTAAAGATCCAAAGTTCCAAGGACGTAAATTTATAGGCACTCCTGGCGCAAATTTCCGTGCCATGGTTGTGGCCTGCGACCAAAGGCAAGACGAAATTGCTATTCCGTCGAAAGTACGAGATCTTTTAGAGATAGACACAGATCAAGAGGTATTCGTATCGCCTTTTGATACTGAAAAATAATAAAGAGGTCCAGATGAGTTACAAAGGTGACTTTATAAACGGTAAGTTTGTCAAAGTAGAAAAACGTGATGGTGAATTCAAAGATATCTCACCTGCGGATTTATCGGATCTAGTTATGACAGTTCCTTTTAAACATGATCACGTGGATGAAGCCGTCGTCGCAGCCCGCAAAGCTTATAAAAAGTGGGCTCATACTCCGATTGAAACGCGTAAAGAATACCTAGTTCGCTTAAAAGAACTTTTCATGTCTCATGAAGCCGAACTAGCACAAGCGATCTCGCGTGATACTGGTAAACCTTTATGGGACTCAACCACCGAAGCAAAAGCCCTGGTTGGTAAAATCGATATTACGGTTAATTTTTCAAGCAAACTGATCCAAGCAGAAGTTATCCCTCAAGCATTGCCGCAGGTAGATGGGGTGATCCGTCACAAATCACGTGGTGTAATGTCAGTTATTGGGCCATTTAATTTCCCTGCGCATTTGCCTAACGGGCACATTATTCCCGCCCTTTATTCCGGCAACACAGTTGTGTTTAAACCATCTGAACAGACTCCGTATGTTGGCCAGCTATACGCAGAACTGGTTGAAAAAGCTCAGTTCCCGGAAGGTGTATTCAATATGGTACAAGGCGATGGAGAATCAGGCCGTCGTTTAGTCTCTCACGAAAGCGTAGATGGTATTTTATTTACTGGTTCTTACGAAGTTGGTTTAAAAATAAAACAAGAAACAATGACCCACTACTGGAAAATTTTAGCTCTTGAAATGGGTGGTAAGAATTCAACGGTAATCTGGGATGATGCCGACATGGATAAATCTATCTATGAAACGCTAACAGGTTCTTACTTGTCATCGGGACAACGGTGCTCGGGCACCAGTCGAATTTTTGTACACAAAAAAATCGCTGATAATTTTATCGAGCGTTTTTATCAGTCCGCTAAAAAATTAACCATTGGCCACTGGTCAGAAAATCCATTTATGGGGCCATTGATCAACGCCGCAGCGGTTGAGAAGTATATTCGATTTCAAGAAATCGCAAATCGTGAAGGCTGTGAATCCATGATGCGGGGTAAAGCGTTAGATTTAAAAACTAAAGGACACTACGTAACACCGTCTATTCATTTAGTTAAAAAATTCGATCCGAAATCAATTTATCAAAAAAGCGAAATTTTTGGTCCAAACGTTGCAATATACACTGTCGACGATTTCGATGAAACGATCGACACCGTAAATGCAACTGGCTACGGATTAGTCATGGCTTTGTTCACTAAAGATAAGTCCCTGTACGAACGCGCAATTATCGATGCAAAAGTTGGTTTACTAAACTGGAATCGCACGACAAATGGTGCAAGTTCAAAATTACCTTTTGGAGGTCTAGGCAAGTCGGGCAACGATCGTCCTTCGGCACATTACGCGATTCAATATTGCACGACTCCGCTGGCAAGTTTAGAGGACTTTACTAGCTACGATGAAACTAAAAACTTACCCGGATTAACATTAGTTAAGTAGGAAATTAAGAGTGAGTAAACCTATGCGTGTCCTAATTCTAGGCCTGTTCTCAGTCATTTTTTCGGCCATTTTTTTTGTTGGCTATTTATATTGGACGTTTATTTTTTCAACGGCATCTAACTTTAAAAAAGATGTCGTGTATGAAGTGACTCCACAAAAATCATTTATGACAATTGCGGGGGAACTAGAATCCCAAGAACTTATCAAAAACGCGCAGTTCTTTAATGTATATGCGCGCCTCACGGGCTTGCGCTCAAAAATTAAAGTGGGCGAGTATGCATTGAATACAGAAATGCGTCCAAGCGAAATTTTGAATGTTTTAGTTTCTGGAAAAAGTATGTTCCGCCCTTTCACGATTCCAGAAGGGTATAACTTATTTGAAATCGCAGATATCATTGAGAAAAATAAATTAGGAACCAAGGATGAATTTTTAAGACTTGTTTTCGATAAAGGCTTCATAAAAGAACTTTATGACGACAAATTGCTTTTATCGGCTGATATCTTGAGCTTAGAGGGTTACCTGTATCCAGAAACATATCAGGTTACAAAATACATGGGCCTAAAAGATATAATTAGAGCCCAAGTAAAACAGTTCCGCAGAAATTTTGATGATGTTCTAAAATTAAATAAAATTTCTTACTTAACTAAAGAACAGATTCTAGTTCTTGCCAGCATTATTGAAAAAGAAACTGGCAATGCTAAAGAACGTCCTTTGATTTCATCTGTATTTCACAATCGCATTCAAAAAAAAATGAAACTACAGACCGATCCTACGACTCTTTATGGAAAGTCCCTACTATCTAGGAAATTAGAAAACAATATTACCCGTAAAGATCTATTAGCAACGGATAATCTATATAATACATATGTTATTGCTTTTTTACCACCCGGCCCGATTTCGAATCCTGGCCGTGATTCTTTGATGGCCGCAATCGAGCCCGCTCAGACCCCGTTTCTATTCTTTGTAAGTCAAAATGACGGGACGACCCGATTTACAGAGTCTTTAAGTGAGCACAACAAGAACGTTCAAGAGACTCAACTAGATCCTAAAGCTCGCGAAGGTAAATCTTGGCGGGATCTAAAACAAGAAGTTAAGCAATAAAAGGTTTTAATGGCAATCTACCCGCTATCAAAGTTGTTGTTTAGAGCGCACGAACTCACTAATACCCAATTTCGCTTATGCCCAGAATGCCTAAAAGAAAATAATATAGAAACCTCTAGTTGTTCTTATTGCGGTGAAGACATCACTAATTATGACGAAGAAAAATTTATCTTTGAACGTATTAAAAGAATTTCAGATATAGAAGAAATAGGCATTGGCGCAGGAAACGAAAAACTAAATCGTGAAAAAAATAAATTCAATACTCAATATGATCTTTGGGACCAAGTTGTTCTAATTGCCAAATTCCTACGTTCCTACACACTATCAAGAATAGATCCGTTAGAATATGCACGCTCGTTTTTATCGCATTTCCCGCTGACCGAAAAAATGATAGAAGCACTTCAAGTTAATCCAATTAATTTACAACTTTCAAAGCAGAACTCTAGCGATATAAAGAAAAAGCTAATGGAAATCGAACATCGAGATAACTTTGGTTTCTACGCAGACTTTGCAAGTTGGAGCTGGGTCTTTTTGGACGAGACAGAAAGTCCGTTCATCTATAAAAACCTGAACTGGATTAATGTTCGCTATGGATCCTATAAAGATTATAACGGACAGGACATCTATATTGATGAAAAAAACCCTGTCCATGTCGACAAAGCGATTGAAAATATTCAGGCATTTGAGCCAACAAAACTAAATATCGAAGTATTGTTGTTTCCTTTACACTGGAAGTTTTTAGCCGAAGAAAAATTTAAGATAAATGTAAAGCCCATGGTCAGCAAACCGCGCTACCAAGCTGCTTTAGAACGATGGATTCCAAAAACGAAGTCTCATCAAGCCTGGAAAGAGTTAGGAATTTATTTCTGTCAAAATGCTCAAGGGGAGCTTTGCGAAGTCATCCGTGAGTATCGCGATCAACAGATCGCGCAGGAATTTGACGAGAGAGATTTCAACTTCCTATTTTCACTAGCTATGATTTCCAATCAGGCTTCTGAAACTATTCTAGAGTTTCCAAGTAAAAGAGATTCCTATTTTGCACCTCTAATTTCGCTTTATCGAGATGAATCTTACATAAAAGATTATTTTTTGAACTCTTCAAATCGAGAGGCTTGGATTCGCGCATTGCATTTTTATGATTTTTCGATGTTTCCGTTGCCTTCGGAGTTAGCCGCTAAAATTATAAACGAGGTTTCTGATGAGGAATACGCTAATGCTATCGGCCTTATTCATCGAAGTCTTTTAAAATTTCTACTTAAACCGGCTATAGAAAGTGGCTCAAAAAAGAAGATTAGTCTGACTTTAAATGTCTCTAAGGATTGGGACAACGAATTGCAAAGTGTAAATCTTGTCGAATTGTATAAAAAAGACTCGGAAACTTTACTATTGTTGCTAGAGAAAACCTCTGCAAACTACACTTGGGCATCGTCAGCAATTATCCAACTACTAAAAGAACGACCAACCAGTGAACGTTTGGTTACTACGTGTCTTCAAATTTTAAGAAAAGACTCTAGCAATAAATCAAATTTATTTCCGAAACTTTTCAATTTGTGGATAGAAAGCAGGACGCAAAATGTGCCTAATCTCTCTTCTAAATATTTTGACTCCTTACCTGCATTTATGGAATCAAAAAATATTTTTTCCTTGGATTTTAAAGAGGCCGACTTTAGAAAAAATTTGTTAGCTCTTTGGACATCAACCGATGGGCACGTATCAAGCTTAGCCGAGGAATTTATAGATTCGCATGTAGACATTAGAGGTACGCGACTGGGATCGGTGGAATCCAATTATAGCGACCAAGACATCTTTAAGTTATTTAGAGTTATTTTAGTAAACTCAAAACTAAGAGGCCCTCGGTCCATTGCGTATACTTTTATTTTTGAATTGATGCAGCAGGATCGTCTTTCGACTGAAGAGTTAAAAGTCTTATGGGCAGACTTGCCAATGATGGATAACGAGCACCGGGTACAACTCGAATATCGTGTAAAAGAAAAACTGCCACCACCAGCCGCCGTAAAAGCGGAACCAATGCAAACGGAGGCCGAAGCTAAAGCCAAAGCGGCACTAGACGAGTTAGCCGAGCTAAAAATAAAAATGGCACAGATGGAACAGCAGCAAAAAATAGCCGATGAAAGAAATCGAATCATCCAGGAAGTAAAAGATAAATCCGCTCGATACCAAATAAAGCTGACTGAACTTCAAAGCCAATATCAGATCGAAGTCACTAAAATCATGGCAAGTTCACTAGCTCCAGATGAAAAATCAAAAAAAGTAACTGAATTATCCGTTCAGTTTCAGAAGGACATGCAAACCGTTTCAGAAATTTTGAAATAGGTGCCTATCTCATTTTGACCATTTCAATCCTACACATGTATAGACTTTAGACAGTGTCTCATTCTGAGCCGCAGTTAAGTGATTGAAACTATGTCGAAATTTCGGTCTCAAATTGAATGTCTCTGGCACATGTATCGCAATGATAAAAAAGCAGAACGATACTTCATAAGGAGACATTTATGAAAGCTTTAATCCTATCACTAGTAATTGCATTCTCTAGCTCTTTCGCATTAGCAAACTGCCCTCTAGCGGATGCTTCATTCAACAGCAACCAAGGTAAATTAACTCGCTCTATGAAATCAGCTCCCGTTCATCAAAACAACGTGCGCACACAACAAGTAGTTTACGGCGGTCAAACTAAGTAATCTTAGGAATATTTGAAACCTGGGCGATCTAAAGTATCGCTCAGTGTATTCGAGTATTAGCGACTAGCGCGATCAACAGCGTTTGAACCGCTATTGAAAATATCTTTAAAGAATCGTTTTGTCGAATGAGCACCGTTTTCAATCAACAACGCCCCACCCTTAGCGGCTGTCCGGATGTGCTGTGGCACTTGCGATGTATAGAACCAATCGGTCACATGACCTTCCAGACTTTTTCCCCTCATCTCAACTTGTAGCGCTCCCACAATAATTATGGAAATTACGAAGTAGCGTACGACAATAAAAAAATCTCCGATCATAATTTATCCTTAGCTTCCTTTAAACTGACTCTTTCATTTTTTGATGTGATCCTAATGAGTACCCAACTAGGCTTAAAGCCTCAAATAGAGTATCCTTGGTAAACGGCTTTTCTAGAAATGTATTCATACCATTACGTTCCGCCATTTGGATAATACCAGTGTTATCAATTGTCGAAATTCCAATAATCTTTAAGTCGGGCCAGATTTGCTTCATCTCGGAAATAGCTTCTACACCTGATTTTAAAGGCATTACGAAATCTAAAAAGGCTAAATCTGGCAGGGTACGCTTAATAAGATCTACGGCCTCTAGGCCATTGTAGGCAGAACCAACGTGTTCAAATTCGCTTTCAGGGAGAACGTTCTTTATGATCTCGTGGATGAACGGAGCATCGTCTGCAATGATATATCTAACCATATTTCTATTTTGACCTAGGACAGCCGCGATTCCTATTTTCTTCTGTTTAATCTAGACAAAAGCAGTACAAATAACTTGGTCCGTTGACCGAAAATCGCATACATACGAACATTAATTCATGAAGGCATTAGCAATTTCCCGTTGGTCCAGTTTTTGGCTCGCATTTTTATTAGTAAACGTATTGAGTTTTTCAATACTGGCAAAAACTCCGGCGTACATAAATAACGAAGATGCCGCACTAAAAATCAAAACTGTTTTTCTTGAACCCTTCTCGGATAACGTAAATTTAATTTACGCTTCAAAAGCGGAAATCAAAATTAAAAATTTGATAGAAAATGATAACCAGTGGGATGTGGTCGTCGGAAAAAAAGACGCGGACCTAGTGATCGAATCACGCTTAACGAAAAATCCAAAATCCTACACGCTGAAAATGGGACTACTATTTAAAAGCGGGATCGTAATTCAGGACAGTAAAGAGATCGACAATATTTTCGAAACCGAAAAAATCCTAGGACACTACGAAAACCTATTTCAAAATTTAAAATCTAGAATTCCATACCAAGGAATGATACTTAGTCGCACGCAAGATCAAGTAACAATCAATATTGGAGCCGCTCACGGGGTAGTTACTAATCAAGAGGTTCTAGCCATCCACATTGCTAAACTAAACTTGCACCCAAAAACTCAAGCGTATTTGTCTTCGGAAAAAATCGTACTGGGAAAAATCATTCTGACAAAAGTAGATGAGTTTTTAAGTTTCGGCAAAATTGAGTTTGAACGGGAACCACAAATTCTGAAAAAAGAAACTAAAGTGGAGTTCTCGCGCCTAGATCGACCAAACTTAGCGGTACCAACTATCCCGCTCGAGCCAGGAGCAACAGCCGTACCACAAGGTGAATGGGTGCCAAGACAGCCACCACAGTACGGACGAGTTTCCGTGAGTGGCGGTTTAGTGCAGTATACGCAAAATCTGAATTTCTTAACGGCGGGAAACAGAAGCTTATCGCAGTGGTTTACGCCAACCATCAAGGGTATAGCAGAACTATGGTTAAATCCAAATCTGCATTTAGAATTATTTATCAGACAAAGCTCGTTCAAGGCTTCAAACCCGCTCCCAGGTTCAGAGCCAGGAAGTTTGAACATGAGCCTGAGCCAATACCAAATCAAAGCAAAGTATAATTACGAAGTAGATAGCTCAGCCCGCGCTCCGCAATTTCAAGTAGCTTTCGGAATCGGTTCATTCCAAGCTCTTGCAGATAAAGCCACACCACTAGGCACAGGTGATCTCAGCTACGGAGGCGCACTGATAGGGTTCAAGGGAACTTTCGCAGTCTCTGAAGAAAGCCCCATTGATTTGGGATTATATTTCAATTACTTCCTATCAAAGACAGCAAAAGATTCTGGTGATGCGGCTTCATCCGGCGTACAAATCACGGATTTCGGCATGATCGTCAGATACATGAAGACAATGAATCTCGCCTACACATTCGAATTATCATTTGAATCCTACGGCTCAGACTTTGATTTCGCAACGGGCTCGCGCACCGACCCAGTGAACAGCATCACTCACAAATTGACGTCAACACTTGCGGGGATTGAGTACTCGTTCTAGAAGATCTTTTGAAAAATTTAGTTCAAGAACTGAGAGCTGAAAGGAAAAAATGAATTTTATATTTTTACCCCTCATAGCCGGTTTACTGAACTTTCTTTTAGTTTCCTGTTCAGGCGGCAGTTCTGAATCTGCCAACCCCGAAAATGCAGAACAAGCAGCAAAAACTTGCTTGAATCAGTGGGACTTAAACTCCGAGTGGTCTAACGAGCAGGAAATTCAAATTTCTGGCTATTCCCAATCTGCAATGGAACCAAAGGTGGCTGCGGACGGGGGAGTGCTTCTCTGGAACGACAAACCAGCTGGCGGCGATACTCTGATGAATATACACTATGCCGTGAAACAAGTTGATCAGTCATGGCTGTATATTGGTACGGTGCCTGGAACCGTAGATAATTCAAATCTTGATGGTGTTCCGGCTCTTGATTCCTCTTTAAATTTCTATTTTATCTCCACTCGCTCATATGCAACAAACCAACAAACAATTTACTCAGGACTGTTAAGTGTACTCGGGGTAAATTCTTTAGGTGTAAGCTCCGTGGCTGCAGCTGATACCGCAATCAAGAACACTCAATCAGGATTTCTAGATATGGACCTAGATGTCAGTTGGGATGGCACTCTCATGGTAGTCTCACGAGCACTGTTTGCAGGGAATCCATATCCAGAAACAAGCGAATTAAAACTATTTAGTGTATCTGCGCGACAAGCTTCCAATATCTCAAATAGCAATGAAACACTAGCAAACGTCAACTCTACTCTATGTCGTACATATGCCGGGACACTTTCAAACGATAAGAAGGAACTCTATTTTACTATCATCCCGTCGACGTCGATTGCAGGGAGCGACTTTAGAATTCTCGTGGCTAAAAGAGCAACTATAACTGAACCTTTCGGTAAACCACAAGTTATCCAGGCCATAACCGGAACATACACGGAAGGGCCATCCCTTACCCAAGACGGAAAAAATCTTTACTATCACAAATTCGACAGCGTCGCCGGCCGATTTAAAATATACAAAGTCACGAGATAAATTCTTTGTAAGTTCCTATTTCCAAGTCGTACCGATATTGACCTCCTGAATTTCAAAAAAGACTCTGGAATACTTTTCTAAGTACCTTTTTGTTTTTGTAGAGTCTTTTGTTCTCCATCGTTGGATTTGAAACATTCACTGAACATCCTTTTATAGAAAAGACTTTGTTATTTTGGAGGCTCCACCGCCGCATGGATGCGGTATTGTTGCCGAAGGCAACCGGTGGCAGAGCCCATGGAGGGCGCCCTCCAAAATAACAAAGTCTTTTCTATAAAAGGTATGCACTCGCCGCGATCCGCTTCGAAGCCAACGACGGAGAACAAAAGACTCTACAAAAACAAAAAGGCCGGCTTTTGGCCGACCTTTCCGCGATGAACGTTATCATGTACTCCCTAAGGAATTACATCATGCCGCCCATGCCTCCCATGCCACCCATACCGTGGTCGCCACCTGGCATTGCAGGGGCTTCTTTTTTAGGAGCTTCAGCGATCATTGTTTCAGTAGTTAACATTAATGAAGCAACAGAAGCTGCGTTCTCTAATGCGCAACGAACTACTTTAACTGGATCGATAACGCCTTCTTTAATTAGGTCAGTGTATTCATCGCTGAATGCATTGTAACCGAAAGAAGTCGATTTATTTTGTAGAACTTTGTCTAGAACGATCGCGCCATCAAGACCTGCGTTGTGAGCGATTTGACGTAAAGGCTCTTCGCACGCACGTTTGATGATTTGAGCACCCCAAGATTCTTCTTCAGAGTATTTTGATTTATCAACTTTTTGAGCAGCACGTAATAGAGCAGTTCCGCCGCCCGCTACGATACCTTCTTCAACAGCTGCGCGAGTTGCATTCAATGCATCTTCAACACGAGCTTTCTTTTCTTTCATCTCAACTTCAGTTGGAGCACCCACGTGGATAACAGCAACACCGCCAGAGATTTTAGCAAGACGCTCTTTCAATTTTTCTTTGTCGTAATCAGAAGTAGTTTCTTCGATTTGAGCTTTGATTTGAGCCGTACGTGCATTGATTTCTGCTTTTTTACCAGCGCCATCAATGATTGTTGTGTTGTCTTTATCAACAACTACACGTTTAGCCACACCAAGATCAGCGATAGTAGCTTGTTCTAACTTACGGCCCATATCTTCAGAGATTAGAGTCGCGCCAGTTAAAGCAGCGATATCTTCAAGCATTGCTTTACGTCTGTCGCCAAAGCCAGGAGCTTTAACTGCACAGATGTGAAGAGTGCCACGTAAACGGTTAACAACAAGAGTTGCTAATGCTTCGCCATCAACATCTTCAGCGATGATCAATAATTGACGACCTTGCTTAGCTACTGGCTCAAGCAGTGGGATCATGTCTTTCATTGTAGAGATTTTTTTGTCGTAGATAAGAACGTATGTGTTCTCAAGAACAGCTTCCATTCTTTCAGAGTTAGTTACGAAATAAGGAGATAAGTAACCACGGTCAAATTGCATACCTTCAACAACTGTAACTTCAGTTTTAGCTGTTTTAGATTCTTCAATTGTGATTACGCCTTCTTTAGTTACTTTTTCCATAGCATCAGCCAACATTTGACCGATTTCTTTATCGTTGTTCGCAGAGATCGCGCCAACTTGAGCTACTTCGTTTGAGCTCTTAACAGTTTTAGCCATCGATTTAAGCTCAGTAACGATTGTTGCTACTGCTTTATCAATACCACGTTTAACTGCCATTGGATTGTGACCAGCAGTAACGATTTTAGCACCTTCACGGTAGATAGCTTGTGCTAATACAGTTGCTGTTGTTGTTCCATCACCAGCTTCGTCGTTGGTTTTAGAAGCAACTTCTTTAACCATTTGCGCGCCCATGTTTTCAAATTTGTTTTCTAAATCGATTTCTTTAGCAACGGTCACACCGTCTTTAGTGATTAAAGGTGCACCGAATGATTTTTCGATAACAACGTTGCGACCTTTAGGTCCCAAAGTTACTTTAACTGCATTAGCAAGAGTGTTCACACCCTTTAAAATTAGATGTCTAGCATCTTCCGCAAAACGTAATTCTTTACTCATAATAATCTCCTCAGATTTTTAAAATTTAGTATATTTTTTTAGCACACCTTTGGTGCGACTTAATTAATAATTCCCAAGATGTCTTCTTCACGCATCATCAAGTACTCAGCGCCATCCAGCTTCAATTCTGTACCTGCGTATTTGCTGAAAAGAATTTTGTCGCCAGTTTTAACTTCAAGAGGCAGAACTTTTCCGTCTTCAGTCACACGACCTTTACCAGTCGCT
>JADHED010002545.1_pt1 | contig 12506 bp, 10 predicted proteins | sample 8952041 | NCBI WGS metagenome assembly JADHED01 (sample SAMN16124423, study PRJNA663239) | bioreactor sludge metagenome | isolation source: sludge (control) | place: India:Bengaluru | collected 2018-09-08
AAGCGGTCAATTCATGCGCTACAAAAACCGGTCAACTTGACGCGCTCGCTACACCATCGAGGCCGGCAGTATGCAGGGATGCGATCCTCAGGGATTTGAACAGCCGCAAGGGGTATTGGTTGGACCGGTGCGGAAACGGGCCAGGCAGACTGGGGGCGCTTCGGACGCCAACGGCGCTGCGCCGGCTTGTTTCGGCCGGCCTCCATCGGCTAGCCGCGATTGCTTTCGGCGTCGGCGTGCGGCCCTACCGTATTTGGTAGGTTGGCTGATTAGCCTCTTTGGGGTACACCCTCACTCGTCCCGCGAGCGTCCAGAGTGGATCGGAAGTCGCCCTCCCCCCCCTAGACCGACCGATCCACTCCGACCTCCTCCCTATCCAACTTGACGCCGCCCCCGGGCGGCGTTTTTTTTTGCGTACCGGACACGGTTGGCGGCCGCGGTCGGGGCGCCACCCTACTGGATTCGGCGGGTAGGCGAGATACCCGCATCCGGGTACATCTGACGGCGTCCCGCGAGCGTGCAGAGCGGATCGGAGGTCCCCCCCTCCCCCCCGTAGATCTCCGATCCTCTCTGACCTCCTCCCTATCCAACTGACGCCGCCCCCAAAAAGAGGCGGCGTTCTTTTTCGAACCGGAACGCTGCCGCGCTTGCAGAGGCTGATGAGCGAGAAAACGAGACGCGAACCACTAAAGGGAAGCGATCGACAGGCCAAGGATGCGGCCGCGTTCATCACCAGTCCAGCATCAGCAGAAGGCAACCGGCCCGATCTCTGTGCACCGATGCGCGATCACGCGCTGTGCATGGCCCGTTTGCGCGAGCGCGTCTATGGCAGCGGGTGCGCGGACTCATTCCCGGCCGAGGCTTGCCATACCCGCTGCGCACTCGGCCGGTGGTTGAGCGGCGAGGTAGGGCGGTACCGGGCACTGCCGGGCTATCGTCTGGTTGAGAACGCGCACGCGGAGTTCCGTCGCTCAACCGACCGGGTGCTGGCGCTGCTCGATCAGGGCCGCAGGCTGGATGCGACGCGCGCGGTCGAAACGAGCGGTTCCGTGCGTCAGGCCTCGCACACGCTCGTGCGGGCACTGCAGGTACTGCGCGAGGAGATCCGGGCGGCGGAGCGGCAGATGACGCCTACGACCCACTCCGCCGAGCCAGCGAAAAATCGATAGGCACTTCGCCGTTACGCGTACCGGCTGGCAGCAATCCAGCAAGATAGCCTTCGAACTGAGTCGCGAGGCGGTTGATGTCAAACTCGCGCTCGGCATAGGCGCGGGCGTTGGCGCCGCACTCACGCCGCATCTGTTCGTCACACACGAGCCGGTCAACCGCAGCCACGAACGCGTCTGCGTCCAGAGGCGAGGCAGTCAGCCCGCCGCCGCTCTTGGCAATCACCCGCGCCGCCTGGTTCTCGGCCGGAATAGCCGCCGCCTGCGCCCGGCCGGCGCACAGGTAGGACAGAACCTTGCTCGGCACAGAGAAAACGCCAGCGTCGGGTTCCAACAGCGTCACCAGAATATCGGCCGTACCCAGCACGTTCGGCATCTCCTCGAACGGCTGGTACGGCAGCACGGTCAGGTTATCAAGCCGCAGCTCGGCCTTCTTTCTCCGCATGTAGTCGGCGCCCAACCCCTCCGAGATCACGACGACGCGGATATCCGCACGCGCCCGGTAGTGCTCGGCAACGCGAACCAGAAGGGCCGGATTGTGCTTCAGCCCCAGTGTCCCCGAATAGAGGATCGTGAGCCCCTTGTCGAAACCGAGGCTCCGCGCCCACGGGTTATCCTTCGGCCGGACCGGGAGTTCGTGCAGCGGCGCCCACAGCGGCATCACCGACCGCACCGCCGGGTTAATCCGCCATGCGTCGAGACTCGCCTCGAACCCCTCGGAGATCGAGATCACCCGGTCGCTCAACAAGAGCGTGCGCCGTTCAAGCCACTTATAGAAGCGGCCGATCGCCTCACCCAACAGGCCGAGCTTCTTGCGCATATGGACGTGGACCGCCAGCGAGTGCAGGTCCATCACCCAGAACACGAAGGGAATCCGGCGCCGCCGGCAGGCCATCTGGGCGATCGCGACGGCGGCCAGCGGTGCGTTCGCACACACGACCACGTCGGGCTCCGCCTTGATGATTGCCTGCCTCAAGCGTAGGCCGAATTCGACTTCCTGCAACTGGCGAATGAAGTACGAATGCTTCTTGAGCGGCCAGGATAGCCGGATTGGCAGAATCGAGAATGTTTTGGGATCGGTCGGCTGCGCATGCAGCTGGCCGCGAGGCGTTTCGATCTCGGCCGCGTAGGAGTGCACCACCTGATGTCCCCGCGCCGCAAGCGCGCGGCTAAGGAAGATCTGTGGCGGGTGGCCCGAGTAGTCGTGCAAGAAAATCCGCATAGAACGCCCCGTCATTCCGGCAACCAGACTGCTCACGATTGAACTGCCGATTTATCCGCCGTGAAGGCTCTGACGGCCGGCAACGATCTCACCCTTGATCCATTCAAAGGTCGGCTTCAGGCCGTCCTCGAGGCGGATCGACGGCTCCCAGCCAAGCTTGGCACGGATCATCGTGTTCTCGCTGTTGCGGCCGCGCACGCCTTTGGGCGCGTTGAGGTTGTAGCTGCGCTGCATCTTCACGCCAGCAATGTTCTCGATAATATCAACGAGTTCGTTGATCGTCACCATCTGTTCGCTGCCGAGGTTGATGGGCTCGGTCAGATCGCTCGTCATGATCCTGAGCGTGCCGTCGATGCAGTCATCGACGTACATGAAGCTGCGCGTCTGCTCGCCGTCACCCCAGATCTCCATCCGGTGATCGTTCGCAAGCCAGCCCTTGATCACTTTGCGGCACATCGCCGCCGGCGCCTTCTCCCGACCGCCGTCCCAGCAGCCGTAGGGACCGTAGACGTTGTGGAAGCGCACGACTCGGGTCTGCAGGCCGTAATCCTCGGTGAAGTGCCGGCACATCCGCTCGCTGAACAGCTTCTCCCAGCCGTAGCCGTCCTCAGGCTGCGCCGGATAGGCGTCGGACTCTTTAAGGCCTGGATTGTGGACGTCGGTCTGCTTGTCGTGCGCATAGACGCAGGCGGACGAGGTGTAAAGGTAGCGCTTGACGCCGCTGTCACGCGCAGCCAGCAGCATGTGGGTGTTGATCAGCACCGAGAGCATGCAAGCGGCTTTGTTCATTTCGATGAAGCCGATGCCGCCCATGTCGGCGGCAAGATTGAACACGTACGCCGCGCCGTTGCAGGCCTCGTAGCACGCTTCCTTCTCCTGAAGGTCGAGCTGGCGGTTGTCGACCTCTGGGAACTTCTGGAACCATTGATCGAAGGGTTTGACGTCCACGGAACGCAGGCGCTGGAAGCCCATGTTCCGCAACCGTGCAACCAAGTGGCCGCCGATGAAGCCACCGCCCCCGGTCACCACGATCAAATCGTCTTTGTTTGCCAGTTTATCCATACCGCTCGTTCCTTTCGTGAATTCGGTAGCGAGGTAACGCCTGAAAATGGCAAAAAAGGTGTAGAGCTGCGCGCTCGTCAGGCCAGCAAAGCGCCATCGTTTTCGCCGGCGCGGCGCCGCCAAACCGGCCGTAATGGCGGCGCGGACGGGAGCCCAACACCGTTATCCGGACAACGGCTGTTTTTTGGGACAGTCATTGCGCTTGGGACAGTCATTGCGTCTCCACTCTGCCTTCGCTTGCGGTCTCAACCTGACAGTGCTGTGCTGAAGAGCTTCCGGAGATCAGAAAAATCGGCTGATTGTTGATACGATCACCATGGCGCTCACTAGCGCTGAGTGCCCGTTGTCTGCCATCCGACGCCGACCTCGTCACCGACTTAACGACCGCCACCATGCCATCTGAGAGAGCCTGCGGCAATTGCGTAGATCACACTTGCGCAAACGGTCGGGAACAAAGGAATGCAGCCGCGTCCGCAACGCGTCGTGGCGCGCCGCACGCGCGCTCGCGTCAAGCGATGCGGAGGAGTCTTGGGGGATGAGGGAAAGCTCAGTGCTGGCATGCGCAAGCTCGCGTTTAGACCCCGCTGTTCTCGGCGCACTTACCACCTCGGGTGGTAGTCATTCTGAGGGCAGACCCCGCCCCGCAGGCGCGCGGCCGGTCGGCCCGGTCGTTAATTCGTGCCCGCAGCGGGTCGGAGCTGCGGCGGACTCGCAGCGCGTCTTCCCCAAAAGTCGGCGATCGCTCAACTTCTGCTGCCAGGAGCAGACGCTACCGCAACGCTAAGGGGGCTCGCGTGCACAGCTTTATATATATAAAGCCGCCGCGTGTCTATACCTTTAATAAGAGCATCTCGGCTTCGGCAATCGCTTTCTGGAAGTATCGGTGGTGCTCACACGGTCGGCCCGCCCTCGTCCGGCGCCGACGGATCACGTTCCATTGGCAGCCGTCGTGAGCTAGCTGCGCCCCCCTGATGCCGGCCGTGGACAGACACGGACGCGTGGTCTAGGTATCGCGCACTGGATGCCGAGGCAGGAGCAAGCAAGTGACCGAAGGAACGCTCGACACCTTTCGTGCGCGCCGCACGCTGAAGGTTGGGGATCAATCGTACGAATACTACAGCCTTGCAGCCGCGGAAGCGGCGGGGTTGGGCAGCGTCTCGCGGCTGCCGTTCTCCCTCAAGGTCCTCCTCGAAAATCTCCTGCGCTGGGAGGACGGGCGAACGGTGACGGCCGACGATATCCGGGCGATCGCCGGCTGGCTTGAGCGAGGCACCGCCGATCGCGAGATCGCGTTCCGTCCGGCGCGGGTCCTGATGCAGGACTTCACCGGTGTGCCGGCGGTCGTCGATCTCGCGGCGATGCGCGATGCGATGCAGGCGGCTGGCGCCGATCCGGCGAAGATCAATCCGCTGGTGCCGGTCGATCTCGTCATCGATCACTCGGTCATGGTTGACGTCGCGGGCTCGCGACAGGCGCTCGACAATAATGTGCACCTTGAGTACGAGCGCAATGAGGAGCGTTACGCGTTCCTGCGCTGGGGACAGGCTGCATTCAATAACTTCCGCGTCGTCCCACCTGGCACAGGCATCTGCCACCAGGTCAACCTTGAGTACTTGGCGCAGGTGGTGTGGACATCTCGCACCGACGGCACCGTTGTCGCCTATCCCGATACGCTGGTCGGCACCGACAGCCATACGACAATGATCAACGGCCTCTCCGTCTTGGGATGGGGTGTCGGTGGCATCGAGGCCGAGGCCGCCATGTTGGGACAGCCGATTTCGATGCTGATCCCGGAAGTCGTTGGGTTCCGGCTCGCGGGCAAACTGCCCGAAGGAGCGACCGCCACCGACCTGGTGCTCACGGTCACGCAAATGCTGCGCAAGAAAGGCGTGGTCGGCAAGTTTGTCGAGTTTTTCGGTCCCGGCCTCGATGGGCTGACGCTCGCCGATCAGGCGACCATCGCCAACATGGCGCCCGAGTACGGCGCCACCTGCGGCTTCTTCCCGGTCGGTCGCTCGACGCTCGATTACCTCCGCTTCACTGGCCGCGATCCCGAACGCGTCGCCCTGGTCGAGGCCTATGCCAAAGCGCAAGGCCTGTGGCGCGACGCCGAGACGCCTGATCCGGTGTTCACCGACGCGCTTGCGCTCGATCTCGGCGCGGTTGAGCCGTCGCTGGCAGGGCCGAAGCGGCCGCAGGACCGCGTCGCGCTATCCGTCGCGGCGCCGGAGTTCACCCGCTTTCTCACCGGCGAGCGCAAGGGCGACGCGGCGACGGCGGTTCAGCGCGAGCGGCCGGTTTCCGGCACCAACTATGCGCTGAAAGACGGCGCCGTCGTTATCGCTGCGATCACGAGCTGCACCAATACCTCGAACCCCAGCGTCCTGATCGGCGCTGGCCTGCTCGCCCGCAACGCCCGCCGCCAGGGGCTCACCGTCAAACCGTGGGTCAAGACGTCGTTTGCACCGGGCTCGCAGGTCGTCACGGCCTATCTCGTAGCCGCCGGGTTGCAGGACGATCTGGACGCGCTCGGGTTCCAGCTTGTCGGCTACGGCTGCACCACCTGCATCGGCAATTCCGGGCCGCTGCCCGAGCCGATCAACGAGGCGATCGAGGCCGGCGATCTGGTCGTTGCGGCCGTACTGTCCGGTAACCGCAATTTCGAGGGCCGCATTCATCCGCTGACGCGCGCCAATTACCTCGCCTCGCCGCCGCTGGTGGTCGCCTACGCACTCGCGGGGTCGCTGACGGTCGATCTGCTGAAGGATCCGATCGGCACCGGCGAGGAAGGCCAGCCGGTATTCCTGCGCGACATCTGGCCGGACAACAAGGAGATCCAGGCCGTCATCGACCAGGTCATCACGGCCGACATGTACCGCAGCCGCTACGCCGATGTTTTCCACGGCGATGCGGCTTGGCGCGGCCTGCCGGCGGCGACTGGGCAAACCTACGCCTGGCAGGCGGAGTCAACCTACGTTCGCCTGCCGACGTTCTTCGAAGGCGGGGCAGCACCGGGCTTTAGCGATATCCGCGGCGCGCGTCCGCTCGCGATTTTGGGTGACTCGGTCACCACCGATCACATCTCGCCGGCCGGCTCGATCAAGAAGGACAGCCCGGCCGGGCGCTATCTGATCGAACACGGGGTGATGCCGGCCGACTTCAACTCCTACGGTTCCCGGCGCGGCAACCACGAAGTGATGATGCGGGGCACGTTCGCCAACATCCGCATCCGCAATGAGATGGCACCGGGCACCGAGGGCGGCGTCACCCGACTGATGCCGGCGGGCACGGTGATGCCGATCTACGATGCGGCGATGCGCTACCAAGAAGCGAGCACGCCGCTCGTTGTCATCGCCGGCAAGGAATACGGCACCGGCTCCTCGCGCGATTGGGCGGCCAAGGGAGCGCGGCTCCTGGGCGTCAGCGCCGTCGTGGCGGAAAGCTTCGAGCGCATCCACCGCTCGAACCTGGTCGGCATGGGCGTGCTGCCGCTGCAGTTCAAGGAAGGCTGTGACCGCAAGTCTTTGCACCTCGACGGCAGCGAAGTATTCGATATCACCGGCCTTGCGGGCGAGGTCACACCGCGGATGGAACTCACGCTGACAATCCATCGCGCCACCGGCACCCGCGAAGACATCAAGGTGTTAAGCCGGATCGATACCCTTGATGAAATCGAGTACTACAAAGCCGGCGGAATTCTACAATACGTGTTGCGTGGTCTTGCCAAGCAGGCGTGACGCACTTGATCGGAGCGGCGCCAGGCGAACAGCGTGGCGCCGCTCCCTTCTCGGCACCGGCTCACGAAATTTGATTGCACATCATTCTTATTATCGTGTCATTAGGTTTCAATGATTGAGAACAACGCGGCCGACGAACGCGCTTGTTTTTTTGTGCGCGCGACTGTAGAATTCGGCGATATCGGGAGGCGAATTTCGGGAGGAATCCGACGCAACAAAGATTCTAGCTAAGGCCTTCGGAATAAGAGTCAAGAATTGGGGCGAGCCAGGGCGTTAATTAGAATAATTATAATAGATTTGGCGTCGGCAAGCGAAACCGTCTCGGTGTTAATAGACCATGGGAGTTCCTACCCAAGAGGGAGGACGGATTGCTTGGTTTTACCCTTGACGTTCAGGCTCATCAGAAAAAGCCGGTTCGGAGCCGTTTTGTGGTGCCCAAGCGGCGGCAGCCGCGTAACGAGCCGTATGCCATTGCCGGCGTAGAACCTGCGATCGAGGAGATCCTGAGCGATCCGATCGCATGCGCTTTGATGCGGTGCGATGGCGTGAGTGAGGCGACCCTGCGCACGCTCTTGACCTCGGTGCGCACCAGCCTGCGGGTCGGCGTTCGAGAACCAGCGGCGGCCGATCCAGGACAGTAGCCGCGGACTGCATCCGGCGGACGCAGCGCCCGGGGGGCCGCGTTGCGGCACTGGTGCTGGGGGCGTTTGGCATTTCATTGCTTTGGGGCTGCGGCGAAGGCCGTAGCGGGAACGACGAGCGAGCCTGTCGTGTCGCCGCCGGTAACGGCTGCGGTAATGCCGACGAGATCGACCGTGGCGCCACGCCGCACCAGGACCGGCGAACCGGAATCACCACGCGTCGCATCGCAATCGGTGAGCCAGACGCGGCCATGAGCGAGGGACTGCTTGACGCTACAGCCGTCATGCACCGCGAGCAGGTGGGGCCGGTCCTGGCTGTAGCCGGCGCGCAGGAGGCTTCCCTTCGGCACGACGCCGGTCTCGCCCTCGGTTAGACGAACGGGGATCGGGCGCACGCTGAGCGGCGCGGCAAGGGTGACAATGGCCCAGTCATCGGCGACCCTGTCGATACCGGCGGCCTCCCCGGTCTGGGCCGGCGCTGCCACCTGGATCGACCGGGCGACCGCATGCGCGACGTGGGTGCCGCGCTGGTAGCCGGCCAGGAAATGCAGCGTTGACGGGCGGACGCGCCGACCCGTGCGCGGGTCGTGCACGCAGTGCGCGGCGGTCACCACGGCATCGCGGGCGATAAGCGTCGCGGTACAGTATCGTCCGGTCGACGTGTTGAGCCGGCCGATCGCAGCCCAAGGCCAAGCCGTCGATTCAATCGGCACGCGGCGATCGAGGGCGCCGATCCCTGGCAGCAGATCCTTCTCGGCCGCCGCGCCGGTTGTCGGCGTAAGCGCGAGGAGGAGCGCAGTCAGCCGCACGGCTGCGCCGATCACCGTCGCTGTTCCCATCACCCCTCCGTTCAGCACAACCGGCGCAGGTAGCGCACCGCAGGTGTAGCGGATCTGCCGCGACAGGCAAGCGAGCGGCGCTCAGCCACGCCCCGGGGCCAGCCGCCGGTATGAAAGCGCCTCGGCAATATGGTTGCGCTTGACGCCATCCGCGCCGTCGAGATCGGCGAGCGTGCGGGCGACCTTAAGCGTGCGGTGGTAGCCCCGCGCGGACAGCTTCAGGCGATCGGCTGCCTCGACCAACAGCCGCCGGCCAGCCTCATCGGGGCGCGCATGCCGATCGAGGAGTTCGCCCTCGGCCTCGGCGTTGGTGCGGATGGCAGTGCCGTTAGCGCCTTGCGCATAGCGCTCACGCTGGCGGGCACGCGCAGCGGCGATGCGGGCGGCGACCGCACCCGAGCGCTCTGCCGCCGGCGGCAGCGTCAGATCGGCCGGCTTCACGGCAGGCACGTCAATGTGCAGATCAATCCGATCGAACACCGGGCCGGAGATACGAGCCTGATAATCGGCCGCGCAGCGCGGCGCCCGGCTGCAGGCGCGGCCCGGGTCATCGAGCCAACCGCAGCGGCACGGGTTCATCGCCGCCACCAGCTGGACCCGTGCCGGATAACTGACATGCGCGTTGGCCCGCGCCACGCTGACCCGGCCGCTCTCCAACGGCTGGCGCAGGGCTTCCAGCGCCGGCCGCTGGAACTCCGGCAGCTCGTCAAGGAACAACACGCCCAGGTGCGCGAGCGAGACCTCCCCCGGTTTGGCACGCCAGCCGCCGCCGACCAGTGCTGCGATCGAGGCGGAATGATGCGGATCGCGAAAGGGCCGCCGCTGCACCAGCGCCCCTTCCTTGAGCTCGCCCGCGATCGAGTGGATCATGCTGACTTCGAGCGCTTCGGCCGGATCGAGTGGTGGCAGCAGACCGGGAAGCCGCTGCGCCAGCATCGACTTGCCGGACCCCGGCGGACCGACCATCAGGAGGTTGTGGCCGCCGGCAGCGGCAATCTCGATCGCCCGTTTGGCCGTCTCCTGGCCCTTGATGTCCGCAAGATCGGGGTAGCTCGCCCCTTCGCCGGCCAGGCGCGGCTTGGGCGGCGAGAGCACCTGGCTGCCCTTGAAGTGGTTGACCAGCGCCAACAGCGTCGGCGGCGCCAGCACCTCGATGCCGGCCGCCCAGGCCGCCTCACCGCCCTGCGCTCGCGGACAGATCAGGCCGCGGCCGGTCGCGGATGCATGCACAGCGGCCGGCAGAACGCCCGCGACGGGGCCGATCATGCCATCAAGCGCGAGTTCACCCAGCGCCGCGAAGGCAGCGATCTCGTCCGCCGGCAGCACGCCCATCGCCGCCAGCAGGCCGAGCGCGATCGGCAGATCGAAGTGGCTGCCCTCCTTGAGGAGGTCCGCCGGAGCCAGGTTGACGGTGATGCGCTTGGCCGGCAGGCCCAAGCCCATGGCAGCGAGCGAGGCGCGCACGCGCTCCCGGCTCTCCGCCACCGCCTTGTCGGGCAGACCGACGACGGCAAACGTCGGCATGCCGCTGGCGATCTGCACCTGCACGCCAACGTCCAGCACCTCGATGCCCTGAAACGCCACCGTCGCGACGCGTGCCACCATGGATGTTCCGCCTTGCGCCGGGGTGCCAACGCGGTTTCCCCGCAACTGAGCGGTTTAGGCGCGATCCTCCCCCATCTGCGAGCCCCGTTTGGGCGGTGCAGGCGTTCCTTCGCCAGCCGACTGCAATCGGGAGGTTGAGACGAAGGGATCTTGATCCTATTGTTCCTGACGTCGAGCAACCGATCGGCCTCAGCACTCGCTCCATGTGACGAACCGAGCTGTCGAACCGTCCTTCTGTTTTCCTTTTCCTCCGGCCTTCCCGCCTATACCTTTAGGGCAGGACCTTCGATTGAGAATCCACCCTTGTCGGACACAACCAGCAGAACCTATTCGCGGCCTCCGATCACGGAAGCGATAATCGACATCCGCATCGCGGCGGAAATTGGCGATCGCGAGCAGAAAAAAGTTGTCGAGCGGCTGAACCGCTATTATCCGCATTCCCAATCAATGCAGGGGATAAACCTCAGCATAGATGCAACCGGTGGTCAGGTCGGCCTTCAGCAGCATATGCAGGGATATCGGCTAAGCTCGGAGGATCAGACAGATGTTGTTCTGGTCATGCCGCAAGGCATTGCTTCGGCACGCTTGGCGCCGTATCCGGGTTGGCCGGCTCTTTGCGACCGCGCGAAGGCGGCCTGGGATGTGTGGCGGCAGGAGACACCGCATCACCCGGTCAGTCGCATAGGTACTCGCTACATCAATCGCATCGACATCCCCTTTGATGATCGCCCCGCGATCCTGATCGCGGATTACCTGACCTTGTATCCCCACATCCCTGCCAGCAGTATTAAGCCAATGCTCGGCTACATGATGGAAGTCGGGGGGCCTGTGGCATCGCCGAACTGGACCGCCACAATCCGTTCGGCCCGGGTGATGCCGCCACCCATCCCGAACCACATGTCACTACTGCTCGATATCGATGTATTTCGCACCGAAGAGATTCCGCTCAGAGACGATTGCCTTTGGGACCTCATCAACACAGCGAGAGACATCAAGAACGGCATTTTCGAATCGTGCATCACGGATCATTCTAGAAGGCTTTTCGGCTCATGAACGCGATCGATACTGGGCCTGTCCGCTCCGACCGCGCCCGCTTGCTGCAATCAGTTCCGCAGACGTTTGGTCCGGACTCGAACTGGATAAGCCAGCGTGTCATCGAAGCTAACTCAAGCTTATCTCGCCCGGCTCCCTTCCAAGAGCAACTAAGCGCTAGTATGAGTCTTGAAGAACAACTCTTCAATTCCCGCGCCGCCTGCAAAATCTGGACGTCGCAGATCGCGATGCACCTGGAACCAGGCCGGCGGGAGCGCTTCTTCGCGCAAGTAGACAGCCTGCTGCATGCCGAAGAGTGGGATGAACGCGACCGGCCGATCGCGGAGGCATCTTTTGTCACCTTGCTGCGTTTGCTGCTGTTGATTCGCCCCAAGCGATGGCCGGGTCTAGGTGCATCGATGGACGGTCATGTGATTGCCGCATGGACGAAGGGCGAGAACCGCTTGACAGTCGAATGCTTGCCGGAAGACCAGCTTCGCTGGGTACTCGTCCGGTACTACGACGGCGAGCGGGAAAGCACAGCAGGGGACACTTCGGTGCTCCGACTGCCGGCGATCCTACAGCCGTACGAACCCCAGATCTGGTTCGGCGAATGACTCGGCAGAAACTCCCTCCAAACGACCATGTTGTCCGCTACGTCCCGTGGGCCCGACTGCGCAAAGACGATAACGACAAGGTGATTGGCATCCTGGGCGACGCGTTCAAGCTGAGAGAGGACGAGAAAGCGCTGTCGGCGACGTGGCTCGAGTACTTTCCGGGTGAACGGACGGAGCAGGTCACCGGTGCAGTGCAGGCCATTCGAGCTAGTTCGCTAAAGGTCGGAAGCAAGAGCGGATTTGCCATTGGTAAGGTCGCAACCGTAAAGGCAGCCTGTGCGAGCAGGCGGTACAAGATCCGCATCGTTCACGAACCGGACGACGACAACAAGGCACATGTTGCCGTTCGGCAGGTGCCCCGCGACGACCCTGTGTTGTTGGAACTCCTCGCTGAGGAAGCCTGGGCAGAGCTGCACTTGAACGCTCAGATTCCATCTGGAAGGGCGCCGGCACCTTAGCCGGCCGCTTCGAGCCCCGTTTGGCCGGAGTGCGGCAACTCTGCTGGCTTGCGAACGCAAAACCGAATTGCCCCTGTAGCGAGCGCGTCAAGTTGACCGGTTTTTGTAGCGCATGAATTGACCGCTT
>JADHED010002527.1_pt1 | contig 12501 bp, 11 predicted proteins | sample 8952041 | NCBI WGS metagenome assembly JADHED01 (sample SAMN16124423, study PRJNA663239) | bioreactor sludge metagenome | isolation source: sludge (control) | place: India:Bengaluru | collected 2018-09-08
CTCCCCGGAGCCCCGCCCCGAACCCACGCGGCGCCGCGCGCAAGGGCGCCTGGCGCGCGAGGCGGCCCTCGAGGGACCCCTCCGAAACGTCCGGCAAGTGACGGCGCACCCCCGGAGCCCTGTGCCACGCGTTCGACGGCTCGGCCGCGCGGCCAGGCCGAAGGGGCCGCGTGGGGCGGCCCTCGCGGGCCGCCCTCCGCATGGGATCAGGTCAGGATCGCGGAACGGACGAGGGCGGCGACGTCGGAACGGACGGAGGCGTTGCCGTCGCGGGACCCGTCGGCACCGCCGGCGCCGCCGAGGCGGCAGGCGGCGCCGTGGGCGCCGGCCGCAGCGGCACCCGCAGCACCACCGGCACCTCGATCCGCGGCATCTTCTCGAGGTCCGTGGTGGCCGTCAGCGTGCCCTGGTGCATCCCCTGCGACGGCAGCGGGCCCGCGCACTCGACGCGCACCACCTGCGCGGCGGTCGCCTGCTCGCTGATCACCCGCGCGGTGCAGCCCGGCAGGTCGCCCGCGAGCGCGACGCCGGTCGCGCGGAAGGTCTTGTTCGAGCTGTGCAGGATCGTGACCTGCCCCTGCCCCGGCGCCGCCTCGTCGGTCCGGATCACCCCGACGCGGTCCGGCGTCGTGCGCAGCGCGGGCCGGAACTGCACGGTCAGCGGCAGCGTGATCTCGGGCTTGTCCGGCGAGTTGGTGACCAGCCGCACGGTCCCGGTGCGGCCCGGCGGCGGAACGTTGGTGTTGACGCCGCCGGCGCCGGGCACCTGGCCCGGGGCGTCCGTGGACAGCCGGACCCGGAGGTCGCCGGGGCGCGCCAGCGACGGATTCGGCGGCGAGGGCGGCGGCGCGCCCGGCACCTGCGTGCCGCCGGGGCCGCCGGTCGAGGCGGGAGCCCCCGGCACCTTGTCCGCGTTCTCCTCGGTGACCCGCTCGACCTTGATCGCGACGGTCGGGTCGGTGGACGTCGCTTCCCTGATCTCGAGCGGCTTGCCGTCCGTGCGCCGCAGGACCAGCGCGGCCGTCGCGGCCTCGCCCTGCACGCCGTAGAGGCCGACGTACGGGGCCGGCCAGACCTCGACCGGCATCCGCACCTCGAACGCGACCGTGAGGCTCGAGAACGCGGCCGCGGGGTCGTTCGTCTCGAGGCTGATCGACTTCGTCTGCGGGCCCTGGCGGCCCTGGGTGTGCACCTTGGCGACGAGCTTTCCCGACCCACCGGGCGGGATGACCGAGTCGTGCTCGGCGACGGCGCACCCTCAGCCAGGCCTCGCGGCGAGGATCTTCAGCTCGGCCTGGCCGGTGTTGCGCAGCGTGAACGTCGCGACGGCGTCCTGCCCTTCCTTGATCACGCCGAGGTCGACCTTCGGCGTGTCGATCACCAGGACGGGCTTCGGCGCGTCGGGCCCCGGCGCGGTCGCGGGCGTCGCCGCGGTCGCGGGCGTGGTGGGCGCGGGCGTCGCCGCGGTCGGGGCGGACGGCTTCACCGGGGCCGGCGCGGCCGGCTTCGCCGGGGTGTTCGCCGGGGTCGCCGGCGGCGCGGCGGCGCCGGACGCCGGGAAGTTCAGGGCCGCCGCGAGCGCGAGCGCGAGCACGAGCACGGGCACGGGCACGGGCACGAGCGCTCCTTTGGCGCGGGACGATCGGATCATCGGGGGTCCTCGGGCGGCAAAGGTACCCCGTTCCGCGACCGCCGACCAAGGGGCCCGCGACGACCGGCAGCGCTCAGCGGCGGACGAGCGTCCGGACGAACACGTTCAGGTACTCCGGGTCGAAGGCGTCCGGGTGGCCGTGGCGCAGCCGCCACAGGGCCTGGTAGCCGGACAGCGCGACGTGCTGCCGGCCGCTGGACGTGAGGCTGTCGAAGATGTCGGCGATCGCGACGATGCGGGCCGCGGGCGGGATCTGTTCCTTCTTCACGCCGCGCGGGTAGCCGCTGCCGTCGCAGCGCTCGTGGTGGTGCGCGCAGACCTCGAGCGACATCGTGTCCGCGAAGCCGGTCTCGCGCAGCAGCGCGACGCCCTGGTCGACGTGGTTCATCACGGGCTGCCAGGCGCGGTCCTCGCGCGCCACGGCGCGGTGCAGCAGCTCGAGCGGGACGCTCCCCCGGCCGACGTCGTGGACCAGCGCGGCCCGGCCGATCTCGGCGAGGGCGTCCTCGGCGCGGCAGCCGGCGGCGCGCGCGAGCTCGGTCGCGTAGAGCGACGTTCGGACCGAGTGGTTGTAGACGTCGAGGTCCGCCGCGAGCAGCGAGACCAGCGACGAGAACGCCCGCGGCTCGCGCAGCAGGAACCGCGCGGTCTCGTGGGCGACGCGCGTGACGCGCTCCTGCAGGCCGGGCGACGCGAGGTCGGCGAACGCCTCCTCGACGAGCGCGCGCGACACCCCGAGGAGCGTCGAGGACCGGGTGGCGAGGGGCTGGCCCTCGTCGATGAGCAGCCGCGTCAGGTCCCGCTCCGCGGCGCGCACCGGCGACTCGCGGGGCGGCGCCGGCTCGGCGCCGTGCGCGCGGCGGTACGCGTGGTACTCGTCCGCCTGGTCGGCCGGGACGAGCAGCTCGCGGACCCCGTGGTCCAGCAGGCGCTCCTGCACGTCCCCGGTGAACGGGAGGTCGCACGACCGGTACAGGAGCGGGTCCGCCGTGCCGCGGTGCATATAGAGATCGAACCCGAGCACCGTCTCCGGTTCGAGGTGCTCGAGCGGCACGAGGAAGAAGGACGCCGGCGGCGCCCCCGCGTGGGATTCGCGACCCATCCGAAGCGCTCATCGGCCGCGGGCTGGAGCCCCTGTAGCCTCCCCGACCCAGAATCGCGGGCGGCGGTTGCACGGTTTACAAGGGCGTTGAACAAACTGCCTAGACCAGCGGCGACTCGGCCGGCGAAACGCCCGGAAGTGCCTGATTTTCCGTACCGGCCGGGCCCGTCCGGGTTGGCACGCCGCGTGCTTTATGAAGAGTCGAGGCGAACGGAAGGCCCTGGGCCACGGGATTAGGCCCGCAGGCTTGGGGATCGGGCCCTTCCGTTCGCTCCATTATTTTGTCGAGACGACGCGCCGCAAGGCGCGTTTTCTTTTTGCGCGCGGCGTGTACGTCACCACGCGGGGCCGTCGCGGTGCGGGTCATCGCGGGGCGTGTGGTCGCGGGCCGGGCCGTCGCGGCGCAGGTCATCGCGGCGCGGTCGTCACGCGGCCCCCTACAATGCTCCCGCGCCGACGGAGGGGTGGCCGAGCGGTTTAAGGCTCCCGTCTTGAAAACGGGCGCGGGGTAACACCCGCCGGGGGTTCGAATCCCTCCCCCTCCGCCTCCGCGCGGCGGCACCCGGGTGATCGCCACCCGGGGACTCGCGAATCCGGATCGTTCTCGCTTTTCGACACCCCTTGGGCCCGGCGCCTCGCACGAGGAACCCGCCTGGGGACAAGGGGCGCTGAAATGCGAGCGGGCCGGCGCGCGCCGCGCCCGCGCCGGTCAGGCGGATTCGGAGCGGGCCTCGGCCCGGGCGTCGGCCCGGGCCTCGGACCAGGTCGACGGGGCGCCGAGGGACGTCGGGAACGGGCGCGCCGCGCGCACGCCGGCGCGGCGGAGGGTGAAGGTGACCGTCGTGCCGCGCCCGGGCGTCGAGTCCAGCCAGATCCGCCCGCCGTGGCGCTCGACGATGCGCCGGCAGATGGAGAGCCCGAGGCCGGTGCCGGGGACGGACTGGTCGCGCTCGAGCCGCTCGAACACGCCGAACACGCGCGTGTGGTCTTCCTCGGGGATGCCGCTGCCGTTGTCCCGCACGCTGAACACGACGTCGCGCGGGCCGACCTCGGCGGAGATCTCGACGCGCGGCGGGTCCGCCCCGCGGAACTTCAGCGCGTTCGAGACGAGGTTCTGGAACAGCTGGAAGATCAGCAGCGGGTCGCCCGCGACCGGCGGCAGCTGGCGGAGCGTCACGCGCGCGCCGCTCTCCTCGATCGCGAGGCGCAGGTTCGCGAGGACCTGGCCGACGATCAACTCGCCGTCCACGCGCTCGTGCTCGCGCAGCTCGCCCCCGGAACGCGCGAACGCCAGCAACCCGTCGGCGAGTCGGCTCATGCGCTCGATCGCCTCGGCCGCGCCGCGCGCGGCGTCCTCGCCCTGCTCGCCCAGGCGCCCGGCGGCGAGGCGCAGCAGCCGGCGCAGGTAGGCCGACGCGACGGAGAGCGGCTCCTTGAGGTCGTGCGCGGCGACCGACGCGAACTCCTCGATCTCGGCGTGGGCGCGGCGCAGCGCGTCCACCTCCTGCTCGAGGCGCAGCGTCTCCGCGTACTGCCGCTCGAGGTCGACCCGCAGCCGCGCGTTCTCGCGGCAGCGCGTCGCTCTCGCGGCACACGGGATCGGCGGCGTGGGCCGCGATCCCGCCCGCGGGCGCGTCGATCCGGCGGGGCACCTCGGAAACGCTGCGTGGAGTCCTCGACCCGGTGGCGGACAGGTTCACCCGCGCGTCGCCGCTCTCACCTTCCATGGATTCCGGTTCCATTTCGCCGTGCGAGCCGACCGGCTTCGGACAAAGCCGCGGCAGGACAATGAAACCTCGCCGGCGCAACAAAGTGACCGCGGCCAGTCTAGCGCAAACTCCCGCGTCGCCAAGAACGCGTTCAGTCGTTTTGCAGGACCGCTCGCCGTTCGCAGGAGCAACACGCGCGCGTGCGACCGGCCGTCGCAATCACGATTTCGTGAGCGCCGCTCTTGCCACTCGGTGAAAGCCGGACGCGGCGCGGAATCGGACTCAGCGCAGCGCGGGCGCCTCGTTCGGAAGCGCCGCGCGAGGCGGCGGCGCGTCGGCCGGCGGTGCGAGTCGCGCCGCGAGCTCCGTGATCGCCCGTCCCGCCGGGGACCCCGGCGCGATCTCCAGCAGTGGCCGCAGCAGGCGCGTGGACTGCTCCACCGCGGCGTCCTCGGGCACCTCGGCGCAATCGCTGAAGTCGACGCCCTCGCCCGCGCACGAGCGCAGCCGCGCGAGCAGGTCCTCGCGCGGGCGCTCCTGCGCGCCGCGGCAGCGGTTGAACACGACGAACGGCCGCAGCGCCGCCGCGCGGCCCGCGGGGGCGTCGCCGCGCAGGGCGTTCATGTCGCGCGCGAGATCCTCGATCGACGTGTAGACGCGCGGGCGCCGCGCCGTGTCCCCACCGCCGTGCGCCGCGCGGCGCACGCGCGCGAGGCGCAGCAGCTGGCCGGCGTCCGCGATCGCGACGGGATCCGCCGTCGTGACGACGACCTGCGCGTCGCCCGACGCGAACAGCTCGAGCACCTGGTGCGCGACGCCGCCCGGCAGGTCGGCGACGACGACGTCCACGGGCAGCTCGCGCAGGCCCGCCGCGATCTGCGCGACGTCGCGCGCCGTCAGCGCCGCCGCGCGGAGCGTCTCGCCGGCCCCGGGCACGAGGTGCAGGCGCGGGTGGCGCGAGGTGGGCGCCATCACGTCGGCGAGCGCGCGGGCCTCGCCGCGCAGCACGTCGAGCACGCCGCGCCGGGAGTCGAGCTGCCCCAGCAGCAGGTGGAGGTCGGCGGAGCCGAGGTCGAGGTCCACGACGCACGTCGAGAGGCCGCGCTGCGCGAACGCGAGCCCCAGGTTGGCGGCGAGCACCGACTTGCCGGTTCCGCCCTTCCCGGAACCGACGGTGACGACCTTCATCCCGACCCCGACCCTCTCTCCCCACGAGGAACATCGGTGTCGGGCGCAGGACCGTCAACGCCGCGCGCCGCGCGGGCGCGGGACCGGCCGCCTCGAAACAACCGCGGAAGCGTGCGGCTCAGCCGGCGTGGCCCCCGAACCAGCCTCCCGCCGCGCCGGCCCCGCCGAGGAGGGCGATGCCGAACATCGTCACCAGCACCGCGCAGCACGCGGAGAGCAGCAGCACCGGGATCAGCACGACCGCGACGGCCTTCCCGCGCGACAGCCCGTGCACCTCCTCGAGCGTCACGACGGCGACGACGATCCCCCACACGGCGGCGACGACGCCGCCGACGAACGGGATCAGGCTCGCCCAGTTGGTCAGCTGGGCGTGGAGGAAGACCCGGAACAGGGGGACGAACTCCGCCTTGCCGCCGAACGCCAGCCCGAGCCCCCAGAAGATCGCGGCGCCGATCGCCACGAACACGACCGCGAGGGCGGCGGTGACCGGGATCAGCAGGAACTGGAAGCTCCCGATCGCGGAGAGCGCGCCGCCAATCGCGGTGATCACGAGGCCGGGGACGAGGGCCTGCGGGTCCGCCGCGGTCTCGCGCATGGCCGCGCGGTCCAGCGTGACGATCGCCCAGGCGCGGCGCAGCGTCTTCTCGAAGTCCATGGGATGTCCTCTCCCGGTCAGGCGGCCGGCGGCCGGCCGGTGACGTAGCGCAGCAGGTCGCGGACGTCGCGCCGGTGGCGGGCGAACCACAGCAGCGCCAGCAGGATGTAGATCACCGTGAAGACGGTCTTCTCGAGCGTGAACAGGTTCGTCTGCGTGACGGGGTCGGCGACGATCTCCTCGATGCCGACCGAGAGCGCGAACTGCGCGAGGAACAGGAACAGCAGGATCAGCGCCTCGCGGATCCGGAACCGGCGGTCGATCACGATCATCACCGCGAACAGCGACTGCGCCGACGTCAGCAGCAGCTCCCCGAACTGGCGCTCGTCGAGGTGCATGGACGCGAGCGGCAGGTCGTTCACGACGCACGCGATCCCGTAGGTCAGCGGCACCATGCCCACGAGCAGCGTCCACTGGTTGACCTTGCTCGAGACGAGCGCGCCGAAGCCCGCGCTCGCGTGGCCGCGGAACGCGAAGATCAGGACGATCAGGAACTCCGGCGCCTCGCTGGCGAGCGGCGCCAGCCACTGGATCAGCAGGAACTCGGAGACGCCCCAGCCCGTCCCGGTGAGCTTCAGCCCCTCGGCGAACGGCTCGGCGGCGACGAGCAGCGTGCCGCCCGCGAGGACGAACAGCCCCGCCGCGGCGAGCCGCCGCCAGCGGGTCGGCAGGTGGCCGATCATCTCGGCGGGGCCGCCGAGCTCGGGCTCGGTGACCTCCTGCCGGCTGACGTAGCGCATGTACCAGACGAAGATCGAGATGAAGACGACGGTGTCGAAGAGGTTCAGCGAGCCCTTGAGCGGCAGGACGAACGAGTAGACCGTCGCGACCGCGAGGATGAAGACCTCGCCCCAGCGCGACATCTCCAGCTCCGTCGTCCGCCGCTTCCAGCGCCACAGCACGGCCAGCGCGATCGCCGGCCAGCCGAGCCCGATCAGCAGGCGGTTGGCGCCGGTCATGTTGGCGAGCGCGAGCGGCGCGTTCTCCGGCACCGTGGCGGCGGTCCACGCCAGGTACATGTCGACCGAGTACTCCGGCAGGACCGCGAGCAGCGCGACCAGCGCCATCGCCAGGTTCTGGCTCACGTCGAGCTGGAGCAGTTCCGCGGCCCACGAGATCAGGAACGCCGCCGCGAGGACGCCGACCCCGAAAACGAGGGCGGCGACCGGCCCCGACATGGCGCCCCCCTCCCACGCGATCACGAGCCGCTCGTGGTCCACGTGGGCCCCCCAGAGGAGCCGGACGACGAGCGCCGGCAGCGTGGCGGCCATCGTCACGAGCAGCAGCAGCAGGTTCCGCTTCATCCGTCCCCTTCGCCCCCCTGGTCCTTTCGTCGCGTCGCCCCGTTCGTCCCGTCGGTCCCGTCGGTCCCGTCCCGCGAGGGGGCACGGGATTCTACATAGCGAGGGGCGGCCGGGGCCGCCCCTCTCGCGAAACGAACGCCGGATCCAAGGTCGTGGGGGTCAGGTCAGCTCGGCCATCCGGGCCGCGAGGTCCACGACCCGGTTCGAGTAGCCCCACTCGTTGTCGTACCAGGCGAGGCAGCGCAGCTCGCGGGCCCCGATCATCTGGGTCGAGAGCGCGTCGAAGATCGAGCTGTGCGGGTTCCCGACGATGTCCGACGAGACCAGCGGGTCCTCGCTGTACTGCAGGACCTTCTTCATCGGCCCCTCGGCGGCCGCGCGGATCGCCGCGTTGACGGCCTCCGCCGACGTCTCCTTGTTGAGCCGGACCACGAGGTCCACGACCGAGCCGTCGGGCACCGGGACGCGCATGGCCATCCCGTCCAGGCGTCCCTTCAGGTGCGGCAGGACCTTGCCCACGGCCCGGGCCGCGCCGGTCGTGGTCGGGATGATGTTCTCGGTGGCGGCGCGCGCGCGGCGGAAGTCCTTGTGCGGCACGTCGGCCAGCCGCTGGTCGTTGGTGTAGGCGTGGACCGTCGTCATGAACCCGCGGTCGATGCCGAAGGCGTCGTCGAGCACCTTCGCGACGGGGGCGAGGCAGTTCGTGGTGCAGGACGCGTTGCTGACGATCTTCGTGTCGCGCGTCACGACCTGGTCGTTGACGCCGAGCACGACGATCGCGTCCACCTCGTCCTTCGGCGGGACGGTCAGGATGACCTTCTTCGCGCCGGCGGCGAGGTGGGGCTCGAGCTTCGCCCGGTCGCGGAAGACGCCGGTGGACTCGATGACGATGTCCACCTGCTCCTGCGCCCAGGGGAGCTTCGACGGGTCCTTCTCGGCGGTCAGCCGCACCGGCTTGCCGTCGACGACGAGGCTCTTCTCGTCGAACGTCACCGCGCGCTGCAGCGGGCCCATCACCGTGTCGTACTTCAGCAGGTAGGCCAGCTGGCGCGGGTGGTACAGGTCGTTGATCGCGACGATCTGCATGTCGTCGCGCTTGGTCATGATGCGGAACACGGCGCGGCCGATGCGGCCGAAGCCGTTGATCGCGATCCGGATGCTCATCGCCCCTCCTGGGCCAGCTCGGCGTCCATCTTCTGGAACGCGAGGGTCAGGTCGACGACGCGCTGCGCGTAGCCCCAGCCGTTGTCGAACCAGGACACGACCTTGGCCAGGTTCCCTTCCATGGTCATCGTGGCCAGCGAGTCGAAGATGGAGGTGTACGTCGTGCCGACGACGTCGCTCGACACGATCGGGTCCTCGTTGTACTCGAGGATCCGCTTGTAGGGCCCGGCGGCGGCGGTCCGGATGACCTCGTTGATGCCCTCGCGGGTCACCGGCTTCTCGAGCCAGAGCGTGAAGTCGACGAGCGAGCCGTTGACGACCGGCACGCGCAGCGCCGACGCCTTGAGCCTGCCCTTCATGTCGGGGAGGACCTCCTCGAGCACCGCCGCGGCGTTGGTCTCCGACGGGACGATGTTCTCGCCGGCGGCGCGCGACATGCGGTAGTCGTCGGCGGGGACGTCCGCCAGCCGCTGGATGCTCGTCATCGCGTGGATCGCGGTGAGGTGGCCGCGCGCGACGCCGTACGCGCCGTGCAGCGCCGCGAGGATCGGCGCCGCGCAGTGCGCGGTGTTGGACGAGTTGCTGACCACCTTGTGCTCCGGGCGGAGCCGGTGGTGGTTCACGCCCCAGACGACCGTCATGTCCGGGCGGTCCTTCGAGGGCGTGCAGAGCACGACCCGGCGCGCGCCCATGTCGAGGTGCCGCTGCGCCTCGGCGCGCGAGCGGTTGCGGCCCGTGGCCTCGACGACGTAGTCGACGCCGTAGTCCGACCAGCGCACGTCGCCGGGGTCCTTGCCCGCCACCATCGGGATCTCGCGCCCGTAGGTGTACAGCTTCCCGTTGCGGAACGTGACCAGGTCGGGAAAGCGGCCGAGGAGCGTGTCGTAGCGGACGAGGTAGGTCAGGGCCTCGGGATCGGCGATGTCGGAGATCGCGCCGATCCGGATCTCCTCGCTGCGCGAGAGGATCCGGAACAGATTGCGCCCGATGCGGCCGAAGCCCATCAGGCCGATGGTGACTGGCATGCTCGTGCCTCCTGTGCGGGGATTCTAAGGCGCTACGCGTCCGCTGTCGCGGCGACGCCCGGACGGGGACGGCCCAATCCGGCAAGCGACAGACCGGCGGCGAGTAAGGCGCCGCCCGCGAGCACGTTCCAGCCGAGCGGCTCCCGGAACAGCAGCGCCCCGAGCGCCGCGCCGAACACCACCACGAGGGGGTTCGCCAGCGTCGCGCGCCCGGCGGGCAGGCGGCGGAGCCCCTCCGTGAGGCAGTACTGCCCGGCCGCGGCCGTGACGCCGACCCCGGCGAGCCACGCGAGGTCCGCCCCGCGCGGGACCACGAAGCCGGCCCACGCCATGCCCGGGAGCGACAGCAGCGCGCACGCCGCCTGGAACCAGAGAACGATCGTCAGGGGGTGCTCCGTGCGCGACAGGGCGCGCACCTCGGCGTAGGCCGACCCGGCGAGCGCCGCGCCGGCGAGGGCGACGGCCACGCCGGCCGGCGCCATGCCCGTCGCGCCGGCCGCGGGCGCGTGCGGCACCAGGACGGCGACCCCGGCGGCCACGAGGCCGAACGCGGGCAGGAAGCGCCGGCCGGGCCGTTCGCCCAGGAACAGCCGGGCGCAGAGCGCCGTGAACACCGGGTTGGTCTGCGCCAGCAGCACGGCGTGGGCGAACGGCATGTGGACGACGGTCCAGAAGTAGCAGGACAGGGCCGCGAAGCCGGTCAGCCCGCGGGCCGCGAGCAGCAGCGGGCGGCGGCCGGCGATCGACGCGCCCGCGCGCCGCGCGACGGCCAGCCCGATCGCGACGCCCAGCAGCCCGCGGAAGAAGACGATCTCCTGCGTCGGCAGGCGTTCGCCCGCGAGCCGGGTGAACGCCGCCATGACGGCGAACAGGAACGCCGACGCGACCATGTACCCCATGGCGCGACATGGTAGGGGCGGACCTCGCCGGAGGCGATGGCCCGCCCGTGGTCACGGCACGGTCGCCGTGGGTGTCAGAAGCAGGGGTTCGTGGCCCAGCGCGGGTTCCCCTCGCTGTCGAACCCGAGCCCCTCCTCGCCCCCGCCGGCGTCGAACGCCACGAGGAAGAAGAAGCTCGTGCCGGCCGCCGGCTTCTGCGTCTCGACGAACACCGTGTCGGAGGTGTTCGCGTCGCGCGAGTTCTGGCAGTCGCCGTAGCCGTTGCCGTCGTCGAGCGTGGACGTGAGGCCGCGGTACACGAAGTACTGGAAGGCCCCCGAGACCGGGTCCCAGGTGAGCGTGGTGTTGTTCGACCAGCGGAGCGCCGCCTCGGACGGGCCGCCCCCCGCGCAGGCCACGTCGAGCAGGCTCGGGAAGCCGAGGCCGGCGAGCGCGATCGAGTCGAGGTCGAGGTCGTTGCCGCCGTAGGCGCCGGCCGTCGCGTTCGAGAAGTCCTGCGCAGTGACGCCTGCGGTCCACATCCCGCCGGGGGAGTACTGCGGGATCACGACCGTGCACTTCCACGTCCCGCTCTGGCGGGTGCCGGTGGTCGGGGCGACCGCGACGCAGCTCTCGCCGCTGCCGAACGCAGGGAACGGCGCGTCGAACGAGCAGCCGGCCTGCAGCACGCCGGTGGGCGAGTCGGTGAACGTCATCGTGCACTCGACCGTCTTCGCGCCGGTCTGCGGGTCGATGGACGTCGGCGTGAAGCTGAACGCCGTGAGGGTGGGCGGGGTCACGTCCGGCGTCGAGGTCACGACAAGCTTGGGCGGCGGGGCCGGCGTGGTCGTGGTGAAGTTGTTCATGTTGTCGAACACGAACGCCGAGGCCGTCCAGTTGCCGCTCTGCGCGTAGCGCGGGACGGTGATCGAGCAGGACCACGTGCCGTTGTTGCGCGTCCCCGTCGTCGGCGCCATCGCGTTGCAGCCCATGCCGTGCGTGTCCTCGCTCGGCGTGGGGGTGTCCGCGCCGAACGCGCAGTTGAAGAAGTTCACGCCCGACAGCGCGTCCGTGATCGTCGCGTTGCACGTCACCACGGCCGAGCCGGAGGAGACGTTGACCGACGTCGGCGTGAAGCTGAACGCCGTGATCGCGGGCGCCACGACGTCCGGGTTCGACGTCACCGTCAGCGTCGTCGGCGGCGGGAAGCCGGCCCCCTGGTTGCCGACGGCGTCGCGGGCGGAGACGGACATCAGCGACCATGTCCCCGACTGGGAATAGCGCGGCAGCGTGATGTCGCAGGCGAACGTCCCGTTGAGCCGGGTCCCGGCGCTGGGCGTGTCCGCGCTGCAGCTCGCGAACTGCTGCTGGTAGGTCGCGCCGACGGGCGGGGTCGGCGCGGCGATCGTGCACGACGCCGTGTCCACGCCCGACAGGTCGTCCGACCACTGCATCGTGCAGCGCACGGTGTCGGGGCCGTTCGTCGTGTTGAGCGAGGTCTTGTTCAGGCTGACGGACAGGAAGGTCGGCGGGAACGTGTCGCACGCGGCGAGCGCGGCTCCCGGGACCGCGGCCGCGGCGGCGGTCGCGAGGGCACACACGAACAGGGCGCGCGGGGCGCGCGGATGGACGCGGATCATCTCTTTTCCCCTTCTCCGGGACGCACGGGCGTCCCCTCCCGAATTGGTGCGCAGAAGGTACGGGCAACGCGGAAGGACGCCAACTAAGCCGGGGTTAGCGCGGGCCGAACGGAAGAAAACGGACGCTCAGCGGCCCGCGGCGGGCGCCGGCGGCGCGGGCGCGGCGGGCGCGGCAGATCGGAAGA
>JADHED010002512.1_pt1 | contig 12492 bp, 9 predicted proteins | sample 8952041 | NCBI WGS metagenome assembly JADHED01 (sample SAMN16124423, study PRJNA663239) | bioreactor sludge metagenome | isolation source: sludge (control) | place: India:Bengaluru | collected 2018-09-08
GTCACCAGGGCGGCGCGTGACGCGCAGCGCGCGCCGCGCGATCTCCTCCTCGACGTCGGCCAGCGTGCCGCCGGCCCGCGCGAGCGCCACGAGGGCGAAGTACAGGACGTCGGTCGTCTCGGCGACGGCGTGCTCCCGGTCGCGCGCGAGGGACAGCTCCTGAGCCTCTTCCGACAGCTTCGCCGCGAGCAGCGCCGGGTCGTCGAGCAGCCGGCGCGTGTAGGACCCCGGCGGGGCCTGCGCGACGCGCGAGGTCAGCGTCTTCATCAGCGCGCCGACGCCCCGCTCGTCGCCCCAGCACGTGCGCGTCCCCTCGTGGCAGAAGCCGGAGCCCGCCTGCCGGACGGTGAACCGCAGCGCATCGCGATCGCAGTCGGCGTCCACGCGCAGCAGCTCCTGCGTGTCGCCCGAGGTCTCCCCCTTCACCCAGAGCCCGCGGGTGCGCGAGTGGTACACGCCGCGCCCGGTCTCGAACGCGCGCGCGAGGCTCTCGCGATCCGAGTACGCGAGCCCCAGCGCGATCCCGCGCTCGTCGGCGACGACGGTCGGCCAGAGGCCGTCCGGCCGGTCGCTTACCAGCGGCGCCGCGAACGCGTCGGCCAGCGTCATCCGCCCGGTGTAGAGCGCCATCCCGACCTGCGCGTCCATCCCCTGCCGGTCGAGCTCGGCCACGTCCGCGGGCGTCGTCACGCCGCCCGCGATCGTGAGCTCGGCGTCCCCCGCCGCCTCGCGCAGCGGCGCGATCTTCGACAGGTCGATGCCGCCGAGGCGCCCCTCGCGCTCCACGAACGTCACGAGGAATCCGCCGACGTACGAGCGCAGCGCCTCCATCCGCTCCATGACCGTGCGCCCGGTGCGCTCGCGCCAGCCCTTGACGACGACCTCGCCCTCGAACGCGTCGAGCGCCGCGATCACGCGCTCCTTCGGCAGCTCGCCGAGCACGGCGGGCACCGCCGCCGTGCCGAGCACGACCTTCGCGGCCCCCGCGTCGAGCCACGCGCGCGCCGCCGCCGCCGTGCGCACGCCGCCGCCGACCCGGCAGGGCGCGGCGCGGCAGAGCTCGCGGATGATCTCGGTGTTCGAGCCGCGGCCCAGCGCGGCGTCGAGGTCCACGACGGCGATCTCGCCCGCCACCCGGAAGCGCTGCGCGATCGGCCGCGGGTCGCCGGCTTCGAGCGCCTTGTCGCGGCCCCCGACCAGCTGCACCGTCCTGCCGTCCATGATGTCGATCGACGGAACGATCATCGCCGCACCTCGATCCCGTGCGCGGCGAGGACGTCCTTCACCTGCGCCACGGTCAGGTCGCCGTCGTGGAAGATGGACGCGGCGAGGACCGCGTCGGCCCCCGCCCGCAGCGCCTCGACGAGGTGCTCCGGCGCGTTCGCGCCGCCCGAGGCGATCACCGGGACGCGCACCGCGGACGCGACGCGCTCGATCAGCTCGAGGTCGTAGCCGGCCCGCGTGCCGTCCCGGTCGAAGCTCGTCAGCAGGATCTCGCCCGCGCCGTGGTCGACGGCCATCCTGGCCCAGGCGACCGCGTCCTTCCCCGTGCGCTCTTGGCCCGAGCGGACCACCACCTCGAAGCCGCCGCTCCCGTCGCGCGCGGCGTCGAGCGCGAGCACGGCGCACTGGGCGCCGAAGCGGGTGGCGATCTCCGTGATCAGCGCGGGGCGCAGGACCGCCGCCGTGTTGACGCCGACCTTGTCCGCGCCCGCCTCGAGCAGCGCCCCCGCGTCCTCGATCGCGCGCACGCCGCCGCCGACCGTGAGCGGGATGGCGAGCACCGCGCGCACGGCCCGCACGGTGTCGAGCGCGTGGCCGCGCCCCTCCGGCGTCGCCGACACGTCGAGCAGGACGAGTTCGTCCGCGCCCTGCTCCTCGTAGAGCGCGGCGCGCGCGGCGGGGTCGCCCGCGTCGCGCAGGCCGGCGAAGCGCACGCCCTTCACGACGCGGCCCTCGCGCGTGTCGAGGCACGGGATGACGCGCGCCGCGAGCATCAGGCCGCCTCGAGCCAGCGGCGCACGAGGTCCAGGCCGAAGCGGCCCGACAGCTCGGGGTGGAACTGGCAGGCGAGCACGGTGCCGCGCTCGACCGCCGCGACGAACGTCCCGCCGTGGTCCGCGACGGCGGCGGCCCAGCCCGGCGGCGCCGCCGCGAGCGCGTACGAGTTCGCGAAGTACACGTGCCCGGCCGCGAGCAGGCGGCACCCGGTGCTGGGCGTGATCCGGTTCCAGCCCAGCTGCGGCACGCGCACGGTGTCGGGGAGCCGGCGCACGGCGCCGGGGAGCACGCCGAGGCCCCGCACGCCCGGGCTCTCCGCGCTCGTCTCCGCGAGCAGCTGCAGGCCGAGGCAGATCCCGAGCGTCGGCCGGCCCGCGGCGACGCGCTCGCGCAGCGGCTCGACGAGCCCGTGGGCGTGCAGCGTCTCCATCGCGGCGCCGAACGCGCCGACGCCGGGGAGCACCACCCGCTCGGCGCGCGCCGCGTCGCCCGGCTCCTGCGTGAGGCGCGCCCGGGCGCCCGCGCGCTCGAGCCCGGCGAGCACGGACGCGAGGTTCGCGGTGCCGGTGCCGACCACCGCGACGACCGGCCTCGCCCTCACAGCACCCCCTTCGTGCTCGGCACGCCGGCCGCGCCGGCCGCGCCGGCGGTCCCGGTGGTCCCGGAGGCCCCGGAGGTCCCGGCGGCCCCGCCGGGCCCGGCGGTCCGCGCGACCGCGGCACGCAGCGCGAGCGCGAGCGCCTTGAACGATGCCTCGGCCTTGTGGTGGTCGTTCTGCCCGCGCAGCAGGTCGAGGTGCAGCGTCGCGCGCGCCGCGGTCGCCAGCGACTGCAGGACGTGCGGCACGTTCTCGGCCGCGAGCGCGCCGAGGCGCGGCCCGCGCAGGGCGATCTCGACGTGCGCGAAGGGGCGCCCCGAGAGGTCCAGGACTGCGCGGGCCAGCGCCTCGTCGAGCGGCGCGTAGGCGTGGCCGAAGCGCGCGATGCCGGCGCGGTCGCCGAGGCAGCGGTCGATCGCCTGCCCGAGCGCGAGCGCGCAGTCCTCGGCCGTGTGGTGGTCGTCGACGTGCAGGTCGCCGCTGCAGTGCAGGTGCAGGTCGAAGCGCGCGTGGAGCGCCAGCGCGGTCAGCAGGTGGTCGAGGAAGCCGATGCCGGTGCGGACGTCCGCCTGCCCCGAGCCGTCGAGGTCGAGCGTGAGGTCGATGTCGGTCTCGCGCGTCGTGCGCTTCAGCGTGGTGGCGCGGCTCATGGCAGCAGCTCCTCGAGGTCGAGCGTCCGGTCGAGCACGCGCGCCGCGCCGGCGCCGGCCAGCGCGGGCGCGGCGAGCGCGGCGTCCTCTCCCGGCGCGAGGACGGCGTACGGCACGACGCCGGCGCCGCGCGCCGCGCGCACGTCGTCCACGGTGTCGCCGATCATCCACGCGCGCCCGGCGCCCAGCCGCGAGAGCGCCAGCCGCACCGGCGCGGGGTCCGGCTTCAGCGGCGCGTCCTCCATCGCGACCACGGTCTCGAACAGGTCGTCGATCCCGTGCTCGCGCAGGAACCGCTCCGCGTCCGCGCGCGGGCGGCCGGTCACGATCGCGAGGCGCAGCCGCGCGCGCCAGCGCAGGAGCCGCTCGCGCGGCACGAGCAGCGTCTCGGTGCGGCGCAGGCCGGGACGCCCCGGCGCGTCCTGGTAGACGCTCTCGAAGCGCTGGATCACCTCGAACAGCGGCCGGTCCGTGCCGCGCTCGAGCATCAGCCGGCGCGTCAGCTCCCAGTCGTTGTTCGCGCCGCCCGCGGCCTTCGCGCGCGAGACGTCGCCCGGCGCGAGCGTCACGCCGTACGACGCGGCGGTCTGCAGGACGGCCTCGCGGAACGAGCCGGAGACGTCGGCGAGCACGCCGTCGAGGTCGAAGAGCAGCGCCTCCGGCCGCAGAACGGTCAGGAGCGCCTCGCAGAGCCGGTCGACGCCCGCCGGGTCGCCGGGGCAGCTGATCCGGACGGCGTCCTCGAGCCCGGGCCGGCCGGGGAACGCGCGCACCGCGATGCCGAGCCCGGCGAGCCCGTCGCGCACGAACAGCGGCCCGTGCGGGTCGCGGAAGCGCGCCAGCACGAAGTTGGCCTCGGACGGCAGCGGGTCGGCGCCGGCGCGCCGCAGCGCGGAGGCGATCCGCTCGCGCGCCGTGCGCACGCGGCCGACGAAGCGCGCCACGTCCGGCGCGCCGCGCTCGAGCCAGGCGGCCGCGAGCGCGAGCGACGGGCCGGCCACCGTGTACGGGCTGCCCGCGGCGCGCAGCACGCCGGCGACCTCGGGCGCGGCGACGGCGCAGCCGACGCGCAGCCCGGCCAGGCCCCAGGCCTTGGACAGCGTGCGCGCGACGACGACGTTCGGCAGCGCGAGGGCGCGGTCGGTCGGGTCGGCGGCGGCGAACTCGACGTAGGCGAGGTCCACGAGCACGACCGCGTGCGGCGCGGCCGCGGCGAGCCGCTCGACGTCGTCGGCGGTCGCGACGGCGCCGGTGGGGTTGTTCGGCGTCACGACGCAGATCACGCCGGTCTGCGGCCCGACGCGCGCGAGGACGGCGTCGACCGGGTACGCGCCGGCGGGCCACGCGACCTCGGCGACGGCGCCGCCGGCGGCGCGCGCGTAGCGCTCGAGCATCTCGAACGTCGGCGCGGGGACGATCGCCTCGCGCCCCGGGCCCAGGTAGGCCCGCATCGTGCGCTCGAGCGCCTCGTCCGCGCCGGCCGTGATCACGACCCGCTCGGCCGCCACGCCGAGGCGCGCCGCCCAGGCGGCCTGCACGGCGCCCGTCGAGGGATAGCGCCGCAGCACGCCGGGCAGCTGCGCCGCCAGTGCCTCGAGCAGCTCCGCCGGCGGCTCGGCGCCCTCGTTGCCGTCGAGGTTCAGGGCCACCGGCGCGGGGTGCCGCGGGACGCGGTAGGCGCTCGTGCCCTCGAGCCACGTGGCCGGCCGCGGGGTCACCGGCGCCTCGCGCACCGGCTCGGGCCCGGGCAGGGGGTTGGTCCGGAACTCGCGCGGGGTCATCGTGCGCCGCCCCCGCTCACGCGACGATCTGCGCGAGCGCGGTCACCACGAGGTCGGTGCCGCCCTGCGCCTTGATCTGCGGGATCAGCCGCGGGAGGTCGCGGCGCGGCACGGCGGCCTTGACCGCGTAGCCCGCACCGCCGTGGAGCGTCGAGATCGTCGGCTCGCGCATGCAGGGCAGCACCGCGCAGAGCGCCTCGAGCCGGTCGGCCGTGACGTTGACCTCGAGCATGACCCGCTGCCGCGCGTCCAGCACCGAGCCGACGAGCAGGACCAGCTGGTCGATCACCGGCCGCTTGTGCGCGTCCTCGAGCGCGGCGGGGTGCGCGAACAGGCGCGTGGTGGACGTCATCAGCTCGTCCACGACCACGAGGTCGTTGGCCTCCAGCGTCGCGCCGGTCGCCGTGTTGTCGACGATCAGGTCGGCGTCCTCGGGCGGGAAGACCTCCGTCGCGCCGTACGAGCGCAGCAGGGAGGCCTCGAGGCCGCGCGCCTCGATCCAGCGCGCCGTCAGCCGCTCGTACTCCGACGCGACGACGAGCGGCCGGCGCGGCAGGCGGCCGTCCTCGAGCAGGCCGGACGGCGCGGCGGCGACGAGCCGCACGGGGTCGAGGCCGGTGTCGAGCAGTTCCACGACCTTCGCGCCCAGCTCGGCGACCCAGTCGGCGCCGGCGAAGCCGACGTCGCGCGAGCCCGCGTGCAGCATCTCGATGATGTTCTGCGGCTTGAGGATCTTGGCCTCGCAGCCGGGCAGCGACACGGTCGGCCGGTAGCCGCGGACGCCCGCGCGGACGCGCACGCCGGCGTCGCCGAGGAGGCGAAAGACTTCGTCCTGCATGCGCCCCTTGGGGAGCGCGAGCCGCAGCACCGTCGGGTCGGCGATCGGGGTCATGTCCGGTCGTCCTCTGCGGGCCCGGCCGGCGTCAGGTTCCCCCGGAACCGAAACGCCGGCCTACCGGGCCGGCGTTCGGGGGGCGCTCAGTCTGCGCAGCTCCTCATCCGCCGACCTCGGGGGTCGCGTGATGATGAACGTGATGGTGCCGCGCGGCAGGCGTCATGGCGCGGGAAAAGTGACACGGAACGATTCTCGTGTCAATTACCGATCGGTTCGCCGCCCGGGCGGGCACCGCTCTCGGCGACCTCGGCCTCCCGCCGCCCAGGCCCGCTCTCAGAGGTACCGTGCGACCCACGCGGCCAGCACGTCGGCGATGTACCGCGTCGTGGCCTCGTCCTCGAGCATCAGGTGGCTCGCCCCGGGCAGCGCGACGAAGCTCTTCGGCGCCGCGGCCCGGTCGAAGAGCCGCAGCCCCTCCGCCGGATCGAGCGTCTCGTCCACCGGCGACTGGAACACGATCAGCGCGCGCCCGAGCTGCGCGATGGCCTCGTGCAGCCGGTGCTCGGCGAGGTCGTCGAGCAGGTGCCTCCGGATCGTGAACCGCCGGCCGCCGAGGACGATCTCGTCCTCCCCCGCCGTCAGCGCCTCGGGCGCGAGCTTCAGCAGCGTCGCGCGGAAGCGCGCCGTGTCGCCCGGCGAGGCGATCGTCGCGACCAGGCGGCAGTCCGGCACGCGCGGCGCGGCGGCGAGCATCGCGGTGCCGCCGAGGCTGTGCCCCACGAGCAGCGCCGGCGGGTGCCCCAGCTCGCGCAGGAAGTCCGCGGCCGCGACGGTGTCCCCGGCGATCGACGAGAAGCTCGTCGCGGCGAACTCCCCCGCGCTCTCGCCGACGCCGGTGACGTCGAAGCGCAGCGACGCGACGCCGCGCGCCGCCAGCTCGCGCGCGAGCCGCACGAGCGACTTGAGGTCCTTGCCGCAGGTGAAGCAGTGCCCGAGCACGGCCGCCGCGCGCGGCGTCCCGTCGGGCAGCTCGAGGCGGCCGACGAGGTCGTGGCCCAGCGAGCCGCGGAACCGGTGCTTGATCGAGGGCGCCACCACGGCGGCACGATAGCGCGATCCGTGCTCTATTTCCGGCATGGCCTCCGCCTCGCGCCGTCCCGATCCGCCGTTCCGGGAGGAGCCGTCCCGGGCGGCCGAGCCCGTGCCGGACTGGGCCGGGCCGCGCCTCGACGCGCGCGCGCAGGCGCGGCTCGACAACGCGCGCCGGCTCGCGCGCCTGCTGGACGGCGCGTTCCGCGTGCCCGGCACGAACTTCCGCTTCGGGATCGAGCCGCTGATCAGCCTGTTCCCCTGGGCCGGCGACGTCGTGGGCGGGCTGATGTCGTTCATGGTGATCTGGAACGCGAACCGGCTCGGGATCTCGCCGGTCGTGCAGTTCCGCATGGCGCTCAACGTGCTGCTCGACGTCGCGGTCGGCGTCGTGCCGGTCGTGGGCGACGTGCTCGACTTCTTCTTCAAGCCGAACGCCGCGAACCTGAAGCTGCTCGAGCGGCACCTCGCCGCGGGGGACACGCGCGCCCGGCCCTCCGACTGGCTCTTCGTGCTGGGGACGCTGCTGCTCGGCGCGCTCGCGATCGCGATCCCGCTGTCCGCCGCCGCGCTGATCCTCTGGTGGGTGAGCCGGACCGTGAGCGGCCTGTCGATCTGACGGGGCGTTCCGTCGAGCCGGAGGCGCGTTTCCGTCGAGCCGGAGGCGCGTTTCCGTCGAGCCGGCGTCGAGCCGGAGGCGCGTTTCCGTCGAGCCGGAGGCGCGTTTCCGTCGAGCCGGAGGCGCGTTTCCGTCGAGCCGGCTACACGGCCCGGCGCGACTGCTCGCGGCCGTCGACGCCGATCGTGACGATCTCCACCGGGACCGCCGAGCCGGCCGCCTCGCGCGCGCGGAGCACGGCCGCCGGCAGGCCCTGGCAGCAGGGCACTTCCATCACGGCCACCGTGACGCTGCGGACGCTCGAGCGCGTGAACAGCCCGAAGAAGCGGTCCGTGTAGCCCTCGAGGTCGTCGAACTTGGGGCAGCCCATCATGACCGCGTGACCGGCGAGCAGGTCGGCGTGGAAGGTGGGCATGGCCACGGGGACGCAGTCGGCGGTGACGAGCAGCGCCGCGTCCTGCAGGAACGGCGCGTGCGGCGGGACCAGTCCGACCTGCACCGGCCAGTGTCCGGGGCCGGCGGCGGCGCGCTGCTGCAGCTCGGACGGCGGCGCGGGCGCGGTGGGGAGCGGGGTGAACGTGCGCATCTGCGCGCCGGGGCAGCCGCCGCCGGCGTGGCCGGCGTGGCCGGCGTCGGATGTGGGGGCGGGGCTCTGCCCCGCCCGGGCCGGGGCCGGCCCGGCCCCCACATTTTCGGGGGCGGGCGCGGGCGCGTGCGGGTCGACGAACGGGACGGCCTCGCGCTGGATCACCTTCAGGGCCCCCTGCGGGCACTCGCCGAGGCAGGCCCCCAGCCCGTCGCAGAGCTGGTCGGCGACCAGCCGGGCCTTGCCGTCCCGGATGACGAGCGCCCCCTCGTGGCAGGACGGGACGCAGAGGCCGCAGCCGTCGCACTTCTCTTCGTCGATCTCGATCATGGCGCGCATCTGGTGCATCGGGGGCCTCCGGCGTCGATCCCGCCTTGGCGTCCGCGGTCGACGAGGAGATGGTACGGACCCCGGCGCCGGGCGTCCTTGACCTGAATCAAGCCTTGACCGGCCCGGGGCCGGCCCGGAAGATCCGGCCATGACCCTGCGCGAGGACGTCGCCGCCGTCCCCCTGTTCGAGGAACTCGGCGAACGCCACGTCGCCAGCCTGGCGGCGCTGGCCCGCACCTGCCGGTTCGGCGCCGGGCAGGTGATCTTCGTCGAGGGGGAGCCGGCCAGCGGCTTCCACGTGGTCGCCGCCGGGCGGGTCCGGGTGTTCAAGTCCTCCCCCGAGGGGCGCGAGCAGATCCTGCACGTCTGGGGCCCCGGCGAGCCGTTCGGCGAGGTCGCGGTCTTCCACGGCGGCGACTTCCCCGCCTCCGCGGCGGCGCTCGACGACACCCGCACGCTGTTCTTCCCGCGCGCCGGGCTGCTCGACCTGGTCCGGCGGGACCCCGAGTTCGCCCTGCGGCTGCTCGCGGTGCTGTCGCTGCGGCTGCGGCAGTTCGCGGCGCAGGTCGAGGCGCTGACGCTGCGCGAGGTGCCCGCGCGGCTCGCGGCGTACCTGCTGCTGCGCGACGACGAGCAGGGCGGCGACGGGCTGGTCGAGCTGGACCTCGCGCGGGGAGCACGAAGAGGGTCAGCAGCGCCGAGGTCATCACGCCGCCGATGACGACGGTCGCGAGCGGGCGCTGCACCTCGGCGCCGATGCCGGTGTTGAGGGCCATCGGCAGGAACCCGACGCTCGCCACCAGCGCGGTCATCAGCACCGGCCGCAGCCGCCGCTCCGCCGCTGCCCGGATCGCCTCGGGCGCCGGCACCCCGGCGGCGCGCAGCTGGCGGAAGGTCGAGACGAGCACCATGTCCGCGAGCACCGCGATCCCGGACAGCGCGACGAAGCCGACGCCGGCCGAGATCGAGAACGGCATGCCGCGCAGCCAGAGCGCCACGATCCCGCCGGCGGCGGCGAGCGGCACGCCCGTGAAGACCCGCAGCGCGTCGCGCGCGCGCCCGTACGTCATGTAGAGCAGCGCGCCGACGAGCGCCAACGCCGCCGGGATCACGACCATCAGCCGCCGCGACGCGCGCTCGAGGTGCTCGAACTCGCCCCCGAAGCGGACGTAGTAGCCCGGCGGCAGCGCGACCCGCTCCTCGACGGCCGCCCGCGCGTCGCGCACGAACCCCGCGAGGTCGCGGCCACGCACGTTCGCCTGCACGACCGCGCGGCGCTGGCCCCACTCGCGCTGGATCGCCGCCGGCCCGGTCACGGTCGAGATCCGCGCGACCGACGACAGCGGCAGGCGCACGCCGTCCTGGGTCGTGACGAACGCCGCGGCGACCGCGTCCGCGTCCGCGCGGTACGCCTCGTCGAGCCGCGCGACGATCGGGAAGCGCCGCTCCCCCTCGTGCAGCGTGCCGACGCGGTGCCCGCCCAGGGCGTCCACGACGGCCAGCACCTCGGCCGCGGGGATGCCGTGCCGCGCGACGGCCGCGCGGTCCACCTCGACCTGCAGCGTCGCCTGCCCCGTCAGCTGTTCGGTCATGACCTCCGCGCCGCCCGGGATCCCGCGCAGCAGCGCCTCGACCTCGCGCGCCTTCGTCCGCAGCACCTCGAGGTCGTCGCCGAAGATCTTTACCGCGAGGTCCGCCCGCACGCCGGCGGTCATCTCCGCCAGCCGCATCTCGATCGGCTGCGTGAAGATCGCGCGCATCCCGGGCAGCCCGGACAGCTCGGCCGACATCGCCTGGACCAGCTCGGGCTGCGTGCGCGCGCGGGTCCAGCGCCCGCGCGGCGCGAGCATCAGGAAGATGTCGGTGACCTCGACGCCCATCGGGTCGGTCGCCACCTCGGCCGTGCCGGTGCGGCTCCAGACCCGCTCGATCTCGTCGGGGAACGTCGCCAGGAGGTCGCGCTCGATCGACGTGCCGTAGCGCACCGACTCGGGCAGCGACACGCCCGCGAGGCGGACCGTGTTGATCACGATCGTGCCTTCCTGCAGCCGCGGCACGAACTCGGCGCCGAGCCGCGGCGCGAGCAGCGCGCCGGCGACGACCAGCAGCACCGCGCCGGCGAGCACGGCCGAGCGCCGCCGCAGCGCGCCGGCGAGCAGCGGCCGGTAGGCGCGGGACAGCACGCGCGCGAGCCACGGCTCGTGCGGCGCGCCCGCCCGCGGCCGCTTCAGGAGCAGCGACGCCAGCGCCGGCACGACGGTGAGGGAGAACAGCGCCGAGCCCGCGAGCGCGAACACGACGGTCAGCGCCATCGGGCGGAACAGCTTGCCCTCGACCCCGTCGAGCAGGAGGATCGGCAGGTACACCGCGGCGATGATCAGCTCGCCGAACAGCGTCGGGCGGCGCACCTCGAGCGCGGCCGCGCGCACGACCTCGCGCCGGTCGGCGTCCGCGGGCGCCTCGGCCAGCCGCCGCTGCGCGTTCTCGACCAGGATCACGCCGCTGTCCACCAGCAGGCCGAAGTCGATCGCGCCGAGGCTCATCAGCGTGCCGGCGACCCCCGCGCGCAGCATCGCGTCGAACGCGAACAGCAGCGAGAACGGGATCGCCGCGGCGACGATCAGCCCGGCGCGCAGGTTGCCGAGGAACGCGAACAGCACCGCGACGACGAGCAGCGCGCCCTCGAACAGGTTGCGCGCGACGGTGCCCAGCACCTTGTCCACGAGCTGCGTGCGCTCGTAGACCGGCTCGGCGCGGATCCCCGGCGGCAGGGTCTTGGCGATCTCCGTGAGGCGCCGCTCGTAGGCGCGCGTCACCTCGTGGCTGCTCTCGTCGGTGAGCATGAACCCGAGCCCGAGCACGGCCTCGCCCTTGCCGTCCGCGGTGACCGCGCCGCGGCGGATCTCGTGCCCGAAGCGGACGCGCGCCACGTCGCGCACGAGCACCGGCACGCCGTCCCGCGCCGCGACGACGATCTCCTCGACGTCGCGCGCGGTCCGCGCGAGCGCGAGCCCCTGCACGAGCGTCGCCTCGCCGGCGCGCTCCACGACGCCGCCGCCCGCGCTCCCGGTGTTGGCCTCGAGCGCGTCGACGAGGTCCCGCAGGCTGAGCCGGAACCCCGCGAGGCGCGCGGGGTCCACGAGGACCTGCAGCTGCCGCTCCTCGCCCCCCCACGCGTTCACCTCGGCGCTGCCGGGCACCGACCGCAGCTGCGGGCGGATGATCCAGTCGTGCGCCGTGCGCAGCTCCTCGAGCGTCTTCCCCTCGCCCGTCACGAGGTAGTGGAAGACCTCGCCCAGCCCGGTCGCGACCGGGCCGAGCGACGGCGGCTCGACCCCGGGCACGGGTTCGACGGTCTGCAGCCGCTCCGACACGGCCTGGCGCGAGCGCCAGGTGTCGGCGCCATCCGCGAACAGCGCCGTGACCACGCCGAGCCCGAAGCGCGACACGGACCGGATCTCGACGAGGTCGGGCAGCCCGGAGAGCGCCTGCTCGATCGGCCACACGATCTGCCGCTCGATCTCCTGCGGCGACAGCGCCGGCGCGGGCGCGTTGACCTGCACCTGCACGGGGGTCGTGTCCGGGAACGCGTCGAACGGCAGGCGCGCGAGCGCGACGACGCCCGCGACGACGACCCCCAGGGCGGCGGCGAGCACCAGGACGCGGTGCCGCAGCGAGAAGTCGATGATGGCTTCGAGCATCGGCGCGTCCCCCGCTACTCGCAGCAGCCCGCGCCGATGCTGCCCTTCAGCGTCTCCGTCTTGAGCAGGTACGCCCCGTCCACGACGACGCGCTCGCCGGGCGCGACGCCGGAGAGCAGCGCGATCCGGCCCGCCCCCTGCGACGGCCCGAGCGCGACCCGCCGCACGACGAACGTCCGCGCGTCGCGCACGACGAACACGAGCGGCGTGCCGCCGACGCGCTGCACCGCGTCGCGCGGCACCAGCACCGGCACGGCGGCCGGCCGCGCCGCGGCGCCGGGCGCGGGTGCGGCGCCGGGGGT
>JADHED010002546.1_pt1 | contig 12491 bp, 12 predicted proteins | sample 8952041 | NCBI WGS metagenome assembly JADHED01 (sample SAMN16124423, study PRJNA663239) | bioreactor sludge metagenome | isolation source: sludge (control) | place: India:Bengaluru | collected 2018-09-08
CAGGAGATTCACATACTGTTTCAAAACTTGTTGAAAGGGAACAAAATTTTCGTTTCCTATCAAATCTTTTTAGACCTTTTTTGTGGCTATGGAGCTTTTTCAAATAAGCCACTTATTTCGTGAGATTGCTTCGTTCCTCGCAATGACGCGAGTCAATTATCAAATCATCACTTTACTAACTCACTCATATACCCCACCGCGTCTTTCATTCTGCTGCCGTACCAGCTAAACATTTCTCCATCTACCAGCTTTACATCGGCATCGGGTAGTACTGCTTTTATTTCTGCAATATGCTTTTCTTTAAAAGGAAATGGTTCTGACGAGAGCAGTACCAACTCGGGATTTAGTTCTTTCAGTTTTTCAAGGTCTACCTCCGGGTAGCGACTTTCGTGCTTCAGTACATTTTGCCAGCCGATGGTTTGTATCATATTGCTGATAAAGGTATCGCCACCCACACTCATCCACGGATTGTACCATATAAAATAAGCCACACGCTTAGGCGTAGTTGCTTTGTGCAGATTGGTAAAGCCTACCACTATTTCATCTACCAATTCATTTGCCATGCCTTCTCTACCAGTTAGCTGTCCTACTACCTGTATCATTTGCAAAGCCTGTGGTATGGTTTGCATATCGCTTATCCATACTGGAAATTCTTTAGCTAGTTCCTCTATCTGTTCGCGTTCGTTTTCTTCTTTATTGGCAATGATAAGGTCTGGCTGCAGTTCACGTATCACATCTATATTCAGCTTCTTAGTGCCGCCTACCCTTGTCTTGCTGCGAAACCAGCTTTCTGGGTGCACACAAAACTTGGTGATGCCTACTACCTCATCTTCCAAACCCAGATAATGCAACAACTCTGTCTGCGATGGCACGACAGACACAATACGCTTGGGTGGAAATTGAAATTCCACATCGCGCCCAAGCATATCGGTTATTATTCTCATCATACCCCAAACCCCTAAATTGTTTTTTTATGTACCCCAACCCCTAAAGGGGCTTTCTTATATTAATTGCCCTTGTTGTAAATGGGCTTTGTTATTATACCCCTCATAGTTCCCCCTTCTGGGGGTTAGGGGGTGTTTTATTCAAACCTTTTTATATACGCCATCACTATCATGGCAAAAATGGCATCTATCAAGAACAGGCTGCTATGATACAGTTCTTCCTTTATAAGAAAGTGCAAGAGCAGGCTGAGTGTGGTAACCCCAATATAGGCATACGCTGCCCAGCGCTTCATATCGCAAACAAATAGCCATGCAAACGTGTATGCAACCATCCACAATGGTTGCAGCCATATCAGCGAAGACATGGGCTCGGTACTTGCATTGTAAATGCTGAATACCAACATGCCGATATGAAACAAAGCCACCAGTGGAAATAATACCGGTGGCCTTTTTATAAATCTTTCTACGAAACTCAATTTTGTTAGTTTATGTTACTAATCAACTATTCAACCAATCAACCAACAACTATCCTTTACTGAATGCGTTCAGCACATCATATTTGGTCAGGATGTGGTATTGTCCGCTATCGTCTTTAGTAAGTACCGCACCATTCTCTTTGCTGATGTAATGCTTCAGACGCTCCAGTGGCATATCCATTTCTACCATTGGCAGTGCAGTTTCTTTTACATCACCGATGTTGAAATCGCGCACCTCGCCATTGTCTATCATTTGTTTGAAAAGGCCCGACTGTGTGATGGCACCCGTTACTTCCGTACCATTCAATACAGGTATCTGCTCGATGTCGTATTTCTTCATCAGTTCTAGCGCATCGCTCACTTTAGCACCTTCGTCTATCGTTACCAAACGACGGCGGCCAAGGCCACCAATCAAATCGCGCACGGTTGACACTTCAAGGAAGCCACGATCCAGCATCCACTCATCGTTATATATCTTACCTACATAGCGGCTACCGTGGTCGTGGAATACTACCACTACCAAGTCTGTAGGTTTCAGTTTGTCTTTCAGTTGCTTTAGCCCAGCTATTACAGAACCTGCAGAGTAACCCACGAACAGCCCTTCTTCCTTCGCAATACGGCGAGCCATTACAGCGCCGTCTTTATCGGTTACTTTTTCAAAATGATCTATAACGTCTTTGATATAGTTCTGCGGCAGGAAGTCTTCACCAAAACCTTCTGATATGTACGGGTGTACCTCGTTCATATCCAGCTCACCGGTATCGAACCATTTTTTCAACAGCGAGCCATAGGTATCTATCGCCCACATTTTGATGTCCGGGTTCTTCTCTTTCATGAACATGCCAATACCCGTAATGGTACCACCTGTACCACTTGCCACCACGATGTGTGTTACTTTACCTTCTGTCTGTTCCCAGATTTCAGGTGCTGTGCTTTCATAGTGTGCTGCACGGTTTGCCAAGTTATCGTACTGGTTTACATACCAGCTATTAGGTATTTCTGTAGCCAAGCGTTTAGATACCGAGTAGTAAGAACGCGGATCTTCTGGCTCTACGTTTGTAGGGCACACAATTACCTCTGCACCCACAGCCTTCAGTATATCTACTTTTTCTTTCGATTGCTTATCGGTAGTAGCGAAAATACATTTGTAGCCTTTGATGATGGCAGCCAGTGCCAGGCCCATACCTGTGTTACCACTTGTACCTTCTATAATAGTACCTCCCGGTTTTATCTTACCTTCCTGCTCTGCCACTTCAAGCATCTTCAGCGCCATACGGTCTTTGATACTATTGCCTGGGTTAAAGAAATCGACCTTGGCATAAACAGGGCATGGCAGGTCTGCTGTTACCTTGTTCAGCTTAATGAGTGGTGTATTACCTATTGTCTGCAGTACGTTATCGTACACGCGCTTTGATGCGTTCATATTCTGAAAATGTAGGTGCGAAGGTAAATAATAAGCGGGAGAGCAGAAAGTTTACAATTGACAGTTTGTTTTATATAACAAAAGCCCCTGCAATGCAGAGGCTTTTAATAAATAATGAGTCGATTTTTTAATGCACTATCCTTCCCATACAAACTGTTTTACCCGTTTGGTCAGAGACGCGGTAGTAATATAAACCACTTACGTAGCCTGCCATATTAATTTTTACAGTTGCACTACCGCTGTTGTATTTTTTCAGTTCACTATTGTATAATACCCTACCTGCATTATCTGCAAGTTGCACCTGCAATGCCTGTGTATGTGGGACTTTCATCTCTATATTCAGCAGGTCTTTTGCAGGGTTCGGATAGGCCCTTGCCTCTATCACTTCGCGAACTATACTTACTGATGTACTTGTATCTTTTGCAATGGTAGAATCTGTAAGTGAAAAGATTTTTCTCGGGTAGTTGAAATAGTCATCTCCGCCAACTGCAAACAACACCCTGCTGCTATCTGCCGAAAGCGCCCAACCTATAGGATAAGTACCTACCGTACCCAACAGATTTTTGATAACACGCGGGCTGTCAACACCATTAAAAACGCAAGGGTCTATTACGTTATATGTAGCCGTACGCGTAGTTGGCTGGCTGCCGCCAAAAATGAGTTTATTGTTATACACCACACCACCATAGTTGCCAATACCTACATTATAATTTTGCATCGATACACTACCTGTAGAGGGGTCGTACTTATATGCTTCTGTAGATGAGGCAGATGGTTTTGCAAAGAAATACAGGTAGTTACCAAAACCAACATATCTCGGTTCACCAACAGCATTGCTTGTCAGCTCCATTGAGCTTCCTGCACCGGTATATATATCTGTTATGCGAACAGCAGTGCCGCCAGTTGCAGCACATTCAAACAGTTCGCTACCATAAACCGGGTCTTCTGCAATAAAGTAGTATTTACCATTCCACTTGTACAGGTTGCGCGGCAATACCGTTTTTCCCGGCAACGGATTTATGTATAATGCTTCATTGCCTGTTGATGGCTCGTAGCCATATATCTTTAAAGAGTCGTTTGGATTATTGCTGACGTATATGAATTTTGCACCCTCGGGATGTAAGCGGTATCTGAACTTAATCTGATTGCCCCTTGCAACAACAGGACTCACCGCATTTGTACCGGGATCATACACAAACATATGCCTGTCTATAGAGGATGCTATGGCAGCAACAGAATCTTTGTATGCACCAAAATATAGCTTACCACCCATAGCCTCCATAAAGCAAGGGCCTGAGCCTGCTATACCCGGCACAATATCTGCTACTAATGAAGGCGGATTGCTACCATCATACTTCCACAATTCAGCACCTTTCAATCCATCATTTGCAGAAAAATATAACACTCCGTTTATTGCACACATTGCCTTCACATCTGTTTTAAATATCCATTCATGTATATCTCCGGATGGTTTGATATTAGAAACCATAGTCGGCAGATTAACACCATCTCCCTTCCACAGCTCTACACCACTAACAGAGTCTTGCATGTAGAAAAAGAAAGTGCTGTCTGACGGTGAATATATATTGAGCGGCTTGGCATTGAAACTACCGGCAATAGGACTGAGCGGGCTGCCATAGGCATAATAAGAAACATTGTATTGCGCATTTGCTTTGAAAGCAAAGAACAAAAGGAATATAAAAAATGAGTTGCGGATATACATACAATTAAGGCTTGATAAGTACAATATACATTATGCAAATATGATAATGCAAATATTCAAAACCAAACATAATGAGGAAGTACAACAGATAATTAATAATCAACCACTACCTCCTATTCAATAAAAATTAAAAATTACACATATACATAAACCGCTACAAATGCATCACAAAGACAATCAATACATAACAAAGCAGAAAGAATAATATAGCAGTGTGCATCTACGTTTATTCAATCTAAAAATCTACATTTGCGCATTCTTCTCCTCGCTGTAACGCCCTAACAATCATATAGAACTACGCAATGCTATTTAGAAAAATCTCCGGGTTTATGTTCATATTCATAGCCGGATTTTTATTGATGTTCACTTTACTTAGTTATAGTGACTGGAAGTACGAGGACGAGCTTGTGCAGAATCTGGCTATTGAGGTAAAGGAGCGCTGTCCGAAGAATGACCTGAATTGCATTGCAGACACTGCTATGTATTACACCCACCTGATACAAGACCCTATGATGACGCTTTTCAGCGATAAAGAATTTACCTCTCCGAAACTTGCGCTAACACGTAGCTCCTTCAGCAACTTCTATTTTGGCAAAGGCGCATGCGGGGCATATGCCAGCTTCTTTACCAGGCTGATGATGCACATGGGTTATAAAACGAAATTTGTAATACTTACGGTTGGCGGCAGAGAAGGCGGACATATTGCTACAGTAATAGAACAGGGTTCTAAACTATTATTGGTAGACCCATTATCAGGGCACATATTCAGAAATGCTGCCGGCAATATGGTTGATATTGATACCGTATCCAGATACTGGAACAGCTATTACAAGTACCATCTTTCTTCAAAATACCAGCCATCTTACAATTATCAGGAAGGATGGAAATATACCAACTGGGGCAAATTAGGATTTATCTCCAAGGCTTTCTATAAAACATCCGTATTCTTTATAGGCAAAACAAGAACAGATAATATTTCTTTACACTATTATATTGTTAGGCTGAATAAGAGTATCGTATTTGTTACATCAGCGCTGTTTATTCTATCTGTCATGATTGCCCTGCGCCTTTTCCGTCCTGAGGTAAACAGCCTGCTAGAGTATCTTGCTAACCGTAAACATCAGCGCAACAACAGCACCGACAAATAAAGACAGCCCTGTCAGCAAGGCAAGCATAGATAATAATGACGGTTCGCCAACGGGTGTTTTGTACTCTTCATTCATTTCCATACAGCTATCATTTTCATGTTTTGAAATACTGTAACGGGCACCTGATATATGTATAGAAAAAACTATGCCAAAGTAACAACCCTATAGAATCAATATTTTATAAATACTTTATTAGCTAATTGTTGTCCCTGTCTATCCGTAACTATCAAGCAATAAGTACCAGAAAACAATTCTTTTAACGGGACTATTAGCTTCTTAGGGCTATGTTGTAAATTATACTCTGATACATGAACTATCCTTCCTAAATTATCTACAATACTTATTTTACAACTTGTAAGAGCTTGAGATTCAAATTCTATTGTAACATTATCAAATACTGGCATAGGGTATATTTTTACATTTTCTGATTTACCTACCCTATTGTTCACTACAACTGACTTTGCAGTATCTCCAAATACATGCAACTCAAATACTCCGGTAGTTTGCTGCGCTGAAAAGAATATTTTATCATCATAATTAATCATACAATAAGGATTGAAATTCCCTAGACCTGGATTACTGTCAGAGATTAGCTTAGGAGTATTAGTACCATCAAACTCCCAAAACTCAACTCCATGTGTACTATCATCTCCATTAAAGTATAACTTACCTTTGTATTCGATAAAACTATAGCCTGAATTCAACGGATAGCCAGTTGGCATATTATTCATATGATGAACTTTATACAACACATCCGTTGTTAGATTATACCCATATAAATCTTGCCCCAAATTGCCGTCACTTAGCACAAAGAACAAGTTGTTATTAAGAATCCCATAACCGTGGGAATCACCACCAAACCATGCTCTTGCACCAATGCCTGGAGATCCTATCAAAGAATAGTTAATATTTGTGACTTTTGTGACAACATTGTTACTATCTACAGTATAAAACTGATGGCCAGTATTTCCAACTAGAACATTATCAAAATGGATAAAATATAACTTACCATTTAGCACGCTGAGGTTGCCAAAAGAATAAATACCAGTATTATTTGTACACTTTACAATACTTCCTGTTGATGGTTCATAACGATAAATTTGATACTTATCATTATTATCCCTAGCAACATAAAAAAGTTGGTTATTATATACAACAAGTCCTGTTGCATAACCATCGCTACTTCCAGTTCTAGTATCTGCAATAACTCTCGCAACTCCAGTAAGTGGGTTATATTCGTAAAGCTCTCTACCAGTAGATGGTGTATATGCTTCAAAGTATAATCGACCTGATAGTGAAATGAGATTCTTAGGCATTGAAGATGCAGGGCCAGGCAAAATATCTTTAGCAAGACTTATTGGATTTACTCCATCAAACTTATATAATTCATACTCAGGGCCATTACTCGCAGCGAAATAGAGTGTATCACCAACTATAGCAGGTCTGTCATACATCTCAAAGTAACTCGAGTGCGGAAATTTGGTCCAAACACCAGATTTATCAAAACTTGCTATTTCAAAACTGGTCGTTGTAACACTTCCGAATGTGAAATAAAATAGTTTGTTTTTAAAAACAATAAAATCCGAACGGGTCTGATAGTTAGCACCAGGAAAGTATTGCACAGCTTTATAAAGGACTTGAGAGAAACTTTTGAAGAAAAACAAAAGACTAAATAGACTTAGGGTCACTGGTTTGTACATAGAATATAGGTTTTTGAATATAGACGATAATAACTTAAAAAACGTTAGAATCAACTAAAATTTACATAGACTTTAATAATCTATTAAAATCTAATATTCAACTCGTAAATATATAACATTAACCAAAATCATCTGCACAAATAGTAATTACCCCTATCTTTGCACCGATTTTATATTTTTTCAAACTCACAATAAAAGAATTAACGAAATGAAAGTAACTGTAGTAGGTGCGGGTGCAGTAGGTGCTACCTGTGCAGACAACATCGCCCGCAGGGGATTGGTTGAAGAACTGGTACTCGTTGACATTAAAGAAGGTTTTGCTGAAGGTAAAGCGCTGGACATCATGCAGACATCGTCTCTGCTGGGTTTTGATACCCGCGTGATAGGCAGCACAAACGACTATAGCAAAACTGCCGGTTCTGATGTTTGTGTTATCACTTCAGGCATTCCGCGCAAACCGGGTATGACGCGTGAAGAGTTGATTGGCACAAACGCTAAAATCGTTGAAACAGTTGCTAAAAACCTGCTGCAATACTCTCCTAATACTATCATAGTGGTGATAAGCAACCCTATGGACACAATGACATACCTGACACTGAAAGCTACAGGCCTGCCTAAAAACCGCATCATCGGTATGGGTGGTATACTGGATAGCGCACGCTTCAAAACATACCTGCAAATGTCACTGAACTGCTCTCAGAACGATTTGCAAGCAGTAGTAATAGGTGGCCACGGCGATACTACAATGATACCGCTGACACGCCTTGCTACGCTGAACGGCACACCTGTTAGCAACTTCCTGAATGAAGAACAACTGAAGCAAGTTGCTGCTGATACAATGGTAGGTGGTGCTACCCTGACTAAACTGCTGGGCACAAGTGCATGGTATGCGCCGGGTGCTGCGGGAGCTGCACTGGTAGAAAGCATCATCCGCAACCAGAAAAAAGTATTCCCTTGCTGCGTAGCGCTGGATGGCGAATACGGACAAAGCGATATTTGCCTGGGTGTACCTGTAGTAATAGGTAGCAACGGCTGGGAAAAAATCATAGACTACAAACTGAATGCGGAAGAACAAGAAGCATTCAACAAAAGCGCAGAAGCAGTTCGCAGCATGAACGCTGTACTGGATACGCTGGTAGCGTAATCATATTTTGATTGCCCGTGCTTAATATATACTTGCCGCACCTCATTGCAGGGGCGGCATTGTTTTTATTATGCAATATTACAAGGTAGTGCAGCGTTGTATTTTAATACTTATTAACTTTATACAAATAACAACCTATGCGACCTTTCATTTTACTGCAATTGGCAGTCATTCTTATCTGCTGTAATGCCACAGCTCAACAGTACCACCCTTTTCCTTATGGCAATGCCAGTTGGAGCGACTACAATCATATCTATGTTTCGCAAGTAGGATACTTTACTGAAGAGGCTATGTATTTTGCATCCGGCAAAGACACTGTTATTAAAGGCAATACTTATCAAAAAATAATGGCGAGATCATTATCGCTGCAAAATAAAACAGGCTACCTACCCGTATCAGGCGGTATTGCAAAAGGACAAGACTATTACATATGTGCCATCAGAGAAGATAGCAAAAAACTATACATGTACTACCGCGACACAGAGACACTAATGTGGGATTTTAATGTAAATATCGGTGATACAATTAAGGAAGTTTTTCTCTTCAACACGTACGACACAAAGTATGTAAACGCTCTGATAACCGGCACGGATAGCATATTGATAGGCGGCATGTACAGAAAGAGATTCCTGACCAATAATTCATTCCTGACTTCACTTGTAGAAGGCATAGGTGGCAATGGATTCCCTTTCATTTATGGTAGTTACTTTACCCATGAAGGAGGAGAGCCAATATGCTATACCGAAAACGGATATACCACATCCTATTCATCAACAATACCATGCTACTATATTCACCCCTACGGCACGCCAACAAACATTAACAACACAGTTGCAAACAAGCCGGCTAACATCTACCCCAATCCATTCAGCAATCAACTGACTATTGATGCAGATGCAGCGTTTGTGAAACTAACAGATGCGATGGGCAAAGTTGTTATGAATGAAGCGATACAAACCAAAACAATCAACACAACAAACCTACCAGCAGGCTTGTACATACTTACCCTGCAAGACAAAGACGGCAATACCAAAGAACGAAGAAAACTGACAAAAGAATAAAACAGAAAAGCCTGCTGCATAAGCAGGCTTTTTTATGGCATAATGTATTTGCCTATGACATACAGCCACAACAAGCCACCGGACAAGCTACCAGTACCACCCCATATAATAAACTGCAAGCGGTGTTTTTTGAGCAACACAAACGTAACCCAACAAAGTATTGCACTTGAAACAAGTAGTATCAAAGTATGTCCTGTCACAGGATTGACATGATAATGTTCTAACAACTTACACTCATCGCACCTGTAGGGCAGTTCTTTTGTAGTGAGGTATTTAAACCAGAACAGCACTTCATTAAATACATTTCTGCTGATGAAAAAAGACAATGTCAGCAATAGCAGATGCTTGATGTTATAGGCATCTATCTGTTGTTTTCTGTGAACGACAAGCAGACCAATGATTCCTGTAAAACCTGTAAGGATTGTTTGAAGCGGACCACCCCATGTAAAAAGTACCCTGTTGCGCTTAAACTCATCCATCAGTGCACTATTATTGGCAGCATTAAATTTCTCCAAACAATTTTCACAGTTTGTATACTGGTAATGAACAGATGTTTTAAACCCCACCATTTCGCCAACCAAGGCATGACCACATTCATGCGCCAGTGTACCAACTATGGCGGCAATAAAGAAGACGATAAAGATGCGGGCGTTGTTGTGCATAGCGAATACACAACATTACTATAAAAAAGAATACTACGCTTGTGTATTGCGCACTTTGGTATAAGTGTATACTATACGCTTGCCAACAACTTTCATTTCTACCTCTACCAGTTCTCCGCGAAAAGGATTAAGCCTTGTGAAGTAATGCAGCACTTTACTGCTGAAGATACGCGGGCGGTCTGTTGATGTCAATGCTTTCATGTCTGTTTCGTTTATGTAAATATCTGACAGTACAGCAGCCATACCAAATAACAGCCCTTGCTTAACGGGCAATTAACCATAGCAAACGGGCTGCAAAAAGCAGCCCGTTTATCATACTCAAACAAAAATCCTTTATTACATCTGCGTAGCAGTAAAAACAACATCAGTAGTATATGTACCCGGAGCAGCTAGTATACCGGGCGTTGCCTTGTACTTTACTGTAAACGTTTGGTTGCCACCGGGATTACAATATGTAAGCAATGTAGTACCACCGCCTATTGTAAGCCCCAACCAACCCAGCAATGCCGAGAGTGTAGGTATACCACCTGTATTATTGGCTGTCACCATTACCTTCAAACCGGTATTTACGGGTATTATATTATTAACAATGGAAGTACCTGTATAGGTAAAGTTTGCAGTAGAGCTGGATACAGCCACTTTAAACTTTTTGTTGGAGCGCACACGCAAATCCTGCGTTATGCTTTCTTTACCGCTTATCAGCTCTGTGGCATTGTTATATGTAAAATTGAGTGTACCACCCGCACCATTAATGAATGATAGTTCGATGGCGTCAGAAAGGTCGAGTTTGGCAGTTTGTACTGCTGTGCTGTTTGCATTTTGAGCCTTTGCAGAGAATGCAGCTACCATACCCAATACAAATATGGCTATTGCTTTAAGAAGCGTGTTTGTCTGTTTGTTCATACTATGTGTCTTTACAAAGGGTTTAGAGTTGTGTTGCGGTATAAAGAACATCTACAGTATATGTACCTGCGGGATATGCAAAGTCGGGCGTTGCTTTGTACTTCACCGCAAATAGCTTTGCGTTGCCTGCGGTACATGTATTCAGCAGCATTTGGTTGCTGTTGCTCAGGCTGTTGTACGTTGTTGCCGAAAACGGACTTACAATAGTCCCCCCAGTGCTGTTTGAAGCTATCATCAGCCCCAGTATACCTACCGGCATAGATGGTGCGGGCGAAGTGCTGCCAGCATAGCTAAAAGTTGCACTACTGGTTTTTACAGCAATTGTAAAGTTGCGGTTGGATGTAACTTTCAGTTCCTGGTTTGATGAAGCTACACCGTTTGCATAATCATTAACGGTATTGAAGTTGAGATTGACAGTAGCGCCCGTAGCAGTAGTGCTACCAGAGAATGTGAGCTCTATAGTGCTACTCACCCCCATAGATACTGTTTGAGAGCTGTTGCTGCTTTGCTGTGCAAAACCTGTAAGGCTGCATAGTAAAACAGTTGTTAGTGCAATGATCTTTTTCATTTGTGTTTGTTTGTACCCGGCGGTTAAGCCCTCAGTTTGTTTATGATGCAAATATTCAATGACATAGGTCATCATTCCCAAATTCGCCGCCTACTTAACCCACCCTTAGCAAGGCATTTACAAGTGGTTAACAAGCCCGTACATAACTCTTTGAAAAACAATAAGCGCAATTCCTTTTTAAGAATTGCGCTTATGCTAATATTGCAACAAAAATACAGGCTCTATTATTTCTTTGCCGCTGTCATAAGTCTTCCATTTTGCTTTAATGTCAGCCTGTCTACTACATTATTGTCATTGGTGAGGAAACTTATTTCTGCATCCACTACTTTAAAAAAGAAGAGATTATTACGTTCCGCATATAGGCGCAGTTTGGGCTGTCCTGTTGCTTGTGCAAATAATTTCCCCTCTGCCTCTGAAATGGTAATACTAAAACCAGGGGCAAGTACATATTCACCAACATAATTTCTCAACAGTTTTATGTCAGGCTTTATTTCTTGCCTGAAGGAAGGCAAATCAGTTTTTTTATCATTGAGTATAGAAGTAATATTTCTTCTTATCTGAGACTGTTCGTTTTCCATATTATTTGAAATAAGAACAATTGTACTGGCATCATATGGCATGATAAACAAGTTCGCAACAAAGCCATGTATTCCACCATTATGACCAATGCTTTTTTTACCGCTTACTTCTCCAAGCATCCACCCATAGCCATAGTTCTGTTTGTAAATGGTAAGTGATT
>JADHED010002547.1_pt1 | contig 12486 bp, 9 predicted proteins | sample 8952041 | NCBI WGS metagenome assembly JADHED01 (sample SAMN16124423, study PRJNA663239) | bioreactor sludge metagenome | isolation source: sludge (control) | place: India:Bengaluru | collected 2018-09-08
AACCTGGTCACCAAGCGCGCCCACGCCCATGCCGACTCGGTGGTCGAGTGGGTGGACGGCAACCTGGGCTCGAAGCTGACCATGAAGTACCCGGCCATCGTGCTCAAGGGCGAGCGCGCGCACGGCGAGGTGCTCTCGATCGCGTTCGCCGGCCACGGCCAGCACCAGGACGCGGGCGCCAAGATGACGCACGTGGCCCCGAACACCACCAGCCGCATCGTCAGCAAGTCCATCAGCAAGGACGACGGGCGCAGCAGCTATCGCGGGCTGGTGAAGATGGGGAGGGGCGCCACGGGCTGCAAGACGAGCGTCGAGTGCGACGCGCTGCTCATCGGCGACCATGCCGTCTCGGATACCTACCCGACCATGGACGTGGCCGAGTCCGACGTGCGCGTCGAGCACGAGGCCCGCGTCTCGAAGGTGGGCGAGGAGCAGCTGTTCTACCTGCAGAGCCGCGGCCTGGACCCGGACAAGGCGCGCCTGATGATCGTCAACGGGTTCATCGAGCCGTTCGTCAAGGAGCTGCCGATGGAGTATGCCGTGGAGCTGAACCGGCTCATCGAGCTGGAGATGGAGGGTTCCGTTGGTTGACCTGACCACCGCGGCTTCGGCGACCGCGCCGGCAACCGCACGCCCGGCGCTGGACAAGGACCTCGTGACCAGGCTGGCCGCCGCGGCCGGCGACGATGCCGACGGCCTGCGCCGCCGCCTGGGCGCCCTGGCGCGCTGGGAGGCGGCTGCCGCGCCCGATCGCGTGAGACACCTCTGGCGCTTCACCGACCCGGCCCGGCTGCTGCCGGCGCGCGTCGGGGGCGAAGGCGCCGTGGTCGCGGCGCCGGCGGCAAGGCCGGCCATCGCCGGCGCGGTCGCGACCATCGACCTGCGTCCCGGCGAGGCGCCGCTCGTGGGCCTCGCGCCGGGCCTTCCGCCCGGGATCCTGACGGTCGGCCCCGCCACCGAAGGCGGCGCCGGCGCCGGCTCCGGCATCGCGGCAGACCGCGACCTGTTCCGGTCGCTGAACGACGCGGCCTGGAACACCGGCGTCGGGCTGGTCGTGGCCGACGGTGCCTGCCTGCCCGGCCCGATCCACGTCCGCATCCATGCCGCGGGCGCTGCCGCGCTGCCGCGCCTGACGCTGGCGGTCGGGCGCGGCGCCGAGGCCGTGCTCCTGGAGCAGCACCTCGGCGGCGGCGGCGACGTCCGCGTCGGCGGCCGCACCGTGGTCCGCGCCGCCGCGCGCGCGCGCGTGCGCCATGCCGTCATCCAGGTCTGGGACCCGGGCACCTGCGGCCACCTGGCTGTGGACACGCATGCCGCCGACGGGGCCGACGTGCTGACGGTCTGCGGCGCCTTCGGCGGCGACGTGGCGAAGCTGGAACTGCGGACCGACCTTGCCGGGGCCGGCGCGCACAGCGAGATCGTGGGGGTCACGCTCGTGGCGGGAAGCCAGCACGGCGACGTGCACACCAGCCATCGCCACCTGTCGGGACAGACCACCAGCCGCATCGACTTCAAGGCCGTGGCCGCCGACAGCGCCCGGACCACGTACACCGGCCTGATCCGCATCGACGACGAGGCCCGCGGGTGCGAGGCCTACCAGGAGAACCGCAACCTGCTGCTGTCGCCGCGGGCGCGGGCCGACGCGATCCCCGAGCTGGAGATCCACAACCAGGAGGTCAGCTGCAGCCACGGTGCCACCATCGCGCCCGTGGAGTCGGACCAGCTGTTCTACCTGGAGAGCCGCGGCCTGGACCGCGGCGAGGCGCTGGGCCTGGTCGTGTCCGGCTTCCTCGAGAACACTCTGGCGCGCCTGCCGGGTGACGCGCGGGCGCTGGTGGAGTCGTTCGTGGGGCCGCGGCTCGCGGCCATCCGGGAGGGTGTGGCGTGAAGCGCGCGAAATCACTGGCGGCGCCGGCCGGGGTGCAGCCCTGCGACGGACAGGCGGGCGAGTGCAGCCGTTGCGGCCCGGTCTTCGGGGGGCGCTTTCCGCTCCTCGAGCGGACGATCAACGGTCGCCGCCTGGTCTACCTGGACAGCGCGGCGACCACGCAGAAGCCCGGCGCCGTCATCGCCGCCGAGGCGCGCTATTACCGCGAGCACAACGCGAACGTGCATCGCGGCATGCATACCCTGGGCGTCGAGGCCACCGACCTATACGAGGGCTGCCGGGCGCGGGTCGGGCGCTTCCTGGGCCTGCCGGCCGAGCGCGTGGTGATCACGCGCGGGGCCACCTCGGCCCTCAACCTGGTGGCCGGCGGCCTGGCCGCCTCGCTCAAGCCCGGCGACGAGGTGCTGGTCACCGAGATGGAGCACCACGCGAACCTGGTGCCGTGGCTGGAGCTGGCCCGGCGCGAGGGCCTGCTCGTGCGCCACCTCCCCGTGAACGACGGCGGCGAGCTGGATCTCTCGCGCCTCGGCGAGCTGCTGAACGGCCGCACGCGCGTGGTCGCGCTGACACACGTGTCCAACGTGCTGGGCACGATCAACCCGGTGGCGGAGATCGCGGCGGCCGCGCGCCGGCGCGGCGCGCTGGTGGTGGTGGACGCCGCGCAGTCGGTCGGCCACCTGCCGCTTGCGTTCGACGACCTGGATTGCGACTTCCTGGTCTTCTCGGCCCACAAGGCCTACGGGCCGATGGGCCTGGGCTTCCTGGCCGGGCGCGCCGAGGCGCTCGAGCGCCTGCAGCCGGTGGAAACCGGCGGCGAGATGATCGACACAGTCACGATGGAAGGGGCGACCTGGGCCGCGATCCCGCAGCGCTTCGAGGCCGGCACGCCCAACGTGGCGGCGGCGGCGGCATTCCCGGCGGCGCTCGACACCATCGACGAGGCCACCGTCGAGCGGCTGCGCCAGCACGAGATCTCCCTGACCGGATACACCCTGGAGCGCTTGCGCGCCAAGGGAGGGCTGACCATCTATGGGCCCCGCGATCCCGAGCGGCGCGGCGGCCTGGTGACGTTCCACGACCCGATGGTGCACCCGCACGACATGGCGCAGCTGCTGGACTCCCTCGGCATCGCCATCCGCGCCGGCCACCATTGCGCGCAGCCGCTGCACCGGAAGCTGGGCGTCGTGGCGACCAGCCGCGCCTCGTTCGGCATGTACAACTCGCACGATGATATCGACGCCCTGGTCGACGGCATCGGCTACGCGCGGAGCGTGTTCGGGGCATGAACGGCGGCATGGACGAACTGTACCGCGAGGTGATCCTGGACCATCATCGGCGGCCCCGCGGGCAGCAGCCCCTGGCGGGCCCGGCCGATGCGCGGGCCGAGGGCAAGAACCCCTCCTGCGGCGACGAGCTGGTCCTGGAGCTGGCCTGCGCCGGCGCCGCGATCACCGGCGCGCACGTGGCCTGCCGCGGTTGCGCCATCGCCACCGCCAGCGGCTCGATCCTCGCCGAGCTGGTGCCCGGCCGCACGGCGGTCGAGGCTCGCGCCCTGGCCGAGGCGTTTCGCGAGGCGATGCATTCGCCCGACGGCGCCCTGCCCGACAGCCTGGATCCCGGGGACCTGGAGGTCCTGACCGGCGTCCGCAAGTTTCCCGCGCGCGTCAAGTGCGCGCTGCTGCCCTGGATCACGCTGCTGTCGGCGCTGGATGCGCGCGACGGCGCGGCGCCGGCCGCACCGACCACCACGGAGGGCTGACATGTCGACACTCACCCAGGCCGCCGTGATCGACGCGATCCGCCCGGTGAAGGACCCCGAGCTCAACCTCAGCGTGGTGGAGCTGGGCCTGCTGCGGGAGGTCGAGGTCGATGCGGCGGAGGGCCAGGTCACCATCGGCCTGACCCTGACCAGCCCGATGTGCCCGATGGGCCCCCAGATCATGCAGGCGGTGCGCGACGCCGTGCTGCGCATGCCGGGCGTGAAGTTCTGCGGTGTGGACCTGGTGTGGTCGCCGCCGTGGGATCCGCGCGTGGACGCCACCGAGGACGCGCGGGCGGAGCTGGGGATCTGGGACTGAGTTCCGGCGCGTCATGGCGTCGATCGCGGGCGCGGGAGAGCACGCCCGAGGTCCCCGGGGGCCACCTGCGCCCCGGGGCATCGCGATCATCACGGCCTCACCGCGGATGCGCCCCCGCGTCAGCGCGGCGACCCTACCCCCGCAGCGCCGTTCAGTATTCCAGGTTGGCCTTCGCGCGCATCTCGAAGAGCTCGCGTTCGAGGTCCTTGACGTATGTCCGATGCAGGCCGAGAGCGTCGACCGTGGCGTCGCCCTTCTCGAGGATCGAGAACGACTGGTGTCCATGCAGGCCGCGGGGAGCGGTCCTGACGACGCGGAAGAACCGCCCGACGGTGCGTTCCCATTCGGCGGTCTCGTAGAAGGTCGCCACCCGCGTGGAGCCCTCGGCGCCGGCGCCGAGGATCGTGCGTCCCTTGAAATCCCGCGTTTCGGGCGTCTTGTTGCGGATCTTGTCGTAGAGCGTCTCGTCATGATAGGTCACGAACGCCCGTCCACCCGGCTTCAGCACGCGGTTGAGTTCCCACAGCCAGTAGTCGGTGGTGTGGTCCAGGTGCGTGAATACCGAGATGACGTACGTCGCGTCGACGGTGTTGTCGGGGATATCGTGGGTCGTGGCGACGATGTCGACGCCCTCGAATTCCTTGATGCGGGCGATGGTCCCAAGCATCATCGGATCGACGTCGAAGCCGATGAAACGCGCACCCGGAAGCTCCTGCGTGAGCGGCCACAGCACGCGCCCGAGCCCGACGCCGAAGTCGAGAACGGTCTCCGCTCGGCGCAGCTCGCCGAAGTGGCCCAGCAGGTCGGAGACGATGTTCTTGCCCATCTGGACGAAGTGAGCCGCCTCCGCGCTGCCGTTCACCTTCATCAACGCATGATGGGGCATCTTGGTCACCGCCGCGGCGAAGCTCGCATCGGCAATCTGCAGGTCGCTCTCCAGTTGCGCCAAAGCGGCAGCTACCTGCTCGTCGGGGCCAGCGGTCTCCAGGTAGGCCCGGCAATGCTCGATGCCGCGGCGCAGGAAGCGCGGCCGCGTGCGCGCCAGATCCGCGAAGTTCAGCGTGAACAGCCGGTGGTCACCCTGTCCCCCGATGGCGTGCTCCATGCCCCGCATGGCGCCAGGCAGGTCCCCGGTCTGGAAGCGCGCGACAGCCAGGTTGTTGGAGTACTGGCCGCAGGACGGCTCCTCGCCGACGGCCATCTCGAACAGGAGGCGGGCCTCCTCGGCCCGGCCGATGTCCAGCAGCCTCTCGCCCAGTCGATTGACCTCGGCGCTGGGCACGAACGGAACCTGCGTCCGCGGCTCCACCGTGGCGCGAGCCGACTGCGTTGCATACTGCTGGGACATCCGAGACCTCCGAGATTTGACAGGTTTCCGCCCACTCCGGCCGCGTTCGGGACCAGGCGACCTCCGGCAATCCGGGAAGCTCGACCCGCTGCCGGAGTGCGCAACCATAAGGCCCACAACTCGTTCGAGAACGTCGGAGCCGGGGCCCGCGGTGTGACGAGGCACGCGTCGCGGGGCCCCGGGAAGTCCAGGGGCAAGGACCGCGCCAGGAGGGAGGGGCAGGGATCGCCGGGTGACGGCGGTGGCGGCAGGGCGCAGCCGACGGCGAACGGGGGCTTCCGGGATTGGCGGTCGGACCCGGGCGCGGGATGCATGACCGGTCAGGACTGCCGGGCGATCGCGGGGGCGACCAGGCCAGGCTCGCGGTGAATCTCGCGCCCGGGCGGGAGTCACTGCCGGAGCAGGCGCTGGCGATCAACCCACTGCCTGACCACGGGACGCCGCTGCGTCAGGCGGTGGCGGACCTGCGGCCGCAAACGAGTCCGGTCCCGACAATCGCTTGCGCCACACGACGCGCAGGTGCGCGCGGACGTGCAGGAGGCCGAGCTGGCGGCCAGGGTGTCGGGGGCAGGTAGCCGGGACCAGCCGGCAGCGAGACCTGCATGGACCCGGCCCCGGCTGCTGCCGCTGCCGGCCGCCCTTCCCACACACCCGCTCTAGTAGTCCTTCGGTTCCGCCGCCGCTCCCGCCCCGACCGGCAGCTTCAGCTTCTCCGGGTGACGCCTGACCACCTCGCGCAGCCAGCCCTCGGGGTAGCCCGTCTCCTGGGGCCGACCCCTGTCGTCCTGGATGTAGCCGTCGTTGTATTTCGCCAGCAGCTGCTCACCCAGGGTGCGCCAGCGGCGCACCACTTCCTCCGCCTGAAGCACCGAGTAGTCGGTCAGCCACCGCGCGGCCAGCACCGGGTCGGTGCGGTGGAGCGTGACGGCGGCCTGCTCGAACGCGGGCTGCACGGCCAGGTAGTGCCCCTCGATGGCCCGCTGCACCGCGCGGACGTCGGCGATCATCGGCTCGTAGCGCAGGCCCGCGTAGTTGGAGACGAAGTTGAAGACCCAGAACGCGGAGTCCCAGCTGAACTTCTGCAACCGGCCGGTAGCGTACGAGGCCGGGATGTCGGTGATGCCGCAATAGAGCGGCGTGTAGCAGGTGAAGTTCGTGTCGTCCAGGCCGTACCAGGTGATGCCGCCGATGGCATCGGGCAGCCCGCGTCGCGCCTGCGTGACCATCGAGAAGCCGGTCTGCTGCGTCGAGATCGGACGCTCCCAGGTGTAGGCCGTGTCATCCACGGTGAAGCCCATCGGCCGCGTGCGCAGCGGATTGCCGTGGGGGCCGGCGTCCATTCCCTTCGTCATGTCGAACTCGGTGCCCTCGTAGTGGTCGCGCATGAGCGCGAAGACATCGTCGAGGGACAGCTTCCTGTCCGGCTTGATGAACAGCGGATAAGGCTCGGCGCCGGCGACGCCGCGGTGGTAGTCCGGGCTCAGGTCCAGCGACGGCGCTGCGCGCCGGAAGAGGCTCCACACGCGCGCCGCCGTGTAGCGCTTCTGCTGCGGCGTCAGGGGGTGGAAGGCGGCGCTCCAGTCGAACGGTCCGTCGGCCGGGCTCCACCACCCGCGCTCCCGTGCGAAGTCCTCGATGCCGGGCGAGTACAGGCAGTTCGCGGCGTCGTTCCTGGGGTACGTCGTGATGCGGCCGCCGTTGGCGAACGCGCTGATGCTGCCGTCGGGGACGCGGATGGCGATCCAGTAGGCGCCGGGACCGGTGCCGCCCGGAACGCCGCGGCCGGGCCCGACCATCTCCATCACCCACGCCTCGTTCGGGTCGCCGATGCAGTACGATTCGCCCGAGCTGCGGTAGCCGTGCGCGGCGACCAGGCGTCCCATCTCCTGGACGCACTCGCGCGCGGTCGCTGCACGCTGCAGCGCCAGCCTCATCAACATCCAGTAGTGCAGCAGCCCGTCGGGATTGGTCAGTTCGTCGCGTCCGCCCGTCGTGGTCTCGGCGATGGACACCTGCTTCTCGTTCTGCAGGTTCACCACGGCCCAGGTGTGCGCCGGGTAGGGCACCTGTCCCACCACCTGGCCGCTCCAGTTGCGGATCTCCTGCATCGCGCCCGGTTCGTGATCGCCGGCCGGGATCCGCTCGAGGATCGGGTGGAACTCCCCGTCGCAGGTGTAGGTCACGAAGACCGACCCGTCGGTGGTGGCGCCGGGGCTGCAGACGAGGTTGGTGCAGGCGATCGCGACGGAAGCGGCGGCCGGCAGGAGCGCAGCTGCTGCGGCGGCGGTCAGGATCTTCAGGCGGGACATCGCACGACCTTTCAGGGTTGGCTGTGGCCGGCCAACCGTAGCACCGCGGGGTGGCGGTGGGCAACCGGCGGCCGGGCGGCGGTGCGACCGCGGCCCCGCGGGCGCCCGGGACGCGGTATTGACGCCCCCCGCAGTCCGGCCGATATTCGCCCGATGAACCAGCGCCCGCCGCGCCTGCCCGGCGCCATCCGCTCCCTCTGGCCCCTGCTGCTGCCGCTGCTGGCGGCCGTCGCCGTCTACCACGCCGTCGGCACCTTCGGCTTCGTCAATTTCGACGACGACAACTACGTCTACGACAACCCGCGCGTGACCGGTGGCCTGGGGCCGGACGCCGCCCGCTGGGCGCTGACGACCGGCCACGAGCAGGTGTGGATCCCGCTGACCTGGCTGTCGCTCCAGCTGGACGCCTCGCTGTGGGGCGCCGAGCCGGCGGGCTTCCACCTGGCGAACCTGGCGCTGCACCTGGTCGCCACCGCGCTGGCCTGGTTCCTGGCCCGCCGCCTGTGCGGCAGCGTCGCCGTCGCCACCGGGGCCGCGCTGCTGATGGCCGTCCATCCGCTGAATGTCGAGGCCGTCGCCTGGGTCACCGCGCGCAAGGATGTGCTCATGGCGACGCTGCTGCTGGGCGCCGCCCTGGCCTGGCTGCAGGCGAAAGGCGTGCGCGGGCTGCTGCTGTCCTGCGCCCTGGCCGCGCTGGCGATGCTGGCCAAGCCGGCGGCCGTGGTGGCGCCGCTGCTCCTGCTGCTGTTGACCCTGGCGAGCGGCTGGAGCGGCACGGATCCGGCGCGGCCGCGGCGCGGGCAATGGGTCGCGCTCGCGGGCCTGGCGCTGGTTGCCGTCGCCGTCGGCGTGGTCACGACACGGTTGGCGCAGCACGGCCGGATGGGCGCAGTCGAGGCGGTGCCGCTGCTGCAGCGCGTGCTGGAGGCGGGCGGCGCGATCGTCCGCTACCTGGCACGATCGGCCTGGCCGGCCGGGCTTGCTGTCCGCTATCCCGAGTCCGGCCTGCACCTGTCGGGAGCGCTCGCCGCGGCGGCGGACTTCGCCGTGGTCTCGCTCACCGTGCTCCTTTGGCGCCAGCGGCGCCGGCTGCCGCTGGCCTCGTTCGGCTGGCTGTGGTTCCTGGTCTGCCTGTTGCCGTCGGTGGGCCTGGTGCAGGGCGGGCACCTGCCGCAGGGCGATCGCTACGCCTACGTGGCGGCGCTGGGCCTGTGGCTGCCGCTGGCCTCGGCCGCGTCGGCAGCGGCCCGCGCGCGCCCCCGGCTGCGTCCGGCGCTGCTGGCCGCCGCCGCGGTGGTGATGGCCACGCTCGCCGTGGCGGCCTCGCGGCAGGCTGGTACCTGGCGCGACGCGGAATCGCTGTGGCGCCACGCGCTGGCCGTCACACGCGACAACGAGATCGCCCACCAGAACCTGGCCGTGGTGCTGGAGGCGTCGGGCCGTCGCGACGAGGCGCTCTCCCACCTGGAGGCGGCGCTGCGGATCCACCCGCGCAGCGAGGCGCACTTCAACGCGGGCAACCTCAACGCGGCGCTCGGCCGCGACGACCGGGCCGAGGCGCACTATCGCGCGGCGCTGCAGCTGAACGCGTCGCTGCACGAGGCGGCGCAGAACCTCGGCTCGCTGCTGGGCCGCCAAGGCCGCCTGGACGAGGCGCGCGCCGTGTTGCTGGGGGCGGCGCAGTCGGCGCCCACCGTGGCCTCGCTGCAGTACAACCTGGCGGTGGTGGCCGCGGCGCAGGGCGACGTGGCCGAGGCCCTCGCGCGCTGCCGTCGGACGCTGGAACTGGAACCGTCGCACGCGGGGGCGGCCGAACTGCTGCGGAAGATCGGTGGGGGCGGCGCGACGCGCTGAACGATGTCGGGTGCGGCCGGCGCTTGCGCCGGCGCAAGTCTCACGGAATCGCGACCCTTGCGCCGGCGCAAGTCGATCGGCACCACGACCGGCTTCGCTTCGCTGTCGTTCCAGGTCAAGGCGGTCGATTGACATTCATGGAGGCGATGGAAGACAATCAACGGGAGTCGGGCGCCGATCGCGGGGTGATGACATGAGTGCACTGTCGATGCTAGTCCGATGCTCGCTCCAGGTGGTGCTCCTGGCTGCCCTGTGGGCCGCTGTGGCGCCCGCCCAGACGATGACCGCCGCCGACGATCCGGACGTCGACGGCATGCCTGGCCTTGCCGATTCGCCACCGCCACTCCATGACGACAGCGCCGGCCTGGTCGTGATCTCGAAGGACCTCGCCTACTGCTACTTCGGCCTCTACCGCGCTATTCAGATGTCTGCGGAGCCGTGGGACCTGTTGGATCGAACAGTTGCGGCCATGCTGTCGCACGCCGGCGGGAGCAGGCGCATCCTGCTCATAACCTACAGCAACCAACTCGTGCCGCCGGTGCACTACCTGCAGGAAGACGGCTACGCCATCTACCAGCACCTGCGGCTCGCCGGATACCAGGTGACCGGGCGCGACCAGTCGGCGGTTCCCGATCTGGATGTCGGCTATCTGCGCCAGTTCGATCTCATCGTCCACTGGTGTATCTGGAGCTACGGCCTGGGCCCGGTGCCGGAGTCCGGCGTGCCTCTGCTCACGGTTTGCCCCGGACATGCGAGCGCGCTGGGTCTGGGGACGTACGCCCAGGATCACCGCGTCGTGGAATCGGTGTGCATCTCGGAGACCTACGGTCCGACGGCCGGTTGCGTGCCCGGTGAAATCGGTTTCGGGGACTGGATGTGGAGCTACGAGGTGCGGCCCGCGGTGGACGTCCTGACGCTGGTGCGGTACCGCTGCCCGACGGTCGCGACCGAAGCGATGAGCTGGGGCTCGCTGAAGGCGAAGTTCTACTGACGATCGGGCCGCTCCCCCGCCCGAACCCTAGTCCGGCTCCCGCTCGTCCGCCGAGAAGATCGTGCGCAGCGTCTCGAGGTGGCGGCGGCGCTCCTCGGGGGTCTCGGCAGCGCGGAGGGTGGACATCGAGCGGCCGAGCACTTTCTTGATGAACTGCTGCAGGCTCTTGTCGACTTCCGCAGCCATTTCGTCCGAGTGCTTCTTGCGCACGAAACCGACCTGCTTGTCCTTCAGCCCCTCGAGGTAGGCGCGGAACTCGGCCACCGTCGGCCGCAGGTCGATGTCGTCGAGCCACTTGCCGAACTCGGCGATCTCCTCCTCGATCAGGCGCTCGGCGTGGGGGATCTGGCTGCGCCGTGCGGCCAGGTTGACCTGGACGATCTCGTCGAGGTCCTCGAGGCCGAACACGAACACGTTGGCGACGCGCGCCACGTCCGGGTGGATGTCGCGCGGCACGGCGATGTCCAGCATGAACAGGGGCAGGCCGTGCCGGCCGTGAACCGCCTTCTGCACCATCGCCGGCAGGATCACCGGCTCCGTGGCGCCGGTGGTGCTCAGGACGACGTCCGCGCCGGCGATGGCATCGCCCAGCTCGTCCCAGGGTCGCGCCACGATGCGGTCGGCGCGATCGCGCAGCCCGCGATCGACATCGGTGCCGGGAGCACCCGCCCCGTCGGCGCCGTCCGCGGCATCCAGCGCGCGCAGCTGCTCCTCGCGAAGCGTGGCGGCCAGCGCCTCGGCGCGGTCGAAGCTGCGGTTGACCACGGTCAGGCGGCCGATCCCGTGCTGCAGGAAGTGACGAGCGGCCAGCGCGCCGGTCTCGCCGGCGCCCACCAGCAGGGCGCCGTGGCGGTCGAAGCGCTCGAAGAACTTGCGCGCCAGTTCCACGGCGGCGAAGGCGACGCTGACGGCGCCGGTCGAGATGCGCGTTTCCGTGCGCACGCGCTTGCCGGCGCGGAACGCGCCCTGGAACGCGCGCAGCAGGCCCGGACCCGGCTCGTGGTGGGCGCGCGCCAGGCGGTAGGCGTCCTTGAGCTGGGCGGTGATCTGCGGCTCGCCCAGCATGAGGCTCTCCATCCCCGAAGCCAGGCGGTACAGGTGCGCGATGGCGCGCAGCCCGTCCAGGCGCAGCGCGTATTCGCCGAAGAAGAGGTCGGTGTCGGCGCCGATGGCCTCCAGGCCGGCGCGCAGCACGGCGTCCGGGTCCGATCCCTCGCGGACCTCCAGGTAGATCTCTGTCCGGTTGCACGTGGACACGGGGATGACCGATACGCAGGCCGACTCGTCGTTACCGGAGCTCCCGGCACTCAGCGCGTCCATCAGCTCGGCGGCACGCGCCTCGGTCAGGTGCGCGCGCTCGCGCACCGCCGTCGGCGCCGTCCGGTGGCTGATGCTGCGGACGTGCAGGGTCGTGGTGCCGTTCATCGGGCCTCCCCGGACGGCAGGTGCGCCAGGGCGCGGTCGGCGGCGGCGAGCGCGGAATCGAGCGGGTCCGCGATCGCGGTTCCCTCGAGCGTCGGGAACTTGTGGAACGTCGGGAAGAAGTGGTGGACCGCGCCCATGCCCAGGATCACGGCGACGAAGGCGGCGACGGCCATGATGTTCATCTTGCGGCCTCGCCAGCCCCAGAAGCGGTGGCCGACCAGGCCGGCCGTGTAGGCCAGGAAGATCACCCAGGACAGCAGGATCTTCGGGTCCCAGGGCGTGAGCTTCTGCGCGGTCTCGGGCGGCACGCGCTCGGCCAGGTCGTACATCCAGAGGTGGCCCAGCGCCAGCGCCAGGAAGAGCAGCGGCACGCCCATCTCCACCGCCACGACGCTCATGCGCTCGAGCGTCTCCAGCGCCGGCAGGCGCCGGAACAGCAGCCCGAACCGCCGGCGCACCAGCTGGCGCGCCAGCACCAGGTAGAGGATGGCGTACAGGAAGCTCAGGCTCAGCGCGGTGTAGGACAGCAGCACCAGCACCGCGTGGCCCGCGAAGCCCGGGTCGTGCAGGAGGGGGCTGGTGCTTGCGGTGCC
>JADHED010002548.1_pt1 | contig 12484 bp, 14 predicted proteins | sample 8952041 | NCBI WGS metagenome assembly JADHED01 (sample SAMN16124423, study PRJNA663239) | bioreactor sludge metagenome | isolation source: sludge (control) | place: India:Bengaluru | collected 2018-09-08
GAGGATTTGCAACGCAGCCCTGGCCGAAAAGACGCGGTTTTTAAGTGCCAGATAGGGTTTTACTACGCAGCTGACCCAAGAAGCCCATTTTTATGAGCGCTGACAAGGACTTACGACGACATTGGTTACGAAATCGTCCTCGTCCAAACTTTTACATTTTTCTTGATGCGCAGCGACAACACTGCGGTGCCCGCCGCCCGACAAGCTCAGGGCGGACTCTCAAACTGGGCACTTTCCAGGCGCACCCTGCGTTCGTCCAACAGCTCGCCCTCGAACACCCAATAGTCCGACCCACTGACTGAGGTCGACTTGTAGCCCATCTCCTGCAGCGCTTTGAGCGCCGCAGCCGACAGGCTGCAGGGTTCTCCCTTGTAGGAGACCTTGCTGCCGGGAAGCACCGTGGCCGTGACAGATTCGTCCCGCGACAGCACCAGCACATCACCCGGGTTGATGCCCAGGGCGGCCAGGTTGATGCGTGAGCGTCGCTGCTCCTTCGCTTTCTCCAGCGCCTGGGCTTCGGCGGGGTCGATGTCGGCCTTGCCGGGAGTAGCTTCTTTGAAGTTGCCGATGCTCAGGGCCAGCACGGCTTTTTCGGGCTCTATCCGAAAGAACTCCCTCTTCGGGTTCACGCGGTGCTCGGAGAACAACTGGTGCAGGGTCTTTTCGACCTTCTCCAGGTTCACGTGCTCCGGTATCTCAGCCGCGTAGTGGCACTCAAACGGCAGAGGGACCGCAGAGCCTGAGCTAAGGCTGGAAATACGGGACTCAACGCTGTCGGTCGTCAGCCCAATCTTCACAAGGCCGGTTCATGGCTTCGTTTGTCAAGACGTAAATGATGTTTGGCATAGATTGCGTGGCGGTGGGTGGAGCCAGTGTAGGACAGCGGTCACACCCTTTTTATTGTCAGGTGCGGGCTCGCGAGCAGTTTTGCTGTCATTGGCAAAAAGCTCAAATCGTCTTCGTGCTTAACCTGAAGTACGACGTCAACGTACGAGGGGCGGTCTGAGGGTCTCTGAAGCGTAATCAGGGGCTGAACGGTGTCGGGATACTGGCGACAAAGTTCGTTGACCTTTCGTAGCGCCATGTCCGCCTGCTGCTGGATATCCGACACTGCTCCGGTAAGTCGGCTGGGAGGTAGCGGATTCCCGTGCGTTATTGCCAATTGGAGAAGCTGAGAAAAAAGTGCGTCAGCTTGCTTGTGCTGAGCAGTGGATAAAGCGACTTTCGTCATCGACGCATCTTTTCTGACTCCCGTTTCTGGCGTCACTCTTTCCTTTGGCGGGAGCCATTTGTGGAGTCTTCCTGGCGCCCAGACTACTCGCTCAAGATACTTTTTTGTAGTTGGAAATCTATCGAGATTTTTATAGCTCACTGATAGCCTGGCAAATTTCATAGAATACTCCAATCGATACATTTGGAGATGCTCAGGAATGCTTCCATATACAAGACGATGAAGTACGTCGTCTCTGATGTAATCACCCCTTAGAAATCGCATAAGGGATTTGAGATTCTGAAATCTGTTAAGCTCTTTAATAGGTGTTGTATAAACTCTCTCGGCAATTATTCGATAGCACCTATCAGCCGTCTCGTCAGAAATTGGCTCATCCTTCCTCTTTTTAGCTTGAACCGTAGGGGCGAAATTACTATTAGTAGGCGGAATTGCCAGGGCGGTTTTTGGTTGAGACAAATCAAGGAGTTTGGCCGAGGCTTTAATTACCTTCATCGTCCGCTGAAGCCGCGACAAGTCGGTGTTCCCCTCAAGCAGAGGGAAGAGCCTTACACGCTTCCGGAGAGATGATGTAGGCAGTGCCATGAAAGGGCTCTGGATATATGGAGAACTTCCGTTCAGAGCCTGCTCAACCTCCTCGTCTTTAAGGTTGGATGCCTTGGACAAACACTCGACCAATGCAGGCAAAGAGGTTTCTAACACTTCGCCCTCCTGGATATACCTCTGCGCCAGTTGTTCAAAGAGTATGTCCAGCCGCTCGAGCATTCTCTCTCGGGCGTTTCCCCTCTCAACAAGGGGCGCGACCTCATCGCCTTGGCCGGTGGCAGGGGGCAACAAATCGGAGCGCTCCACCCCTTCAAGTGGGCTGGAGGTGACCTCGAGGTTGGGCGCGGCCGCTGACGCTGCTACCTGCGCGGTCAGCGTTGCCGCCATTTGAATGCGATGCTTCGCCAGTGAGGTTTCCCAGGCTAGGTATGCCCGGGTCAACAAACGCAGACGGGGGCTCCACGAGGCCCGGTCATTCAACCGAGCCCCTTGCTCCAGGTGGATGAAGCCTCCGGTGGCCAGCTCACGCACCAGCAAGCGGTAGGCCGCATGAGGTGGCTGGGGAGCTAGCGCTGTCGGAGCCGAAGCAGGCAAAGGGCGCTGCTCTGAAAAGGAGAGGCTCTTGAATAGCCACTCCAGCAGCACATCGAGAGGAGCAAGAGCCTCATCCAGATACTCTTTGCTGCTTTGCAAAAAGAGTCCCTGCCGATACACCAGCCGATTCACAGCATCCTCGGAGAAGATGCTTTGAGGACGAGAGGCGCAATAATTTAAAACCGCAAAATAGGTTTCGCGCACCCGAATATTACCGGAGAGCCCCATTAGGGCACTGTGCAACTCAGAAAAGCTAAAGCCAAGTTCTGCATGCTTTTCAATAAAGCTGGAAACCGTCGCATCAATATCAAAGGGCTCAGATTCCTTCGCGAGAGACTTTATCTGCAATACCTTTTCTGACGTCTCATGACGCTCGACTAAGCGGGTAGCTATCGAGACAGGATGCTCCCCTAAAACTTTGACCAGACGGGCCCGAACCTTGAGCGCGTTGGACTCCAAGTAGGTTCCTTTCGCGCTCAACGTGTCTTCGGCAGGGGCCGAAAGTTGATTAAGCCATGTTATTAGCTCCCGAACACCTGCTAGCGAGGGCGGTGACGTCTGGTCCCACAACGCAGCAAACCATCGGTGAATTTCGTCTATTTGCGCTTTCTCGCGGAGCACGACGCCAAACTCCGTTCTACGCAAAACACCCGCGTCTGTAAGATTGGCGGAACCCGTGTAGGCCGCTGCTTGGCTTATAACGGTCTTTGCGTGAATAGCGGGGTAATGATGAACCAAGCCTTCATGGCATTTCAAGAACTCATAGGCCGCATTGCGCTCTCGAGCGGGGGTTGCTGAAAGCCACTCAAGCACGTCAGAAATCAATCGCCATGACTGGGACACCCTAATGATTCGCTCAAGGTAGCTCAGGCTGATGTAGGGGCTGACGATTTTCACATCCCGCCCTTTTGCCAGCTCAAGAATCGCGCGGTCAAACGGAGATTCTTCGACGGGATTGTCTGGCGGGTGATACAGAAGCGTGCTCAACGGGCCTCCCAACAGTTCGCAAATGACTAGAGCAGCCCTATGCCGCTGAGCAAGTCCAGTGCATGGTACCGAATGCAGCCACAAGCCCTCGCGTTCCTTGATTTCCTGGGTGAGCTAGACAGGCTTGAGCTTTATGGGTATAGTTTTATTATGGGTATAAAAACACGACCCGTCAAGCAAGGCAACTCACCATGAAGCAGGCTGAAAAAATCCGCTGGGGCACAGAGCGTCGGCTCGAGTTCATCGAGTTCCGCATCTACTGGGAGGGCGGGATTCGCCGTGCCGACTTGACGGAGACGGCTGGGAGACTCCCCGAGAGCAACCCATTCCCGCTAACGTGGTTGGCCTAAGCCTTCATGTGGCGGGGCTCCCTTGCAAGCGTGATAGCGGACCAGTAAGCACTCCACGGCTTCGTCGCGGAAAGCAGCGCGCTCCTTTAGAAGCTCAAGCGTCGAGGGAATGCGCTTGATAAATTCTTCGTCAGTTTGCGCAGCTGCACGATGAACCGCGCTAAGGACTAAGGAGTGCCAGAACCAACTGGTTTCGGGGATACCCAGCTCCCGCGCAAGCCGATTAGCCGGTTCTCGGTTGCCGTTCAAGTAATCGTCTGCGTATTTTTCTGCAGGATTGGGGCTCAAGGCCTGTGGCTCTCTCCTGAGCACAGTGACCCAGTCCGGCACAAACTGACTACCTGCCGCTTTGTCCATCAGGGGCCAAGAGGACTGCAAAAACCCCTGCAGTCGTTTCCATCAGTGTTGCCACCTGCGCATCAACGGTGTTACGAGTGGCGTCGTACTTTTCGAAGCCTCTTTGAACCGCGACCGAAGATGCCTGAAGGGCTGCAGCGGAGCTGGTTAGTGTTTCAGAGAGTTTGCCGGATTTGTCGAGGACACCGGTTACTGAATCGCCGGCGGTCTGAAACTTGTCAGCGGCAGACGCCATGTTCAATGCACCCTGGTTCATCCCGTCAACGGCGCGGGTTGAAACGTTGGCTATCGCATCGATGTTTTGCTGAGTCTTCGTGACTTGCTCCGTAACGGCCTTCAGAAGCTCGTCAACTTGAGACGACAGCCCGCTAACCAGGGTTTTGGTGCCCTCGGCCAACTTTTCATTGCGGGTTTCTTCGTCTTTAGCGGCATCAGTTCGAATTGTTTGCATATTACTGATGGCCGTAGAAAGTTCAGACAATACTTTCTGCATCGCTTCATCCAACGCCTGTTTGGATTTGTCGCGTTCATCGGCAATCAACTTTTTAAACTCTTGGACAAACTCTCTCATTTGTTCAGTGAGTATTTGCTGGTTGTCTGCGGCTTTCTTCATGGCCTCTTCCAGTGTCCCAGTCAGCTGGTCGGAAGCGTGTTCATTTGTCTTTTTGATGTCAGCAAGCAGCTCCTGCAAAGACGCTTGGACAGCGGTCATGGCCTGCATCGATGCTTGCATCTGCTCGTTGATGCCCCGCATTTGTCCGCCAAATGTGTCTTCCAGCTTCGCCATAAACCCGGTCAGCAGCGACTCAAGCATCCCTGAGACTGCGGCCCCATTGTTGCTGGTCGTCGTATTGATGGCTTCCGTTATCTTCTTAATGGGCTCAGCCATGACGGTAGAGATGGTGGTTCCCAAGTTAGTGCCGAGCTCGCGAGTTGCAGTCTGGTGGGAAGCAATCTGTCGGTCTACCAACTCCTGCATCATTTTTCGGAGGTCTTCAACAAGCGCGTCTTTTAGCTGCGCGGTGTTAGCTTCGCTTTGCTCTGTCGCCCTCACGAGACGGGACAGGTATTCCTCTCCCGCACCAGTTGAATACAGGCTATCAATGCCGTGGGCTAATTTTTCAACTTGGCGATAAAAATAGGCCAGAACAAAGCGGCTTGTAAACACGACGAACATGGCACAGCCAATTGCGGCGCCAGACGCAACAAACGCATGACTCACGCCAGCCAATAAAGGGCCTAGCCCTGAAACAGCTCGTTCAGTGGTGGAAGGGTCAAACTTACCGAGTCCGTCAAGAAGCCCAGCAAACGTCCCAATAATGCCAAGGCCCGTGAGCACACCTGGCAAGTGTTTTGTGAACTCGTCGAAGAGTCGGCTATCCACCAAAACTTCACGTGTGAACAGCGTTTCTGCGGGTACCGTTGCACGGACCTCTGTAATGGAAATCTCACCTCTAGACGCACGCTTCATCTCATGCAGTGTGTCTGCGTATTCTTCCCAAAGATGTCTCAAGGGTTCGGACGAAAAGTAAGCCGCCAGGGCGGCAGGTTTGGGGGCCTTGCCTTCTTTTTTGCTCGTCCGCACTCCTCTTAAAGCACGCTTCAACTGAAGGAAGATTCGCAAACCTTGGATGGCATAGACCACGAAGAAGATTTCTGTCAGGACCAGCACCCCCAGAAAAATTGCCAGTGTGAGGCCCGACAACGAGGCCAGAGAGGGGTGGAGGCCGCCCAAGAAATTAACTATCCAGTTCACGCCTTGTACTCACTTTCAGAGGAGTTTTTTGAAGTTGACGACTCGTTGACATCAAGCCCATGCTGTCTGCAGTACGCCTCGACTAAAACTTCAACTGTGTTGGTCAAGCTTCTTTGTTGGTGGCGTGCGGCGGCCTGCAGAAAGGCGCGCATACGGGGAGTGAGGCGGAAGCTGACCGGTACAGACTTTTCTTCGGGCATGGTTGTCAACATTTGGCGTATAGCAACATGCATTACATGACAGTTTTGACATTTTGAAAAGTTTGTTGATGCAGACGGGTGCCCAAGGCCGAGCAGTCTTCTTACGAGTATGATTTTTATATGGGCCGTGTTACAATACCCGTATAAAAAGGCTACTCAATATGAAGCAGGCAGACAAAATCCGATGGGGCACAGAGAGAAGACTCGAGTTCATCGAGTTCCGCATCCACTGGGAGGGCGGTGTCCGTCGTGGCGACCTGACCGAGGCTTTTGGTATCTCGACGCCTCAGGCTTCCGGGGACCTGACCCTGTATCAGGACCTGGCACCCGGCAACATGGTGTACGACAGCAGCGAGAAAAAATACGTTGCCACAGCCGAGTTCAAGGCAAAGTACTGCGACGTCAGCGCAGAGCGCTATCTGGCCCACCTGCGTGATTGGGCTGGTGAGCGGCTCAACCTTGCCGACAGCTGGATGAGCCAGGTGCCCGCAGCCGAGACCATGCCCTTGCCGGCAAGAAGACTCAACACGGAAGTTGTCAAAAAGACCGTTTCAGCTGTTCGGAGAAAGCGTTCTCTTGAGATTGCGTACCGCTCCCTCAGCTCAGAGGGCGCAGAGCTGAGTTGGCGACAGGTGTCCCCGCATGCCTTTGCATTCGACGGCACGCGTTGGCATGTCAGAGCCTTTTGCCACCGCGACCACAAGTTCAAGGACTTCGTTCTCTCCAGGTTCACCGATGCACGTGAAGGCGGCGAGCCTGGGGTCAACCCCGAGCAAGACCACCTCTGGAACACCCGGGTGGACGTTGTTCTGCAGGCCAACCCCCGCTTGAAGCCCCATCAGCGGGCCGCCATCGAGGAGGACTACGCCATGGTTGAGCATGTGCTGGTGCTGTCCATGCGCAAGGCGCTCCTCTTTTACCTGGAAAAACACCTTCGATTGGACTACCCGGATGAGGGCCTACCGCCCGAGGCCAAGCCGCTATGCGCAGTCAACCGGGAAGTTTTTTCGGCTCGGGCTTCTTGAGTTGTGCCGCTTGCCTAGGGATTTCCAAATGCTCAACCCCCATTACCGCCAACAGTTGCAGCGCAAAGGCAAAGCTGAACTTGCCCTGGTTTATGCGGTTGATGAGCACCTGGACGTCCACAGTTACGCCCGTCGCTTCCAGGCGCCGGGCGAGCTCCTTGTACGAGATGTCCTTGGACTCGCGCACTTCTTTGACGATGGACTTGGCACGCGCCTCGTAGAACTGGCGCAGGTTCACAGCGAATACATGGTTTTCCGTTTATTGGCATCGTACGAGAGCGTCTTTTCATTCGTCTCAAATAAATGGAAAAACATTTATATATAAAAAATCGACCACCCCCGACCTAGACGGCGCATCAGGTCAAACAGGTCACGTTATGAAAGTCGAGGTACAGCTTCTCAATGACAAAGGGCGTACGGTGCCGGTCGCGCAGCTGCGCGTGCAAAAGCGGTTTTCGGGTGTGCTGAGCATCGGGGAGGTGCGCAGCACTGAATTTGGCCGCTCCCTCATTGCAGCCCATCTGAGGTCGGCTGACGGAGAAGAGTTGCTCCCCCTGCTGCATGACGCGGTGGTGCTTCGCTACGAGTGCGGCCGCATGCGCATCCGCGGCGTCGAGGTGCTCAACGGGGCGCAGCACGGACAGACCTGGGACGTGAAGGTGGCGGCATGCTAAAAGTCTTTCTGCATAACGCCGAGCCCGGCGGCATGACTCCGTTCAACCGGCTGGGGCGCCTCGACATCGGCTACGACAAGCTGGACGCGTATGCCGACTACAAGGTCATCCTGACGCAGGCCGGCGTGGGGGAGTACCCTCCGGCCAAGGTCGCGGCTTACCCTCGGTGGACCGCCAGCATCTGGGATTTGGTCATGCGCGCGGTGTGCCTGTGCATGTGGCGTGAAGAGGTCCTTCCACTCGTGGGCTTGGCGCGTCGCGGCGCCTATGCCGACCACCTCACGGCGGTCGTGGAGCACTGGCCCGATGGTTTCGAGCTGGGTCGCTCCACAGTGGGCATGGCCACGGTCCGCATGCAACGCAAGAAGTGCCACTACGTGGCTCGCTTTGAGGACGACATCCTGGGAGAGCAGGTCAGCACGGAGTTCGTGCACACGCCAGACGCCTTGTCATTCTGGGACTTGCTGGCGCGGGCCTATGCCTGGACCTGCCATGAAAGCTTTCGACTGCCTCCTCGTCCGGAGCTATACACCAGCCTCACGATAGAAGAAGGCGGTGAGACCCTGGTGCCGCTGGAGATGGTCAAGGAGCCGGCCCGCACCGGCCTGGCGCGCTGGATGATGAGCCATGAGCTCAAGCCCCTGACATCCAAGACGGTCACCGGCCCGTGCATCCGGGAAGCGGACTACGTACGCTTTTTGCAGAAGGCCATATGAGCACGACCGACGCCCCACGTGCCCGGGTGCGACGCGCCAGTTCGGAGGCGACCAAGTTTCACATGTCCTCCCGGGCGGTGGACCGCTCGGTGGAGGAGTACGCCTCTTGGTCCGACAAGAAATGCGTCAAGCACCTGGCCATGGTGCGCTGGGGCAGCGCGGAGACGATGCCCTGCCCGCACTGCAGCACCTGCACCCGCCACTACTTCTACGAAGCGGACCTGCGCTGGAAGTGCAAGCACTGCGGCAGCAAGTTCAGCGTGACGTCGCAAACCGTGTTTGCCAGTCGCAAAATGCCGTATCGCAAACTGCTTGCGGCCCTTCACCTTTGGGCCTGTGGCGCGGCAGGACAGCCGGCGCTGGAGCTGCGTCGCATGCTCCAGTTCAAGAGCTACAACACCGCCTTCACTCTGGTGAGCAAGTTGCGCGAAGGGTTGATTCGCGGCTTTAACACGGGACTCATCAGCGGCGTCGTGGAAATGGATGGCGCGCATGCATCGGGTCGCCGGGCCAGCGAAAAGCGTGGCAAGCCCCAGAACTACCGCTCATCCGAAGAGGTGCAGGAAAGTGAAAAGCAGGCCTTGCTTACCACTGCTGCGCGACAGAAAAAGCGCCGGGAGGAAAAGGCCGCAGCCATTGCGGCTGGCGGAACCGTGGACCCGGGGACGGGACAGGTGTTCCCCGAAACGCGCCGCCTGGTGTTCACCCTGCGTCGTCGCTCAGGTGCGAAAGGCCAAGGTGCGGTCATCACCCGGGTGGGCGTCGGCCTGACCGAAAGCCCAGATGTGGTGGAAGCTCTGGCGGCCACCTATGTGGCCATTCCTGAGTCGGTTCTGGCCACGGATACGGGCACGGCATTTTCGAAGCTGGGCAAGCGATTTCAATTGCACCTGCAGGTCAACCACAGCGAGACGCTGTCGGGGCCAGAGGGGCAGCACAACAACAATGCCGAGAGCTTCAGCGCCCGCCAGGACCGCTCAGAAAAAGGCGTTTATCTGAACATCGAGCCGAAGTATCTGCTCGACTACGCCACGGAGACGGCCTTCAGAGAAGACAACCGGCGCAAGGCTCCTGGGGCGCAAGCGGACCTGGCCTTGCACCATGCCCTGACGGTAGGGGAATCGCACTTCTGGCGCGGGTACACGCATGGCAAGCATCGCAATTACGAGATGCTCGCCACGGGCAACCGAGACTATCCGGCCAGTGGGCCGCCCAAGGGGGTGCCACAAATGTCGGTGGGTGTGGGGCGGTTGCCTCGGTAGAGGCCCAAAGAGGCCGTGGCAGGCGGGTACCTCTTGTCACGTGCCAGGCTTAACATCGATGGGGGTGGCACGGTTGGTAGTAGTGCCGTCACCCAGGCTGCCTCCTGCGTTCAACCCCCAGCACTTCAAGCCCCCCGCGGTGGTCAAGGCGCAAGTGTGGGAGTAGTCCGCCGATACGCTTGCCACCCCCGAGGTCAGACCCAGGACGTCGACGGGTGTAGGCAGGCTCGTCAGCGCAACGTCGTTACCCAGCTGGCCATAGTAGTCGTAACCCCAGCATTTAAGGCCCCCAGCGGTAGTGACCGCGCAGGTGTGATACAGGCCTGCCGAAACGCTAGCCACTCCTGCTGGCAGCCCCACAACGTCCACAGGGGTTGGCTTATTGGTCAACGCGAGGTCGTTGCCCAGTTGGCCGTAGTTGTCGAGCCCCCAGCACTTGAGGCCGCCAGCGGTAGTGACTGCGCAGGTGTGGCCCCCGCCGGCCGATACGCTGGCAACACCAGAGGCCAGGCCCAACACATCCACAGGGGTTGGCTTATTGGTCAACGCGAGGTCGTTGCCCAGTTGGCCAGAGTAATCGTAACCCCAGCATTTAAGGCTCCCAGCGGTTGTCACGGCGCAAGTGTGGTTCTCGCCGGCCGATACGCTGGCAACACCAGATGTCAGGCCCTGCACATACCCGGGGGTGGCCTGGCTCACCGTAGAGCCGTTGCCCAGCTGGCCGACGCCGTTCACTCCCCAGCACTTGAGCCCGCCCGCGGTTGTCACGGCGCAAGTGTGGGTCCCGCCGGCCGATACGCTTGCAACACCAGAGGCCAAGTCCAACACGTCCACAGGGGTGGCCTGGCTCCCCGTAGAGCCGTTGCCCAGCTGTCCGTAACCGTTGCTCCCCCAGCATTTGAGGCCCCCAGCGGTGGTCACGGCGCAAGTGTGGCTCCCGCCGGCCGATACGCTTGCCACCCCCGATGTCAGGCCCAGGACGTCGACGGGGGTCGGCTGATTCGCCAGGGCGGTGTCGTTGCCCAGCTGGCCGCTGTTGTTGGACCCCCAGCACTTGAGACCGCCCGCGGTGGTCACAGCGCAGGTGTGGTTACCGCCCGCGGCAAATTGCACTGCCTGAAGGACCGCCTCCCCCACCTTGATGGTGTAAACCTGCTGCCCCTGGTTGTTCTTGTAGGTGCCGATAACGGTGTAACTCGCCCCTGCGGTTGGGGCGGAAGGAGTTCCCGCGAGTTCCCCCGTGCTCGTATTGAGGCTCAGTCCTGTGGGCAGCGTGCCGCTGCCGCTCCAGGTAGCCAAGCTCTTGTCGGGGCTCGTTTCGTTGGACACGCTCAGCAGCTGCTTGAAGTCGTAGCTGTAAGCCTTGCCGACCATACCATGGGGCAGCGCCGCGCTCGCCAGCGATACGGGGTTGTATGCCTCGCCCTGGAGCGCCACATCGACCGGAACGCCGGGGAGGCTGGTGCTAAAGCGCAGGCTCCCGCTCACAGTGCCCACGACAGAGGGCGAGAACAGCACGTCCGTCAGGCAGCTCTGGCCCGCAGCCAGCGAAGTCCCGCAGGTGGTCAGGTCCGTGCCGAATGCCAGGTCTCCGAGCACCGCAGGGGCAGCCGTGAGGCCCAGTCCCGAACCACCGTTGTTAGTGAGCACTACCTGGCGCTTTTCGGTTGTGTGGGTGGCGACACTGCCGAAGTCCACCAAAGAAGTGGATGTCTGTGCGCTCGCAGGAGCGGGGGGAACGGTATCCGGTTGAGAACCAGTTCCAGTTCCGGTTCCTGCCCCGGAGACCCGCAGTCCCATAACGCTCCTTTGAAACTCATAGGTCTGAGCCGAAGTCAGTACAGGCAGAGCACTGAGCCAGGCAAAGGTAACCAAGGCAGCTGCAGTGGAAAGGGAAAGACGAGGAGCGTTCATTGGTGTACACGAAAAGAGGTTTTTTCGTATAGGCACATCATTTAGGCAGACTACTTCGCCAAGTCCACCAACCGAGGCGCATCATTCCGTCTCACTCGCCAGTGCCCAGTCTCGCCCTTGCGGGTATCCGGGTCATGCAACCGCTCCACGCGCCCTGAGGTGGCCAAGGTCTTGAGGGTGTTCCTGAAGCTGCCGTTGTACCAATGCTTTCGTACCGCGGGTGTCTCAAAACTCAAGCCGAATTTGGCGCGTATGGCCGATTCGATGGCGTCGGTCGAAACCCAGTTCGGCGCGCTGGCCTCAAGCACTTCCACGACAGCCGCCTTGAGGGCCCCACGCTTGCCGTAATTGCCCCGCCAGCCGTTGACAGGTTCGATGGCAGAGGGGTCTATCGTTTCGTCGTAGAGGCCAATAGACCGGTCGATTGCAGCGAGGTCTTCCTGCAGGGCCGCGGCCTTCGTTTGGAGGTCGGCAATCAGCTTGAGGTTGAAGTCCAGGTCAAACGCGACGCGGGCGCGCTTTTCCGCCAGCCACTTCAGGGCGGACGGCGTAGGCTTCATTTTTCGGGTGTTCACGGGGGCTAACATACCCCTGTATATGCCCCGAAATCAGCGCTTTTCAGCTGGGCTGACGCCCAAAAAGCGCTGTTACCGACTTTGGGTCAGCTGCGTAGTAAAACCCGCCAGATAGCGTGCAACACCACACTAGGCCCTGCCAACCAGGGCCCCGGCGCCACCGACCGCGATTGCAACACAGGCACCAGCAACGTGCTGGCCGATGCTCAGAGTCGCCGCCCCGGGGGCTGTCAGGCCGTTGCAGCCACGGGCCGCGCCGCCCGTGCGGCCACGCCCACCCCCACCAGCGCCGCCGACACC
>JADHED010002550.1_pt1 | contig 12474 bp, 12 predicted proteins | sample 8952041 | NCBI WGS metagenome assembly JADHED01 (sample SAMN16124423, study PRJNA663239) | bioreactor sludge metagenome | isolation source: sludge (control) | place: India:Bengaluru | collected 2018-09-08
TGAACTGGGTCCAGAAGCAGAAGACGCTCTCCTTCCGCGAGAAGAAGATGTACGAACGGGCCCGGTATCTCATCGTCTCCGAGATCGCTCAGGTGAACGGTCTTCCGGAGGCGGAGGTCGAGATGGACGTCGAGAAGGCCCTCGACCGCTCGGTCGCCCGGCGCCGCAGCCTCGGTCCCGCCGCCCGCTGAGCCCCGAATCCGGCGACGCGGGGGGGCTCGCTCCCGTATAGTCGTGACGATGTCGCATCGAGCTCCGGCCGGTCTCCTCCTGGTCCTGGCGCTGTGCGTTCCCCTAGTGGTCGCGGCGCGGACCGACCCGTCGATGGAGAGCGTCCTCGTCGCGCTCGACCTGGAGCGCAGGGCCCGGAACGAGGATGTCCTCGAGCTGGAACGCCTCACGTCCGCCGCGACGAGGGCGGACGCAGCCGCCGCCTCCGCCCGGGAGCGTCTCGTCGACGCCGTCCGGGGCGGGGACGTCCAGGCGGGCGACCTGCGGGACGAGGAGGAGAGGGTCGTGGAGGCCGAGGCCCGGGCCGCCGCCGCCCGCGAGATCCGGCGCGCCGCCGTCGCCCGGCTCGTCGAGAGGGTCCGGAGGATCGCGCTCCTTCAGGAAGAGGTGGCCCGGAGACGCTCGGCTTCCCGAAGGGCGGCGGACCCGGTCACCGGGCGCTGGGAAGCGACGATCGACCCCGGAGCGCGGAGGGGTGCCTTCCGCCTCGTCCTCGACGGCACACTCGTCTCCGGCGACTACACGCTGGACGGCGGCTTCCGCGGCTCGCTCCGGGGAACGTACGTCGGGGAGAGGATCACGATCCAGCGAATCGACTCGGAGCGCGGCTTCGACGCGACGTTCTACGGGCGCGTCCAGCCTCAGCTGAAGCGGATCACAGGAACGTGGGAGGCGACGGCGATCGCGCCGGCCACCGGCCCGGTCGCGGGCACCTGGTCGGCGGCGCTCCTTCCCGACGACGAAGACGGAGGTTTGCCCTGAGCCACGACGACCACCTTCCCCCCCCGCCCGAGGCCCGAACCGGATCCCGGGACGGGGCTCGATCGAAGCAGGCCGCCGCTGTGGCCCCTCCGGCGCCCCGCTGGGGCGACCGGCTCCTCTTCGCCACGCTCGGAGCCCTCGTCGGTTTCGCCGCCGCGTGGGTCGTCCTGGACGGGCGGCATGCGCACGCGCCGCAGCCCCCGGCGATGGCGATGGCCGACCCTCACGCCGGCGTTCCCGGCGCTCCGCCGCTCGGCCCGGGCGCGTCCGCCCCGGCCGCCGGAGGCTCGACGTTCGACAGGGCCGCGTGGCAGCGCCTGCAGGACGCCCAGGCCGCCACGACCGCGAAGCCCGGCGACTACGACGCGATCGTCCAGCTCGGGAACGCGGCCTACGACGCGCACGAGTACGCGCAGGCGATCGAGGCCTACGAGCGGGCGCTGAAGGTCCGGCCCGGCGACCCGAACGTGATGACCGACCTCGGGACGGCCTACCGGAACGAGGGGAAGCTCGACGAGGCCCTCTCGCTCTTCCGTAAGGCGCGGGCCGCCGACCCGACCCACTGGCAGTCGCTCTACAACGAGGTCGTCGTCCTCGCGCTCGACAAGCACGAGCACGACGCGGCCGACGCCGCGCTCGCCCGGCTGAAGAAGGAGCACCCCGGCCTGCCGGCGATCGAGACGCTCGAGAAGCAGATCGGCGCCGCGCACGGAGGGTCGTGAAGCCGCGGAGCGGCGACCTCTTCGAGGAGCCGATCGCGGACCGGCGAGCGGTGCCTTCCGTGGCGCCGCTCGCCGAGCGCTTCCGCCCGCGCGACCTCCCGGAGATGCGGCTCCCCGCGTCCGTCGCCGGTCCGACGTCCCTCCTCGGCCGGGCGATTGCCGCGGACCGCGTCCCGTCGCTCGTCCTCTGGGGCCCGCCGGGAACGGGGAAGACGACGCTCGCACGGGTCATCGCGACCCGGACGAAGGCCCGCTTCCTCTCCTTCTCGGCCGTCGTCTCGGGGGTGAAGGAGATCCGGGAGGTCCTCGAGGAGTCGCAGCGTCTCGCGGCGCGCGGCGAGAGGACGCTCCTCTTCGTCGACGAGATCCACCGCTTCAACCGGGCCCAGCAGGACGTCTTCCTCCCGTACGTCGAGTCGGGCGCGGCGACGCTCGTCGGCGCCACGACGGAGAACCCGTCGTTCGAGCTGAACGGCGCCCTCCTCTCGAGGATGAGCGTCGTCGTCCTCCCGCCCCTGTCGCGCGAAGACCTCGAGTCGATCCTCCGGAGCGCCGCGGAGGACGCCGAGCGGGGCCTCGGCGGGCGCGTGACGCTCGGCGAGGGGGCCGTCGACTGGCTCGTCGGCTTCTCCGACGGCGACGCGCGCCGCGCGCTGAACGCGCTCGAGACGGCCGCCGACCACGCCGGCGCGGGGGCCGTCCTGACGGCGGCGCTCCTCGGCGAGATCTACGCGCGAAAGTCCCTCCTCTTCGACAAGTCGGGCGAGGAGCACTACAACCTCATCTCCGCTCTCCACAAGTCGGTCCGGGACTCCGACGTCGACGCTTCGCTCTACTGGCTCGCGCGGATGCTGGAGGCGGGAGAGGACCCGCTCTTCGTCGCGCGGCGGCTCGTGAGGGCCTCGACGGAGGACGTCGGCCTCGCCGACCCGAACGCGCTCCGGCTCGCGATGGCCACCCGCGACGCCGTCCACTTCCTCGGGATGCCGGAAGGAGCGCTCGCGCTCGCGGAGGCGACCGTCTACCTCGCGCTCGCGCCGAAGTCGAACGCGCTCTACACCGCCTACGGCGAGGCGGTCCGCGACGTGGCCGAGACGCCGAACGCGCCGCCGCCCGCGGCGATCCTGAACGCCCCGACGAGGCTGATGAAGAACGTCGGCTACGGGAAGGGGTACGTCTACGCCCACGACACGGCGGAGGGGACTGCCGGCCTCTCCTGTCTCCCCGACGCGCTCGCCGGCCGCCGCTACTACCGGCCGAGGGGGACGGGGCGGGAGGCGGAGGCGAAGCGCCGCCTCGACGAGCTCCGCGAGCTGCGCGAGAGGCTCCGGCGGGAGAGGCACCGCCGCTGACCGCTCCGCGGTAACCTTTCCCCATGCTCGACCTCGATGCGATCCGCGCGAAGTTCCCCGCCCTCGCCTCGGGAGACGTCGTCCTCGACAACCCGGGCGGCACGCAGGTCCCGCGCGAGGTGACGGACCGGATCGTCCGCTACCTCCACGAGACGAACGCGAACCACGGCGGCGCCTTCCCGACGAGCCGCTCCTCCGACGCCGTCGTCGCCGAGGGGCGGGCGGCGGTCGCCGACTTCCTCGGGGCGGCGCGGCCCGAGGAGATCGCGTTCGGCCCGAACATGACGACCCTGACGTTCGCGATGGCGCGGAGCCTCTCGCGCGACTGGAAGCCGGGCGACGAGGTCGTCCTGACGCGCCTCGACCACGACGCGAACGTCTCGCCCTGGCTCCTCGCGGCCGCGGACCGCGGCGCGACGGTGCGCTGGCTCGACTTCGACCCTGTCGACTGCACCTGGAGCGTCGACGAGCTGCGAAAGCTCCTGTCGGAGAGGACGAAGCTCGTCGCGGTCGGCTGGGCCTCGAACTCCGTCGGGACCGTGAACGACGTCGTCGGGGCGGCGAAGGCGGCTCACGAGGCCGGGGCCCTCGTCTACGTCGACGCCGTCCACTACGCGCCGCACGGCCCCATCGACGTCGCGGAAGCGGGAATCGACTTCCTTGCCTGCTCGGCCTACAAGTTCTTCGGCCCGCATCTCGGGATCCTCTGGGGGCGCCACGACCTACTCGAGAATACGTTCGCGTACAAGGTCCGCCCCGCTCACGACGCCCCGCCGGACCGCTGGGAGACGGGAACGCAGAGCTTCGAGGCCGTCGCCGGGACGCTCGGCGCGCTCGAGTACCTCGGCTGGTTGGGGGAGCGCTCCGGAGGACCGTACCGCGAAGCGCTCTCCGGTCGCTACGCCGGTCGCCGCCTCGTCCTGAAGAGCGCCATGGCGGCCATTCACGCGTACGAGGCGCGCCTCTCCCGCGCGCTCGGGGAGGCGCTCGCCGCGGTCCCCGGCCTCTCGGTCCGAGGAATCTCCGACCCGGCGCTCTTCGCCGCGCGCGTCCCCACGTTCTCGTTCACGATGGAGGGGCGCCACCCGCGGGCGATCGCCGAGGAGCTGGGCCGCCGCGGCTTCCGAGTCTGGGACGGCAACTACTACGCGGTCGGCGTGACCGAGCGCCTCGACCTCGAAGCCTCCGGCGGTATGGTCCGCGTCGGCCCCGTCCACTACAACACCGTCGACGAGATCCGCCGCCTCGGAGCCGCCCTCCGCGCACTCTGAGAGACGGGGTCAGGTCTACCATCTACACTCTACGGGCACGTAGAGTGTAGATGGTAGACCTGACCCCTCGTCCTAGTCGTTCGTCTTCTTGAAGCGGAGGACGGCGGCGGCGACGATGAGGACGGTGTAGGCGGTCATCCAGGCCATCGGTTTCCAGAGGTCGGGGAGGCTCGCGCCGCGCAGGACGATCCCGCGGATCACCTCGATGAAGTAGCGGGCCGGGATGACGTAGGTGATGAGCCGGAAGACCGCCGGCATCCCGTCGATCGGGAAGACGTAGCCCGAGAGGAAGACGAACGGCAGGAGGAAGACGAACGAGAGCTGCATCGCCTGCATCTGCGTCTTCGCGACGGTGGAGACGAGCATGCCGAGGCCGAGGACGGCGGCCATGAAGACGAGGCCCGAGACGTAGAGCTGGAGGACGCTCCCGGCGATCGGGACGCGGAAGAGGAAGACCATCAGGGCGATGATCAGCGTCAGCTGGAAGACGCCGATCAGGATGAACGGGAAGAGCTTCCCGAGGATGATCTCGAGGCGCGTGACCGGGGTCACCTGGAGCTGCTCGAGCGTCCCGCGCTCCCTCTCACGCACGATGGCGATCGCGGTGAACGGGATGAGCGTGAAGGTCAGGATGATCGCGATGAGCCCGGGGATGATGAACGTGGCGGTCCGGAGGTCGGGGTTGTACCAGGGGCGGACCCGCAGGTCGACGGGGAGCGCGGCCTCCTTCCACCCGGCCCGGCGGGCGAGCGTCTGGACGGAGAGCTGGTTCGAGATGCCGGCGGCGATCGACATCGCCTGGGTGGAGGTCGTCGTGTCGGAGGCGTTCACGATGAGGAGCGCCCGCGCCGGAACGCCGCGCCGGCGGCTCTCCCCGTAGTCGCGGTCGATGACGAGGGCGCTCGAGACCCGGCCCTCGTCCATCTCGCGCCGGAGCTCGTCGAACGAGCTCACGGAGCCGACGACGTCGAAGTACTGGCTCGCCGCCATCTTCGCGACGAGCTCGCGGCTGTCGAAGGAGCGGTCCTCGTCGAGGACGATCGTCTTCAGGTGCTTGACGTCGTAGTTGATCGCGTACCCGAAGATGAACGTCTGCATCACCGGGATGAAGACCATCATCCGGAGCGTGATCGTGTCCCTCCGGAGCTGGAGGAACTCCTTGCGCATCAGGGCGAGGAGGCGGCTCACGTCGTCACCATCCTCGTCGGCGGCTGGGCTGCGTTCTTCCGCTCGGCGTACCCGCGGGCCAGGTCGACGAAGACGTCCTCCAGCGAGGGCTCGGCGACCGCCGGGGTGCCGAGCCGCGAGACGAGGGAGAAGGCGTCGTCGACACGCCCCTCGCGGGCGAGGACACGGAGCCGCAGGCCGAAGAGGTAGGCGTCCTCGAGAGGCGCCGCCCCGCGGATGGCGGCGAGCGCCTCGAAGGGGGCGCTCTCGAGGTCGACCTCGAGGAGCCGCCCGGAGATGCCGCGCTTGAGCGCGTGGGGCTCGCCATGGGCGATCAGGTCGCCGTTGAGGATGAAGGCGAGCTCGTCGCACTGCTCGGCTTCGTCCATGTAGTGGGTCGTCACGAGGACCGTCATCCCCTTCTCGGCGGCGAGGTCGTAGATGAGCTCCCAGAAGAGCCGCCGCCCCTTCGGGTCGACGCCGCCGGTCGGCTCGTCGAGGAAGAGGAGGAGCGGCTCGTGGAGGAGCGCGGCCGCGAGCGCGACGCGCTGGCGCATGCCGGTGGAGAGCGATTCCGTGAGGGTCCCCATCAGGCGCTCGAAGCGGAGAGCGCCCGAAAGCTCCCGGATCCGCTCGTCGAGCCGCGGGCCCGCGAGCCCGTAGACGCGCCCGAAGAATCGGAGGTTCTCCTCGACGGTCAGGTCGAGGTAGAGCGAGAACTTCTGGCTCATGTAGCCGAGGCGGCTCTTCCACCGCTCGGTGTCGGTCACGTCGAGGCCGTCGAAGCCGCGGGCGGTCCCGGACGTCGGGTTGAGGAGCCCGGCGAGCATCCGGATCGTGGTCGACTTCCCGGAGCCGTTCGGGCCGAGGAAGCCGAAGACCTTCCCGCGCGGCACGTCGAACGAGACGCCGTTCACGGCGACGAAGTCCCCGAACTTCTTGACGAGGCCCTCGGCGCGGAGGAACACCTCCGGCGGAAGCGGCGCGCGGGAAACGGTCTCCGCTCTCACTCCGCCACCTCGTCGCCTGCGAGGACGAACACGTCGCTGCCGGGGGGCTGGCTCCGCACGCCCCCCGGACCCCCCGTCCCGGGGCGCGTCATTCCCCCACCTCGTCGCCAGCCAGCACGAACACGTCTTCCAGCGTCGGTGGGACGATTCGGATTCCGTCTGCAGGGACGAGGCCTTCGAGGCCGGCGCGCACGTCGTCGAGGATCTCCGGCCCGGTGCCGGCGGCGCCGCGCAGATGGAGCCGCGTTCCGAACAGAGAGACGTCGTCGACGGCGTCGATTCGGGCGAGGCGCTGCCGGACTCCGTTCCGGTCGGGCGAGAGGACCTCGAGGATCGGTCGGGGGAAGGCGGCGAGGACCTCGTCGCGGGTGCCGACGGCCAGGAGCTTGCCCTCGTCGAGGAACCCGAGACGGGTTGCGTACTCGGCTTCGTCCATGTACGGCGTCGAGACGACGATCGTCAGCCCTTCGTGGTGGAGCTCGTTGAGGACGAGCCAGAACTCGCGCCGGGAGACGGGATCGACCCCGGTCGTCGGCTCGTCCAGGAGGAGGAGGCGCGGGCGCGTGAGGAGCGCGGCGACGAGGGCGAGCTTCTGCTTCATCCCGCCGGAGAGCGCCCCGGCGAGCCGGGCGCCGTACGGGGCCATTCCGACGCGTGCGAGGAGCTCGGACGCGCGGGTGCGCGCCTCGGCGGGCGGCACGGAGTAGAGCCGGGCTCTCAGGTCGAGGTTCTCGTCGACGGTCAGGTCCTCGTAGAGCGAGAAGCGCTGCGGGACGAGGCCGAAGGTGGCCCCGTCCGCGCGCCGGAGCGTCCCCGCCGTCGGGGTGATGAGCCCCGCGACGAGGCGGAAGAACGTCGTCTTCCCGGCGCCGTCGGGACCGATCAGCGCGAAGAGCTCCCCCACGGCGATCGACAGGTCGACTCCGCGGAGGGCGGCGTGCGTTCCGAAGCGCTTCTCGAGTCCGCGGGCTTCGATCATCGCCGTCTCAGCGAAGGGAAGCCGACGGGACCGCCGGCGGCTTCGTCGTGCCGTCGGCCGCCTCCCCGGCCGTCTCGACGACCACCTCCGCGGGCTGGCCCGGAACCAGGGGGGCGTCCCAGCCGGCGTCGAGGTCGACCTTCGCGGCGTAGACGAGGTTGACGCGCTCCTCGCGCGTCTCGACCGCCTTCGGCGTGAACTCCGCGGTCGGGGAGATCTCGGTGACCCGGGCGGGGAAGCCCCGGCCGGGGAAGGCGTCGACGAAGACCTGCGCGGCGAGCCCCGGCCGGACGCGTCCGAGCTTCGTCTCGGGGACGAACGTCCGGACGTAGAGCCGGTCGGCGAAGGCGAGCGTCAGCGCGGGCTGGCCTGCTCCCAGGAGGAGGCCCGGCTCGGCCATCCGGTGGAGGACGACGCCGTCGGCCGGCGCGCGGATCTCGGCTTCGCGGACGACCGTCTCCGACTGCTTCAGGACCGTCTCGGCGCGACGGACGTCGGCCCGCGCCCCCTCGGTCTGGAAGCGGCGGAATCCCTCGCGAGCGAGGGCGAGGCGCTCCGCGCTCGCCGTCCGTGCGGCCATCGTCCTCTCGAGCTCGGTCCGGGCCCGGTCGAGGTCCCGCGGGATCCCGACCTTCTTCGCCATCAGAGTCTCCTGGCGGGCGAGCTCCTTCCGCGCGAGCTCCAGGGCCGCCTGCTTGTCGGCGAGGTCGGCCTCTGCGGCGGCGACCTCCTGGTCCCGGCTTCCCGACTGGAGGTCGTGGAGGCGAGCGGCGGCCGAGCCGAGGGCGTCGCGGTCCCTCTCGACCGAGAGGGCCGTCTCGCCGAGGTCGAGCCGGACGAGGAGGTCGCCCGCCTTCACGCGGTCGCCTTCGCGGACCTTCACCTCGAGGACCCGTCCCGCGACTTTCGGAGCGAGGTCGACCGTGGCGGCCTCGATCCGGCCGTTGAGGCGGGTCGCGCCGCTCTCGTCGGCCTTCCGGCAGCCGGCGAGGAGGAAGGGAAGGAGAACGGCCGCGGCGAGGCGGCGGGAGGCGCGGTTCATCGGTTTCCTCTCTCCGGCCCGGCGGCCGGCTCGGTGTCGTGGAGCTCGATCTGACGGTCGGAGAGGAGCGTCCCCTCCGCGCGGGCGCGCTCGACGCGCGCGGTCCGCAGGTCGGCGAGCGAGCGCGTCTCGACGAGGAGCGCCTGCGTCAGGTCGTTCTGGCGGGTCAGGACGAAGAAGCTCGTCGTCAGGCCCGCGGCGAAGCGCTCCTCTTCGGCGCGCAGCTGCGTCTCGGCGGCCCGGCGCGCCGCGCGGGCGGCCGCCACGCGCTGCTCGGCCGTCTGCTCGGCGAAGACCGCGTTCCTCACCTCCACGCCGACCTGCTGCCGGGCCCGGAGGAGGGCGAGCTCGGCCTGGAGGCGGGAGGAGCGAAGCTGCTTCGACTCGGCCCGCGCCGTCCGGTTACCGATGGGCACCGCGAAAGAGAGGCCGACCGAGGCGTCGGGGTAGCGCCCCTCGCCGATCGTGCCGAGCGATCGGCCCGGTCCGCCGTCGAGCGCCTCGGGGACCTCGACCGGACCGGTCGGGAAGGGTGGAGAGACCCCGGGGTTGAGGTCTCCGGCGAGCCCGCGGCCGGTGTAGCCCGCGACGAGGTCGAGCTGCGGACGGGCGCGGTCGCGGGCGGCCTCGTCCTCGATCGCCAGCCGGTCGAGGCGGGCAGCCGCCTCGGCGACCTCGGGACGGCGTTCCTCGGCGGCGGCGACGTCGGGCGGGGCGGAGGCGGCGGGAGCCGGCGCCGGCTCGGCGTCGTCGGTCGGGACGAGGCGGCTCGCCCAGGCCGGATCGGCGGGGTCGCCGAGGAGGAGCGCCTTGAGGGTGTTCTCGGCCCGCGCGGCGGCCTCGCGGGAGGCGAGCAGCTCCCCCTTCCGCCGCTCCACCTCGGCGAGGGGCGTGGCGAGATCCGATTCGGAGAGCGTCCCCGCCTCGACGCGGGCCTTTACGTCCTCCTGCTGCCTCTCGGCGAGATCGACGGCGGACGCCTGGGCCTCCGCCGCCTGGCGGGCCGCGACGAGCGACCAGTAGGCGCGTTCGACCGCGGCGACCGTGTCGGAGGCGATGCGGCGAAGGGAGGCCTCCGAACGGCTCCGGTCGATCCGCGCGACGCGGAGCGCTGCGCGGGCGGGATCGATGACGCGGTTGCGCAGGAGCGGCTGCCGGATCTCCAGTCCGAGCGAGCTCGTCCAGGCGGGGGAAAGGATCGAGAAGACGTTGTCGGTTTTCTCGCGCGCGAACGTCGAGGTGAGCGTGAGCGAGCCTCCGGTCGGGAGAAGCTGTACGACGCCGAGGGAAAGGCCCGCGCTCCGGACGGTCGGCGCGAGCTCGCCGGCCGGCGCCCCGGAGAGGATCGAGTTGACCGGGTCGGTCCGTTCCCGCAGTCGGGCGTCGACCCGGAGGAGCGGGTCCCAGGCTCCCTGCGCGCGGAGCTCACCCGCGTCGGAGATGGCGGCGGCTTCCCGCTCGACGCGGAGCTCGACGTTCCGCTCGAGCGCGGCTTCGCGGGCCTCGGCGAGCGTGAGCCGCAACTCCGTTGAAGGTTCATCGGCGCTCAGCGCGCCCACCCGGAGGGCCGCGAGGACGAGAAGCAGTGTGGACGCTCTCATCGCCTTCTCCCTCCGCCATGCTCCGCGGGAATCCTCACCCGCTGCAGGCGAGGATCGACGGCGTCGGCGAGCCGGTCCAGGACGTCTGGGTCGATCGACGCGAGGGCCTCCCTCTCGACGATCGTGAGCGCTTCGGGCTCGCCCGCGGCTGCCGTGATCGTCGCGACGGGGTCCGCCCGGAAGCGCAGCCGGATCTCCTCGTCCGTCGCGAGCCGGCCGATGACGTGTTCGACGGTCTTCTGGCTCATCTCGGGCATCCTTCGCCGTGCAATTCGCAAGCGATCTGCCATCGTCGACGACTCCGTCGTTCATGGCGCATCTCATTGTCAGAGAGAGCGTTGGGGTCACCGCACGGCCCGAGGGCGGCGTGGCGCGGCCGAACCGGATTGACTCGATCGGAGCATGTTGCTCCGATCGGATCAATCGATGGGTCCGATGCCGAGTCGCCGGAGCTTCCCGTAGAGCTGGCCGCGCGTGAGACCGAGGGCTCGTGCGGCGCGGCTCTTGTTGAAGCGTGCCTGGGTGAGGGCCTTCTCGATCGCGTCGCGCTCGAGCTCGGCCAGAGACGCCGCCCGGAACGTGCGGGAGGGCGAAGGGAGCCCGGGACTCTCCGGGGCCGACGGAGCAGCGAGCGCCGGCGCGCCGGCGTACGGGCGTTCCGGCTGCGGCACGATGAGGTGTTCGTGCGTGATGAGGCCCCCATCGCTCAGGATCGAGGCGCGCTCGAGGACGTTCCGGAGCTCGCGGACGTTGCCGGGCCACCGGTAGCGCAGGAGCGTGTCCATGGCGTCCCGGGAGATCCCGGCCGCCGGACGGCCGAGCTCGGCTCCGATCTCCTCGAGGAACGCGCCGGCCAGCGGGAGGACGTCGTCGGGCCGCTCCCGGAGCGGCGGGAGGCGGATCTCGAAGACGGCGAGCCGGTAGTAGAGGTCCTCGCGGAAGGTGCCGCGCGCGATTGCGGACGCAAGGTCTCGGTTCGTGGCGGCGACGACGCGGACGTCGGCCCGCTGCGTCCGGTTTCCGCCGAGCCGCTGGAACTCCTTTTCCTGGAGGACGCGCAGGAGCTTGGCCTGGACCGAGGGGCTCGTCTCGCCGACCTCGTCGAGGAAGAGAACGCCTCCCTGCGCGGCCTCGATCCGGCCCGGCTTCGCCGCGTGCGCCCCGGAGAACGCTCCCCGCTCGAAGCCGAAGAGCTCGGACTCAAGGAGCGAGTCGGGGAGGGCGGCGCAGTTGATTGCGACGAACGGACCCGTCGCGCGCGGCGAGGAGGAGTGGACGAAGCGTGCGACGACCTCCTTGCCGGTCCCCGACTCGCCCGTGAGGAGGACGGTCGTCTCGGCCGACGCGACCTTCGCCGCCTGGCGAAGGACCTCCCTCCAGGAAGCGGAGACGCCGACGACGCGCGAGGCCCGGCCGTGAGCCGCGAGCGCGGCGACGAGCCCTTCGACCCGGCGTTCGAGCTGCCGGGCGCGCTCCTGCGCCTCGGCGGCGCGGCCCGCCGCCTCCGCGAGGTCGTGGTGCGAAAGGGCGAGGTGGACGAACGCGGCGATCCGCTTCGCGACCAGGACGTCGCGAGCGGCGTAGGCGCCGGGCTTGAAGGAGAGGAAGTTGAGCGCCGCGACGATCACCCCCTCCTCCTTCAGCGGGATGCGCAGGACGCTGCGGACTCCGAACTTCAGGAGAGGGGCGTTCTGTCTCCGGAGCGTCTCGTCGGCCGTGATGTCGTCGAGGACCATGAAGTCCCATTCCCGCTGGACGACGGCGGGGTCGGGGAGGGGGACCGTCTCGGGGACGTCGAAGCCTTCCGGGAAGGAGGCGTGAGCCCAGACCCGGATCTTTTGCCGGTCGGACGTGATGCGTCCGAGGGCGAGCGCGTCGTGAGGCAGGACCGCGCGAGAGATCTCCGACACTCGGCCGAAGACCTGCCGGACGTCGAGGACGCCCGTGAGCGTCTCGAGGAGGTCGTCGACCGCCTTGAGCCGCCGCAGCTCCTCCACCTCGGAACGGAGGCTCTCGAGCTCCCCGGACGGCGACCGCGGTCCGGGCGTTCGCGGCACGGTCATCGGGCCGATTCTACGGAGCCGTGCGAGGCCGGGCTCCTATACTCGCGCGAAGGTGCACCGCCGGCTCGCCCTCCTCGCCGCCGCGATCCCGCTCGCCCTGGTGGGGTGCGGCCGGCCCGGGACCGCCGAGCGACCCTACGTGATCTCGGTCCCCTACGACCTCGATTCGCTCGATCCCGGACACCGGAACCGGTTGAGCGACTTCTCGCTCCTGGCGAACTTCTACGAGCCGCTCGTCGTGACCGACGCGAACCTCTCGGCGCGCCCCGCGCTC
>JADHED010002549.1_pt1 | contig 12463 bp, 14 predicted proteins | sample 8952041 | NCBI WGS metagenome assembly JADHED01 (sample SAMN16124423, study PRJNA663239) | bioreactor sludge metagenome | isolation source: sludge (control) | place: India:Bengaluru | collected 2018-09-08
TGATGACGGTCAAAATCTCTTTCAGTTTTTACTTTCATCTTTTTATCAAAAGCAGCTTGTAAATCTACACCAGTTTGGTTTGCCAAGCACAACGTTACAAAAAGCACATCTGCTAATTCTTCGCCTAAATCTTTAGATTTATCAGATTCTTTTTCGCTTTGTTCACCATATCTTCTGGCAATAATTCTGGCAACTTCTCCTACTTCTTCGGTTAACATTGCCATATTGGTTAATTCATTAAAATAACGAACGCCAATGGTTTTTATCCATTCATCAACTTGTTTTTGTAAAGTGGTGATTTCCATTTTCAACTTTCCATTTTTTATTCTCAATTACTGATATGCTCCAATAGTTGGAGTAGTTGTTCTAGTCGTTTTTACAATATCAAACGGAACTAATGCTGCAGTAGAAACTTTAGCTTTTCCTTTTGCTGGAGAATCTATTTTTAGTCTCAAATTTAATTTTTGAATAAAATAATTTTCAAATTTAGGATCTTGATTCTGAATAGAGTTTACAACAGAAGTATTTCCATCAAAATTAAAACCAGCATTTTGCGCTTCATATTTTAACAAAGAATTTTCTATAAAATAGGTAAATGTTTGTCCAGAAATTGGTTTGAACTGAATTGCAGTACTTTTATCTGAATAGACAATAGAATTTTTCAGATTAAGATTTAAAGCGCCCAATTCTGTAGTTGTTCCATTTACGTATTCGTTAGTTGCATAAATTCCGAAGCCTGGCAAAGCGCCATTCAAATCCCAATAATTGGCAATTGTAGAATGCAAAATATTGTAATTTCCACCTTTAAAAATGCCAATGCAAGCTTGTCCGCAATTGTTCATTACCAAATTTTCTGCATTTACAGTCGCATTAATTCCTAAAATTCCAAATTCTTGATTGGTATGTATTATCGTATTTTTAAGTGTAGCAGAAGCTTGGTCTAAATACAAAGCATTGGTTCCTCCGAAAATTTTAGCATAATTAAGATTGGCAATTGCACCTTGCTCTAACTGAATTCCACCCCAGTTTTTCGGTAAAGTATCGTATCTAGCATCGTTTCTATCTCCACGAAAAATTACTTCTTTTCCTAAATCGCCATTTGCAATTAATTGTGCGTTTTTACCAATTTTAAGATTTGCATCTCTATGAAAATATACTTTTGTTCCTTCGGAAAGCGTGAGAGATTTTCCTTCGGCAACTTTTAAATCACCATAAATAATTTTAGCCTTGTTGCTATTCCAAACTGTATTTTGATTGATAATTTGAGGATTAGAAGCTGTAGAAACATAAAATTCTACATCTTGAACCACAGAAAGTAACGTAACATGTTGGCTCGCAACAGGACTTTCTACCTGAATTCTATCTTCAGCAATGGCTTCAGTAGCATTAGAATTGGGCGCAATTTCTACAAAAACATATAAACTGTCTTTCTTGCGAAGCGGAACATTGGTAAATTCTGTTCCCGGTTTTCCATCTACATTAATTCTGTATTGCGATGCTGCACCACCTTCCAAATAAATTCTTGGGATACTGATGTCTTTGTCTTCTTTATTATAAATTTTTACAGCATACGTTTCACTTCTTACCTGATTATAAACCGTGTCTAAAACCAATGTGTCTTCAGAAAAACTTAATTTTTGAGTAGGTGCTTCGAAATTAAAATCGTCTCTGTTACAAGAAATTGCAAAAAGAGCCAACCAAAAACTGAAGAAAAGGATATATTTAGTTTTCATTGATAATTAAAAAATAAGCGTAAAGTTAATGAAAAAACCCGAACTCTCTAAAAAACGAAAAACTTCTAAAATTCTTTCGTAAAAATCTTTAAAACGCTATTTGTCAATTCAAAAAATATTTCTATTTTTGCAATCTAAAATTTAAGCATAATAAAAGCAAGCCATTACACGCTAATATTATCATTAACAATTAAAAAGAAAACAAAGATATGAAATCAGGAATTCACCCAGAAAATTATAGATTAGTTGTATTCAAGGATATGAGTAATGACGAAGTATTCCTTTGCAAATCTACTGCTGAAACTAAAGATACCATCGTACACGAAGGTGTTGAATATCCATTAATCAAAATGGAAATCTCTTCTACTTCTCACCCTTTCTACACTGGTAAAGTAAAATTAGTAGATACTGCTGGTAGAGTAGATAAATTTATGAATAAATATAAAAAATTCGCTAAATAATTTAGTTGACTATTTCATAATAAATATTCCAGTCCTTCAAAAATTTTGAAGGACTTTTTTGTACATTTGTTTGATCTCAACGCAAAGACTCAAAAAAACTTTTATTTAACGGGAGCAAGAAAATTTGTCAAAGACAAATTCCTTGCGACAAAAAAAACAAACGCTGTTAAAAAATTGTTTTGCGCCTTTGCGTTAAAATTTTTGAATTTAAATTTTAAATCTTGAATTAAAATGCAACTTATATTTTCTGATGCTCAGTTTTGGGCAGATTTTCTTCCGCTTACTTTCACAAGACCTGTAGCAGAGCTAAGAACAGGAATTCTTACTTTCTCCGAAAGATGGAAAAAACTCTTAGATTCTACAGAAATTTCTTACATCACAGAAGATTATCTTCAAAAAAAATATAAATCTTATGAAAAGAAAGAAAGCTTGCTCATTACTCCAAATTTTCTTCCTTCTGAAAATGTTTTAACTCAAATTAAAAATCTACAATTGGGTGAAGCTTTAATATATGAAAATGAAGTTTTAGCTGCGAGATTAAACATGGAAAATTTTTCTCTTTCACTAATTGAGAAAATGACAGACATTACCGAAGAATTGGTTTTCTTTAAAAATCACACAGAACTTTTTTCTAAAAACGATAAAGCAATAGATTTCGATTTTGAGCTTATTACCAAAGGAAGAATTTCACAAGAATTATCAAAAACCAATGGATTTTTGGGCAAAAAAGAAGATTTGTTTATAGAAGAAGGCGCAGAAATAGAATTTGCAACGCTTAATTGTAAAACCGGGAAAATCTACATTGGCAAAAATGCAGAAATAATGGAAGGAGCCGTCATTAGAGGAAGTCTGGCGCTTTGTGAAGGTTCTAAAATCAATATGGGTGCAAAAGTTTATGGCGCTACAACCATCGGCCCACATTCTAAAATTGGAGGCGAAGTGAATAATATTGTAATTATTGGTTATTCAAACAAAGGACACGAAGGTTTTGTAGGAAATTCTGTAATTGGCGAATGGTGCAACTTGGGAGCTGATACCAATTCGTCTAACCTAAAAAATAATTATGCTGAAGTAAAACTTTGGAGCTATAAAAACAAAAAATTTGTAAAAACCGGACTTCAATTCTGCGGATTAATCATGGGAGACCATTCTAAAACCGCGATTAACACACAATTCAACACAGGAACTGTAGTTGGAGTTGGCGCGAATATTTTCAAAAGTGGATTTCCACCAAATGTGATTGAACATTTTTCTTGGGGAGGCTTCAAAGGAGATGAAAAATTTAGATTAGAAACCGCTTACGAAGTTGCCGAAAAAGCAATGGCAAGAAGAAAAATGCCTTTAACAGAAGAAGACAAAGAGATTTTAAAATGGGTTTATGAGAATTGTTAGTTTTTTTAAAAAAATCAGTACTAAAAAAAAATTCATATCAATAAGTCTGATTTTGTTGATTGTATTTTCTTTAAATCAAATATTTAGTTATTATAGATTTGAATTATTTGGTATAATTCCAGGTTATGCTCCTCATAATTTTGCATATAATATTGGAATTTTTTTACCTATTAATACATTTTGTTATATTTTTTCATTAATTACATTAATTTTAATTTTAAAAAATTGGGAAAAATTAAATAACTTCAAATTTTTAGTTTTAACGTTTTTATTACCAATATTTATTCTAGGTATTAAATTTTTTATACTTTTTATTGATTTATTCATTTCTTGATTTTTTAAAGAAATAAATCTATATGCGTTTTCAAAAAATTTTGAAAGCGTTTTTTTTGACTACAATTCAAGAAAATAAAAATTTTTCATTTCTGATGTAATAAAATCACGAACTTCGTTGTCTTACCTACAGAAGCTAATCTATGAATCAAGAAACATTTAAAAATACAGTCTTCGTGCTGAAAGATGAGATGTATCGTTTTGCAAAACGATTCTTGATGAGTAGTGACGAAGCTGAAGATTTGGTACAAGACCTGATGATGAAATTTTGGCAAAAAAAAGATGAATTGGCTGGTCTAAATATAAAATCTTACGCTTTGAAATGTGTGAAAAATGAGTGCCTCAATAAGTTGAAACACGAAACAGTGAAACAAAATTTTGCAGATTATCAGATTCACCGGAGTGAACTGTATAAAATGGAAGTGAATAATTTGAAAGAAAAAATCATCAATTTCATTAATGAACTTCCAGAAAAGCAAAAAATGGTAATTCACCTGAAAGATGTAGAAGAATATGAGGTCTCAGAAATTTCGGAAATTTTAGAAATGGAAGAAAATGCAGTAAGAGTAAATCTGATGCGAGCCAGACAAAAAGTAAAAGAACAAATTACACAATTAATGAACTATGAACAAAGACAGTTTTCAAGATAAGTACCAAGAAATCTTCCAAGAAATAAGGGAAGAAAAAATGAACTGGAATTTTGACGATTTCTTAGCAAAAACTGAGGAAAAACCACAAGATGCTAAAATAGTTCCATTGCACAAAAAGTCTAGCAAACAATGGATATACATTGCCGCAAGTATGGTTTTAATTGCTGGTTTCGGGATTATCCTTAAAAATAATTTCTCTGAAAACACCAATATTAAACCAACTGAAATCGCTAAAACAAGCGCAAAAAAAACAATTGAAAATCAAAACATTGCCAACGATTTATCAATTGCGAGCAATAGCGATAATTCTATACAAATTACCCGAAATGTAAATACAGAACCTATTAAAAGAAAAAAATCAAAATATAAAAATACTGCGCAGTATTTGGCAAAAAACAATTATAAATCTACTTACAAACATCACAAAAATATTGAAAAAACAGAACAGGAAGTAGAATACAATCCAAATTTCGTAATCATCAACGGAAAACCAGTTGCATCTGAAGATGATGCCATCAAATACACCAAAAATGCCATTGATATGCTTGGCGGAAACATCAACACCGCATTAGAAAAAGCAGAACCAGTGAAACTTTTAACTGTTAATTTTTAAAAATTCCATTATGAAATCGTTTACGATTACATAAGACCTTAAAAAAAAATAAACAACTACTTATGAAAAAGATAATATTTATATTCATTTTAATGTTCACCAGCCTTAATATTTTTGGGCAGAGTGACAAACTGAATCAACTTTTTGATCAGTACCAAGACACCGAAGGCGTTACTTCCATCAAAATCGCAAAACCAATGTTTCGACTTCTTGGAAACATTAATATAGACGATGAAGATTTGAAAAAAATAAAACCGCTCATCAATAAAGTGAATTCCCTAAAAATATTAGTGGTAGAAAAACCAAACCCTAGCGATAAAGATTCTATAATTGCTTATCAAAATTTCCAGAAAGTACAAACTTCTATGCTTTCGGCTCTCAAAAATCTTCATTATGAAGAATTGATGACGGTAAATAGCAAAGACAATAAAATTAAATTTTTAGCTGCCAATACAACGTCTGACATTCTAGACAACTTACTTCTTACCATTAACGGAGAAGACAGTAATGTAATGATGATGCTTGATGGAAAAATTTCGATGAACGACGTTTCTAACTTGGTAAATGACGTACAAGAAAAAACTCAAAAACCAGCTCCAATTAATGACAATATTTCATCAATCAGAAATGTAGAAGCATTCCACGGAATAGATATTTCGTCTGGTGTTGTAGTAGATTTCACACAAGGAAACGACAGAAAAGTAGAAGTAATAGCTGATGCAGACAAAATGCAATATGTGAAAACAAAAGTGGAAAACGGAATTTTGAAAGTTTCTATCGACAGAGGTTCTAATAAAAATTTAAGATTCAAAAAACTGATGATTAACATTCAGAATCCTAATTTGGATGATATTCATTTAAGTTCTGGTTCAATTTTTAAAACTAAAAACAAAGTTTCTGATGATAGATTAAATGCTCAAATAAACTCTGGTGCTATTGTAACCGCAGATTTAGAGTACAATAGCATGACTATTCAGGCAAACTCTGGTTCTGTACTTACATTAGAAATGAACACTAAAAATTTAGATTTTTCTGGAAATTCTGGTATGATTATCAATGCAAAAGGAATTGCAGATACCGTTTCATTCAAATTAAATAGTGGCGCAAGTTGCAATGCGCAGGATTTAATTACCAAAAACATGAAACTAGATGTAAATTCTGGAGCTATTGCTAAAGTAAACGCAAATTCTACCTTAGATATTACCGCAAGTTCTGGCGCAAGTGAATTCTAACATCAAAAAAAGCAATGGTGCTATCATTAGAAAAATTGATTAATCTTAAAATAATAAACTATGAAAGCTAAATATTTACTATTAATTCCTATTCTGTTCTTTTTACAATCTTGTTTTGTAAGCGAAAAATCTCTCTACAACGAAGAAATAAAAGGCAACACTACCATTACAAAAGTAAACGTTCCTATGTTTTTGGTAAAACCTTTCATTAAAAAAGCTTTAAAAGAAGATGGAGAATCTAAAGAAGTAATCAATCTTATCAGAAAAATAAAAAGAGTAAAAGTTTACACTGTAGAAAATGCCACAGAAAAAATGGTTAATAATTTTTCTAGACAATCTTTCGGAAGCAATTTACAAGAATTGATGAGCGTAAATAGTAAAGATTCTAAAATAAAAATAATGTCTGCCGACACCAATTCTGATAAAGTAATTAAAGATTTATTAATTACCGTAAAAGACGAAAAAGATTTGGTTTATGTAAAAATAAAAGGCAAATTCTCTTTAGACGACGTTGCAAAAATTACAGAACTTTCTGAGAAAAACAAAGAAACAATCGCAAAAAATAATTAAAACAAAACTGCTCATCTCGGGCAGTTTTTTTAATATAACAGATGATAAATTATAATTTTTTCTCTATTCTTAAAAACATTCACGATAAAAATATCATTAAATTGATTATCTGGAATATCTTTATAAATAGATTTTTTACAAATTTCATTCAACAAAACAGGATTGGTATTAGAATGCCCCGAAATAACATTTCTAGATTGATTAAAAATTAAATCATTTTTCACAAAATCTGGTATTTTAGAAGGATTATAAATTTTAAACTTCAATTTTTTATCTACAGCCAAAGGTTCCAAAGTTTCTTTTGTCCTAAAAAAGTCTGAGCTATAAATTTCATCAATTTTTACACTTTTCAACAATACTGCCAAATTCTTCGCTCGCTTTTTACCTTCCTCCGAAAGATGAGGATTTTTGCTATTATCTTCCTTTTCGCCATGTCTTATCACAATAAAAACAGTAGCTCTATTTTTTAGATAATTTTTAATTTCTTTAGCATTTGCTTTTCCCACAAAAACCGTATCTATTTTTACATTTTGAGCATTTAATAGAGTAAAACCTAATAACAACAGAATGAACAATCTATTTTTCATAACATGATTTATTCTACAAAAATAAAAAATTTAAAAAATAATTTAATACGACACGTTTTGTCGCATTACAATATTAGCTTTGCATTAAAAGAGAGAAATTTTGGAAAAATTCTTTCAAAAAATAAGAAAATTAATTAGTATTTTTGATAAAATTTAAAATAGATGAGCAGTTTAGACGATAAAAAGAAAGCCCTCGCTTTAGTCCTAGAAAAAATGGACAAAACCTACGGAAAAGGTACGGTAATGAAAATGAGCGACAGTGCTGTAGAAGAAGTAGAAGTAATCCCAAGTGGTTCACTTGGTTTAGATATTGCTTTGGGAGTTGGCGGTTATCCAAAAGGTAGAGTCATCGAAATTTACGGCCCAGAATCTTCTGGTAAAACCACACTTACCATGCACGCAATTGCAGAATCTCAAAAAGCGGGAGGAATTGCAGCTTTCATTGATGCAGAGCACGCTTTTGATGCAGTTTACGCTAAAAAATTGGGAATCGATGTAGAGAATTTAATCATTTCTCAACCAGATAATGGTGAACAAGCATTAGAAATTGCAGATAATTTAATCCGTTCTGGAGCGATTGATATCGTGGTAATCGACTCTGTTGCAGCTTTGACACCAAAAGCAGAAATTGAAGGAGAAATGGGAGATTCTAAAATGGGATTGCATGCAAGATTAATGTCTCAAGCTTTGAGAAAATTAACAGCTACAATTTCTAGAACAAAATGTACGGTGATTTTCATCAACCAATTAAGAGAAAAAATTGGGGTAATGTTCGGGAATCCTGAAACTACAACTGGTGGAAACGCTCTTAAATTCTATGCTTCTGTAAGAATTGACATTAGAAGAAGTGGTTCACCGATAAAAGTAGGCGAAGACGCTGTAGGAAACCGTGTGAAAGTAAAAATTGTGAAAAACAAAGTAGCTCCACCTTTCAAAAATACAGAATTCGATATTATGTATGGTGAAGGAATTTCTAAAGTTGGCGAAATTCTAGATCTGGGCGTTGAATTTGATATTGTTAAAAAATCTGGTTCTTGGTTTAGCTACGGAGACACAAAACTAGGACAAGGTAGAGATGCCGTGAAAGAATTACTAAAAGACAATCCTGAACTTTTAGAAGAATTAGCTGAGAAAATAAAAGTGGCTATTAAAGAAAAGAAATAATTTTTTTCAGATACAGAACCGGGGGGGGGGGGGGGGCCAAAAAAAAGGGTCATAGAAACCAAATCAACTATGTTTTTTCCTATACAGCCCGGGGGGGGGGTTGGGCGGGGCCGGTTTTTTTTAAGATTACGGCGGCAGCGAAGCTGCCGCCATAATTTTATTATCATTTTTCTGAACTTGCCAAAGGCACGTTCCTACATTTACAAATTAATTTCTTCTAAAGGATTCCAAAAAATTTTCTTGAAATTCTGAATTTTATTTCCTTTCACTTCTACTCCTTCTTTGGCTAACTTCTCGGTAAATTTAGGAACACAACTTTCCGCAGAAATCACACCAGAAGAATTACAAACTCTATGTGCAGGGAAATCTTCATTATAATTCCTCAAAGCATTTCCTACGTGACGAGAATGATTTGGAAAACCTACCGCTTTAGAAATTGCTCCATAAGTGGTTACTCTACCTTTAGGAATCATCCTGATGATTTCAAAAACTTGTTGTTTGAAGGTTTCGTTCATAAATGTAAAATTAAACTTTTTTTTTAGAAATTCTCGTGATTTTTGGCGCGAGCGAAGCGAGCGTCAATTGTTTTCAAAGTTTTAAAATTACAATATTTTTTTAAACTAAAAACGTTCTATAGGAACGCTATGTGTGTGAAAAATGATTTGTTTTGCTGTGCGTTTCTTAGGAACGCTATGTTTTAAGCGTAAATAATATATTGCGTTCCTACGGAACACTAAATATTTTGTGGTAAATTTCTTTTTACACATATTTAGTTCCTTCGGAAGCATTTTTGAAAATTTTATTTAAAAATTTTATGCAAGTAAAACAAAAAACGAAAAATGAATTTTAGCCCCGATTGAAGCGGCATCCTTTTTTGTGATATTGAGCGGAGTCGAAATATGAACAAAAAAGATATAGCGAAAAGCGGGACTGCAATTTCTAAAAATTACAAATTTTGTTGCTCCTTACACTACCCCGACTTCGCCTTGCGAAGCCACCCCTTCAAAGAAGGGGAATAAAAAAACGCCCAAAATAATTTGAGCGCTTGTATTTTAACTTGCATCTAACATCAAACATCCTTCATCCAGCAATTTTTAAGAATTTTCTAAAATATATTTAAACATTAATGGTGCACAAATCGTAGCATCACTTTCAACGATGAATTTCGGTGTAGTGATATCTAATTTACCCCAAGTAATTTTTTCATTCGGAACAGCTCCAGAATATGAACCATAAGAAGTGGTAGAATCTGAAATCTGACAGAAATAGCTCCAGAACGGAATGTCGTGCATTTCCATATCCTGATATAACATTGGTACTACACAAATTGGGAAATCTCCAGCAATTCCTCCTCCGATTTGGAAGAAACCAACTCCTTTTCCACCACTGTTTTTTGGATACCAATCTGCTAAGAACATCATATATTCAATTCCAGATTTCATAGTAGAAGCTTTTAAATCTCCTTTAATACAATAACTTGCGAAGATGTTCCCCATCGTAGAATCTTCCCAACCAGGTACTACAATTGGTAAATTTTTCTCTGCAGCAGCAATCATCCAAGAATCTTCTCTTGGGATTTCATAATATTGCTCTAGAACTCCAGAAAGAATCATTTTGTACATATATTCGTGTGGAAAATATCTTTCTCCTTTAGAATCTGCATCTTTCCATATTTCATAAATATGTTTCTGCAATCTTCTGAACGCTTCTTCTTCTGGGATACAAGTATCGGTAACTCTATTTAAACCTCTTTCTAGCAAATCCCACTCTTCTTGAGGCGTCAGATCTCTGTAATGAGGCACTCTTTCGTAGTGAGAATGCGCTACCAAATTCATTAAATCTTCTTCTAAATTCGCTCCAGTACAAGAAATAATATCTACTTTGTCTTCACGAATCATATCTGCCAAAATTTTTCCCATTTCTGCGGTTGACATTGCTCCAGCCAAAGTAATCATCATTTTCCCACCATCTTTAAGGTGCGCTACATAACCTTTTGCAGCATCTACCAAAGCAGCAGAATTAAAATGCAAATAATATTTTTCTATAAATTCGGTAATCGGTTTATTGCTCATTTTTATAAGAATTTTTGCAAAGATAAGAAATAAGAGCCAAGTAAAAAGTAAAAAGTAAAAAGTAAAAATTTTATAAAAGCAAGCCGTTTTATACTTCTTTTCACTTACAGTCCCGCTTTCACTACTCGCTTTTTTAGAAATTTCTCACACACTTAATCTGAACGAAAAAATTTCTAAAAAGAGCTCAAACAAATCGTTCAATCGGGGCTAGAAATCACTATTCGTTTTTCTTTCCACTTTTCTAAACTACCCCGTCTTCAAAAATTATAAATTTTTTGAATCCATCCTTGATTGCTTCGTTCCTCGCAATGACAGGGGAGTTTTTGAAAACGTTCTATCCTTTGGAAACAATATTCTAAATTATTTAAAACTATATTTAGATTCTTTCAGAATGACAAACTGTGTGTTTTTACTTTGAAAACAATCGAGGGTGGCGTCGCTCGCGCCAAAAAAAATTAATAAATGGAATTGTTTTAAAAAAAAAATATAAAAGGCAAAATTAATTTTTTTAATTTTGTAAGTTTCGTTGGGTCAAGATGACTGTATTTTGGGAGAAATTTTTTATTGAATCGGTTAACAATTCTAAAAACTGACTTTTTCATATTTTTTTATTTGTATCGCTCCAATGGAGCTTCCAGCTAAACGTTATTTATAATTTCTACAAACCTTTGATTCCTATGGAACCAAATTTTATCATTTCTTACAACCTAAATTTTCTATTTTCTTTCTTTTCCGAGAGTTTCTTTTTGCTTTCTAGGCGCTTTTCTACTTTTGCCCGACTTGGTTTGGTTGCAATTCTTTTCTTCGGAACGATGAGCGATTTATTAACCAATTCCTGAATTTTTTCGGTAGCAATTTTTTTATTTTGCAATTGAGTCCTGCTTTCCGAAACGGTCAACTGAAGAATTCCATCCAAATTAATTCTATTTTTCAATTTCAAAGCAATTCTTTCCTTTTCACTTTCTGTAAAAACCGTAGAATCTTCTACCTTCCATATTACTGTTACTGAAGTTTCTACTTTGTTTACATTTTGCCCGCCACTTCCGCTACTTCGGGAAGTTTTGAAAGAAAGTTCGTGCTCGAAAGTTTTCATTAACTAAATAATTTTCAAAATTTCTTTCCTTAAAACCTTTCCGTTTTCGGCTCTAGGAAATTTTTCTAAAAATAAGATTTCTTTCGGAATGTGAAACTTACTTGGAAATTTGAGATTTGAGATTTGAGATTTGAGTCTTCGACTACGCTCAGACTGACAATCTTCACTAGACAATTCATCTTCAATTACTAAAACCAATTTTTCACCTAAAGTTTCGTCTGGTTTTCCTATAAAAACTAAATCTTGGGAAATATGTTTTTTAACTAAATTTTCTAATTCTTCGGCAAAAATTTTTACTCCACCTGAATTAATCACATTATCAAATCTTCCTAAAAATTTGAATTGTTTTTCATTCAACAAATCTACAATATCATTGGTTTGCAAAATTTCTGGATTGAGTTTTGGCGCGAAAATTTTCAAACAGTTTCTTTCATCTACAGAAATCTCAACATCATTTAAAATCGTAAAATAATTTTCCTGAACAGGAGAAATCTGCTTCAAAGCGATATGAGAAAGCGTTTCGCTCATTCCGTAAGTCTCGAAAATTCTACTGGGAGAATTGG
>JADHED010002551.1_pt1 | contig 12435 bp, 7 predicted proteins | sample 8952041 | NCBI WGS metagenome assembly JADHED01 (sample SAMN16124423, study PRJNA663239) | bioreactor sludge metagenome | isolation source: sludge (control) | place: India:Bengaluru | collected 2018-09-08
GACCTCGTGGAATATTATATATAAATTTCTCCGCTACCAATACAGAGTTGTGAATTCTCATCATAGAGCACACCAAATTGTCCGGGTGCAATGCCTTGCAGCTTATCAGAAGAAACAATGCGATAGCCACCATTTGCTTCGTGCGTCAGTTTACCCTTAGTAAAGTCGGGAGTATGTCGTATCTTGAAAGTCACATCCACTTCCGTTTTATCTTTCCATGGATCATCTGTGATAAAATGGAAATCATGCATTTTGAACTCATTCCCATACTGCATCTCGGTATCATACCCTTTCGATACATATAGCACATTATAGTCCACATCTTTGCGAACGACGAACCATGGTCCACCACTCAATCCCAGCCCTTTACGCTGGCCTATCGTATGGAACCAATATCCTTTATGCGTACCGATTTTCTTTCCGGTCTCTAATTCTATGATAGCTCCTTCGCGTTCACCCAAGAAGCGACGGACAAAATCATTGTAGTTTATTTTGCCCAGAAAACAGATACCCTGACTGTCACGTCTGCGTGCAGTTGGCAAATTAGCACGAAGCGCAATGTCACGCACTTCATTCTTCATCAACTTACCAAGCGGAAACATTAGCTTCGACACTTGCAGGTAATCAATCTGAGCCAAAAAATCTGTTTGATCCTTTACCGGATCAACAGCAGTACCCAACCATACCTTACCATCCTTATTGACAGTAGTGGCATAATGACCGGTAGCAGTAAAATCAAACTCTTTACCTATCTTTTGTTCAAAACAGCCGAACTTAATATACTTATTACACATCACATCGGGATTAGGGGTCAACCCACGGCGAATTTTATCGATGGCATATGCAGCAACCTGATCCCAGTATTCCTGTTGCAGATCAATCATCTCTAAGGGTAAACCATACCGACGGGCAACAGCATTAGCCATCTCCCAATCCTCTTCGGCAGAACAATCCATATAATCGACACCGTCCATCCCTATTTTAATATAAAACAGAGATGGGCGGTGGCCTTCTTCACAAAGGAGGTGAGTTACAACAGAGCTATCCACTCCTCCCGATAACAATAAAGCTATATTCACGTCAAGACATAAATTTTGCTACAAAAGTACTGATATATCCTGAGAAAACAATCTTCAATACCTTATTATATTTTTGCCAAAGCTTGACTCAAGTCGTCTATAAGATCCTCAATATGTTCTGTACCAATAGATAAACGGACGGTGTTCCGCTTGATACCCTGATCCTGCAGTTCAGCGTCATTCAACTGTGAATGTGTTGTTGTAGCAGGGTGAATTACCAGAGATTTTACGTCGGCAACATTAGCCAACAGTGAGAATATTTCAAGGCTGTCGATAAAATGATGTGCTTCTTCCTGTCCTCCTTTCACTTCGAAAGTAAAAATAGAACCGGTACCTTTTGGAAAATACTTCTTATACAATGGGTAATCGGGACTATCCACTAAAGACGGGTGATGAACTGCTTCTACTTTAGGATGATTTTTTAAGAATTCCACGACTTTCAACGCATTCTCTACATGACGTTCCACACGAAGAGAAAGTGTTTCTAAGCCTTGCAAAAGAATAAATGCATTGAATGGACTAATAGCTGCCCCCGTATCGCGCAAAAGAATAGCACGTATACGTATTGCATAGGCGGCAGGTCCTGCAGCATCAACAAAACGAACGCCATGATAGCTAGGGTCCGGATCTGTCAACTGAGGAAATTTACCGGAAGCAACCCAGTCAAATTTACCTCCATCTACAATAACACCACCTAAAGACGTTCCGTGTCCACCAATGAATTTTGTGGCAGAATGTACCACGATATCAGCTCCATACTCTATCGGACGTATCAGATAAGGAGTACCGAATGTATTATCAACAATCAATGGGATAGCGTGACGATGAGCTATTTCAGCAACTGCTTCAATATCTATTATATTTGAATTGGGATTACCGAGAGTCTCAATAAACAGAGCTTTCGTATTATCTTGAATGGCTTTTTCAAAGTTATTCACATCCGAAGGATCCACAAACGTAGTAGTCACGCCATAAGTAGGTAAGGTATGTGCCAACAAGTTATAGCTTCCGCCATAAATTGTTTTTGCCGATACAATATGGTCACCTGCACGAGTAATATTCTCAAAAGCATAAGTGATGGCAGCGGCTCCCGAGGCAACAGCTAAACCTGCAACACCGCCTTCCAGGGCAGCAACACGAGCTTCAAAAACTCCTTGGGTTGAATTAGTCAGACGACCATAAATATTACCCGGATCTTGCAACCCAAAACGAGCGGCAGCATGGGCTGAGTTGTGAAATACATAAGATGTTGTCTGATATATAGGTACAGCGCGTGCATCTGTCGTTGGATCGGCTTGTTCTTGACCTACATGTAGCTGAAGTGTTTCGAAGTGTAATTTTTTTGTTCCCATTGTTCTCTGTATTTTTTTAGTTTATTTTATTGGTTACAAAGATATTATTATTGGAGTACAAAGGCAATGGCACAATATGGGGATTTTTATACCATATTTGTGGTATAAGAATGAATATTTCATAAATTTGCAGCTATGAAAGCTAGAAATCTATTATTATTCTTATTGAGTTCCTTAACCCTTTCCGTATATCTGGCATCTTGTGGAGAAGATCGCTGGAAGGAATATGCTGTGCCAACCCAAACAGACCGTTGGATAGATGATTCTATGAGAGTATGGTATTATTGGAATGAAGATATGCCCAGTTCTAAGAAACTGAACTATTTCTCAGAGCCTGCCACATTCTTCAAATCACTCCTCTCCAGTGAAGATAAATATTCGACTATAGACAGCATCATTCAGTTATCCCCCACCCGCAGTGCTTTAGATTTGGAGTATGGATACGGTATTCAGTTTGAGTTAGACAAAGTGCAAAACAATGATACGGCATATTACGCACGCATTTTGTATACCGTGAAGAATTCCCCGGCAGCAACCGCACATCTTAGCCGTGGACAGTGGATTCTGTCCATCAACGACAAGCCCATTACCAAGAAGAATTATACAGAATTATATATAGGAAGCGGAATTAAAGTAAAAACCGGCTATTATGATTCGGTAAAAGATACTATATTGGCAAATACAAGCGCTACAAACATAGCTGCTTCAAGCGCATTAGAAGACAATCCGGTATATTACTACACGACATACACCGAAGGCGATAATCGTATCGGGTATATGGTATACAACCGGTTCATCCCGGGGACTACTGCTAACCCAACCGCATACGATCAATCACTACTTAATGCTTCTAAGTACTTCTCCAGTCAAAGTGTAAATCAATTCATTCTAGATTTACGCTATAATAACGGAGGCTACTTAAGCTCGGCACAATTATTGAGTACCATACTTGCTCCCTCTTCTGCATTAGGCGAGAAATTGGGTTATTTGGAATTTAATAAACAATTCACTCCGCGTAACCAAGAGTTCTTCCTAGATCAAAGTCTGATATCAACAGGTTCCAACTTGAATTTGAATACACTCTATATCCTTACCAGTAAGGAAACTGCGTCAGCATCAGAAATGCTTATTAACTGCTTAAAGCCGTATATTTCTAAAATTGTTTTAATCGGGCAGACCACTGTCGGCAAAAATGTTGCTTCAAAAACATTTATCAATAAGGAGCTACAAATAGCTATCAACCCTATTGTATGTAAGATTTATAATTCGCAAGGCACCTCAGACTATTCCAGCGGATTCAAAGCGGATTACTCGTTGATCGAGACTTCCGATTTAAAATACTATCTACCCTTTGGAGATACCAACGAGGCACTTTTATCAAAAGCACTCAGTCTGATTACAAATGTCAGCACTTCTACCAACACAAGAAGTACAAAAAGTTTAAAAATTAGTCCGGTAGTAAGCTCTATCACACGTAAAGCAGATCGTGCCGTACGATTGAAATAATATCCTCAAATGCTTTAGCAATAAAAACAAGAAATCCTCAATAATTTATAATTATTGAGGATTTCTTTTGGGGTGGCAGATGGGACTCGAACCCACGACATCCAGAACCACAATCTGACGCTCTAACCAACTGAACTACAGCCACCATGTTTGCGTCATTTCTCAAACGCGGTGCAAAGATAGGGAATATCTTGAATACTACAAATTTTCATCTGCATTTTTTATTCTATTTTCTCGATATTTTCAAACACTATGGCACCAATATTATATCCTAAAAGTGATAAGTATGTATGTTCCACAAAGATTTTCAGACATTTACACCTATGATTGCTTAGCAAAAACAAGCAAAGTTCATCAATAGTAAAAGAATCGAAAATGATGCTTCTTATCCCCCGATATACCAATAGCCAACCTATTTTCATAATCCACAATCGCCTAATTTAGATATTAGGTTTCCACCAAATCATCAATAAAAAAGCGCAAGCCGTTTTCTTTCAAAAAGGCTTGCGCTATATATTATAATAATAAGAACAATAAATTATTTCATCTACTGGCACTTATTGATAGATTGCTTTTTTTCCTGCCAACAAAGTATTCTTCATTAACGAAACAATAGTCATTGGTCCGACCCCACCCGGAACAGGTGTAATGAAAGAACACTTCGGAGCAACTTCATCAAACTTCACATCACCAGTTAGTTTAAAGCCCGACTTTTTAGTAGCATCCGGCACGCGGGTAGTCCCCACATCAATAACCACAGCTCCTTCTTTTACCATGTCCGCCTTTACAAAGTTAGGTTGGCCAAGGGCTGCAATTATAATATCTGCTTCGCGACATTCCCTTACCAAATCCTTACTGCGACTGTGGCATACAGTAACTGTTGCATCTCCGGGATAAGCTTTTTGCATCATAAGGTTTGCCATTGGCTTACCTACAATATTACTGCGTCCCAACACAACGCATTTTTTACCCGAGGTTTCTATTTCATAACGCTTAAGTAGTTCCAATATACCATTGGGAGTAGCCGATACATAGCATGGTAATCCAATGGACAAGCGACCTACGTTAATCGGATGGAATCCATCCACGTCTTTGCGGTAATCAATAGCCTCAATCACTTTTTGCTCGGATATATGCTTAGGTAAAGGAAGTTGTACTATAAAACCGTCAACATCTTCATCTTTATTGAGTTCCTCCACTTTTGCCAAAAGCTCTGCTTCCGTAACATCAGCTTCATAGCGGATCAATGAAGATTTAAAGCCGCATACTTCACACGCTTTAACCTTAGCAGCAACGTAAGTTTCGCTTCCCCCATCATGCCCAACAAGGACAGCAGCCAAATGAGGGCGTTTACCTCCCTTAGCTATAATGCCAGCAACTTCAGCAGCAATTTCTTGTTTGACCTGTTCTGAAATCGCTTTTCCGTCAATAAGAATCATTAGATTTATGATATTAAAATTATTTTCTAAACTTAGGCATCATTTTACCCATCTTGCTACCAGTCACCATTTTCATCATTTTGCGGGTTTGGTCAAACTGTTTAAGCAAGCGATTCACTTCCTGAATATTTGTACCACTACCATTAGCAATGCGCTGACGACGTGAACCATTTAATATTTCCGGATTAGTACGTTCTGCAGGTGTCATAGAATGGATAATAGCTTCAATGCTCTTGAATGCGTTATCATCAATATCTATATCTTTTATAGCCTTACCTACACCGGGAATCATCGAAGCAAGGTCTTTCAAATTACCCATCTTCTTAATTTGGGCAATCTGACTTAAGAAGTCATTAAAGTCGAATTGATTCTTCGCAATTTTCTTTTGTAAGCGTTTGGCCTCTTCCTCGTCATACTGTTCCTGTGCGCGTTCCACCAATGAAACAATGTCACCCATTCCCAATATACGATCGGCCATACGAGAAGGATGGAACTGATCAATAGCATCCAATTTCTCGCCCGTACCCACAAACTTGATAGGTTTATTCACAACCGAACGAATAGAAAGGGCAGCACCACCACGAGTATCACCATCCAATTTCGTCAGAACAACTCCATTGAAATTAAGACGGTCATTAAATTCTTTTGCAGTATTTACGGCATCCTGACCAGTCATAGAGTCGACAACAAAAAGGATTTCATTCGGATTTATAGCCTCTTTTATCGCAGCGATCTCGTTCATCATCTCCTCATCAACTGCCAATCGGCCGGCAGTATCGACAATCACCACATCATATCCTTTAGCCTTAGCCTCCTTTATTGCATTTCGTGCGATATCAACGGGGCTTTTGCTCTCCGGCTCGGAATACATAGGTACTTCAACCTGTTCACTCAATACACGTAACTGTTCAACTGCAGCCGGACGATACACGTCACATGCAACCAACAAAGGTTTTTTGTTCTTCTTGGTTTTCAACATACGAGCCAACTTACCAGAGAAAGTCGTCTTACCGGAACCCTGAAGACCGGACATCAAAATTACGGCAGGTTGCCCTTTGATATCGATTTCTTCAGTCTCACCTCCCATTAACTCCGTCAACTCGTCATGAACGATTTTCACCATCAACTGACTAGGTTTTACTGCAGTAAGTACATTCTGCCCCAATGCCTTTTCTTTAACGGTGTCAGTGAAATTTTTAGCTACTTTATAGTTAACGTCTGCGTCAAGCAATGCCTTACGCACATCTTTCAAAGTTTCAGCAACATTAATTTCGGTGATCTTACCTTCACCTTTAAGAATTTTAAATGACCTTTCCAGTCTTTCGCTTAAATTATCGAACATGATACTATATCGTTTCTTTATTACAAATTATTATGATTGAGGTGCAAAAGTACAAAAAATACTCGTATATCACTCCCTCTAAATAAAGAAAGTCATTCTGTAAAATGAGCGGGATAAGTAAAAATAACGGTAGGAAAAGAGTTAGGCTCGTTTATCATTTGATAAGTACCTCCGAAATTTTTCAAGAACAACGTATTTATATCATTCTGCATTGCAGTTTCCTGATTGTCATAAGCAACGTCGGCCAGCCAGCTATTTAGAATCTTGAAACATAATATTTCCCCTGTCCTATCCAATGTAAAAGTGACTGTTTTATCTTCCGAATCATCTTGAAACGGATTATACAGAACACTCACAATCAACTTCATCATGAGATTAAAATCCATTCGCACATTATATTGATCAAGACTAGGATTAAAGATAACTCTCAAATGAGCGTTCTGCAAACCGACAGCGCCGACCGCATCGTTACACAACTGTACAATATCATAATCAACTATCTGATACTTCATCATACCGGCTTCTAAACGAGATAGATCAAGTACATTATTCACAAGCCTCATCAGCTTCTCTGTGTTTCGTTGGATAATATCGGAATATTCTTTCTGCGTATCTGGATCAAGATCGGCATCCGAAGCTAAAAGCTGACAGAACCCCACCACTCCATTCAGAGGTACCCGGATGGCATGGCTCATATTTGCCAAAAAATGCGTCTTCAAATCATTTGCTTCTTCAGCTTTTTGAGTTGCCCTCAATGTGTCATCTTCAGCCATTTTCAGATCTCTCCGTATCCTACTAATCCTCCTCATATAAAGTCCGCTGATAAATAAAGCAACCCCTACCGTGAGAAGAATAATAAGCTGCATCCGATTCTTTATCTTTCCTTTTTCAAACAAGAGCCTGTCGTAATGATACATCGACTTTATTTCATCCATTTGCACACCCGATATAACGTTGATAATCGAGTCCTGAATATGATTGGACCGTTCATAATAATACAAAGCCTCCTTATACTTCCCCATTTCCAACAACACATCAGCCTTATAATTCAATTGCTTGGCATAACTCATTTGTTCCGAATTGGATTTTTTCCAATTATAAAGAGCCGAGTCGATACTTGAGAGAGTAGATTTATAATCTTTTTCTGCATGATAAATCCGAGCTGAACTGCCCTGGAACATGGCCACATAACTAGAATAACTTTGAGGAGTGATGTATTGCCTCGCCTTATTAATGGAGATTTTAGCAGAGTCCATTTTTCCGATAGCTGCATAATAATCACTATATGCGGTCTCCAAATACAAAGAAAGGCTTACATAGGCACCTTTCATTTCAGGACGCTCTCTTATGATATCCTTTATCAATGAAAATGCCTCATCAATATATCGTTTTATCTTCCGGCATTCATTTATATTTTTGAAATATTCTATAAATTGACAAAGAACATCTATCTTATCCTGTTTATCCTTCATATTCGGAAAAAGGCGGTAAACTTTCAATAAGGTTAAAAACTCTTCATTTCTTCGATTTGTCTCATGATAAGCGTTAATTAAACATTGATATGCTGCCACTTTTCCATCAATATTATTGAGCGCTTCCGACTTATCAAGCATTTTTTGTGCTTCATTTATGGCATATTCATATTGCCTCTTATAAATATATGTATTGATCTGGATCTTTTGAGCATTGAAATATATTCCCCAATTGCGCAGTCGCTCTGCTAACGGTTTCAAATAATTTACCCACTTGAATATGCTATCGGTATTATCCACATTATAATAGTATATAAGTTGGAAATAAGAACTGCTACACAAATATTTTGGATTATTCTGAAGTAGAGCCTGCTGATACATCTCTTTTATGTATTTGAAAAAATCGGGAGCATCTTGTTTGGTAAGTACCATCTTCTCCATAGCTTTTAGCCGTAGAGAATCGTGGGGAAGAACAGTCAACTCTGTCTCAAGCTTTTCAAACTCAGCTTTTGATAGATGAACATTTACGGAAGCTAACAATAAAGAAGCTTGAAAAAGAAGGAACAATATCAGGCTAAAACATTTCATTTTAGTGTCTCCTTTCTTCTTTTACGAGCCAATGGATGCGTAAACAAGAACTTCGCACCATCCTTATAATCGGGATCTATCCATATTTTACCACCAAAACGCTCTACTATTAATTGTGAAATAGAAAGTCCTAAGCCACTTCCCTGTACATTTTCATCCAGCTTCTCAAAACGATTAAAAATATTATTCCGTTTCTCCGGGCTGATCCCACATCCGGTGTCCGCAACACTGAAAATTGCTTTCTTAGAAGACTGTAATTCCAACGAGAGCGTTATAGTACCGCTTGACGTGAACTTTGTAGCATTTATAAGAAGGTTAAATAAAAGCTGTTGCAGCCGTGCACCATCAGTATACAAATTCAATTGTTCCAAGGAACTTTCAAAAACAAGAATCGCACTTGTCTGCTTTATTTTATTTACCGTATCAATAATACCATGGCAAATGCTGACCGCATCACAAACTGTAAAATGAAAATGCATTTTGCCGGTGTCAAGGCTTGAAAGATCCACTACGTCATCTATCAATTTCAATAGTAAATCAGAGTTCTGTAAGATTATGTCGTTGCATTGCTTTCGTGTTTCGGCATCTATATTTTTATCCGTTAGAATTGTCGAAAAGCCAGATAGTGCATTGAGAGGAGTTCTTATTTCGTGGCTCATATTCGATAAGAAAAGGCTTTTTGTACGCATGGAGTTTTCCAGTTTAACACGGGCCTTTTCCTGTTCTACTTTAGAGAGAGCCAAGCGCTTGTTTATTTTGCGGACATGAAAAACTGAAAGGATAGAAATGATCAATATAGTGGCACAGCTTATGGTAAGATACGAAAGTAAAGTACTCCGCTGACTCTGGTTCTCCACCGTAAGATGATCAACCTGATATATCGTACGCAATAGATTCACTTGAGAAGAATAGTTCTGTGCCTCAATAGAGTCTCTTACAGCATTTATTTTTTCATAAGTTTCACATGCCTTTCGATAATCTCCCAACTTTATAAGCATTATTGCAATAGAATACTCAGTCTTAATATAACCATCATAAGTATCTAAAGGACTCTTTATATTAGAAAAGCTATTATAAAGAGCTATAGCCTCTCTATAATCACCTGTTTTCTCTGCATATTCAGCCTTAAGTTGTCTAAGCACAAATTTATGATATGCAAAAGGATATCTTTTATACCATCGCTCCGCACTATCCAAACTCAATAGAGCTTCTTTATTTCTGTCGGTATGAATATTATAGTAAGCATTGAAGGCATGCCATAAGAAATGATTGTATCGTCTATTTGCATAAAAAGCACTAACCTGATTCAAGTATTTCTTTATTTTATTAACCTTATTGATTTTAACATAAGCAGGTATCAGTTGCTGCAATACTCTTTCCTGCAATTTATGCGAATGCGAGATATTTGAAAGCAACTGCATAGCCTCTTCATATTCTACAACAGCTTCTTCTATCATACTTGCATTGAAATAGGCATCCCCAATAGCCAAGTATGATATTGCAACGCCTTTATCATATTTCATTTTTTTTGCTTCATCCAAAGCTTTTCTAGCTTTAGCTAAAGCATCTGTAATATAACCTTGTGATATTAACGAGCGACAAGCCTCATGTTTCATTAAAAACATACGTTCATAATCCCGCTGCTTTCTAAAAGCATTGACCAATCTGTACTCCCATTGAACGATTTCATCGGGATTTATTTTAGGGGAGAAGCCTAAGTTATTATCGAGTAAAGTTTTTATGAGCCTAAAACGCTCACCGTCATACATTACGCTTTCTTCAGAGGAAGCAGATGTATAACAGAAGAATAGTAGTGACAGCAATGATATGATAACCCTACCCGTTTTCACTTTTGTGCATAGATCATTAGATTTATTAAAAAACATTGAAAAGATAGATAAAAAAGAATACAAACACAATATTTCTATCCTTTTTTATCTACAACCATTATTCGATTAGTTCAAGCATGAACCATTAACCATTCATACTCAATAAGAACTCATCATTATCTTTCGTTTTTTCCAATCGGTCTTTTACAAAGTCCATAGCTTCTATCGGGTTCATATCAGCCAGGTATTTACGTAAAATCCACATTCTGTCAAGTGTTTGTTTATCTTGTAGCAGATCATCGCGACGAGTGCTCGAAGCCACAATATTGACAGCAGGGAAGATACGTTTATTGGATAAGTTTCTATCAAGTTGCAATTCCATATTACCGGTACCCTTGAACTCTTCAAATATAACTTCATCCATTTTTGAACCGGTATCAATCAAAGCAGTAGCAAGAATCGTAAGCGATCCACCGTTTTCAATATTGCGGGCTGCGCCAAAGAAACGTTTAGGTTTATGTAGCGCATTAGCATCAACACCACCCGAAAGCACTTTGCCGGATGCCGGAGAAACCGTATTGTAAGCACGGGCAAGGCGAGTGATAGAATCAAGGAAGATCACTACATCATGACCACACTCAACCAGTCTCTTAGCTTTTTCCAATACAATACCTGCAATCTTCACATGTCTCTCGGCCGGTTCATCGAACGTAGAAGCAATCACTTCCGCATTAACGGTACGAGCCATATCGGTAACTTCTTCCGGACGCTCATCAATAAGTAACATGATCATATAGACTTCGGGATGATTCGCAGCAATTGCGTTTGCAATATCTTTCATAAGAATTGTCTTACCCGTCTTAGGCTGAGCAACGATCAAGGCACGTTGTCCTTTACCGATAGGAGCAAACAAGTCGACTACACGAGCCGATAAAGAATCGGAGTATCCGCCTTTGCACAATCTGAATTTCTCATCAGGGAAAAGAGGAGTAAGATGTTCAAAAGGAACACGATCACGTACAAATGCCGGATCACGGCCATTGATTTTCTCTACTTTTACCAGCGGGAAGTATTTTTCACCTTCTTTAGGAGGACGTATAACACCTTCAACCACATCACCGGTCTTTAGCCCGAATAACTTGATTTGAGATTGTGATACATAGATATCGTCCGGAGAAGATAAGTAGTTATAGTCGGAAGAACGAAGGAAACCATAACCATCCTGCATAATTTCCAGTACACCTGTACCGGTCAGGATATCATCAAATTCATAAGTTTTTTCCCTCTCTTGCACGGGCTTACGATCTTGAACCTGATTACCCTCATTATTAGCCGGTATAGGGCGTTGTTGCACCTGACGCGGATTATTATTAGGAATAGGACGATTATTGTTTTGCTGATTATTATTCTCACGCGGACGGATTAGCGGACGCTGTGGCTGTGGTTTTGGTTGTGGAGCAACTTCTGTCTCTACAACAGGTTCAGTTTTAGTCGCCTCAAATTTGCCCAATAATTCTGAAGGCAATTCAACTTTTTCAGTCGGTAGATCCTCAATAGGGATAAAATCATCTTCCGCTTCAGTTACAATAGGGCTATCGTCAATAACAACCTGTTTGCGTTTTTCTTCTCCTTCTAAAGGAAGGATAGGTTCGGCCTGAGAAGCATTCTGTTTATTAAGGGCAGCTTTGGAAGTTTTGGATTTGCGAGGGCGACCCGGTTTGCGTTTTGGATCGTTTTGTTCGTCATCGGAACTGGGAGTCTGAGCAGGAGAAAGAGTTTGAGCCGGGGTAGAAATTGTAGCAGCAGGTTTATTTTCGGGAACTGTGTT
>JADHED010002552.1_pt1 | contig 12434 bp, 10 predicted proteins | sample 8952041 | NCBI WGS metagenome assembly JADHED01 (sample SAMN16124423, study PRJNA663239) | bioreactor sludge metagenome | isolation source: sludge (control) | place: India:Bengaluru | collected 2018-09-08
CCCCCCCCCCCCCCCCCCCCCCCCCCCCCCCCCCCCCCCCCCCCCCCACCCCCCACCCCCCCCACCCCCCCCGGGGGGGGGGGTAAAATTGGACTGTCAGCAAAAAGGGGAAAACCGTGGTTCAGAAAGGAGCTACTATGAAAAGGGCGTGGTTGCTGAGTTTGCTGGTGGTTGGAATTGCGGTTTTTGTGGCGTTGATGGTTAGTAATAGGAATGCGGTATCTGCGGAGTTCAAGGTTATAGGCAAGACTAATCTACAAGTGGTTCCACCTGAACCGCCAACCTTTAGAAAGACAGATATCGTACAGGCATCATGTCTTACCGAAGGAACGTTTTTTGAAGAGAGAGTTTGTTGTCAAAAAATCAAAAATCAACCCGTTTCCGTTTCCGCCTGTGTCGAGCCTTCTGATCAATATTCTGCTCATACCATTGGAGAACAGTACTTATATTATGAAGCATCAAGCGGTCTTTGGAGAGAAGCGTCTTTTTCATGTCCCGAGAGTGTTGTGTTCGGGAAGTCTGGAAATACGAGGCTCGTTCATCTCATAATCTGCCTTGGTGTATCGCCCGACACAAATACTGGTGGCACGTCGCAACCGGGCGACACAACCAACAGCAGCACGTCGTCGGATACGCCTAACAATAACTGATCGCCATAATCGAGAGGGGATTTATTGTTTTGGGGCGCTGCGTGGCAGCGCCCTTGTTGTTAAAGAATAATCCTCTCTACTTCATCCAGCGTGAGTTTGTCGGTCGTGCGGTCGTAGAGCTTCGTTGTCCTGGGGCTTTCGTGGGCGGCGAGTTGTTGCGCCTTTTCCAGCGTTCCGCCGTGTTCAAGATAGATCGTGATTCCGGTTGCCCGGAACGAATGACAGCACACAGTATCTGGCAAGCCCGCCGCCAGGGCGCGGCGCTTGACCATGCGCAGCACGTCAGATCGAGTCATTGGATTTGATGAGAGCTCGCGCTTGCGCGAGATCGAGCGGAAGAGGGGAGCCTTCTTTTCCTGCTCGATGCCCGCGGCCTGTAGGTATTCATCGAGGATCGCCTCGGCCTTGTGGCTGACCGGCACTTCATGCACCTTGCCGCCTTTTTCAAGAAACCGAAACCAGCGGCGATTGCCTTGCATACGATAGTCCTCCACGCTCATGTGTATGACCGCGCTGACCCTTGCCAGCGCATAGACCATGACCGCGATCAGGGCACGATCCCGCAAGCCGGTGATGTTGTCTGTCTCGATGCTATCAAGGAGCTGCCGGGCTTCGTCTGCGGCAAGTACATAGGTCTTGCCGCGCTTCACCACATGCCGGGGGCCTCGGACCGAGTGCGCGGGGTTTGTGCGCATGACGTGGCCTGTGACCAGCCAGTCAAAGAGCATGCGCACGGCCGCGAGGTGCTGCTTCACGGTGGGCGCTGCGCTTTTGTGGCTCTCGATATAGGCCGCCACAAGGATTGGCTCGATGCCTGAGAGGCTACTCACGCCCCGAGCCTCGCACCAGGCCAGAAACGAGCCTACGGCGCGCATATAGGCCGCCCTGGTGTTCGGATTGCGGATCGTGGCGGTGAAATACTCGATGAAGCGCTTGGTCGCAGGCTCACCGGATCGGGCCACAAGGGCCGGAACCATGCCTTGTAGCCCCGAAGTTCCAGCCAGACGGCCTGACCCCTTGGGTATGATTTCAGTGCTCAGAAGCCCCCCTAAATATGAATCATAACGTCCTTTATGAGTCATAAAATACACGAGTCCAAAGAAACTGCAATTGTGTTGTTCCGATTCTATTGGAGGTCGTCTCAGAAAACGGATATTAAAGCACGTTAGAGATGTGGAAGTGTGCGTAAAGGCCTGAATTTTCCCGCCCCGACCTGGGTAATACGTTGATTTTGGACAAATATTATGCTAAAAATATAATAGCGGGGTTCTTCGATGCAGAAAAAAATTGCGGTGTCCGTGTTTCTCATCTGTTTATTTTTGTGTGAATTCTGGCGTCTGAATAAGATCTATGCGAGTCCTTATGTCCCGACCTCCAAAATAACCGCGGCTTCGCAGCTCTTAATCAAGAGGACCGTGATTATCCCTGCGGAATGCTTGCCCGCGAATGCAGGCGGAATCCCGGATATAGACTGTTGGATCAAGCACAATCCTAAAATTGAAAGCAACCTGCTATGGGAGGAATCTCCCAGCAATTTTAGCAATTTTGTTGTCTGGAAGTGGTTGCAGGGGTCTCCAAAAATCGTTGATTGGAATAAATGGCCGGAACAACTGAAATCTTCTTTGCGTGATAATTACAAGACGTATTGGAATTGGCTTAACAACAAACTTCAGGGCGACGATCCGAGTCCGATGCAGGATCCTCCGGCAAATCAGGCGACCCTCAAGGATGAAGATTATCCCTATGAAATCTTGAGCCCGAATGATGCATGGCAGATGTACGTCAAGTCTGTCGCGTTGAGCCTCGCTTTGGAGACCAGCGGCTGGTTCCAATGGTCAATCCTGGATTACGACGATACGCAGCTCCAAGCGTTGTTTGACAGCAGAAAGATTTTCAGGTGGGAGGATGAAGAAACGCTCTCAACCGGGACCGTACTTCCGAAAGGTTATCGGATGGAGTGGGATGTTGTCGGATGGACTCTTCCTGCTCCTCCTATGAAGGCGCTTCGATTCCTGATGGATCAGCAAATCATCGGCTTCACCAGAAAAGCGACCATAGTAAAGCTGCTCTGGCTCTCTGGCGATTTATCGCATTTTTTTGGCGATGTAACCGCGAGGGGTTTTGATGGCAACTGGCATTATCGAGGCCTTGTCCCGGCGTCGCGAATCATAGACGGTACCACGGTTGACCCCTCGATGGTTGAAAACCTCGATGTCGGTAGCATCCCCAGCGGCCATATCACCGCAGGTTGTTGGGGCACGACTGGTTTTCTTAAATTCATGCTCAAGGCAGTCAATATTCCGGTAGAACTGACACAAATCGCCGACCATGCGACGCCTCATTTCATGAGCGAGCATCTTTATTTGTCACATGGAGATGATCCGTACGCATCAAGTATGGATGCTGATCCGCCGATTTCGACTGAGCTACTCATGATTGACGGGTGGACGTTCAACTATTGGTTCAATCCTTCTGCCCCAGCCCCTGCTTGTATCTCTCAACTTCCAATAAATTCCGCTTCCAGCTCATCTAATTCGAATCAAGATACCAATTTCGGGGTTAATCCGATTTGCACAGCAAGTGCTAATCCCTATCCAGATATCTTGAATTGTACCAACGACTCTGGATCTCTTAATGGTGAGTTAGCCGCGGGCGGGAGCTGTCCCAATCTGACTGCGGCCTGTGAAGGCACGCCTGACCTCAATGTGGGCAGGAGGGTAGAAGAACTGTCGCTTCAATATCTTTCGAATAATTTGCTGTATGATTATTGCCAGGCAATTAAGCCTTCGCCTGATCAGGCTGATTCTGGATCGAATGTCCCTACGCTCTCCAATAGCGAAATAGCGACAGATTATTTTCGAAACTATACCCTCTCGGAATTGGAGTCGACCTGCCTATGGGAGAGACTCAAGGCCAAGGTCCAGTCCTTTGGCGGATGCGGCAGCGCTCAGTTTCCACCAGAATTTCATCAGCCGAGATGGAAAGAGTCCAAGACGTGGAAAATTATGAAACAAAGGGACTGGAGGACGTTGAAGTTACCGCCAATGTCCATTCTTCGAAATTAGCCGCGAAAACAGACTCAAGACCGGACATCGAGAGTTTGGTCGCTCAGAGGATCGTTCTGCCATGCCAATACTCTAGCTCTTCAGTTTTTCCCTTATCGCATCGAGCCCCTGGGCTCCCTTTCTGACCTTCGGCCGTCGGATTCCCTGCCCTACTTCCTTCTCGGCCATTTTCCAGCGGCCGTAGATATCGATTCCTCCCTGGCTTGCTTGCATGATCGGCATCCGGTTGTTCGGATTGTGTTGTGACAGCGGAGCCAGAGCACGGTTCAGGGCTACGATTTCCGCGCGGCCTTCCCTGATGATCGCCGCCCTGCCCGTTTGCAGCGATCTGATGTCGTTCGGGTGGACCACAAACTCCTCTACCTCGTGCTCCGAGCCCAAGCCGGTGTCTGCCGTTCCAAAAATCGAGGTCTCGATCTGCTTCGTTCTCTTCACGACCGTCTGCGTGCCGCCCAGCCTTGCCGCATGTTCCGCGCTCTCGGAATCGTTCTGACGCAGGATCACCTTGGTGTTGGTGTTCTGCACCACCTGTTGCGTGATGTCCCAGCCGTCACCCCTGAAGTCCGCGAACGATTGCGTGGAGAGCATGAGCCCGATATTCGAGCTGCGGCATTGCGCCACCACGCTGAAAAACTCCGGGAACACGAAGTGATGAAACTCGTCGATGTAAACCGGATAGAACGGGGCGTTGCCGGCTTCCGCCTTCTTCCCTGCTATGTATCGCAGATTCTGGATAATCATGCGGCCGAGCCTTCGCGCTGTCTCGCCGTATTGCAGGCTGTTGAGCACAAAGAGCACGATCTGTTTTTTCTCATACGCCTCTACGAGATTTATATCCGGCGAATACGCGCAGACCCGCGGTGCCAGGTGGTCGGTCGTGTAGTCTTCAAGGTTTGCCGCCAGCCCGCGGTTGTTCTCACGATGCTGTTTCCAGTCGTCGCAATAGCTCTGTAGATGCTGCTTTATCTTGGGGCTGGTCGCCATGTCCGCGAGGATCTCAAGGCACTCTTTTTGCGTGAAAATGTAATACAGATCCTTGAGAGAAAATTTCTTTCCCGTCTCGACGAGCGCTGCGAGCACATAGAGCAGCGCAGACCTTGCTTGATCCCGATAATACGGGCTGTCCCAGGTGAACGACTCCATGCACAGATCGCGCAGCGCCATCGCGTCCGTAGTGAATATGGGATTGTACGAGTCAGCGCGCGGCGAATCGGACAACGTGAAAATCCTCACGTCCCCTGCCCTGCGGCAGTTTTCCGCCCAGGAGTAGACGCGCTCGATAAAGGCAGGGTCGTCCTTTGCGGTCATAAACATGAGACCCCTGCGCTTGGCGATGTCGTACTGCATGGCCGGTTCGATTACCGACGTCGTCTTGCCGGTGCCGGTGGAGCCCAGCGCAAGGATATGCTCAGGCCGCTTTGTGTCGTCCAGCATGACGGATCGCAAAGAGTTGAGAGACCGGCCGAGCACCAACGAGTGCCTGGCCTTTTTCTCGTCGGCCTCTGCCTGCCACACATGAAAAAAGATATAACCGAGCGCGATCAAAAACCACGTAACCAGAAAATATCCGATAGGCCGCGCGAGGCCGTGCAATGTCGTTGCCCTGACGTGATGATGGACGAATGCATATGGCGAGCCGTGCTGGAGGATCGAAATCTCACACAAACCGCCAAGAATGCCCAAGAAAAGCACGAAGAGCACCTCTTTCCCGTGTCGCCACAGGACAAGGCCCCAAATCCAGTACGGCCAGTAAAAAAACGCGTTGAACAAAAAGCGGGCCGTGCGCAGCACAACATAGAGCGCTATGTTGACTATATCGCTCAGCAAGTCGTCGCTGTATATCCTGCTCGCCATCAGCCCTTGAGGTCTCCGAGTTCGAAATTATCGTGCATGTTGGCAAAGGCCGTCTTTGCCCCGTCGCGCATCATCTGGTCATAGAGAGCGTAATAAACCCAACGATGGTCTGTCGTCATCTCAGCCAAATTTTCGAGCTGGCGCATGGTGTTGCACACGTAAAAGACCAGCCCCACGTCGCCGTATCGCTTGGCTGCATAGTCATCGAAAATTCGCGTGTATCGAGCCTTTGCCTTCTTCGCTATTTCCAGCTCCAAAACGCCGCATTGCCCGTTTAAGAGCTTGAACATGCCGTCGGGCACCCTGGACCCTTGGGCAAAGCGATTCTTGAGCCAGCGGTCGGATTCCCACGAGGTGATGAGCCCGCTGTTTTCGAGCGTTATGCGAACATCGTTCGCGCGGCGGTCGTGCTCGAAGTAGCGGTAGTCAACTGACGCCACAGGTTCCAGGGTATCGACGCCCCTCTTGTGCAGCTCCCCTACCCCGAGCTCCGTTGCAACGACGACCTTCTCACCTGTCAGCACCGATCTGATGGAAAGCATCTTGAATTTTTGAAGTATCAAAACCCGACGATATGCTGCCTGATGCGGATACTTTGATTCGCTCTTTGGATTAAAAAACCTCTTACTGATCTGCTCCACCGTCATGAACTTCTGATCTATGCAATATCGTATAATATCCAAATCTCTATCTTGGAAAATAAGTCTCTTGTACTGCCTGGGATGATATTTGCTCATGATGAAGACTCCAAAAAACAACAACACCACACCACTTGCCACGCCTTTTACCGCCGCCCGCTCCATGACCACAATCTCACGTAGGGAGAGTGTGGTGCATGGGCGGGCGGCGGGGGGACAACCCCTAAAACAACCCGGCTCTCAAAGCAATTGAAATTTACAGTGCCCTCCCATATCAGACATGCCTCATGTATAGGGTCTAGGTACAAACTGCAACAGATGTTACACCTTTCTCGGATGATCGTTGCCCTGCCCGCTCGCAAAACCGAGCCGCTTTAAAACCCTCGGCCAGCGCCAGCCATAATCCTCAATCCATAGGAAATTTAGATTGCTGGTGGATGCTACCTTCTGTCACATCGGGTATATCTAAGAACCCTTTATCGGGTTGACATGAAATGGATGCGGTGAGATATTACGGCAACATTATCCACGGGGGGATATATGCAATTTTCGCAAAGCATCTTACTGCTGGACCTATCCGCCGCCCTAAAAATATCGCACCAGGCCCTTCATAAATACATCACTGAAAACGGCTTCGAGACCAGCGTCTTTAAGCGAAAGGCATATATTGCCCCAGAAACCGTCCGGGCCATTCTGCTCAAGCGCGGCTATCAGTACCCCAAGAAGTGTATCTCTATTCAAATGCTCAAAGGTGGCGTTGGCAAGACAACGACCGCCTTTAATCTTGGTATTCGCGCGAGCATGTACGGTGCACGGGTGCTTTTCATCGATCTTGACCAGCAAGCCAACCTTTCAATGGCTATGGGCGTGCAGGATATCAAAAACAAGGTCTGGGTGCATCTCTACAGCGAGGGAATGCCCATTACGGACCTGGTAAAACAAGTCACCCCTCACCTGCACATTATCCCAAGCAATCTGAGCAACGCCTCTATTGAACGGGTCTTGCAGGAACCGCGCATCAATGTTGCGAAGGCGGTCAGTCAGTATTCCGCCCCCCTGCGCGACGAATACGATCTCATCATCATCGATACCGCGCCGAATTTGAGCTCCATCAATACGGCTGCCGCGTGCGCCTCGGACGTCGTCATAATCCCCGTTGATCCTGACAAATTCGCCTTTGACGGTCTCAAAAAAACAATGTCCGACCTTGCCCTTGTCCGAAAAGAATACGACGCCAGCTTCGCGGACAAAATCCTTTTCAATAAATTCGACGGCCGCGAGAACGCCAGCAAGGAAATGCTCCGTGTTTGCTATACGGAATACGGCTCGAAGACCCTGGACGGCTTTATCCGCACGTCCACTCAGTTTAAAAATTCCATCAATTCGCAGGTAACGATTTTCACACAGAAATCGACTGCAAAGGAAGATTACGACCTTCTCGCAAGAGAAATCCTCGGCATGGCCTAAAAGAATTTGGGGGATCAATGCCTTCGATGTCTGATTTTTTGAAAAACGCGCCCAAGAAAGCGCTATCTGATACTGCCAAGCAACAATGGGATTTGGACACCTCCCCTGCCGATATTCCTGACGATATCGTAGAATGGCGACGCACGCACAAACAAAAAGAAATCTCCACTCCTATAGCCGCCGTTGCTCCCACGAAGGCTGCTGATGTCATCGACTTTGCCAAGACTAATGACAGTGAAGTCCCATTCCCCGCTAAAGCGCATGACAACGACATCAGCTCCGATGTTAGCAGCCAACCTAACAGCCAAGCTATCACTCAATTTAGCAGTCAAGTTAACAGTCAATCCAACCGTCTAAAAGATCATCAAGACCGCGCCAAATATAAGAAAACCGTCAACTCAAGCATGAAAGTTAGCAGTCAACCTAACAGTCAGATTCACACTAAACCTAGCAGTCGAATTAGCAGTCAACAAGACAGTGCTAACTTGACTGCTAACCTTAGCGCTAAGGTTGACAGTCAAGTTAGCAGTCAATCCAACACTCAGGTTGACACTCAAGTTAGCAGTCACCTTAGCAGTCAAACAACCACGGCAATTTCACAGTTAGGAAACTGGCAGCGAATTTTGGACCAAGGAGACAAAGCGATCTTGGAATTCCTCTGGATCAACCGCCAGACCGACAATGAAACGCGGATTTTGAACTTCGACGAGATCAGTCTTTATTCGAAAATACCTTATGGAACAACCAGATATAAGCTCGATCGACTCAGCGCCCATGCGTTGATCGACACTTCGAGACGCGCGGCGGTTGGAAAGCTGAAGGGAAAGATTTACTTCCTGAACTGCGGCAATATCGCGCAGGCATTCCCGCTGCTCGTTCAACAAGGCGGCTATACGAATGATGGTCGCGTGAACGATTTTGACAGTCCGGTTGACAGTCAACTTAGCAGTAAGGTTGACAGTCAGCGCAACACTCAGCGTCCCTGTAGTAGTAGTATATTAAACACTACTACTACAAAAGGGGGGGGGCTGCCGAAAACGAATGCGCTGGAGCGCGCCGCAATTGCCGAGCAGTTGCGGCATGAGTTAATTTCAGCGGAATGGGAAGGGCTCGATGTGGGGAGTTTGCTGCGTTACGTGTTTCAAGACGGAAAATGGATACATTCAGTTTCAGAGCTACAGGATTTTTTGGACAAAGCAGCCGCAGCGGTTGATTATTCGAAAAAGACAAAGAGCCCGATCTCGAGCGCGTTGGGTTTTTTGCATTCGTGTTTAGCAAAGTGGTCAGTGGATACGCCGCCAGGTTATGAATCGCGGCAGGAGAGGGCTCTTCGGTTCCGCTTGGAAGAAGAAAAAAAGAGGTTGGAAAATTTAAAGCGACTCAATCAAGAACTCGCTGTCACTCGGTTCAAAACCTTTGTCGCGGAGCAAAAACCGGAACTGATAAAAGAGTTGAGAGAAGCAGCGAAGGAGGCCGGGAAAACATCGCCAGTAGGGGGTAAGCGGGTTGAGCGGCATCATTACGTTTCAAGCCTTGTCGATCTTTTCTTTGAAAAAGAAATCATCGAAGGCATCACGAAAGAGGTGCTGCTCGATGTACCGGATTTGATCTGAGCGGCTCTCAGCTAATAGAATGGCCTACATATAGAAACCACGATGAAACGAAGCGATGTGAAATATTTGTATTACATCGCTCCTATCGAAAATGTTCATTCGATCTTGGAGCGCGGAATTCTATGTCACAATTTGGCCAAAAAGATTAAGCATCGATCGGTTGCTATGCAGGCGATTCAAGAAAGACGTAAGGACAAAGCGATTCCCGGAGCAGGGAAGATCCACGACTACGTAAATCTCTATTTAAACGCCCGTAATCCGATGATGTATAAGTGCAAGGACAATTACAGAGAGATTTGCGTTCTGGCTGTTGATCCGAAGATCCTTGACCACAAAGGTGTGATTGTCAGCGACATGAACGCCGCCATAGGCATCGCGCGTTTTGCAACTTCAGATGAAGGCTTGGCACGGCTTGATAAGGAAAAGCTCTTTGCGCATAGCTGGAAACATTCGAATGATTTGAATGAAGAGAGACGCCACAAAGGGCTAATGTGCGCGGAAGTCCTCATTCCGAAGCAGGTTCAGCCAACATTTATCCGCGGCGCATTTGTATCGTGTCTTGAGAGCGAAACCGAACTGAAACGACATTGCCCGGCGATAAAGACAAACATCAAGCCCGATTTATTTTTTAATTGAGGGGGGGAAACATGGCCCACATCACAGTCAAGATCGGCGACATCCTTGAATCAAAGGCGCAGACCATCGTTAACACAGTTAATTGTGTTGGCGTGATGGGGAAGGGTATCGCTTTGGACTTTAAAAAAAGATTTCCGGAGATGTATGAGGATTATGAAAAGCGCTGTGCGGAACAACAAGTGCAGTTGGGAAAGCCATATCTCTACAAATATTTGATGGGTCCGTGGATTCTGAATTTCCCGACCAAGGGACATTGGAGGACGGTATCGCGCCTATCGGATATCGAGGAAGGGCTTAACTACATCGAAAAACACTATAAGCAGTGGGAGATCCAGTCTCTGGCGGTGCCGCCCCTCGGTTGCGGTCACGGGCAACTAGAGTGGCGAGTTGTTGGGCCGATCCTTTATAAACAGCTTGCTAGGTTGGATATTCCAGTCGAAATTTACGCGCCGTTCGGGACGGCCGACGCCGAGCTGCAAGAGGCTTTTCTCCGTGGTGGGGCAATTGAGGGGCACGCACTTCATTCAAATGGCAGTAAGTCTCGTGTTCCTGCTTCATGGGCAGCGCTTGCGGAGATAGTCGCTCGTATCGAAAGCCAGCCATATCATTGGACGGTTGGGCGCGTGGCGTTCCAGAAGATCAGCTATTTTGCGACCGCATTAGGCATTCCCACAGATTTGGATTTTGGTCGTGGGAGCTATGGCCCATTCACGAAGGGGCTCAAGAAAATCGAGTCAGCGCTTATCAATAACGGTTTTTTAAAGGAGGAATCGCTTGGCCGCTTGATTGCCATTCGGCCGGGGTCATCTTACCGCGATGCGATGAAGCCCTATCGAGACGAACTCAAACAGTGGGATCATATTATAGAGCAGGTTGTTGATCTCTTTCTTCGCATGCAGACCAAGGACGCTGAAGTTGCAGCAACCGTGCACTACGCCGCAGTCCGCGATCTCGGCGCTTTGCGGAAAGACGTAAGCGAGCTTGAAATCTTCGACGAAGTAAAACGCTGGAAACAGCGAAGGCGGCCGCCTCTCAATGATGAAGATATTGCCAAGACGATAAGGGATCTCAACATATTGGGCTTGATTCGAGCACGATCGAGCAACGATTTGCCGGTGCATGATGAAATCTGAGACGATGTCAGCGCGATATTCAATGTGCCGGATCAAAGTTTAACAAAAAAAGAGAGCATGGGAGGACGTCATGAAAAATAGACTGCTGGTGGTCGCTATGCTGACATTGCTGTCTTTCGCTGCCTGTACGCGTGGAACGAGTACATCGACGAATCAGAATGATTTAAACTCAGACGAGCAGGGCGCGACAAACGGCATAAAAAAATACGAAGGTACGTGTACGGTTACAGATGTATATACGGATTCGTTGGTACTGATGACGATGAACCTCGCGGTCGACGGAGATAGTGCATCGCTTCCGGGTGTTTCTGCTGCAACGGATAAGGAAGCGGTCGCGGTCGGCGATGTGTTCACCTGCTGGATGGCGCTCGATTTGCACCCGAGTGGCAGTATCAGTGCATGGAGTGCGCAAGGAGAAGGGCTTTCGAACGTTGGAGGGGATTTTATCAGCAAATTTGAAAGAAGTTGCTTTTATAAGTCCATTAACGGCGTCTGCAATTTAAATGCAGAATCTTCCGGAGAAAAAAATCGTTCCTTTGATTTTGTTTGGACAAAAAGCGGCACCACTATAACGGTTCCTGATAATGTTCTTCATGATTTCGCAACCGATTATGGCCCAAAGATGGAAAACGACAATTCGTTTAAATGCACCGTTTCTTTAAAAACATCGGGTGCAGCAACCTGTGAGTCCTGTCTCTTCGAATATCCGGCGACGAACCGTGTGGAGGGCATGACGTTTGCCTGCAGCAGCGCCGCCGAGCAACTTTTGAGGGCGAAGATGCAATGACGCTCAGAGAATAATCCTCTCCACCTCATCCAGCGTAAGTTTGTCGGTCGTGCGATCGTAGAGTTTTGTCGTCCTGGGGCTTTCGTGGGCAGCGAGCTGTTGCGCCTTTTCCAGCGTTCCGCCGTGTTCAAGATAAATCGTGATGCCGGTTGCTCGGAATGACTTTCCTTGAGCAGTTCGACTTCTGTATCTTTCCGTCAAAGCAGATTATATGAGTGAATTGATTTGCGGTACATTGGACAAATAATGCAGTTATAGGGAAAAATCTCCCCCATAACGACATAAGGCATAAAGTAATCACATTCGGTTTTTTTACCCGGTCGATCAGAGGATTACTAAAATTTAGTTACAAAAAAATAGTAATTCAAAGCGCCGTATCGTCACGACGAGACAAGATCACAGAACAATCCGCTTCATTCCATCTCATTCTTATTTGTGACCAAGAAATGTTGTGGCCTTTGCTGCGCTGCGCAGAGCAGAGCTTTGTCGATCAGTAGGCAATCGCTCGATGCAACGATTATTGTTGATATTTTATGGGGGGGGGGGGGTAAAATTGGACTGTCAGCAAAAAGGGGAAAACCGTGGTTCAGA
>JADHED010002553.1_pt1 | contig 12432 bp, 11 predicted proteins | sample 8952041 | NCBI WGS metagenome assembly JADHED01 (sample SAMN16124423, study PRJNA663239) | bioreactor sludge metagenome | isolation source: sludge (control) | place: India:Bengaluru | collected 2018-09-08
TGATGGCGATGAGTGCGGGGTTGTTGATCTCTCCCCAGATGAATCCATGGTAGGGCGAAATCACGGTTCTCGAGCCGTAGGTGGCGGTCTCCAGATCATCAAAATCGACGACGTTCGCATATGCGGCATGGCTGCCGATGAGTGCCAGGTTGAACAGCGTTCCGAGCAGTAATTTTTTCATTTGAGCTCCTTGGGTGGTGAGTGACGTTCCTTTCGCTTGGCTGCTTCGAAAAATGCTCAAAAAAGGCTTTGACGTGATTCACGCCAGCGATCGGTTTCAATGGACTTTGAACGAAGCTGATTTTATCAGACGCTGCGGTCAGAAAACTGCTCAAATTAGATGTTGCGCGCCAGCCGTGCCACCGCTGCTGCGGCCAATGGCGTCAGTGCGCTGTCATCGCGCCGCCACTGTCCGATCAGCTTCGTGCGCATCCGTGGCGACCAGAACTTGCGCAGGTGGCTCTCGATGCCCAGTGTGGCCACGGCCGGATCGGGCTCGGCCGCAAAGAAGGTGGCGATGTCATTGGCCATCTCTACCAGCTGCTGCCCACTCATCGTGCGGCCACCCGCCCGGAGTCCGCGCTGGCCAGCAACCGCTGCGGATGGCTGTAGATCAGATGGCGGTTGCCACGGGCAAAGCCGACCAGCGTGATGTTGCAGGCTGTGGCGAGTTCAACCGCTGCCAGGGTGGGTGCCGAGACGGCGACCAGAACGGCAATTCCGACGCTGGCAGATTTCTGCACCATCTCATAGCTGGCACGGCTGGTGATCAGCGCGAAGCCGGCGGCGAAATCATCCCGTGCGCGCAGTCGCTGGCCAATCAGCTTGTCGAGCGCATTGTGGCGGCCGACATCCTCGTGCAGGGCAGTGATTTCGCCGGTGATCGTGCACCAGGCGGCGCCATGCAACGCGCCGGTCAGCTGGTTCAGCGGTTGATGATGCGCGAGCGCCGCAAGCGCCCGGTCGATGGCACCGGTCGGCAGCGTCATGGAGCTGGTCACTGGCCGCGGTGAGTGCATGGCGGCCTCGATGGTGGCGGTGCCGCAGAGCCCGCAACTGCTGCGACCGAGCAGGTTGCGCTGCCGCTTCAGCAGCGCGGCATGGCGTGCCGGTGGAATTTGCAGGGCGATCTCGAAGCCGGCCAGCGGGCGTCCGGGTTCGATGGGACGGACTGCGCAGGCAGTGATCTCGTCGATCGAGTCGACCAACCCTTCGCTGACCGAAAAGCCGTGGGCGAAGTCGTCGAGCTGGTGTGGTGTCGCCATCATCACCACGAAAGGAGAGCCATTGCAGTGGAGCGCCACCGGCACCTCGGTGGCGAGCAGATCGGCTGCACGGCTGATCCGGCCATCCTGCACGGTGGTCACCGTGACCGCAGCGGTGCCGGCGGGTGGAGTCGAGCTCTCCATCACTGCGGCACCGCCTGGGCTGGCGGCTTGACGCGGGTCAGCTGCACGGCCGTCACCTTGTATTCCGGACAGTTGGTGGCCCAGTCGGAGTTCTCGGTGGTGAGGATGTTGGCGCCCGACTCGGGAAAGTGAAAGGTGGTGTAGACCACGCCGGGTGGCACCCGGTCGGTGATCTGAACGCGCATCAGCGTGGCGCCGGAGCGGCTCTGCAGCCGCACCCAGTCGTTCGCGCCGATGCCGCGCTCTTCGGCATCGTGCGGATGGATCTCGACGAGATCCTGGTCATGCCAGAGCAGGTTGGCGGTGCGGCGGGTCTGGGTGCCGACGTTGTACTGCGACAGGATGCGGCCGGTGGTCAGAATCAGCGGATATTCGGCATTGACCCGCTCCTCGGTCGGCACATACTCGGTGACCATGAACTGCCCGAGGCCACGGGTGAATGTTTCGCTGTGCATCACCACTGTTCCATCGGGATGGCGGGCGTCACAGGGCCACTGGATGCTGCCCAGACGGTCGAGTTTTTCATAGCTGATGCCGGAGAAACTCGGGGTCAGACTGGCGATTTCGGCCATGATCTCGGACGGATGGCCGTAGTGCATCGAATGGCCGAGTGCATTCGACAGCATCTGGGTGATCTGCCAGTCGGCATGGCCGGCCCTGGGCCGCATCACCTGGCGCACCCGCGAGATGCGCCGCTCGGCATTGGTGAAGGTGCCCTCCTTTTCGAGGAACGACGAACCGGGCAGAAAGATGTGGGCGAACTGGCTGGTCTGGTTCAGAAACAGATCCTGCACCACGACGCACTCCATCGCGCGCAACGCATTGGCAACACGCTGGCTGTCGGGTTCCGACTGGGCGATGTCCTCGCCCTGGATGTAGAGGCCGAAGAATTCGCCATCGATGGCCGCCTCGAACATGTTGGGCAGGCGCAATCCGGGTTCGCCTTGCAGCGGCACGCCCCAGGCACTTTCGAATGCCTGGCGTGTCTGCGCATCGGAGACATGGCGATAGCCCGGAAACTCATGCGGAAAGGAGCCCATGTCACAGGCGCCCTGGACGTTGTTCTGTCCCCGCAGCGGGTTGACGCCGACCCCGGCACGGCCGAGCTGTCCGGCGGCCATCGCCAGATTGGCAATGCCCATCACCATCGTCGAGCCCTGGCTGTGCTCGGTCACCCCCAGCCCGTAGTAGATGGCGCTGTTGCCACCGCTGGCATAGAGCCGCGCAGCGGCGCGCAGGCTGGCAGCCGGCACGCCGGTGATCGATTCGGTGGCTTCAGGCGAGTGCCGATCGTCGGCGACGAACCGGCGCCAGCGCTCGAATGACTGCATGTCACAACGCTGTTGCACAAAGGCCTCGTCGACCAGTGATTCGGTGACGATGACATGGGCCAGTGCGTTGATCAGCGCGACATTGGTGCCGGGGCGCAGTTGCAGATGCCAGGCGGCCTCGATGTGCGGCGAGCGCACCAGATCGATCCGGCGCGGATCGGCCACAATCAGTCGGGCGCCCTGGCGCAGCCGCCGCTTCAGTTGCGAGGCGAAGACCGGATGGCCATCGGTCGGGTTGGCGCCGATGATCAGAATCACGTCGGCCTGCATCACCGAATCGAAGTTCTGGGTGCCGGCCGATTCTCCCAGTGTCTGCTTGAGCCCGTAACCGGTCGGCGCGTGGCAGACCCGGGCACAGGTGTCGACGTTGTTGTTGCCGAAACCGGCCCGCACCAGCTTCTGCACCAGATAGGTCTCTTCATTGCTGCAGCGCGACGAGGTGATGCCGCCGATGGCATCGCGGCCATGGCGGGCCTGGATCGAACGAAAGCGGGCGGCGGCCTCGGCAATCGCCTCTTCCCAGCTCACTTCGCGCCACGGGTCGCTGATTTTCTCGCGCAGCAGCGGCCGGGTGATGCGGTCGGGGTGGGTGGCGTAACCGATGGCGAAGCGGCCCTTGACGCAGGCGTGGCCATGGTTGGCGGCGCCCCGGCTGTCCGGCACCATGCGCACCACCGTCTCGCCACGCATCTCGGCACGGAACGAACAGCCCACGCCGCAGTAGGCACAGGTGGTGACGACGCTGTGTTCGGCCTGTCCCAGCTCGATCAGCGATTTTTCGCTCAGGGTCGCGGTCGGGCAGGCCTGCACACAGGCACCGCAGGAGACGCACTCCGAATCGAGAAAGGTGGCCTTCTGACTGGCCACCACCTGGGCGTCGAAACCGCGGCCGTCGATGGTCAGTGCCAATGTGCCCTGCTGTTCATCGCAGGCACGCACGCAGCGTGAACAGAGGATGCACTTGGCCGGATCAAAGCTGAAGTAGGGGTTGCTCTCATCCTTGGCCAGAGCGAGATGGTTGGCGCCGTCATGGCCATAGCGCACCTCGCGCAGACCCACCGCACCGGCCATCTGTTGCAGTTCGCAGTGGCCGTTGGCCGGGCAGGTGAGGCAGTCGAGCGGATGATCGGAGATGTAGAGCTCCATCACCCCGCGCCGCAGTCGGGCCAGTTCGGCACTCTGGCTGGTCACCTGCATCCCTTCGGCCACCTGGGTGGTGCAGGAGGCGGGATAGCCCTTCATGCCATCGATCTGCACCAGACAGAGCCGGCACGAGCCGAAGGGCTCCAGTTGATCGGTGGCGCAGAGCCGGGGGATTTGCGTGCCGAGGCTGGCGGCGGCGCGCAGCACCGAGCTGCCGGCCGGAACGGTCACCGGCTGGCCATCGATGGTCAGGCTGATCTGTTCGGTCGAAGGGCTGGCGGGGGTTCCCAGGTCGGTTTCGGCGATCGAACGCATGGCGACCTCACTGCACAGTGGAGCCAACCGGTCGCGGTTGGAAATCTTCGGGAAAGTGGTCGAGGGCACTCAGCACCGGATAGGGGGTGAGGCTGCCGAGGCCACAGAGCGAAGCGTGGGTCAGGGTGTGGCAGAGGTCGCGCAGCAGTGCCTGCTGCGCCAGCGGCTCCTGCCCGGCACGCAGGCGGTCGATCACCTCGACGCCACGGGTCGAACCGATGCGGCAGGGCGTGCACTTGCCACAGGACTCATGGGCGCAGAACGCCATGGCATGACGCGCCTGTTCGGCCAGGTCGACGCTGTCATCGAACACCACGATGCCGCCATGGCCGAGCATGCCGCCGATCGCCGCGAAGGCTTCGTAGTCGATGGCGGTGTCGAACTGGCTGACCGGATGGTAGGCGCCCAACGGGCCACCCACCTGCACCGCGCGGATCGGCCGACCACTGGCGCTGCCGCCGCCATGGTCGTGGAGCAGCTCGTTCAGGGTCACGCCGAAGGGCAGTTCGATCAGTCCCCCATGACGAATGTTGCCGCCCAGTTGAATCGGCAGCGTGCCACGCGACTGGCCGCTGCCGAGGGCGCGGTAGCTGTCGGCACCCTCGGCAAGAATGGTTGGCACCGAGGCCAGGGTGATGACGTTGTTGACGACGGTGGGTGCACCAAACAGTCCCTTGACTGCCGGCAGCGGCGGGCGAAAGCGCACCTGACCGCGGCGTCCCTCCAGGCTCTCGAGCAGTGCGCTCTCTTCGCCGCAGATGTAGGCACCGGCACCGAGACGCAGTTGCAGGTCGAAGTGGTGGCCGCTGCCGAGGATGTTCTCGCCCAGATGGCCCTCGCTGCGCGCGGTGGCGATCGCCTTGCGCAGCGCACGGGCGGCGTGCGGGTATTCGCAGCGCAGATAGATGTAGCCCTCGGTTGCGCCAGTGGCGAAGCCGGCGATGGTCATGCCTTCGATCAGCGCGAAGGGGTCACCCTCCAGCAGCAGGCGGTCGGCAAAGGTGCCGGAGTCGCCTTCGTCGGCATTGCAGACGATGTATTTCTGGGTGGCCGGCGTTTCGGCCACGGTCCGCCACTTGCGGCCGGTGGCAAAGGCCGCGCCGCCACGGCCGCGCAGACCGGAGTCGGCGACGGTTTTCAGTGTCTCTTCGGGGCCGATCGCAAAAGCCTGTTGCAGACCCCGGTAACCGCCATGGGAGACAAAATCGCTGAGGCTGGCTGGATCGATCAGACCGATGCGGGCACAGGTGAGCCGCCGCTGCCGCTTCAGCCAGGGAATCTCTTCGGTCGGCCCCAAGGCCAGCGGATGGTGGCCGCCCTGCAGCAGGCCGGCATCGAACAGTCCCGCGACATCCTCGGCCGTCACCGGGCCATAGGCGAGCCGCCCGCCGGGCGTGACCACCTCGAGCAGCGGCTCCAGCCAGAACAGGCCGCGCGAGCCGTTGCGGATCAGTTCGATCTCGCTGCCACGCTGTCGCGCTTCGGCGATGAGCGCCTGGGCGGTCTGCTCGGCGCCGACCGAGAGTGCCGAGGCATCACCGGGCAGATAGAGCCGGACAGTCATGGTGCTGCGGCCTCGTCGGCGTCGTCGCGCAGCTGGCGCAGCAGTCGATCGAAGCGGCTGGCCGTCACGCGGCCATGCAGTGTGCCATCGACCATCAGTGAGGGGCCCAGCGCGCAGTTGCCCAGGCAGTAGACCGGCTCCAGCGTGACTGCGCCGTCGGCGCTGGTCTGGCCGAACTCGACGGCGAGGGTGCGCATGACATGGGCTTCGAGTGCGCGGCCGCCCACCGCCTGACACGCCTCGGCACGGCAGAGGTGGAGCACATGCCGGCCCGGTGGCTGCTGGCGAAACCAGTGATAAAAGCTGACCACGCCATGCACTTCGGCGCGGGAGAGGTTGAGCTGGTGGGCGATCAGCGGGACGGCGGCGCTGGGCACATAACCGAGCGCATCCTGCACTGCGTGGAGGATCGGCAGCAGCGCCGATTGGTCGCACTGGCCGTCGAGGGCCACCGTGACTGCGGCCTGTTCGTCAGGGGAAAGATCAGTGCCAGAGTCGGAATGCAGAGGAATCAGCCGTGGTGACGGTTTCATGCGGGTTGCCCTTGAAAGTCCCGGTCATTCCTCTCTTCATGAAGCAATCGAGCTGCCAAGCTCGAACATCGGCTCCATGGCTGAACCAGAACGCTCCGGCCCAGCCATGGAGGGCCAGATCAGTGCGGCAGGTCACCGATGATCAGATCGGCAAGATGGCGCTTCTGGTGGCCGCCATCGCCAAAGCTGTACTCGTTCCACTGTCCACGCTTGAAGTAGAGGTGGGCGTGACACTCCCAGGTGAAGCCCATGCCGCCATGCGACTGGATCGCCCGTGAGCCGGCCAGCGTGCTGGCCTCGCCACCGCGCACCTTGGCCATGCGGGCGGAGATCTCCGACTGCCCACCCAGGGTGCCATCGAACAGTGCAGCGCCATGGTAGGCGAGCGAGAGGGTGTCTTCGGTCAGCATCGCCGCGTTGACCAGCGGGTGAGAGAGCGCCTGGTAAGTGCCGATGTATTTGCCGAACTGCTTGCGCACCCGCAGGTATTCGGCGGTCAGCTCGATGGCGCCGTTGGCGGTGCCGGCATGGTCGGCGGCCAGCAGCAGCCAGGCCAGCGAGTGAACATGGCCGAGAATCCGCCTGGCCTCGTCCCCCTCGGCCAGCAGGGCCGATTTCGGCAGTTGCAGGCCACCGAACCTGAAGCGGCTGCTGCGGCGGGCGTGGTGGGTCAACTGTTCCGGACGCTGAACGAGCTTTTTCACCAGATCAGGGGTCAGCAGGAACAGCGCCGGTCGGCCCTTCAGCAGTGCGGTCACCAGCATCAGGTCGGCATTCTGGCCATCGAGGACGAACTGCTTGATGCCGTCGAGGCGGTAGCCGTCGCCACTGCTGTCGGCGGTGCAGGTGATGTCGCCCAGCTCCCAGGAGTTGTTCTGCTCCATCAGTGCCAGCGTGCCAATGCTGCTGCCACTGCTGAGCTCCGGCAGCCACTGCATCTTCTTGTCTTCATCATGGCTGGCGATCAGCGCCTGGCTGGCCAGCGTGGTGGCCAGGAACGGGGAGGAGAAGAGGTAACGGCCCATCAGCTCGCTGATCTTGGTCAGCTCGACATAGCCCAGGCCGCTGCCGCCGAACTCTTCCGGCGTGGCCAGCCCCAGCCAGCCCATTTCGGCCAGCGTCTGCCACTGCTCGGGAGAGTAGCCGCTGTCGGTCTCGGCCAGACGGCGGGCGTCGGCGATGGTGGAGTTTTCACGCAGGTAGCTGGTGGCGGCGTCGGTCAGCATCCCCAGCTCTTCGCTGCATTGGAAATTCAATTCTGTTTCGGAAAGATTCATGTCCTTGACCTTTTTATCAATGAGGTATCAACGCACGGGTGGCAGTGTGGCCGCGCTCAGCGCGATTTGGGCAGGCGAAGCACCCGCTCGGCGATGATGTTGCGCTGCACTTCGGTGGTCCCGCCGCCAATCGAACCGGCGAAGGCAGCCAGCCGGGCATGCTGCCACAGGCCATCGGCCGTCACATCGGGATCATCGGCGTAGAGCAGCGTCTGGTTGCCCAGCATGCGCACCGCGAACTGCGCCATCTGGTGGCGATCTTCCGACATCACCAGCTTGTTGCCGAGGCCAAGGCCGCCGGTCCGCTCTGGCGTTTGCAGTACCGGGAAATCCTCACGGAGCTTGTTCAGCTTGTGTGCCCGCTCGGTGATGTAGAGATCGATCAGCTCGGCCCGCAGCGACGGGTCTTGCAGTGCCAGCTTGCCATCGCGGAACAGCCCGCGGCCCAGTGCATGGATGTCATGCACGTTCTTGATCTCCATCATGTTGCCGCCGGCCTGACCACCGGTCACGCCGCGCTCGAAGGTCAGCACCGTCATGGCGATGAACCAGCCCTCGCCCTCGTTGCCCATCATGCTCTCGGCCGGGATGCGCACGTCGGTGAAGACGGTCTCGTTGAAGCCGTACTCATGGGTGATCTTCTTGATCGGCAGCACCTCGACGCCGGGAACATCCATCGGCGCCAGAAAGAAGCTGAGGCCGGCATACTTGTTCGGCGCATTGGGGTTGGTGCGCGCCAGCAGAATGATGTGCTTGGCCTGCTCACCCAGCGTGGTCCAGATCTTGCGGCCATTGATGATGTAGTCGCCGCTGGCCTCGTCGCGCACGGCACGGGTCTGCACATTGCCGAGGTCGGAGCCGTGGTCGGGCTCGGAGAAACCCTGACACCAGATTTCGCTGGCCTCCAGAATCGGCCGGATGTACTTCTTCTTCTGCGCCTCGGTGCCATGCTTGAGAATGGTCGGGCCGGCCCATGACAGCCCCACTGCATTGACCATCAGTGGCGTGCGCAGCCGGTACATCTCTTCGGTGACGATGTCCTGATAGGCCTGCGGCATGCCGCCACCGCCGTACTGCTTGGGCCAGGCCATGCCGAGATAGCCTGCCTCATAGACCTTCTGCTGCCAGTCGCGCAGGTATTCGAACTGATCGTTGTTGCCCACTTCGGTGAAGGATTGCGGCAGCGGGAAGCTCGGCTTGGGTGGCCGGTTGCTCTTGAGCCAGTTGTGGACTTGGGCGCGGAATTCGCGCAACTCGGCCGATTCGGTTGACATCATGGTTCTCCTTGTCGAGCACCTGCCGGTTGTGGATGCCGGCCCTGGCGTGCTTGGTGTGGTGTTTTTATCTTCTGTTCAGCGTCTGGACGCCGCGCGCGAATATATCACTCTTGACCCGACCGGCGCAGCAGGCGCTCATCGGCCGCCGCAGGCGGCGAGCACTTCGGCGGCATGGCCCTTGACCTTCACCTTGCGCCAGATGCGTGCCAGCCGACCCTCGGCATCGATCAGGAAGGTGGAGCGTTCGATGCCGAGCACCTTGCGGCCATACATGTTCTTTTCCTGAATCACATCGAACAGCCGGCAGAGGGTTTCGTCGCTGTCGCTGATCAACGCGAACGGGAACCCCTGCTTCTGCCGGAATCGTTCATGGCTGGCGAGCGAATCGCGCGAGACACCGAACAGTTCGGTGTTGCAGGCGCGGAACTCTGGATGGAGGTCGCGGAAATCCTGTCCCTCGCTGGTGCAGCCGGGGGTGGCATCCTTCGGATAGAAGTAGAGCACCCACTGCCGGCCATGCAGCATCCGTGGCGTGATCTCTCCGGCTGTGGACTGGACGCTGAACGGGGGAATGACCGTGCCGATTTCGAGCTGACTCATCTTGGCTTCTGCTCCGGTGTGCAAAGAGTTCAACAGGGTAGGACATGGCAAGTTGAACACAGCAGGTCGAGGAATGGGAGCAGGGGCTTTCAGAAAAAAGACCCCCGCCATGGAGCGGGGGTCCCAGGGCAGCAGTGCTGCCGGCTGTCAGTCGATCAGGCCGTGCGGCGACGTGCCACCAGACCGAGCGCTGCCAGTGCCGACAGCGACAGCGGCAGTGCGGCAGGCAGCGGTACCGCGGTCAGCTCGACCATCACATCGTTGCCGCTCGCCGGATGCTGGATGTTGAGCCAGGCACGGTTCGGGTTGAACGGATCGAAGTAGAGGCCGGTCGGTTCGGCGCCGTTGGTGTTCATCGACGCCCAGAGCGCCAAGCCTTCGCCTGCATCATTCAGGTCGCCATCGTGGTTGGTGTCCTTGGCAAACCAGATGTCGGCCATGCCGCCGGGTTGGTCCTCGATGATGTAGATGTTGCCAGCGGCATCCATCGCCAGGTTGTCGGGACTGGTGAAGTCAGGAGAGCCCACCGCCAGATTGTCATGCAGGTTGATGGTGTTGCGATCGGCAAAGACCGAGACCATGCCCGAGGTCAGGTTGACCGTATAGACTTCGTTGGTGGTGGTGGTGGTCATGAACAGCAGCTCATCGCCGTTGGCCGCCCGCTTGATCTGCAGATCTTCCGGGCGCTGATAGTCGGTGCCCTTGAAGGCAGCCAGGTCGGTGGTGTTGCGCGCGTCGAGCGAAACGACACCGTTGGGGTCGGCGATGGTCAGGGTGCCGGCCAGGCCGTTGCCGCTGGCATCGGTGATGTCGACCCAGCTGAACGCACCGGTGGCATTGGGGGTGTTGCCATCACCGATGCGCAGTACCGAAGTCTTGCCGGCATCGAAGTAGCTGGAACCGGCACCCGCCGCTGAGCTGTAGCGATAGACATTGCCGCCATTCAGCTCATCGATGAAGTACATATGGTTCGCCTGGTCGAACTGGATGCCTTCATGCGAAGTGCGGGGAATCACGTTGCGGTGCACGAAGTTCGGCGTGATGTTGCTGCTGAGCGGATTGGTCATCTCATAAAGACGGCCATAGGGGCTGGTGGTGGCGCCGCCGGGCGCGGTGGTCCAGCTCTCCTCGGCGGTGATGAACGAACCCCAGGGTGTCCAGTAGGAGGCATCAAAAGCGACATGGCCGCCGGCCGCCGGGCTGCGCCAGAGGGTCTGGGTGGCATTGTTGTTCCAGGTGTCGGTGCGCTGCACGCCCGACTGGCCGCTTTCGAATACGGTGAACAGGTAGCGGCCGGCATCCGGGCCGGTTTCATTGGTGGTGATCATGTCCCAGGCGCCGCTGTTGAACTGGCCAAGGCCGGTCTGGGTGTTGCGCTGGGCGATCACCTGTTGTTTGAATTTTGGGCTGGAGAGGGTCAGCGGAGTGGTGGTCTCCAGCGGTGAGCCGGTGGGGTTGGCCGGGCTGGAGGCAGCCAGCGGCGTGAAGTTGTCGAATTGGGTGGAAGCGGCTGCGGCATACTGGCTGGCGAGGGCCAGAGCGATGGCAAGCGAAAGTCTGGTGCGCGTTGGCATGACGGATTCTCCTGTGCGTGTTCGTCGAATGGTTATGGGCCATCAGGATGAATGGCATCCGGCCGACGGCCGAATCCATTCGTTGCGGAAGAGAAGAGACCACTCGATGGCGGGTCGAAGCTGGCTGTTCTCCCTTCAGGGACGCACGGTAGACGGCAATTGTGACGCCCGGTTGACGGGAGGATGAATTTTCAGCGTGGCAGCGGTGCTCCACTGCTCACTGTCGATAAAAGTAGGGGAATTGGGGATAGCTCAGTCTGTCCCAAATTCTTCCAATTCTTCTCGGCTGCACCCATCTCCCGCGGGTGGCGTTTGTCGTGAAACAGCACGAACCGGCGTACCCAATCGACGTACGCATCCTCGGTGCGGATGCTGTAGTTCAACCGCCGGATGTGGGCGCGTACCTCATCCAGCAGCTTCGGCTTGGATGCCCCGCCGGAGGCGTGGTCGACAATCGTTTTGGGGTGTACTACCACGTTTGACATGACGCTTAACCTCGGTATAGCCTTGCCCGGCAAGATATTAGACACCCGCAAGGTGTAAAAAAAGCCACCTTTTGGGGTGTCCATTTATAGTTAGGGGCCTACTCGTGCCTGTCTGCCAGCTTTGTCATCTTGATAGAGAACTCCGGAAATCGCACATTGTTCCGGAGTTTTTGTATGCCGATCTTTACAACGACAAGAACCACATGATGGGCATCAACGGACAAGGCACGCGAGGTTGGAAACCGCTTCAAAAGGGAATTCGGGAGTCATTGTTCTGCGAGGACTGCGAACAGCATTTCAACGAATACTGCGAGAAGCCGTTTCTTGAGGAATGGGTGCGTGCGAAGCCTCTGCCTGATCCCTGGACCACAAACGCCGTCTTCTGGATCACAGTGAACTACAGTTCGTTCAAGTTGTTTCACCTGAGCGTGCTTTTCCGTGCGGGCGTAAGTACGTTGCCTACTTACTCGGAAGTTTCCCTCGGGCCGCATCAAGAGAAGTTACGGCAACTGCTGTTAAATCGGGACCCTGGTGAGTTTTGGCAATACCCGATCTTTGCCTATGCGGTAGTTCACCATCAAACCAAACGCCTTATTCCCATGGTGTCCCAAGTCCAGCGTTCGAGCTTCGACGGCCAACGCTGCTACGGCATGATGTACGGCGGTGCCGAATGGTGGATTTGCGTTTCTTCTCATCGGAATCAAGCGTTTCAAGCGGCTGCACTTCAGTCCGATGGAAGAATGCCTTTTCACGCTGTGCCGTGGAACGAACTTGCCATTACGCAAGCTACCGCAAATGCATTACGGAATCCGGCCCCTAACCAAGCGCTGCAGGGGACGCGCCGCAAGCGTCGCGCCCCTGAGCTACTACGTTAGTGCTTTCATGAGCGAGTCAGAACTGAAACCGAAAACAAAGAGAGTTGAT
>JADHED010002540.1_pt1 | contig 12425 bp, 7 predicted proteins | sample 8952041 | NCBI WGS metagenome assembly JADHED01 (sample SAMN16124423, study PRJNA663239) | bioreactor sludge metagenome | isolation source: sludge (control) | place: India:Bengaluru | collected 2018-09-08
GTCCGCGCGAGGCCCAGGGCCGGGATCAGCACGAAGCCGGCGAGGAACGCGCCCGCGGCCGAGCCGACGGTGTTCACGAAGGTGACGTCGCCGACCGCGGCGGCGGGGTCGCGGCCGGGCCCGGTGATCCCGCGCGCCAGCAGCGGGAACAGCGCGCCGAGCACGAGCGTCGGCCCGAGCATGACCAGCGCCGAGAGCAGGAAGCCCGCCAGCACGACCTTGTCGCCGCCGACGCCGAACACGACCAGCAGCCCCTCGAAGAGCGCCGTCATGCGGCCCATCGCGAACAGCGTCAGGAAGGACAGCACGCCGAGCCCCACGAGCCCGAGCGCGTAGACGTCGAGCGGCCGCGCCAGCCGGTCGAGCCGGCCGCGGACCAGGAGGCTGCCGAGCGCGATCCCGGCGAGGAACGTGCCGAGCATCGTGGCGAACGCGTAGATCGACGAGCCGAAGATCATCGTCAGCGTGCGCGTCCACGCGACCTCATACGTCAGCGCCGTCAGCCCGACCATCCCGTACGACAGTAGGGGCGGCCCTTGGGCCGCCCTACCTTCCGTAGTGCCGAGGCCGCGCTGAGCGACACCCCCTCCCGCCACCAGCCCCCGCACCCGCGGCGCGATCACCGCGAGGGCGATCCCCCCCGCCGCTGCGTCCATCCCCGCGCCGATCGCGTTCGTCCAGAACACGCCGACCGCGGGGAACAGCAGGAACGTCCCGCCGAGCGTCCCGGTGACGGCGCCGAGCGTGTTGACCCCGTAGAGCAGGCCCAGCCGCCGCCCGAGGTCCGCCGGCCCGCGCGTCACGGCCGCGACGAGCAGCGGCAGCGTCGCGCCCATCAGCACCGTCGGCAGCAGCAGCACGACCAGCGCGAGCAGGAAGCGCACGAGCGCCGCGCCCCAGAAGGGCAGCGTGCCGACGAGCGCCCTGTCGAGCAGCGGGTACAGCCCGAGCACGAACGGGACGGCGAGCGCGTAGACCGCGATGCCGATCTCGAGGCCGCCGTACGCGCGCACGCCGTCGCGCACCCGGCGCGCGAGGCGGCCGCCGAGCAGCCCGCCGATCCCGAGGCCGAGCATGTAGGCGACGAGGATCGTGCTGATCGACAGCGTGGTCGAGCCGAAGACCAGCTTGAGCAGCCGCGACCAGCAGACCTCGAGCACGAGGCTGCCGGTGCCGGAGAGCCAGAGACACGCGGCGAGCCCCGCGAGCGGGACGCGGGGGGAGTGCGGACCCGCGGCGGCCCGGTGGGGAGCGACGGGCCGGGCGGGGCGCGATCTCGTGGTCATGGTTTCCGCGGGCCCTCGCGGAGCGCGCGCAGCCGCTGGCGTGCGAGTTTCACGTCGGGGGCGCTCTCGGGCAGCGGCCGCGCGCGGTCGACGAACGCCTCCCACGCGGCGACCGCGTCGGCCGCGCGGCCGGCGCCCTCGAGCGCCGCGGCGCGATTGAAGAGCGCGTTCGGGTCGCGCGGGTCGAGCGCGACGGCCTTGTCGAGCAGCGGCAGCGCGTCGTCGAAGCGACCGGCCTGGATGTACGCGGACGCGAGGTTCGACAGGTCCGACGCCGAGTCGGGCCGCAGCCGCGCCGCCTTCTCGAGCAGTTCGAGCGCGCGGTCGAACTTGTCCGCGCCCTCGTTGTGCAGCAGCCCGAGCGCGAGGCCGCGCAGCGCCGCCGGGTCGTCCGCGTCGCACTTCAGCGCCTCGAAGTAGAACGTCTTCGCCGTCGCCCAGTTCTTTTGGCGCTCGTACTTCTCGGCCTCGATCACGCGCAGCCGCGCGATGCAGGTCGCCTGCGCGACCAGCGGCTCGCGGGTGGACGGGACCATCGTGGCCACCCGCAGCAGCAGCACGAACGCGCCCGCCGCGAGCGCGAGCGTCCAGGTCCCGCGGGCCCGCTCCGGCATCGCGTCGTCCGCGAACCCCCCGAGCGCCGCGAGCACCGCCCCCGCGACGGCCCCGACGACCCCGAACGCTACGCCCCCCAAGACGTACCCCGCGACCCCGAGTGCCCCCCCGAATCCCGCCACGCGCGGCCACGCGCGTCCGAGACCGTAGGGGCGGGCCTCGCCGGAGGCGATGGTCCGCCCGCCCGCGAACCCCGCCGCCGCCCCGACCACCAGCGCCCCCACCCACAACCCCCACGGCGCCCGCGCCAGCGCGTTCACCCCGATCGCCAGCGCGTACCCCGCCCCGAACGCCCCGAGCCCCGCGACCGCCCCCGCGAGCCCGCGCACCCACGGCGCGACCCGCGCGGGGATCCACGCCGCGCCGAACAGCAGCAGCGCGGCGACGCCCGCGGCCCACGGCATCGCGAACCCGCGCCCGAACGCCGCGACGAGCGCGGCGCCGAGCAGCGCCAGCCCCGCGCGCACGTGCGGCGCCGCCGCCGGGCGGAGGATCGCGGCCGCGGGCAGCACGACCGCCAGCACGCCGCCGAGCGTCCCGAGCACGTCGTAGGGCGCCAGCAGCAGCGGCCGGTCGATCGGCAGGTGGATCCGCAGCGCCGCGAGCGCGCCGCCGAGGACCAGCAGGCCCATGAAGAGCGTCCAGCCCGGCGCGATCGAGGCGCCGCCGGCCCCGTGGAGCCAGGTCTCGCTTCGTCCTTCTTCCGCCGCTCCGCCTTGCGCCGCGCCGCGCCGCGCCGCCCGCCGCTCCAGCGCCCAGAAGGCCGCCGCGAACAGCAGCACCAGCGGCACCAGCCACAGCACGGCCACGCTGTCGGGCGACGTGTCGTAGTCCGGCCGGTTCAGCAGCGCCTCGCCCCACAGCAGGTCCACGCGCGTCGCGTCCGGCTTGAACCAGCGGCAGACGCCGAGCACGAGCACCGGCAGCGTGAGGAAGAACAGCGAGGCGGGGTAGACCGTGATCCCGCCGGCGATCGCCCGTCCCCACGAGCGGGAGCGCAGCAGGATGTAGACGAACCCGAGCACGACCGCCGCGAGGATCTCGATCCGGATCCCGGGGGTCGTACCCGTGAACGAGGCCGCGGGGTTGAGGAAGTTCGCGTAGACGTAGCCGAGGTCCGCGGGGTCCGCCGCGAGGTAGCCGATCGCGGGCGCGCTCTTCGTGTGGTGCAGCACGAGGTCGGCGAGCGGCGGCAGCAGCGTCAGCGTCCACGCGAGCAGCATCAGCCGCGCCACGCGGACGACCGCGACGCCGCTCCACGCGGCGAGCAGCAGCGTCAGGCCGAGGAACGGCGCGACGTACGCGAGCGGGTAGTGGACGAACGCCGACAGCGCGTGGAACGCGGGGTTCTGGGCGACGATCGGCTCGAGCAGGTTGCGCAGCGCCATGATCGCGACCAGCGCGGCCGCGAGCGCCGCGGGGCCGACCGGCAGCTCCTCGAGCCGCACGACGAGCGCGCGGAACGCGGACCACGGCCCGCGGGCGGGGGTCTCGTGGCGCCCCGCACGGCCGCGCGCCGCGTGCGTCGTTCCCTCGGTCATCGCGTGTCCCCCAGGCCCGTCATCGCGTGTACCCCAGGCCCTTCATGGCCTCGGCGTCGATCTCCGGCGCGTCGTGCTCGTCGGTGGGCGCGACCGCGACGAGCGGCCGCGCGGCGTCGAGGAGCCGGCCGCGCAGCCGCGCGAGGTCGGCCGCGCGCTCCGCGGCGAGGTTGCGCGTCTCGCCGGGGTCCGCGCGCAGGTCGTACAGCTCCTCCGCGAAGGCGCCCGGCGCGGTGGGGATCCGGATCAGCTTGAGCGCGCCCTCGCGCGCGGCCCACCAGCGCCCCTCGCGGCCCGGCACGGCGCGCCGCGGGTTCTCGCGCCGCACCAGCAGGTGGTCCGTGAGCTGGATCGCGGGCCGGTCCGGGACGCTCCCGCCGCCTTTCAGCAGCGTCGCGAGGCTGGTCCCGTCGAGTCCCTCGGGGACGGCGATCGCCGACAAATCGAGCAGGGTGGGGAAGAGGTCCGCCAGCTGCACCGTGCCGTCGAGCGCGGTCCCGGCGGGGACGAGGCCGGGCGCGCGCACGCAGAGCGGCACGCGCAGCGTCGGCTCGTACAGGTACTCGCCGTGCCCGAACCAGTAGTCGTGCTCGCCGAGGCTCTCGCCGTGGTCGGCGGTCAGCACGACGATCGCGTCGTCGAGGACCTTCAGCTTCTCGAGCCCGCCGAGCAGCCGGCCGACGACGTCGTCGGCCTCGAGCACCTCGCCGTCGTACATCCGCCGCAGGAAGTCGATCTCGCCGGGCTTCAGCAGCGCGGGCGCGTCGAAGAGCAGCGTGCCCCACGACACCTCGCCCGCGTCGATCCGCCGCGGCAGGTCGGAGTACCCGGCGAACCCCGGCGCCGCCCGCCGCGCGTACGGCTCGCGCGGCTCGTAGGGCCAGTGCGGCTCGAGGACGTGGACCCAGAGGAAGAACGGCCTCGCTCCGACATCTGCATTCGCGTGACGTTCCACCCACGCCAGCGCCTCGTCCGCGATCGCGAACCCGGAGTTGCCGACCCAGCGCGCGGGCGGGTTCGAGAACACGTCGAACCCCTGCTCGAAGCCGAAGCCGGGCTGCAGGACGATGTTGCTGATGAACGCGGCCGTGTCGTAGCCGGCGGCCTTGTAGGCCTCGGCGAGGGTCTGCACCTTGGCCGGCAGCACCATGCCGAGGCCGTCGGCGCCGTGCCGCAGCGGGTGCTGCCCGGTGAGGAGGCTGCCGACCGACTGCGTCGTCCGCCCGAACGGCGCGACGGCGTGCCGCGCGACCGCGCCCTCGCGCCCGACGCGGTCCATGTGCGGCGTCGCGAGCGGCCCGCCGTACAGGCCGACGCGATCGGCGCGCAGGGCGTCCACCGTGACCAGGATCACCGGCCGGGCCGGCGCGCGGCGGGCGGGGCAGGACCCGCTGCAGGAGGCCGCGGACGACAGCGTCGCGGCGGCCGCGGCCGCGAGCGCGAGCGCGAAGAGGGCGCGGCGCGCGTCTCGACGCGCCGGCGCGGGGGGCGCGGGAGGGACGGTGGGAACGGACACTGGGGTCAAGGTCGCTCCGGCCTCGGGCACGGTCGAGCTATCCTCTGCGCGGCCGCCGGCCCGGTTCCGGGACGGCGGCGACCCGGCCGTGTCGCACTCCGGCATTGGCCGTCCTGCGCGACAGGGACGAGCTTTGCTCTCGTAAGATTCGGCGAGGATTCAGCGCCAGAGTTTACCGGCAGCGCGAGGCAGATGGCATTCCCGGGTGACGATCCGCACGAGGGCGAGCTGCTGCGCCGCGCGCAGGCGGGGGACCGCGACGCGTTCGACGCGCTCGTGTCCCTTCACGCGCGGATGGTGCTCGCCGTCGCGCGCCGCATCACGGCGCACCGCGAGGACGCCGAGGACGTCGCGCAGGAGGTCTTCGTCCGCTTCTATCGCGCCCTCTCGAAGGTGGATCCAGCCCGGCCCGTGGCCCCCTGGCTGATCCGGACGACGCTGAACGCGGCGAAGTCCGCCGTCAGCCGGTCGCCGCGGCGGCGCGAGGACGGGCTCGACGCGGCGCCGGAACGCGCGGCGGAAGGGGCGAGCGCGGACCCCGAGCGCCCGCTGCGTGACGGCCAGTTCCGCGCCTGCCTCGACGAGGCGGTCCTGGCGCTGAGCGGCCGCGAGCGCGAGGTCTTCACGCTGCGGGACGTGCACGGGCTCGAGGTCGAGGTGATCGCGGCGGCGCTGAACGTGTCGGACGTGACGGTCCGCCGGCAGTCCGGGGACGCGCGCCGGAAGGTGCTGGCGTGGTTCCGGAAGCACCACCCCGAGTACGTGGGGCCGACGGCGCCGGCGCCGGCCGCGGCGGGGGCCGCCGGGACGTCCGGGAGCCTGTCCGAAAAAAAGTGAGATCGGCTTGAACGCGGCGCCCCGGGGCCGGGTAGTACCGGTGTGGAGGCGTTTCCGATGTTCCAGCGCCCGGGGGTTTCACAAAACGCCATCGACGACGACGCCGAGTGGACGTCGCTCGCATCGCATATAACCACCGCTGTTCAAAATGATCCGCAGGCGTCCGTGTCCGAGGTCGAGGTCCGGCGCCTGGTGGCGCGCGTCCGGTCGGAAACGGCCGAGCCGCGGCGCCGCTGGGCCTGGCGGCTGACCGAGCTCGCGACGCTCGCGGCGTCCGGCGTCGCCGCCGTCGTGGTCCTCGTGACCGCCGACGGGTCGCGCGAGCCGCGCGTCCGGGCCGCCGCCGAGCCGCAGGCCGGGCCGGTGACCGAGGTCGTCCGCGCGGACGATGGCGCGGTGGTGATCCGCTTTGCAGATTCGCAAAAGGTGCATCGAGTTCGGCAGTCGGACCGGCCGGTCCCCGGGGGCGTGGCAGAAGTCCACCTCGCCCAGGGGGGCCGTTTCGTTGACCGCGACCAGGAACTCCGCCCTGGTACGGTCACGTTCTACCGGATCGACTGACGGGGCCGGAAAGAGAAGGGGCAAGTTCGAACAGGGGAAGACGCACTTGGGGCGCGGCGCAGCCGGTGAAGGGGTCCGGAAACCCTTGCGCTGGTGGCACACGCGCCGTACCTCAAACCGGAAGTGGCTCGGGCAGCGCAACTTCGAACCGGATAGGCAGCCCCCGGGAAATCCGGCTCCCGGGGAGGCCGGCAAGAAGGGAAAGCGAGTCCGAGCAGGCTTCCAAGGCTCACGGAAGTGCCAAGAAGTAACTGAGGAGGGTTAGATGAAGAAGAGTGCTATGAGGGGAATGATCGCCGGCGCAGTCGGCGTCGCTCTCCTGCTGGGCGGGTTCGCCACGGCCTCGAACATGGGCTTCAAGTTCGTGCCGAACGTTGCGGCGAATTCGAATTTCAACCTGTCGATGCCGTGGAACAACAATTTCGCCAAGGCCAACGGACTTTTTAACGATCTGCGAAGCCAGGGCGCAAGCGTCACGTCCCTGTCGAAGCTGAACGGTAACGCGACGTTCCTTAGCTGGTTCCAGGGCGCTGACCCCGCCAACAACTTCAACGTGGCGAAGGGTGAGGCGTACCTCGTCAAGACCGGTTCCGGTGGGATGAATACGGCCGTTGTCGTGGGCTCGCATGATCCGAACTTCACCTTTACGTTCGCGGCGAACCAGAGCTTTAACGCGTCGGCCCCGTATCATCAGACGTTCACTAAGGCCAACGCGCTGTTTAACGATATGAAGACGAAGCTGGGCGCGACCGCGATCGCGAGCGTGTCCAAGATCAACCCGAACGCCTCGGTGCTGAGCTGGTTCCAGGGCGCCGACCCGGCCAACAACTTCAATCTCGACCTGGGTATGGGCGTCATCGTGAAGGCCAACACGGGCGGAAGCGGCTACGTGTGGCCGCACTACTGAGCCGCGCGACAGGAAAGGGGCAAATAGCATGAAGAAGCTTGGGTTTGTGATTCTCCTGCTCGGGTTCCTGGCGGCGCCGGCACTGGCTCAGAATCAGCCGTTTGAGGCTTCTGTGATCCAGACCGGCAACCAGGGGAACTTGACCGTTTTTCAGCGCTACTGGACGGAAGTGAAGCCGGACGTGAGCCCTGGATGTGCGGGCGCCTGCGGCTCCGGCGGCGCAAACTGCGATCTGACGGACCCGGCTCAGCCTACGTGCAAGCTGAGCTATAACACCACCCGCAATGCCTACCGCGGGTACTCCGAGCAGATGCTGAACTTCGGCAGCCCGGGCAACGGGACCGTGTTCAACTCCCTGTTCGAGTATCAGGCGAACGCTGGCAGCGCTACCCACACCGGCTTCTTCGCCTGGGCGCGCGGTGCGGCGTCCGAGGGCGAGACGAGCCTTTGGTACGAGCCGGGTTGCGCTGGGACGAACGGGACCTCCTGCATCGGGAATCCTGGCACTGCGGACGCTATCGACGAAGCAAACACTCCGCAGGGCGTGATCGCAAAGCGTGGCGGCCTGCAGCCGATTCCGGTTCCGAAGGCTTCGGCGCAGGGTACGCGCGACAGCTTCCCGCTCTCCTGGACGGCCGTGACTTCGGACGGCAAGGCAGCGGGCGCTGCGGTTCTTGGTTACGACCTGTACGTGGCGAAGACTTCCGCGTGCGCGGCTCCGACCGAAGCCCAGTTCACGTTCCTCAGGACCGTGGCCGGCACCTCGACGACGGTCACCTCGGCCGAGGCTGGCCTCGGTGCCGATGACACGCCGACGTTCGCCCTGAAGATCCGCTTCCCGGGCACGTTCGACGGCAAGGTCATCACGACCAAGTACCTGTCGGCGAACGGCCAGTGCTTCGGGCGTGGTCTGGCCTCGACGGTCTATGACCTCGCGGCCCGTCACGTCGGCGGCACGAACGTCGAAGTGACCTTCAAGACGTCCCTCGAGGACGGCGTGCAGTCGTTCGACATCATGCGTGCCACGACCCAGAACGGGGAGTTCACCAAGGTCGGCAACGTCGCCGCCAAGGGTGAGGCCTCGTCGTACAGCTTCATCGATGCGATCCAGGTTCCGCAGGGCCAGGTTCGCGCGACGGGGCTGTTCTACAAGGTCGTCGCCATCGACGTCGACAACGGCACCAGCTCGTACGGTCCGGTGAAGGCCTCCCTGCCCTCGCAGGGTCAGGGCACGATCCGGCAGCAGATGAAGAAGCCGGCGCCGAAGCGCTGATTCGTCTGCAAGGCATAAGGATTGGGGGCCGCCTTCGGGCGGCCCTCTTTCTGTGTGGGTAGTATTTGGCGCGCGCGGATCGGCGGGCGGACCATCGCCTGCGGCGAGGTCCGCCCCTACGGATGAAGCCGCCCCACCGGATGAAGCCACGGGGAAGTCGTCGGTACGGTGAGGCCGGCCCCACGTCTTCAACGCATGGAGCCCTGCATGCGCGTTCGGTTTTGGCTCGGGATGCTGGTTCTTCTCACGCTGACGCTGGGGTGTACGCGGGAGAAGCGGTCGGTCGTGCTGGTCACGGTCGCGGGACTCCGTGCGGACGCCATCGACGCCGCGCGCGCGCCGCGCCTGGCCGCCCTGAAGAGCGAGGGCGCGTTCGCCGCGAACGTCGTCGCGCCCGCGCCCGACACCGTCCCCAGCGTGGCCGGCATCATGACCGGCCGCGAGCCCGGCGACGCCGGCGTGCCCTTCGGCGACCTCGCGCGCGTGGCGAAGGACGCGACCACGCTCGCCGAGGCGCTGAAGGCCAAAGGCTACGAGACCCGCGCCTACGTCGGCCAGGGCGAACTCGCCGCGGCCACCGGCCTCGCGCGCGGCTTCGACAGCTTCAGCACCCCCTCCAGCCAGGTCACCACCGCCGCGGCCGCCGACGAGCTGACCCGCACCCGCGCGTGGCGCGGCGGCGCCTTCCGCGCGGCCGACGTCCTGCAGCAGTTCGTCACGTACTTCCGGGCCCGGCCCAACACCAACCCCGTCTTCGCGTGGGTCCACCTCGGCGACCTCGCCGAGGGCCTCGACCCCGCCGACCCGAAGGGCTCGTACGCGCGCCTGCTGGGCGAGGTGGACGACGTCGTCGGCGGCCTGCGCGACGCGCTCGATTCCTACGGCTTCTCCGGCCGCACCACCCTGATCGTCGCCTCGACGAACGGCCTCGCCCTCGGCGACGGCGGTGAGATCCGCAGCGGCCTCACGCTCACGCCCTCGGTCGTCGAGGTGCCCGTGTTCGTCGCTGGCGAAGGCGCGGACGACGCCCGGCTCCCCGCGTCGCTGCGCGGCCTGCACGGCCTCGTGCTCGCCGCGGCGGGGGCGGGGAAGGCCGAGGACCCTCCCGCCGAGTCGATCGCGCGCCTGCCGGCCCGGCTCTACGGCTGGCCCGAGGCGCGGCGGCGCCCCGGTGCCGCCGAGCCCGGCGTGGACGCGCTGGTGCTCGACACGATGGCCAAGGCGCACGCGGCCGTCATGAGCGGCCGGATGGGCGACGCCGTGGCGCTGCTCGAGGAGGCGTGTCGCCGCGCGCCCGACGGCCTCGCCCCGCGGCTGGCCCTCGCCGACGCCCTGCAGGCCATCGCGGCCTCGGCCGGGGGGGGCGTCGGTGCTGGCGGCGCGCCGAACGCGCAGCTCGCCGCGGAGGCGCGGCGCCGGCTCGAGCCCGTCCTCGCCGAGATCAAGGTGCTCGCCGTCGCGTCGAACCCGACGCGCCTCGACGCGGCCCGCGCGCTCGCGGCCGCGGGGGACAACGCGGCCGCCATCGGCCTCGTGCAGGCCGTCGTTTCTGCCGAGGCCGGTTCGACCGGCACGAAGGCCGTGCCGACGGCCGGCGAGCGGCTCGCCGCGGTCGAGATCCTCTCCAGCGCCGGCGCGACCGACGCGGCCACCGAGCAGCTCGCGACGCTCGTCGAGGCCGAGCCCGAGGCGCCCGAACTGCAGGAGTGGCTCGGCGACCTGCTGCTCGGTGCCGGCAACGCGTACCGGGCGCGCGTCGCGTATGAGAAGGCCGCGGCCGTCCCGCGCGGGCGGACCGCGAACCTGCTGGCGAAGCTCGGCGACGCGCTCGCGCAGCTCGGCGAGAAGGACGCGGCGCTGAAGCAGCTCGCGGCCGCGCTCGAGATCGATCCGAGCTACCGCTACCCGCACGCGCGCGCGGCGCAGATCTTCCTCGAGAAGGGGGAGAAGGGCGCCGCGGCGGACGCGCTCGTGAAGTCGATCGGCTCGACGGGCAACGCGGTGCAGGACGCGATCAACCAGGCGCGCATCCTCGAGAAGCACGGCCTGCTCGACCAGGCCGGCGGCGTGCTGACCGAGGCGCGGCAGCAGAACCCGGGGAACCCGCTGGTCGAGGTCGCGGTCGCGCGGCTGCTCGCGGCGGCCGGCCAGCCGGACAAGGCGCGCGTGCAGCTGAAGGCGGTCACCGACGTGAAGCCGGACGTCGCGCAGGCGTGGGTCGAGCTGGCGCGGATCGAGGCCGGTGCGAAGAACGAGGCCGCGGCGATCGCGGCGCTCGACCGCGCCGAGCCGGTGGGCGGGCCGGGGATCACGGCCACCGTGCGGCAGGAGCCGGCGTTCCGGGCGTTCGGGCCGGAGAGCGCGCTGGCGCGGCGCGCGGCGGCGTTCAGCGGCAAGGCGGCCCCGAAGACGCAGGACGGCGTGCGCGAGGCGCTGCGGGAGGTGCAGCCGTGACCCCCGTTCCCGTCCTGTGGGGGCGGGGCTTCGCCCCGCCCGTGAACGCCCCATGGGGGCGGGGCTTCGCCCCGCCCGTGAACGCCCCATGGGGGCGGGGCTTCGCCCCGCCCGTGAACGCCCCGTGGGGGCGGGGCTATGCCCCGCCCGTGAACGCCCCGTGGGGGCGGGGCTATGCCCCGCCCGGCTCCCGCCGAGCGCAAGCAGGGCTGGCCGTGCTTCGCACGGCCCGGGCGGGGCACAGCCCCGCCCCCACGGCACGGGGGCGCGGCCTCCTTCTCCTGCTCGCGATGGCGCTCGCCGCCGGGGCGGGCACGGGGGCGCGGCCTCCTTCTCCTGCTCGCGATGGCGCTCGCCGCCGGGGCGGGGTGCCAGGAGAAGCGGCCGTCGGTGCTGATCCTGTCGGTGGACTCGCTGCGGGCGGACGAGATCGACCGCAAGGTGAACGGGCGCGCGGTCGCGCCGGTGCTCGATGCGTTCGCGGCGCAGGCCGTCCGCTACGACGGCGCGGTCGCCGCGGCGCCGTGGACCAGCCCGTCGATGATGTCGGTGATGACCGGGCACTCGCCGCTGGTGCACGGCGTCGAGGAGCACGACCGCGCGCTCGCGACGAGCGTCGCGACGCTCGCCGAGCGCTTCAAGGCCGCCGGCTACCGCACCGGCGCCGTCGTGCCCGCGCTGACGCTGCGGCCGGAGTACGGCTTCGGCCGCGGCTTCACGACGTACGACTACCAGCCGCTGGGCCACGACGTGGTCACGGCGCCGCAGCTCACCGGCAAGCTGCTGCACCAGCTCGACCGCGCCGCCGAGGCGAAGGACCCGTTCTTCCTCTGGATCCACCACTGGGACCCGCACTACAACTACCTGCCGCAGAGCCCCTACGACGCGCAGTACGCGGAAGGGCAGAAGCCGAAGCGCGACGACGTGCAGTGCCTCAAGTGGGTCCAGAACCCGCTGCGCCCCGAGGAGGCCACGTGGCTGCGCGGCCAGTTCCGGGGCGAGGTCGCGTTCACCGACCGGCACGTCAAGGACGTCCTCGACCGCCTGCGCGAGCTGGGGCGCGAGGACGACACGATCGTCGTGATCCTCGGCGACCACGGCGAGGCGTTCCAGGAACACGGCTGGCTGGGGCACACCGTGCGCGTGGACCAGGAGATGGTCCACGTGCCGCTGCTGATCCGCTGGCCGGCGAAGCTCGCGCCGGCGCGCATCGACGCGCCGATTTCGCTGGCGCAGGTCGGCCGCACGCTGCTGCGCCTCGCGGGGCTCGACGACGCGGGTTTCGGCGCCGAGGAGCCGCTGCCGCTCACCACGGCCGACGTGGCGCAGAAGAAGCCCGCGGCGCCGCTGACCCAGACGATGCGCATGGGCTGCTTCACCGGCCTGCAGGACGGCGCGACCAAGTACGTCCTCGAGCACCGCGCGTGCACCGAGG
>JADHED010002555.1_pt1 | contig 12414 bp, 10 predicted proteins | sample 8952041 | NCBI WGS metagenome assembly JADHED01 (sample SAMN16124423, study PRJNA663239) | bioreactor sludge metagenome | isolation source: sludge (control) | place: India:Bengaluru | collected 2018-09-08
GGTGCATACTGATTATGACCGGCAAGCATGTGTTCGTGGTATAGACGAATTAATTCCGGCGAAACCGGAAAATCGGGGAAACCCTGAGACAGATTAATGGCACCATGTTCCTGTGCCAATCCCGACATAATGGTAAAAATAGTAGTGCCTGTTTTATGTAATTTGGACTTAACGGTGCCTGGAAAATTCATAGGTATAACTGGTAGTAAAAGTAAATTTACTGCGAATTCCCGTGTAAAACCTTAACAAAGCAACGTAATAAATTTTAGTCAGTGATAATCACCTCATTAAAATGTTAACAACATCCTAATTTGGACAGTCACGAGGAAATTTTTTCCGGAAAATAAAGTGTCTTATTCCTTAAAATCATTTTCCACATCCACTACAATTCGCTCCGGCTGATTAGCCAGTTGCCAGGCAGTATTAAAAACCAGTTTAGCGATTTTAGAAGTTTTATCGAAGTCAATTTTATCGATCGTATCGGTAGGCTTGTGATAATCGTCGTGAATACCTGTGAAATAAAATATCACCGGAATTTTATTCTTCGCAAAATTGTAATGATCGGAACGATAATAGAGTTTCATTTTATCTGATGGATCATTGTATTTATAATCGAGTTCCAGATTGCAGCAAAATTTGTTTGCCTCTTCATTGATCCGATGCAGTTGCGTGCTTAATTTATCGCTTCCGATAATATAAGTGTAATCGGGATTGGAAGCATGTGCAGAATCGAGCCGGCCTATCATATCTATATTCAGATTGGCAACAGTTTTTTCGAGCGGAAACACCGGATTTTGGGTGTAAAATTCTGAACCCAATAAACCTTTTTCTTCTCCGGAAAAATTCAGGAACAAAATACTTCTTTGTGGACCTTTCCCCGCTTTTTTAGCTTGTACAAACGCTTCTGCCATAGCAAGTAAAGAAGCGGAACCGGATCCATCATCATCGGCACCATAATATATTTTATCACCACGTTTTCCCAGGTGATCGAGATGTGCAGAAATAACTATTACTTCATCCTTCAGCGAAGATCCTTCCACATAACCCAAAACATTGCGACATGATGTTTTTGAAATTTTGCTTGTGATGGAAATATCCTGATTAAGAGTCAATGCAAATGATTTTTTCTTCTTTGTAATTCGTTTTTCGTAAGAGGAAACCGTATAGCCTGCGTGTTGCAAGAAATCGTTTGCCATTTCAGGTGTGATATAGGCAACCGGAATAATTTGTTTTGCTTCTTCATCGGGTAAAGCCAGTCGACCTGAAACCAACCAGCGACTGATGCGTTCGTAGTTTTTCTTATAGTCTTTCTGAACAAAAAGCACCGCTTTCGCATTTCTGTCTTTTGCCAGTTGAATTTTTTTCTGTCTGCCAATGGCCCAGCGACTTTCTGCTCCGCTTTTCGTAAATTGTGCAGAACCATCTTTCTTCATTGGTTCACCTTCGAGGAACATGACTACTTTTCCATTGACATCAACATCACTATAATCATTCCATCCAATTGTAGAATCAACAATTCCATAACCAACAAAAACAATATCGGTTGCTTCCAGCTGAAGTTCGGCGCTGTTATCGGTGAAGAAAAAATCACCGGACTGCTTATAGCTTTTCTTGCGGGTATCGATGGTCATCATACCTGCAATCAGATTGACAAGTGGAAATTCCTGAAAGCGTGTACCATTTGCCAGAGTGGGGAGGCCTAGTTTTTCATATTGTGATGAGACATAATTCGCAGCCTTCACCATTCCCGGAGCAGCTGTTTCCCGTCCTTCGAGAGAATCGGAAGCTAACACTTCAAGATGTTGCTTTATTAATGACGGAGAAATATAATTACTGAAAAAAACAGCAGAGCTATCCTGTGCAACTGCAGTAAAAAATACAAGCAGTAATTGTATAGTGACAATTAATTTCTTCATGATAAAAAATAATTTGCGATTAAATTTTTTCAATTCTCTTTTGATGTCGACCACCTTCAAACGCTGTGTTCATGAAGGTTTCGACCATCTGCAATGCCGTTTCATGTGAAACGAATCTGGCAGGTATGCACAGAACGTTAGCATCGTTATGTTGACGTGCGAGTGCAGCAATTTCAACTGACCAGCAAAGCGCTGCGCGAATACCTTTATGTTTATTAGCGGTGATGCAAACACCATTTCCGCTTCCGCAAATTACAACACCCATTTCAACATCACCGGATTCAACCTGTGCAGCGACCTGATGAGCAAAATCGGGATAATCTACTGAATCGGCGGAATGTGTTCCAACATCAACTAAAGCAAAACCTTCGTTTGCTGTTTTGAGGGCAGTCTTGATTGATTCTTTACATTCAAAACCTGCGTGATCGGATCCAATGGCAATTGATGAAGTCGACATAATATTCTAACTTATTGGTTTAAAACTTAATATACAAAACCAGGCTTCCTGAACCGCCTGTATTTATATATCATTTTTTAGTAAATTTACTTAATTAACAAGAGATTCGAAGTTATTAACAACTACTTTTGTGGAGCATTCAAAACTACTGGAAAATAACCAATTATAAAAGTAACTTATAAACACCAAAATGGTTCATAACTATAAATGCTGGTGATAACTACTGAGATCTTTTAGTTGACAATGCCGATTGTGAAATGGCTTAGAGAAAAAAAAGTAAGATCCTAATAATAGTTGTTGAAAGTAATGGAATAAATGTGAACAATACTGTGAACATAATTCACACTAAAAACGGGTTGGAACTATTAACATTGACCGATCAACCGATCATGTTAATAAACATAAAATAGATTACCATTCAATACTATAACCTGCTAATAACTCAATAACTGTTGTTAATAAGCGTTCATAACTGAGATATCAAAGAAAAAATAAATAAACTTATACAGGATATGAACAGCTATACATTAATAACATTAAATCTTTAAAAAAATATATAATTATATAATGATGATGGAAAGTGAGATTTTGGAAGCTGTGAAAAAATTCGGATATTTGAATCAGCGAATCGATCCGGCGCTGGATTTGTTTGCGGAAATTGAAAAGTTAAAAAAAGAAAAAAATGCAATCATACTCGCCCATTACTACCAGGATGCTGATATTCAGGATATAGCCGATTACCGCGGCGATAGTCTGGGCTTAGCACAGCAAGCTGAGAAGACTACAGCCGATTTGATTGTTTTTGCCGGGGTGCATTTCATGGCTGAGACTGCCAAGTTGCTCAATCCCAATAAGAAAGTTGTATTACCCGATTTAAATGCCGGTTGTTCACTGGCCGATTCCTGTCCGCCGGAAGATTTTCGTAAATTCAAAGAAGCACATCCCAATCACATTGTAATTTCATACATCAACTGCACTGCCGGTATTAAAGCACTCAGTGATATCATTTGCACCTCTTCTAACGCGATTAAAATAGTGGAGTCGGTGCCTGCAGACCAGAAGATAATTTTTGCACCTGACAAGAACCTGGGTGCTTATATCATGAAAAAAACCGGTCGTGATATGATCTTGTGGGACGGCGCCTGCATGGTGCATGAGATTTTTTCACTCGAAAAAATTATGAAGCTGAAACATCAGCATCCGAAAGCAAAAGTAATTGCTCATCCCGAGTGTGAAGATCCTGTATTGAAGCAGGCTGATTTTATTGGAAGTACCACAGCGCTGCTGAATTATACTTCACATAATCCTGCAGATGAATTTATCGTTGTCACCGAATCAGGCATCATCCATCAGATGCAGCTGGCGAATCCACACAAGACCTTTATCCCGGCCCCACCGGAGAATAATTGTGCCTGTAACGATTGTCCGCATATGAAACTAAATACCCTCGAGAAACTTTATCTTTGTATGAAGTATGAAGTTCCGGAAGTATTGATTCCCGAAGAACTAGCGGCAGATGCATTAAGACCTTTAAAAAGAATGTTGGAAATTTCAGCGAGTCACGGCCTATGAGACTATTATTAGTTTTTGCATTTTTACTTTCATTTGGAATTGTTACTGCCCAGGAAACGGGTAGTGTAAATCCCAATGGTTTTAATATTTTTTATTATCCCAACGGTGCAAAAAGCAGTGAAGGAAATTTATTGAATGGTAAGCCCGATGGAATCTGGAAGGCCTATCATGAGAATGGCATTTTGAAATCGGAAGGAAACCGCGTGAATGGTAAATTAGAAGGTGCCTGGTCGTTTTTTAATGAAGATGGATCACCGGCAGCCATCTATAATTATGTTGGTGGCACCAAAAACGGAATTCAAAAAGAATTTTATTCCAATAAAACCATTCGTGCCGAAGAACCCATGGTGAATGGTGTGAAACAGGGCGTAGCAAAATATTATTCTGAAACCGGATATCTGATGAAAGAAGTTCCATTCGATAAAGGTGTTGAAAATGGTAATGGACGCAGTTATGATGAAGCCGGGAATGTGATTAATCTTTCTATTTATAAGAATGGTTATTTGGTGAAAGATGAAAAAATAAATCGCAAAGATAAATTCAGTTTTAAACAGGGAACATGGAAAGAATTTTATCCGGATTTTGTGGTGAAGAAAGAAGCTAATTACAAAGATGACAAGTTGGAGGGACCGGTGAAGTATTATAATCCCGAGGGACAATTCACGAAGATGGATATTTTTAAAGATGGTGAATTGGTAATAGATAAAACGGCAAATGTAAAATTAGAAATCGACCGCGATTATCATGCCGGCGGAAGAGTGAAATCATCTGTTAATATTATAGATGGAAAAAAACAAGGTGTTTATCGTGAATATGACATCAAAGGAAATATTACATCCTCAAAATTATACCGCGATAATGAAATCTATGCCGAAGGTTTAGTGGATGAGAACATGAAATATCAGGGACCTTGGAAGTTCTTTTATAAAAGTGGTAAGCTTCGTTCTGAAGGAAGTTTTAAAGATGGCAACCGCGATGGTGAATGGAAGTTCTACTATGAAAACGGTAAATTGGAGCAATCAGGAAAATACGTTTCCAACCTGCCTGATGGTGAATGGAAGTGGTACTTTATGAATGGAAAACTACTTCGTGAAGAATCGTATCTCAAAGGAAAAGAAGAAGGATACATGAAAGAATTTTCTGACACCGCAACTGTCATTGCAGAAGGAAATTATATTGAAGGACGCCGTGATGGAGCGTGGAAATTTTTCAGTGAGGCCTACACCGCACAAGGCTCATATATTGATGGATTAGAATCCGGTAACTGGAAGGGATATTTCTCAAATGGCAAATTAGCTTTTGAAGGCTCTTATTTTGAAGGAAATGAAAACGGGGAACATCGCTATTATTACGATAACGGAAAAGTCAAACAAATCCGGAATTACAAATCTGGTTTGGCCGATGGCGTATGGAAGTCGTACGATATAACCGGGGAGCTGATTTTGACAACCACCTATATAGCTGGTGAAGAAGTAAAATTTGATTAGCCGCAAATTGGCGGCAAGGCCGCTGTCATTAGCGGCACAGCCGCGTCATTAGGTCATTGAAAATAATTTCTCTCCATCGCGCCAGCGCATTTCTCCGTGTCTCCCTAACTCTGCGTTCAAAAAAATGTCATTAGCAGCAGAGCTGCTGTCATTAGCGGCTCAGCCGCGTCATTGGGTCATTGAAAATAATTTCTCCCCATCGCGCCAGCGCATTTCTCCGCGTCTCCCAAACTCTGCGTTCAAAAAAAGAAAGTCATTCGCAGCATAGCTGCTGTCATTTGCGGCATGGCCGCTGTCATTGAAGGAAGTCATAAGTCATAGGAAATAGGTCATAAGTCATATGTCATAGGGAGGGGTTGTCTGCAGAATTTATTTCATGTCTCCTAATGTTTTTTGAGCGGGATTAGATCTAGCATTTATCATCTATAATTTATCATCATAACGAAATTTCTTTCTGAGCAATAGCCTCTTAATCCTTAATCTTTAATCCTTAATCCTTAATTAATAAGTATTCCAAGTTTTTCAGCTACATTGGGTTGACATAATAAATAATTATGGACATCACTTTTTTGTATGTGCGGAACTTGTTTTATGCCTTCATTTTCATTAATATTAAAAAACAGATATCCCTGACCAGCAATCAGGCGTTCGACATTTTCACCGATTTGAGATTCCAGAATTTCAATCAGGATAGAAGGTTTACATTTTCTGATAATTCCAATAGCACCTTCTATTACCTCTGCTTCGTGTGTTTCCACATCTATTTTAATAAGATCAATTTGATTGATATTGTTTTGTTCACAAAATAAATCTAATGTAATCGTTTTAATTTTAGTTTCTATGGCATTTGCTTGTGTACTATCAAGCTTTTTATTTACTGCTACCGAGTAAGTATGCGGAGTATCGGAATCATAGATCACAGCTTCACCGCTAAAATTGGAAGCGGCTATCTCCAAACTTGTAATATTATAGTTATTGAGTTTATTATTTAAGAGCAATTTTTCATAAACTCTTTTAACAGGTTCAAAAGCATAAACCTTTGAATGTGGCTGAACACATTTGCTGATCAAAGCATACACACCAGTATTGGCACCGATATCAAAAACTACATTAGACTGTTTGCTTAATTTAATCCACAAGCCAAGTGATTCTTTTTCCCAACCACCTAATAGGCCTTGCCAAAATAGATCATTCTCAAGTTGAAATCCATGGTGCATCATGTAAAAAAATTTATCATCAACTGTTAAGGCAATTTTTCCTTTGAAATGTAAATGCTTATAAATATATTCAGGAAGTTTGAAGTTCGACTGCATAAAATGGAATAATTGTATCCTGAAAGGAAAATGAAGAATAAGTTTTTTCAGAAAAGTTTTCATAACTGTATTTTAAAATTGATTTCATACAGTTAGATATTGTTTACTAATATAAGTTGCAGAGACCTGTAATTTGAGTGATAAGCGGCAGAGCCGCAGTCATTGGGTCATTTGCGGCAGAGCCGCTGTCATTGGGTCATTTGCAGCAGAGCCGCGTCATTGGGTCATTGAAAATAATTTCTCCCCATCGCGCCAGCGCATTTCTCCGCGTCTCCCAAACTCTGCGTTCAAAAAAAGAAAGTCATTCGCAGCATAGCTGCTGTCATTTGCGGCAAGGCCGCTGTCATTAGCAGCATAGCCGCGTCATTGGGTCATTAGAGTCAGAAATTTATTTCATATCTCCTTATGTTTTTTGAGCGGGATTAGATCTAGCATTTATCATCTATAATTTATCATCATAACGGAATTTCTTTCTGAGCAGCAACACATTGTAACCTTTTGAAGTCGTTTTCAGTTAAAAACGGTGTTGTATTGAAGACTGTCGGGAACGATTATTTAATGCAATGATTATCAGCGAATTAAGACAATCATCTTAAACAAAAACCATTATGAAACGAATTTTTTCGGGAGCTGCCCTTCTGGTTATCTTGTTAAATCTGTTTACCGGACTTGCGGTAGCACAGAGTAACAGTCCGTTGGTTAAAGCTGAAAAGTTGTACAAACTTTTTGCATTCCATGAAGCTATTGAAGAGTACGAAAAAGTGCTTGCCACTGATCCTACTAACGCTGTGGCTATACGTAATATAGCTGATTGCTATCGCCAGACCAATAATTCGGAAAAAGCGGAAGTCTATTATGCTAAAGTTGTAAAACTCCCCGATTCGAAACCAATCGATAAATTGATGTATGCGCAATCGCTGATGTACAACGCGAAATACGACGATGCGAAAAAAATATTTGCGGAGTATTCAACAGTTGCATCAACCGATGAGCGTGCTAAGAATGCGATGGAAGCCATCAATAAAATGGATTCCTTTTTCCAGGATAGTTCCCGCACCAGAATTTCTAAAATATTAGTCAATTCCGATAAAGCAGATTTCTCACCTGTATTTTATCGCGAAGGAGTAGTATTTGTTTCATCGCGTGAAGCAGGTGCTAAAGACAAAATGCACACATGGACAGGAAACGCATTTCTTACCTTATATTATGCTAAAGGTAAAGAATCGAATCTTCGTTCACCGGAATTATTTATCCGTGAATTCCAGAGTAAATTTAATGATGGTCCCGTTTGCTTTAATAAAGAGGGCAATGAAATGTACCTTACCAGAAACCATGAAACGGTTTCGAATAAGGCCGATAAAATTGTTAAACTAAAAATTGTAAAATCGAAACTGGTAGAAGGCAAGTGGGATGATCCATCTGAATTTCCTTTCAACAGCCGCGAATACAATACAGCTCACGCCTGCTTAAGTGCAGATGGTAAGCGCCTCTATTTTGCATCCGATATGCCCGGTACACTGGGTGGCATGGACATCTGGTATGCCGATAAAAATGAAAGCGGCTGGGATGCTCCTGTGAATCTTGGAAATAAAGTGAATACCAAAGGAAATGAATTGTTTCCTTTTATTACAGATGATAATATCCTTTATTTTGCTTCCAACGGTTTGGTTGGAATGGGTGGTCTCGATATTTACGAAAGTACATACAAAGACGGAAAGCGCTCAGAGCCCCGTAACATGGGTTATCCTGTGAATACGCACAAAGATGATTTTGGTCTGGTGCTCAACAAAGAAGGTGAAAAGGGATATCTTGCTTCTAACCGAAATGGTGGAAAAGGTGATGATGATATTTATGCAGTTGAAATTCTGAAATCGATTGTCGTTGCCGGAAAAGTAACAGATAAGAAAACAGGTAATCCGATTGAAGGTGCCGATGTAATTCTGAAAGACAAAACCGGAAAAGAAATTGCACGAACACTGGCTAAAGCCGATGGTACCTATGAGTTTCCATTAGAATTCGATAAAGAATACACCGTACTTGCAACCAAGACCGGTTACTCTAAAGAAGAAAAACCGGTATCAACCATTAACGTTCGCACCAGCAAAATAACAGTCGATTTCCAATTAGAAAAATTAAGCTTTGCTGTTGAAGGAATCGTATCGGACCGCGAAACTACCGTACCATTACAAGGAGCGAAAGTAGTGTTGCTTAACAAAGATGGTAAAGAATTAGCCAATGCAACTACAGCAGCTGATGGTTACTACTATTTTAAACTTGAAGCAGAAAGCGAATATCGTGTAAAAGCATCTAAAGAAGGCTATTTCTCGAAGAGTGAAATGGTAAGTACCGTTGGTAAAAAAGCAGGTGTAATTAAAAAGGATCTTCCACTTGAGAAATTAATTCTGAACAAACCAATTCGTCTCGATAACATTTACTATGACCTGGCGAAATGGAATATCAGACCGGATGCAGCAAAAGAACTTGATAAGCTTGTCCAAATATTAAAAGATAATCCGACTATCGTAATCGAGTTGGGATCACACACCGATTGCAGAGCGAGTGACGCCTACAACTGGGACTTATCGGATAAACGTGCGAAGTCGGCAGCCAAATATATTGTTGAGGTTGGCGGCATCGAAAAATCGAGAATCACCGGTAAAGGATATGGTGAAACGATGCTCATTAACCGTTGTGCGAATGGCGTAAAATGCTCTGAAGCCGAACATCAGGAAAATCGACGCACTGAATTTAAAGTATTGAAGTTTTGATAAGCGTATTTAGTACGCGTTCATTATAAAGATTCCATTCCCCCCTCCCGCCTAGGCGGGATTTTTCTTTTTTTAGTTTACCCTGAAGTGAGCCACTGAAGCACGCTTCAGCGGCACTACTTCAGGGTGACCAGCGCCGCCCTGAGCGAAGTCGAAGGGTGACTAGTGACTAGTGACTAGTGACTAGTGACCAGTGACCAGTGATCAGTAATCAGTGACCAGTGATCAGTGACCAGTGATCAGTAACCAGTGATCAGTAACCAGTGATCAGTAACCAGTGATCAGTGACCAGTAATCAGTGATCAGTAATCAGTTATTTTGAATTAAATTTAAAGATTTCGTTTTTCATTTAGGATTTATTTTGTTGCTGCTCTGGTTGATAGTTTTCTTACTCAAAATGATCTTATTGAATATTGAAGAATGACATTTTTCTGAGTTCGAATAAATCTATCATTTATCATAATAACGAATTTTCCTTCTGCGCAGAATCACCAAATTTCTTAATCCTTAATCCTTAATTCTTAATCCTAAAAGGCGTGTTCCGACGCATAGTGTCCACATTCGTAGCCATTCCTATATGTACCACAGACTGCCGGTACAGGGCTATCATGATATTTATCACAACCACACCAATCGAAGTGGTCACATTTGCCATAACCTTCATGCTTAGCCTGGTCTTGATGTGCAAGAATGAGTTGTTCGGCTTCCAGTTGAAGTTTCTTTATTTCTTCACGTATTGCGTAAAATCGCTTTCTAGCGTCTTCGTAATTGAGATTTTCCATTGGTGGTAGGTTAGTTTTTAAGATTTATGATTGACAGGAAGTTACTTTTTTGGCATGCTGTGTAATTCAAAAGTAAAAAATTTGAATTACAGTACAAAATGTAGATGGGCTTTTTCTGATTGGAATATCAAATACCAGTAGTAGCGGTTTTTGGGAAAGGTTGGTAACAGCTTTTCTAATAATCCCAAAAACCTACTGAAGAAGAAACGGTTGTATTCATTTCTCCATTGATTAGTTTTTTCAAAAGTTTTAATGAATGATGGCATCCATTTTTAAGATTTGGAACTCCACCGGTTAGCCACCAGGATTCACTAACAATATTGTCAAATTCTTCTTGATTTTTAACGGCTATTTCTTTGTTTTCTACAATAATTGTCATTGCTCTAATTCTCATTTTGTGCAAATTAGTACACGTTACAAAATCATCAGAAATCTCAATTCTCTCCATTGTTTTGTCTATCAATTTCAATAATTGAGATTTACGTTCATCGGTAGTAAGAAATTCTTCGATTAGCATTGACATTCCGCTAGGAATCATAGGTAATGCTTGTAAAGCTAATCCATTCTTATACTCCATAATCCATTCTATCGAGTCAAGCTTTTGATTTTCGATTTCATTTATCAAACATAATTGCATAGCTTCAACATATGCATCCCCTACCCAAAATCCTATATCATTAACATTAATAAAACTTTCTGCCATATTCTATTTTTTTGTTTGTGGTTGAACTGATTGCTAAAGTATTTGGTGTCGCCTCCGGACCAGATGTTTAGTATTTGAATTGTTAATATAAAAATAAATAATGAATCTTATAAAAAATCCTTTTAACTAGTGCTCGAAGAAAGTTGTTAAATCGCCATAATACTTTAATTTACTACTAAACCTGTTATTATTTTTAAACATTGTTGTAGGTAGTATTTTCTTATTTTTCAAGTACTTAATCCTTTTCCATCCAGTCAAATTTTACAAGAAATGTCAATCCTAAGCCTATCAGTATTTCCCAAATCGAAACCATTTTTCCAATATTCAATTCTTTCGAACGAGGTGTAAGAAAAAGATAATCACAAGACAAAGTAGCAATTATTCCCAAAATGACAATGAGGGTGTAAGCAGTGTTTTTATTTACTATCCGATAGTATTGGTCAATTATAACGGTGAATAAAAGTGATGACAATGTTCCCAAAATCACCACACCGGTTTTTTCCGTGTAGGATTTTGTTATAAATCCAAATCCAAGACCAATAACAATACTTACAATCCATAATAGAATCATAAAAACAGGAAAGGTTGTTATTGCTATGATTTGTTTTCGAGATTTGTCAAAATGAGGAATAGTCAATGCTAGTCCAAACAGAAGACCTGGTAGTATTAAAATTGTAGCAATATGTGAAAACCAATCAATAAAAAATGTAATAATTCCTGCAATCAGAATTAGGCCAAAAGTCAGAAATTGTTTTTTAGTATTCTTATTCGACATTTTTAGTATTCTTATTTCTATTCATTTCGTCATACAATGTTTTTGCTTTCGAAACACACTGGTAGCTATGCGAAATTTGCCAGTACCAACTGTTATAAATGCTCAAATGTTGCTATTCGAGCTGTCTGGCGACGTACTCAAAACTCATGTTCGCGGGAGCATGTATTCTTTATCTAAACGTTTTAATTGTCCTTTTGCAAGTTTATGACCAAATTTATCTGCTTTTTCAAAATAATGCCTGGCCCAACGTTTTGATTTAATAACTCCGTCACCATATTTATAGCAGAGTCCTAGATTATACATTGCTTTTGCATCATTTTTGTCAGCAGCTTTTTTATACCAATAAATAGCTTTATTTACGTCCTTTTTGATGCCTTCTCCATAGAAGTATGAATAACCCAAGTCTCTTTGCGCATCAATTAATCCGGCTTTTGCAGCTTTCATGTACCAGAAAACTTTTTTCTTGTGATTTATATTTCCTAGTTCATCATGTCCGAAAAAGAAACCAACATTATACTGTGAGTCTCGATGCCCAGCTTTAGCGGCTTTAAAGTACCATTCAAATGCCTTCTGAAAATCTTTTTTTGTTCCTTTTCCATGTTCATAGCAATTTGCTAATTAAAACTGAGATCGAAAATTTA
>JADHED010002554.1_pt1 | contig 12411 bp, 10 predicted proteins | sample 8952041 | NCBI WGS metagenome assembly JADHED01 (sample SAMN16124423, study PRJNA663239) | bioreactor sludge metagenome | isolation source: sludge (control) | place: India:Bengaluru | collected 2018-09-08
CAGGGCCTCGATGACGTCGAAGACATAGTCCTCAGGGGCCGGCAGGGTGGGCTTGTGCCACCCGATGACCAGGTGGGGGTTCGCGTCGGCAACGAGCTGCACGCGCCGCTGGCCGTTCTGGGGCGGCTCTTCCGTCACGCGGCGCGCCATCGGGGCATGGGCCGGGATGGGCCCGAAATATTTTTTCACCAGCTCCAGCGTCTTGCCCGCGTGTATGTCCCCCACGATGGCGATCACCGTGTTGCCCGGGGAGTGGTACTGCTTGAAAAAAGATTCGAGGGTGTCTGGGGACAGATAGGCGATGTCCGACGGCCAGACGATGATGGGGCGGCGGTAAGGGCTTGCGGTGAAGGCCGATGCGAGGAACAGCTCCGAGAGCTTGCGGGCGGGGACGGACTCGTAGGTCTGCCTGCGTTCCTCCATGACGACATCGCGCTCCGTGTAGAACTCCCGGAGGACGGGGTTCATCATCCGGTCGGCCTCGATGCGCGCCCAGAGCTCGATGCGGTTGGACGGCAGACTGACCTTGTAGGTCGTCACGTCCTGCCCCGTCGAGGCATTGAGGTCCACAGACCCGTTTTCCGTGTAGAGCCGGTCGATCTCGTTTTCGACGACCCACTCCCTGGCCTCGCTCTGCAGTTCCTTCAACTGCTGCTCCAGGCGCCTGATCTCCGCCTCGTCGGCGCGGGCCCCCTTCATCCGCTCGCGGTCGAGCGCCGTGCCCGTCTCCCGGACCCGCTTCAGCACCCGCTCTTCTTCCTTGAAGTTTTTCGAGCCGATCGTGCGCGTGCCCTTGAACAGCATGTGCTCCAGGAGGTGGGCGGCCCCGGTCTGCCCTTCGGCCTCGTCGGCGGCCCCCACAAGATGGCGGATGTACAGGGAGACGGTGGGGCTCGTATGCCGCTCCACGAGCAGGACTTTCAGGCCGTTTTCGAGCGTGACCCGCTGGACGCGGTCTTCGAGGTTGTAGGCCGGGGACGCGGCGGGTGTGAGGGCGACGAGGAACGCCGCCGCAGCCAGGAGCGCGATGTACCGCGCGGTACGTTTTCCGGTTCGAATCATGACGGGCGCAGGGTCTCCTTCCATAATCTCCAGAATCGGAACGCCGCGTAGAGAACGCCGGTGGCGCTGATCAGGACGATGAAATTGGACGCGAAAAAGACCATGATGAATTCCACGGGGTTGTTCATGCCGTAGGCGGAAATCAGGAGGGAGATTCCCCAGACGAGAAAGAAAGCCGAAAGCACGCCGATGAGGATATCTCTGAGCCACTGAAACAGGATCATGGACCTTTGCGCCGGGCGACCGGATTCTCCGCGCAACCCCGCCGAAACGGGGTCCAGAGTCCGGTCATTATGACGAATCGAGCTGGAAAATTCAATCCCTTTCAACGGGATCCCTCGTTGACGGCGGACTCCCTCGCCCGGGTCTTCAAGGCCTGGAAGCCGACCGGCGCGATCTCGCGGTGCAGGCACGGCAACAGGGTGTTGTTCTGAAAGAGGGGCTCCCCGGCGATGTCGTACCGAGCATGTCCCAGGGCCTCGCCCCACAGGGGGGTGCCGGGGATGGGCGAGTACTCCGCGAGGATGGGCCGAGCCCCCGCGGCCGCGACCAGGTCGATGCCGGCCTCCATCTCGCGGGACGGCTGTCCCGGGAGCCCGCAGAGCAGGTAGACCCCGATGTCCCGGGATTCGTATCCAGCCTCTCGCAGGTACGCGACAGCCTGCCGGAGCTCAGCCGTCGTCACCTTGCCGCCGGTCGATTCCTGCCTGGCGGCGGAGGCGGTCTCGAAACCGAACCGGATGGTGCGAAAGCCCGTCCGGAACAGGAGCGAGGCGAGCCGCGGCGACATCTCCCGCACGTGCAGTCCGTTGGGGCAGTGAAAGCGGCACGCAAGCCCGCGCCGCAGGATGTCCTCGAGCATCGGGACCGCACGAGCAGGGCATCGTCGTAGAAGGCGAAATCGACGACGCCGTGCCGCCTGTGCCAGTGCTCGATCTCGTCGACGACACGGACGGGGTTGCGCACGCGGAACCCGTGGTTCAGCAGCGCCGAGGCGCAGTAGGTGCACCGGAAGGGACACCCGCGGGAGGTGAGGATGGGCACGGCGTCCAGTCTGCCCGCGAGCTCCAGGGCCGGGTAAGGGTAGCTGTCGAGGTCCCCGCCGTCAAAACCCAGATCGAAGGTGCCGCCGAGCAGGTCTGCAAGCACGGGCGGCAGAACCCGTTCCCCGTCGCCGGCCGAGACGCGATCGGCCCCCGAGAACGCCCGGGCATGCCCCTCGCACAGGGTGGCGTAGTTGCCGCCCAGGATGACCGGCACGCCGGGCCATGCGCCCCGGATCTCCCGGATCGCCTCGACGACGCCGGGGTACCAGTAGGTCATCATGGAACTGACCAGGACCGCGTCGGGTCTGCCGCCCGCCGCGAGGCGCTCCCGGAACCGGGCCGGCGTCATCCCGTAGCGCCGGTAGCGCTTCCGGATGAAACGCAGGGCGTCCGGTCTGGCGATCTCCTCGCTGAAAAACTTTCCCTGCCCCCACGCGCCCCTCTTCGGAGGTCTTCGTGTCTCGCCGGCCCCGCCTTCGAGGCAGTCGATCAGGTCGACGCGGTGCCCCGCCGCACGAAACAGGGCTGCCAGGGTGTAGAGACCCAGCGGCCGCACCCAGAAATCGTAGGCGGCAAAGTCGGTAATCCAGGGGTTCACGAGCAGAAAGGACCTCATGATTCCATCCGTTCACTTTGCGTGAAGGCCGATCGGCCTTCCGTTCCCTTCCGGCCTGTACCCGGCGGGCGCCCCGGAGTATAGCAGGGGAAGCCGCGTCGGGCAAGGAAGACCGGATTTTCCAGAAAAGGCTTGAAGGAAAAAATGAACCTTGCTAACATGCCGCATCGACCGACAGGGGGTCCCGAACGGCAGAAGCCTTCCGCCGCGCGGTCTTATGAAAGCCGTCATCCAGAGAGTCGAGAGCGCCTCGGTGAGCGTCGACGGGAGCGAGATCTCCCGCATCGGCGCGGGGCTGCTCGTCCTGCTCGGGGTCGAGAAGGGCGACAGCGAGAAGGATGCGGATTTTCTCCTCGACAAGATCATCCACCTGCGCATCTTCGAGGACGGCGAGGGAAAGATGAATCGCTCCCTGTCTGACGTGTCGGGCGAGCTCCTCGTCGTGTCCCAGTTCACCCTGCTGGCGGACTGCCGCAAGGGACGGAGGCCCTCCTTCACGGATGCGGCGGACCCTGCCCAGGCCACGGCGCTTTACGAATACATGCTGTCCAGGGCGAAGGAGAAGGTCGCCCGGGTCGGTGAGGGGCGGTTCCAGACGACGATGAAGGTCGAACTCGTCAACAGCGGCCCCGTGACGATCCTCCTGGACAGCCGGCGATGAGAGACGGAAACCGATGACGATCCGAGCGGAAGATCTCCCCCCCAGCTACATCCGGATAGACAGGGACGGCACCTGGCACTACAAGGGCAACGAGATGTTCCGCAAGGACATCGTGAAGCTCTTCTACGAGAACCTCAAGAGAGACGAGACGGGGCGCTACTACATCGCGCTCGAAAACGACCTGGCGTCCCTCGAGGTGGAGGACACGGCGTACGTCGTACGCGCCGTCTACCGCTCCGGCACGCCCGGGGAGGGCAACGAGCGGATCGCCGTCCTGCTCAATGACGAGACCCTGGAAGAGATCGACTGCGGAACGCTCTGCATCAACAAGGACAACGTGTTGTACTGCTCGGTCAAGCCCGGACGCCACCCGGCCCGGTTCCTGCGGCCGAGCTACTATCAGATCGCCGAAACCTTCGACTACGACGAGTCCCGGGACTCCTACTATCTCTGCCTGAACGGCACGCGGTACTACATCCGGAATCGCGACGGCGCCTGAGGCGCACCCGGAATCCCGCGCGGATCGACCCACTCTTTTGGAGGCAACCATGCTCGAAACGGAAATCAAAATGGCCCTTACCTTCGATGATTTGCTGCTCGTCCCCGCGGAATCCACGATCCTTCCCAAGGACGTGGACACGAAGACAAACCTCACGGGGAGCATCGTCATGAATATCCCCATCGTCAGTGCCGCCATGGACACCGTCACGGAGTCCCAGACCGCAATCTGCATGGCCCGGGAGGGGGGCATCGGGATCATCCACCGCAACATGAGCATCGAGCGGCAGACCCTCGAGGTGGACAAGGTCAAGAAGTCGGAGAGCGGCATGATCGTCGACCCCATCACGATCGGGCCCGACCAGAAGGTGAAGGACGCCCTCGAACTCATGAGCCGCTACAAGATCTCGGGCGTGCCGGTTGTGAAAGGCCGCAAGCTCGTGGGGATCCTGACGAACCGGGACCTTCGGTTCGAGACCAATCTCGAGCAGCCCGTGTCCAGCGTCATGACGAAGGACAAACTCGTCACGGTGTCGCAGAACATCAGCCTCGAGGATTCGAAGAAGCTCCTCCACAAGCACCGCATCGAGAAGCTGCTCGTCGTCGACGACGACTTCAGCCTCAAGGGCCTCATCACGATCAAGGACATCGAGAAGATCCAGAAGTACCCCAATGCCTGCAAGGACCAGCTCGGCCGCCTGCGGGTCGGCGGCGCCGTGGGCATCACGGACCGCGAGGCTCGGGTTCAGGCCCTCCTGGCGGCGGGATGCGACGTGATCTGCATCGACACGTCCCACGGCCACTCGAAGGGCGTCCTCGACGCGGTGAGGGACACAAAGACGAACTTCCCCCACTGCGAGGTCATCGCCGGCAACGTGGCCACCTTCGAGGGGGCCGAGGCCCTCATCAAGGCCGGCGTCGACGCCGTCAAGATCGGCGTGGGGCCGGGCTCCATCTGCACCACCCGCATCGTCGCCGGGATCGGCGTGCCCCAGATGACGGCCATCATGGATTGCGCGAAGACTTCCGCGAAATACGGGGTCCCCATCATCGCCGACGGCGGGATCAAGTACTCCGGCGACATCACGAAGGCCCTCGGGGCGGGGGCGCACTCCGTCATGATCGGGGGGCTCTTCGCCGGCACCGAGGAAAGCCCCGGCGAGACGGTCCTCTTCCAGGGCCGCAGCTACAAGGTCTACCGCGGGATGGGATCCCTCGAGGCCATGAAGGAGGGGAGCCGTGACCGCTACATGCAGGACGACATCGAAAGCGCCCTGAAACTCGTGCCCGAGGGCATCGAGGGCAGGGTGCCCTTCCGCGGTTCGCTCTCGAACAGCATCTACCAGATCATGGGCGGCCTGAAGGCCGGCATGGGGTACGTAGGAAGCCGCAGCATCGAGGAACTGAGGCAGAAGTCCCGCTTCGTGCGGATCACCCCGTCGGGTCTGCGCGAAAGCCACGTCCACGACGTGATCATCACGAAGGAAGCGCCAAACTACCGCATCGACTGATCGCGGGGAAACGATCTTTCGCCGTGCCAGAAAAGCGGGGAGCCCGAACGGCCCCGCTTTTTTCATGCCGCGACGATTGATTTTATGCGGTCCCGTAGTGTATGATGCCCCATGCTGCGCGGAAGTCGGCCCTTTCGTCAATTTACTTTTACATCAAGAACTTAGGACCTCATGAAACACGTCGATTTCGTCCATCTCCACCTCCACACCCAGTACAGCCTCCTGGACGGCACCATCCGTCTAGGCGACCTGTTCAAAAAGGCCAAGGAATACAGGATGCCCGCCGTGGCCATCACCGATCACGGCAACATGTACGGCGCCGTCGACTTCTACCAGCAGGCCTACAAGGCGGGGATCAAGCCCATCATCGGCTGCGAGCTCTACGTGGCCCCGAGGAGCCGTTTCGACAAGTCCTCCGAGGGTCCCGGCGAGACGGCGCGCCATCTTATCGTCCTGGTCAAGAACCTCCAGGGCTACCGCAACCTGATGAAACTGACCTCCACGGGCTTCCTCGAGGGCTTTTACTACCGCCCTCGGATCGACAAGGAACTCCTGGCCTCTCACAGCGAGGGGCTCATCGCCACGAGCGCCTGTCTGCACGGCGAGGTCGCCCACTGGATCCTCAAGGGGGACATGGAGAAGGCCAGGACATCGGCCCGTGAATACCGGGACATCTTCGGCGAGGGCAACTACTACCTGGAAATGATGGAGAACGGAATCCCCGAGCAGACGGTCGTAAACGAAAAATTGATGGAAATATCTAAGGAATTGTCCATCCCGCTCGTCGCGACCAATGACTGCCACTATCTCGAGCGTGCGGACCACGAGGCCCATGAGGTGCTGCTGTGCATCCAGACGGGGAAGACCATGGAAGACCCCGGGCGCATGAAGTTCGCCACGGACGCCTTCTATCTCAAATCGCCCGACGAGATGAAGCAGCTCTTCTCGTACTGCCCCGAGGCCGTAGCCAACACCCTGGTCATTGCCGAAAAGTGCAACCTCGCCCTCGATTTCAAGCAGGTCTACCTGCCGCATTTCGAGATCGGCCAGGGCAAATCCCTCGACGAGCACCTCCAGGAGATGGCAAAGGCTGGGCTCGAGAGGCTCATGCCGAAGATTATCAAGGACCAGGCCCCCGCCCTGAGGCAGAAATACGAAAAGCGGCTCGTACGGGAACTCGACATCATCAAATCCATGGGGTTCGCCGGTTACTTCCTCATCGTCTCGGATTTCATCAACTACGCGAAAAGCCGTGACATTCCCGTCGGACCCGGGCGCGGTTCCGCGGCGGGCAGCCTCGTGGCCTACGCCATCGGGATCACCGAGATCGACCCCATCCGCTACGGCCTGTTCTTCGAGCGCTTCCTGAACCCCGACCGCAAGAGCATGCCCGACATCGACACCGATTTCTGCATGGAGGGGCGTGACGAGGTCATCCGCTACGTCTCGGAGAAATACGGCAACGACCGGGTGGCGCAGATCATCACCTTCGGGAAAATGCAGGCCAAGGCCGTCATCCGCGACGTGGGCCGGGCCCTCAACATGCCCTACGGGGAAGTGGACCGCATCGCCAAGCTGGTCCCCAATGTCCTCAACATCAGCCTCGAGGAAGCCATCAAGCAGGAGCCCCGGCTCCAGGACGAGCAGAAGAAGAACGAGAAGGTCAGACGGCTGCTGGCCCTGTCGCGATCCCTGGAGGGCCTCAACCGTCACTCCTCGACCCACGCGGCCGGGGTCGTCATCTCCGACAAGCCGCTCGTCGAGCGGGTGCCCCTGTGCAAGAGCCCCAACGAAGACATCGTGACCCAGTTCTCCATGAACGACCTCTCGGCGGCGGGGCTCACCAAGTTCGACTTCCTCGGCCTCAAGACGCTGACGGTGATCCGCGACGCCCTGAAGTTCATCGAGGAGGGAAGGGGGGTCCTGCTGGACATCTCCGACATCCCGCTCGAGGACCGCAAGACCTTCCAGCTGCTCTCCAAGGCGGAGACCGACGGCGTCTTCCAGCTGGAAAGCCGGGGGATGAAGGAGATCCTCGTGGGCCTGAAGCCCGACTGCTTCGAGGACATCATCGCGCTCATCGCCCTGTACCGCCCCGGCCCCCTGAAGAGCGGCATGGTGCAGGAGTTCATCGCGCGCAAGCAGGGAAAGACGAAGAGCACATACGAGGTCCCCGCGCTCGAGCCCATCCTGAAGGAAACCTACGGGGTCATCCTCTACCAGGAACAGGTCATGCAGATCGCCAGCGCCCTGGCCAGCTACACCATGGGCGAGGCAGACACCTTTCGCAAGGCCATGAGCAAGAAGAACTCCTCGGAGATGGAGAAGGAGAAGCCCAAGTTCATGACGGGGGCACTCAAAAACAGGATCCCCGAGGCCAAGGCCAAAAAGATCTTCGACCAGATGGAGACCTTCGCAGGTTACGGGTTCAACAAGTCCCACAGCGCGGCCTACGCGATGATTTCCTACCAGACGGCCTACCTGAAGGCCCACTACCCGGTGGAATTCATGGCCGCCCTGCTGACCAGCGAAAAGGGGAACCGCGACAAGGTCATCAAGCACATCAGCGTCTGCAAGGAAATGGGGATCAACGTGCTGCCGCCCGACATCAACCAGTCGGCCCTCGACTTCAGCGTCGACGGGGGAAACATTCGCTTCGGGCTTGCGGCCGTGAAAAACGTCGGTGAGAGCGCCATAGAATCCATCATTGAATCGAGGGATAACGAAGGTCCCTTCAAGTCATTTCTCGATTTTTGCTCGCGCGTTGACCTTCGGAAGATCAACAAGCGGGTCGTGGAGAGCCTCATCAAATGCGGTGCCTTCGATTCTCTGAAATACGGCAGGCGCCAGCTCATGGAGGGATTCGAGCGCGTCATGGAGTTCGGCCAGAGGCTGCAGGATCAGAAACTCAGCAACCAGGCAGGGCTTTTCGACGGCCCCGACAGCCAGGATGCCGGATCTGCACCGTCGGAGAAGGATATTCTTCCCGCGCTGGAAGAATGGGATCACGGCGAGGTACTGCTGCATGAAAAGGAGACCCTGGGATTCTACATTACGGGGCACCCCTTGCTGCGTTATGCCGACAGGCTTAATCTGATTACCGATGCCGACTCGGAGCGCATCGCGGAGATGCGGGACAAGGACGCCGTGACCGTGGCGGGCATTGTCAGCCACAAGAGGGAGGTTCCCACCAAGAGGAAAGACACGATGGCCTACGTGACCATCGAAGACCTCAAGGGCTCCTACACGGGCATCGTGTTCGCCGATATATACCGCAATTACAGGGATTTATTGGATTCCGACGAACCGCTACTTTTCAAGGGGACCCTCGATGTCACCGAGGAGAGCAGCCGCCTGATGGTATCCGAAGTACACCGCCTGACGGAGTACAACGGGGTGAGTTTTAACTCGATCCATGTCACCTTCGACGCTGGCAGGATGGACGACAACCATCTTGAGATTCTGCGCGATATCTGCCGTCGGCATCCGGGGAAACATGACTGCTACCTTCATATCCTGCTGCCCAACCAGAGCGAAACGGTCGTTTACCTGGGCAGCTGCTCGAAAATCAACATCTCAGAACCCCTGAAAGAGGATGTAGAACGCCTCCTCGGCCCAGGAACAACCCGTTTTCACTGACAAATATTCCCCGCTGGACGGGGCCGTCTGTTTCTGGAGATACAGCGTCACCTGCCAGGTGCGACCTTGCCCCCATACGTTCGAAGGACCTATCGGGATTTTTCATCATCCCGTCAGTTGTCGCCTTTTTCCGTAAAAGTGAGCGAAACGGACCTCTATGTTCTGGCGGACTCCGACCTGAGTGAGGCTGCCATCGAGGCAGTTCTTCAATACCGCACCCAGATCGAGGAATACATACGGATCCACCCGCGGTTCAGGACATCCTTGGTTCCTGTTTCCCATGACCCGATGGCTCCAGACATTATCAAGGACATGCTTGCGGCATCCCGGGCGGCCGGTGTGGGGCCCATGGCATCCGTGGCAGGTGCGATAGCCGAGCATGTGGGACGAATACTGCTTTCAAATAGTCTTAATGTAGTGGTTGAGAACGGAGGGGATATCTACCTTGATATAAAGGACGATATCAAAATCGGTATATTCGCGGGAGAGTCGCCGCTGAGCGGGAGGATCGCCTTGAAGGTAACGGCCGCAGAGTCGCCCCTCGGAATCTGTACATCGTCCGGAACGGTAGGGCACTCTCTAAGTTTCGGCATTGCCGATGCGATCTGCATCAAATCCAGATCGGCGGCACTGGCGGATGCAGCGGCAACGGCGGCAGGGAATCTGATTAAAACGAAGGCGGATGTAAGAAAAGGACTTGCCAAGGCCATGTCCATCGAAGGAGTTCTGGGGGTGCTGATCGTAACAGGCGATACCCTGGCTGTCCAGGGAGCCATGGAGCTTACGGATTCCTAGCCTGCACCACCGGCATGCAAAGTTTACATAACATATCTTATCAGACAATTACGCCTAGGCGGCATTTCTGCTGACTACCCAGCGACCCGCCCTTAAAATCTCGCCAGGACCGATAACGAGGATCAGAACATCGCGAATCCTCAGTCAATCATTCTTTGTTTCATAAATGCGCTATTAGTCACCGATTCTATTCGTGTTCATGCATGATATACACTCACCTCGCAGCCGTACCTTTCATGCTTGCGTTATCGATACGGACAAAAATAGTATACCCAATACGGATAATTGGGATATATTCATAGAATACATCTCAAGATATTCTGAAGTATCGTATCAGATATACACTGAATATACTCTACTTGTATGGATATTTTTTATAGATTTTGAGATGAAATACTTGATATGCGGGAAAAAGACACCGGGTCTTTTTAGAGGCCTTCTTCGGAGAGCTTTTTGACCAGGTCAGTCTGCCGCGTATTGAGTTTCTTGGGTACGTCGACGAAGATGCGCACGAACTGATCGCCGCGACCGTCCCCTCTTAGATGAGGAACCCCGAAGCCTTTCATGCGGATTTTGGTATTGCTTTGCGTCCCCGGGGGAACCTTCAATCGCTTCGACGGCCCCCCCAGCGTGGGCACATCGATCGCGGCCCCGAGGCATGCCTGGGAGAAGCTGACCGTTCTCTCGACGTAGAGGTCGTCGCCGTCGCGGGTAAACAGCGGGTGCGGAAGAACCTGGATGTTCAGGTACAGATCCCCCGCCGGGCCGCCGAACGCCCCCCTCAGCCCTTTGCCGGCCAGGCGAAGCTTCTTGCCTGAGGAGATCCCGGCAGGAATCTTCACATTGACTTCCTCGTTGATGTCACCTTTCCTGAGCGACAATTTCTTTTCGGCTCCGAGAACGGATTCTTCCAACGTAATCGACAGATTGTATTCAATATCCTGGTCTTTGGGCTGTACCTGCTCCTGCTGACCGTATGTCTGCCTGCCGAATATGTCCCCGAACGGGTCCGTCCGCCTCTGCGTGTAGGCGCGCCGTTTTCCGCCTCCGCCGCCCGTCCCCCCGTACCAGGTATATTCTCCGCCGAGATTGCCGAACCCGAAGCCCCTCAGGATGTCGTTGATGTCGAAGTTGCGGAAGATGTCTTCCTGCGAGAATTTCTGCCGGAAGGCATCTGTACCGAACTCATCGTATTGTTTACGTTTTTCTGGGTCGCTGAGGACGGCGTAGGCTTCGCTGATCTCCTTGAATTTCTCTTCGGCCCGCTTCTTGTCGGTGGGATTGCGGTCGGGATGGAACTTCAGGGCAAGTTTACGGTATGCTTTCTTGACATCCTCGACGCTGGCGCCTTTCTCCAGGCCAAGCACCTTGTAGTAATCGTCGGCCATACTCTGTTGCCACACCTGCTGGATTCGATACGGTGGCTATAAAATAAGGATTGCGCCGCTGAGCGTCAATGGCCCCGAGTGGTTATCTCAGGCCGCCCGACCCAGGTCGAAGGCCTTGAGGTTCGCCTCGACGATCTTTTCGGGAAGCATCTTCACCAGGACTTTTTTCCACTCCTCCACGGCGATCTCGGGGATGAACCGGGAGATAGCGCCCAGCATGACCGTGTTGACGGCCCGGCTGTTTCCGGCTCTTGCCGCCATCTCCGGGCCTGTCACCACCTTGACGTGATCGGGCCCGAACTGGGACCGGAGGTTCTCGTAGATTCCCTTGGGGTAATCCGCCTCGCCCAGGTTCACCGAGGGCGGGTAGATCTCCTCGTCGTTGACGAGCACGAGTCCGCCCGCCTTGAGGTAATCCAGGTAACGAAGCGCCTCGAGTTTCTCGAAGGAGACAATGATGTCCACGTCCCCTTTGCGGGCCAGGGGCGAGTAGACCTTCTTTCCGTAACGGACGTGGCTGGTCACGCACCCCCCGCGCTGGGCCATGCCGTGCACTTCGCTCTTCTTGACGTCGTAGCCCTTCTCCATCATGACCTTGCAGATGATGTCGCTCGCCAGCAGGATTCCCTGTCCCCCGACACCGGCAAGCAGCAGGCTCTTTACCCTGTTTTCCATGTCCTTATCCATCCTCCCGCAGTATGGCTTCCTGTCGGCAGAGCTGTGCGCACAGCGTGCAGCCCGTGCAGAGAGTCGCGTCGATCACGGCGATTCCCTTCTGTTTTTTCCGTTCGGGCCTGGGGGGCATGCCCGCCTTCTCGAAGTCCTTCCACGAGATGGCCGGGCAGCCGCAGGTCAGGCAGACCTTGCAGCCGATGCACTTTTCCGGGTCCGTGAAGAAGTGCTTCGCCCGGGCGGCCTTTTTGCTCATCAGCAGCACGCAGGGAGACCGGGAGATGATCAGCGACGGCCCGTCCTTCTGGAGTTCGCGCTTCAGGACCTCCGTCGTGTTCTTGAAGTGCAGCGGGTCGATGACATTGACGCTGTCGACACCCAGGACCTTCCCGAGAGCCTCGAAATCGAGCTCCTTCGCCTTTTCCCCCTGGAGGGTGTAGCCCGTTGCCGGGTGTTCCTGCATGCCCGTCATCGCCGTCGTGCGGTTGTCGGCGATGATGAAGACGGCGTCGCTGCGGTTGTA
>JADHED010002556.1_pt1 | contig 12409 bp, 12 predicted proteins | sample 8952041 | NCBI WGS metagenome assembly JADHED01 (sample SAMN16124423, study PRJNA663239) | bioreactor sludge metagenome | isolation source: sludge (control) | place: India:Bengaluru | collected 2018-09-08
GATCGCAAGACCCGCAACATCCAGCTGTCGATCAAGGCCAAGGACGCCGCCGACCAGCAGGAAGCCATGGCCAGCCTGAACCAGAACACGGGCAACGCCGGTACCACCAGCCTGGGCGCCCTGCTGCGCGCCAAGCTGGACAACAACGAGTCGAAGTAAGCAAGCGGACCGTTGGGCGTCGGGCGTCGGGCGTCGAGCGTGCAGGCCTGCACGACCGGCTCTCGCGCTGAACGCTCAACCCTGAACGTTCAACGCCCATGACTCGCTCCGACCTCGTCGAAGAACTGGCTGCCCGGTTCAGCCAGCTCACCCACCGCGACGCCGAGTTCGCCGTCAAGACCATTCTGGACGCGATGAGCGACGCGCTGGTGCGGGGGCATCGTATCGAGATTCGCGGCTTTGGCAGCTTTTCGATCAACCGCCGTCCGCCGCGCATGGGTCGCAATCCGCGCTCGGGCGAGAGCGTGGCCATTCCCGAAAAGCGGGTGCCGCACTTCAAGCCGGGCAAGGCCCTGCGCGAAGCGGTGGACCGCCGCACCGCGGAAATCAACGCCGCCAGCCAGTTGGACTGATGTCGCACGCGGCATCACGTTGACAGGCTGTTTCCCTGGGCCCGCCGGTAGAATCGGGCAGGTCACCGGGGGGACCCATGAAGAAACTCTTGTGGCTGCTTAAGTGGATGCTTAAGGCAGCCATTTTTTTTACCCTGTTCGCCTTCGCGCTGAACAACCAGCAAGACGCCACCGTGCACTTTTTCTTTGGCACGCAGTGGCGCGCGCCGTTGGTGCTGGTGGTGCTGACCGCGTTCACCGCCGGTGTCGCGATCGGGGTGCTGGGCATGGTTCCGCGCTGGTGGTCGCATCGCCGGGCAGCCCCCGCAACGCCCGCCATCGCGCCGGCACCGCCTTCCACGCCACCCCGGCCGGTCGACCATGGACTTTGATCTGGTCTGGATTCTGCTCGGGCTGCCCCTGGCTTTTCTGTTGGGGTGGCTGGCGTCGCGGTTCGACCTGCGCCAGCTTCGGCTTGAAAACCGCCGCGCGCCCAAGGCCTATTTCAAGGGCCTGAACTACCTGCTGAACGAACAGCAGGACCAGGCCATCGATGCCTTCATCGAAGCCGTTCAGAACGACCCCGACACCTCCGAGCTGCATTTCGCGCTCGGCAACCTGTTCCGCCGCCGTGGCGAGTACAACCGCGCGGTGCGGGTGCACGAGCACCTGCTGTCGCGTGGCGACCTGCCCCCGGCCGACCGCGTGCGCGCCCAGCACGCGCTGGCCCTCGACTTCCTGAAGGCCGGCTTGCTGGACCGGGCCGAAGACGCGCTCAAGAAACTGGACGGCACCCCGTTTGAAAACCAGGCGCGGCTGGCCCTGCTGGCCATCTACGAGCGCTCGCGGGAATGGCCCCAGGCCGCCGAGATCGCCACCAGACTCGAAGCCTCGGGCGAGGCCAGTTTCTCCGGCCGCCTGGCCCACTACCTCTGCGAGCAGGCCGGCGCACTGCAAACCAGCGGCGATCCGGCAGGCGCCACCGTCTTGCTGGAAAAGGCCATTCACGATGCCCCGGATGCCGCCCGCCCCCGCCTGCAGTTGGCAGCCTTGCAGCGCAGCCAAGGCGGGGACACCGACGCGCTGGCCACATTGAAAGCGCTGACCGAAAGCGCCCCCGAAGCCACGCCCCTGGCGGCGGCTGGGCTGGCCGATGTGGCGCTGGCCTGCGACCAGGTGCCTGCCGTGCTGGCCTTGCTGCGCGCGCGCTACGAACAGGATCCGGCGCTCGACACGATGGAAGCCATCGTCCGGCTCGAGGCCGAAACGGACGGGGACGGGCGCGACGGCTACATCCGTCACCTTCAGCATGAACCCTCACTGATCGCCGCGGCGCGCTGGATTGCCGGCGAAAAACTTGAACACGACCAGTTCCACCCACTGGTTCAGCGGGCGCTTGATCACGCGGTCAAACCGCTGAGCCGGTACCGCTGCGCCGCCTGCGGGTTCGAAGCCAAGGACCACTTCTGGCAGTGCCCCGGCTGTCAGGCCTGGGACAGCTACCCCCCCCGGCGCGTCGAAGAATTGTGATTGCCGCCCTGGCGCCGACGCGTCAACGCGTCAACACGTCAACGGCCCGCGACCACCACACGTTGTAGGCAAGCCCGACAGAGTCGCCGGGTTTAAATGACCAAGGAGTTCGCCCCATGTTGAAGAAGATTCTGGCCTTTGTGGCCATGTTGTACGCCGCAGCCAGTTTTGCCGCAGTCGATGTGAACAAGGCCACCGCCGCCGAACTCGATGGCATCAAGGGCATTGGTCCTGCCATATCCGGCAAGATCATCGATGAGCGCAAGAAGGGCAATTTCAAAGACTGGAACGACTTCATCACGCGCGTGCAGGGCGTGGGCGAAGGCAATGCCGCCAAGTTCTCGGCCGAAGGCCTGACCGTCAATGGCGCGGGCTTCAGTGGCGCTGCCGCTACCCCGGCCAAGAAGGACGACAAAGCAGCCACAGCGAAGGAAACCAAGCCCGCCGCCAAGGCAGAAGACAAGAAGGCCGAGTCCAAGGCAGCGGCGCCCGCTGCCGCCGCCTCTGCGACGCCGGCCAAAGACGTGAAGACCGACCCGAAGGCTGAAGCCAAGGCCAAGAAGGAAGCGGACAAGAAGGCCAAGGCCGAAGAAAAAGCCAAGAAGGACGAAGAGGCCAAAGCCAAATCCGACGCCGACAAGAAAGCCAAGGACGACGCCAAAACCAAGAAGGCCGGCGATGACAAGACCAAAAAGGACGACAAGCCTGCCGCCAAGGACGAGAAGAAAGACGCCAAGGCCGACACCACCAAACCGGCTGCCAGCGCCGCCAGCGCCCCCGCCAAGAAGTAAGGCGCCACGACCTGCCGCTGACCCTGCGCTCGCGCGGGGCCAGCCTGAAGACCCGCTTGGTGCGGGTTTTTTTTCTTGCGCTCGGACGAGAGGCCCGGCGTCAACCGGCCACGGATAGCTATCGAAAAAGTAGCGTCGAACGAGGACGCCCCCCCGAATCAAACCAGCGCAATCAAATCCGTCACGCCCACATCCACGCCGGCCTGCGAAAGCAGGGTGGTGACCTGCCCGCGGTGGTGCGTCTGGTGATTGAACAGGTGCGTCAACGCCTGCCAGGCCGGGTGTTCCCGCGCCACGCCTTTGGTGTTGTGGTAGCGCATCCTTCGCTGCGCAAAGCCATCGGGCACGGAAGCCAGCCAGGCCTCGATGGCGGCATCGAGTTCGGCACGGTGGGCTCGCAGCACCGCCCAGTCGGCATGCAGTTCCGTTTCGTGTCGAGCACCCTCTGGCAGCGCCAGCAGGGCGGCGGGCAACCCTGCCTCCTCCCCTTCGGTCTGGGCCGCAAACCGGCCCAGCCACATCATGTCGCCCCACAGGATGTGGTTCAACGTGCCGTGGATCGAGCCGAAGAATGCCCCGCGTGGCGCCTTGCGCGCGCCATCGTCCAGCCGCTCGCAGGCGTCAAACAGGCGGGCATTGAACCAGGCGTTGTAGCGCGCCAGGAAGCGGTAGTTGTCGATCAGACCGTCCATCGAAAACTCCTGAATTCATAGCTGCTCGTGGCCAATCCACGATGGGAACGTCCCATATCGATCAGGATTCCTGCTCTGGAGGGCCAAATCCGCCCCCCCCTGGCGTGTGAATCTCGAACACGTCGCCCGGCGCCATCTCGGCGCTGCCGATATGGGCCAGCGTCTCGACGCGGCCATCGGCCCGCACCACGCGGTTGATGCCCGGCGCCCCACTCTGCCCGCCGGCCAGGCCGAAGGCCGGATGGACCCGCCCGTTGGACAAAATGCTGGCCGTCATCGACTCCAGAAAGCGCACGCGCCGCACCCCGCCGTCGCCCCCGCGCCAGCGCCCGGCGCCGCCGGAGCCCTGGCGGATGGCATAGCTGTCCAGGCGCACCGGAAAGCGGAACTCCAGCACCTCCGGGTCGGTCAGGCGCGAATTGGTCATGTGGGTCTGCACGACGCTGGTGCCGTCGAAACCACCGGTCAGGCGGCCCTCGGCGTCGAACACGCCACCCGCGCCGCTGCCGCCCGAGATCGTCTCGTAATACTGGTGGCGCGCGTTGCCGAAGGTGAAATTGTTCATCGTCGGCTGGCTGCCGGCCATCACGCCCAGCGCGCCGAACAGGGCGTTGGTGATGCAGGTCGAGGTTTCCACGTTGCCGGCCACCACCGAGGCCGGCGGGTTCGGGTTCAGCATGGAGCCCAGCGGGATGATGACGTGCAGCGGTTTCAGGCAACCGGCATTGAGGGGAATGTCGTCGTCCACCAGCGTTCGGAACACGTACAGCACTGCGGCCATGCACACCGCCGTGGGGGCGTTGAAGTTGTTGGTCTGCTGCGGGCTGGTGCCGGTGAAGTCGATGGTGGCGCTGCGGCTGGCCGCATCGACGCGGATCGCGACCTGGATCTGCGCACCGTTGTCCAGTGGCAGCGTGAAGGCGCCGTCCTTCAGGCGCGTGATGACGCGGCGCACCGACTCTTCAGCGTTGTCCTGCACGTGGCGCATGTAGGCCTGCACCACGTCTAGGCCGAACTGCTCCACCATCTTGCGCAGCTCCTGCACGCCTTTTTCATTGGCGGCGATCTGGGCCTTGAGGTCTGCCAGGTTTTGCTGCGGGTTGCGGCTGGGGTATTTGGCCCCCACGCTCGGCACTGGCGTGTCCTCGCTGCCCCCCGAGGGGGCGCTCGCTTGCTTGGGGCGGCCCGGCTCTGCGCTCGGTTCACCGCTGAGCAACGCGATCATCTCCGCCTCGCGCAGTACACCGCGATCCACCAGCTTGACGTTGTTGATCTGCACGCCCTCTTCCTCGATGCGCGTCGAGAACGGCGGCATCGACCCCGGCGTGGTGCCGCCGATGTCGGCATGGTGGCCTCGGCTGCCGACATAGAACATGGCCCCCACGCTCGGCACTGGCGTGTCCTCGCTGCCCCCCGAGGGGGCCTTCGCGCCTTGGGGCGACCCGGCGGCGCTCAACGCGGCGAGATCGAGGTACACCGGCGTGATGACGGTGATGTCCGGCAGGTGCGTGCCGCCGTGGTAGGGGTCGTTGAGCACGAACACATCGCCCGGCTGCATGGTGCCGGCGTTCTCCCGGATCACGGTCTTGATGCTCTCGCCCATCGAGCCCAGGTGCACCGGCATGTGCGGGGCGTTGGCGATCAGGTGGCCCTCGGCGTCGAACAGCGCGCAGCTGAAGTCCAGCCGCTCCTTGATGTTGACCGAGTACGCAGTGTTCTGCAGCTGCAGGCCCATCTGCTCGGCGATGTTCATGAACAGGTTGTTGAACACCTCCAGCAGCACCGGGTCTGCGGTGGTGCCGGCCGCGTAGCTGGCGGAGCGCGCCTGCCGGCGCTCCAGCACCAGATGGTCGCGCACGGTCAGCGTGGCTTCCCAGCCGGGTTCTACCACGGTGGTGGCATTCTTTTCGGCAATGATGGCCGGGCCGGGGACCACATCACCGGGGCGCAGGTCTTCGCGCACCACCAGTGCGGCCGACAGCCATTGGCCGTCGGAAAACATGGGCACGCCCTCTTGCACTTCCGGGCGGCTCGGCACCTCGCGCGGCGGGTGCAGCGCGTGAAGCGGCTCGGCGGGTGCGTCACCGGCCACCACGGCCTCGACCGACACCGCCTCGACCACCAGCGCCTTGCCGGTCATCAGAAAGGCGAAACGCTGCCGGTAGGCGGCTTCGAAGCCGGCGGTGATGCCCGCCAGCACGTCATGCGGCGCGGAAGCATCCGACCCCGACGGCCAGGCGACCACCAGGGCGGAATCGGTGCCCTCGTAGCGCACATGCACCCGCCGGTGGGTCGTCACGGCGCCGGTGTGGGCCTGTTGCCGGGCCAGTTCGCCCGCGGCCGCGTCCGCCAGCGCGTCGAGCCGGGCGGCGATGTCGGGCAGCGCCTCGGGCGCCAGCTTGCGCTCCACCGCCTGCTCGCGGATCACGTTCTGGTCCGCCAGGCCCATGCCGTAGGCACTCAGCACGCCGGCCAGCGGGTGCACCAGCACGCGTGTCATGCCCAACGCGTCGGCCACCAGGCAGGCATGCTGGCCGCCGGCGCCGCCAAAACACTGCAGGGTGTAGCGGGTCACGTCGTAGCCGCGCGCCACCGAAATCTTCTTGATGGCATTGGCCATCTGCTGCACCGCGATGCGGATGAAACCTTCGGCCACGTCCTCCGGCTTGCGGCCGGTCTGTGCGGCCAGCGCGGCGAATTTTTCGCGCACCACCCCGGCATCCAGCGCCTCGTTGGCGCCATGCCCGAACACCTTGGGAAACCACGCGGGCTGGATCTTGCCCAGCATCACGTTGGCATCGGTCACCGCCAGCGGGCCACCGCGCCGGTAGCTCGCGGGGCCGGGATTGGCACCCGCGCTCTGCGGGCCGACGCGAAAGCGCGCGCCGTCAAATTGCAGGATCGAGCCGCCACCGGCGGCCACGGTGTGGATGCTCATCATCGGCGCGCGCATGCGCACGCCGGCCACCTGGGTTTCGAATTCGCGCTCGAACTCGCCGGCATAGTGGCTCACATCGGTGGAGGTGCCGCCCATGTCAAAACCGATGACCTTGCTCATGCCGGCGAGCTCCGCCGTCCGGGCCATGCCGACGATGCCGCCGGCCGGGCCGGACAGGATGGCGTCCTTGCCCTGGAAGGCATGCGCGTCGGTCAGTCCGCCGGAGGACTGCATGAAGAACAGTTTCACGCCCGGCATCTCGCCGGCCACCTGCTCCACATAACGGCGCAGGATGGGTGAGAGGTAGGCATCGACCACCGTGGTGTCGCCGCGGCTGACGAATTTCATCATCGGGCTGGTCTGGTGGCTGGTGCTGACCTGGGTGAAGCCGACCTCGCGGGCGATGCGCGCCGCCGCCTGCTCGTGCGCGGTGAAGCGGTAGCCGTGCAGGAACACGATGGCCACGCTGCGCAGTCCGGCGTCAAACGCCGCCCACAGGCGCTCGCGCAGGTGGGCCTCGTCCAGCGGCTCGACCACGTCGCCATGGGCACCCACCCGCTCCAGTGCCTCGACCACGCGCTCGTACAGCAGCTCCGGCAGCACGATGCGCCGGTCGAACAGGCGCGGACGGTTCTGGTAGGCGATGCGCAGCGCGTCGCGAAAGCCGCGTGTGGTGACCAGCAGCGTGGGCTCGCCTTTGCGCTCCAGCAGCGCGTTGGTGGCCACGGTGGTGCCCATCTTCACGCATTCGACCTGCGCGGGCGTCACCGGCTCGCCCGCTTGCAGGCCCAGCAGATGGCGGATGCCGGCCACAGCCGCGTCACGGTACTGCTCGGGGTTGTCGCTGAGCAGTTTGTGTGTGACCAATGTTCCGTCAGGGCGCTTGCCGACAATGTCGGTGAAGGTGCCGCCGCGGTCGACCCAGAACTGCCAGCGGCCGGCGGCTGCGGCGGGGGATTCGAAAGAAGTCATGTCAGTCCTGATTCAGTAGCATTCACAGGCCGAAACAGATGGGTCCGTGCCGGTTCGATTGAAAAATAGTCACAGCGACGCCGCCGCGCGTGCGGCCTGGTCGTACACGCCCGAGAGCACGCGCAAGAGGCGCCCGAGCTCGCCGATGTCACGGTTCAGGCCCTCGTCGGCCTTGAGCGCATCAACCAGGCAGGCCTCGCGGATTTCGCGGTAGCGCTGCACATGGCCACGCCCGAGTTCGGTGGAGGCGTAGGTCACTTCCTTGCCGTTCTTGCTGCCGGCCACCACGCCCAGCGCCTGCAACTTCTTGAGCGAATAGTTGATCAGGTGCGTGTCTTCGACGTTCATGATGAAGCAGATGTCGGCCAGGCGCTTGTCGCGGGCGCGGTGGGTCACGTGGTGCAGCACCAGCACATCGAGGGGCGTGAGGTCCTTCAGGCCGGCCGCGCTCATGCAGTGCACGATCCAGCGGTGGAAGGCGTTGCCCGCCACGATCAGCCCGAACTCGAACTCGCTGAGTTCCGCGCTCTGCGGCGAGACCAGGTGCGCGGACGACACGATGGGCGATGATGATGCTGAACGTGGAGCCGGCGCCACGGCGACTGGAACGGTCTTTCTCGGCATGAACGCACTCCTGGTTGACGCAGCATCCGGATCCCGGCAAGCCTGTCCGGCGAACCCGCGAAACCGCCGGACGCTGTGATTTGGCACCGATATTGCAAGCCGCGAATTGTAGGTAGATCAAAAACAATTTATCAACATTTTGTTGACATCAAGGGAAAACACCGATCATCATTCACCCTTGCCACACTACAGTCTTTCCTTCGTCCATCCGCCTGAATCTGGAGCCCCTCTCATGAAACGACGCCTGTTCAACTCCACCGCCCTCGTCCTGGCTTTCAGCGCCACCGGCAGCTTTGCCCAGACCAAGTGGGATCTGCCCACGGCCTACCCGGCCACCAACTTCCACACCGAAAACATCGCTCAGTTCGCCAAGGATGTGGACACCGCGTCGGGCGGCAAACTCAAAATCACGGTGCACCCGAACGCCTCGCTGTTCAAGGCACCCGAGATCAAGCGCGCCGTGCAAGGCGGACAGGCCCAGCTCGGGGAAATCCTGCTGGTCAACTTCGAAAACGAAAACCCGATTTACGGTGCTGATGGCATCCCCTTTCTCGCCACCAGCTTCGCCGACAGCAAGAAACTGTACGAAGCCCAACGGCCCCTGCTCGACAAGCTCCTGGCCGCCCAGGGCATGAAACTGCTCTACGCCGTGCCGTGGCCACCCCAAGGCCTGTACGTCAAGAAGGAGATCGGCTCGGTGGCCGACATGCGCGGCGTGAAGTGGCGCGCCTACAGCCCAGCCACCGCCAAGATGGCCGAACTGATCGGCGCCCAGCCGGTCACCATCCAGGCGGCCGAAGTGAGCCAGGCCTTTGCCACCGGCGTCGTGGAAAGCATGATGAGCTCGGGCTCCACCGGCTACGACAGCAAGATCTACGAATCGGTCAAGTACTGGTACGACACCCAGGCCTGGCTGCCGAAGAACGCGGTGATCGTCAACCTCAAGGCGTTCAATGCGCTGGACCCGGCCACGCAAGCCGCCGTCACCAAGGCCGCCGCGGACGCGGAAGCCCGCGGCTGGAAGCTGAGCATGGAAAAGAATGACTGGTACAAGGCCGAACTGGCGAAAAAGGGCATGAAGATCCTTCCGCCCTCGACCAAGCTGTCGTCCGACCTCAAACAGGTGGGCGCCATCATGCTCGCCGATTGGGAAAAGAAGGCCGGCCCCGACGGACAGGCCCTGGTCAACGCCTACCGCAAGAAATAAGCAAGGGCTTGCATGCGCGCTTGGCTGGACAAGCTATACGACGCGGCGGCCTGGCTGGCCGCGCTGATGATGGTGGGCACGCTGGTGATGGTGGTCCTGGGCATGGTGGACCGCTACGTGCCCATCAACTTCCGGGGCACCGACATGTACGCCGGCTATTTCATGGCCGGTTCCGGCTTTCTGGCGCTGGCTCACACGCTCAGGAAGAACGAGCACATCCGCGTCACCTTGCTGCTCAACGCGGTGCCGCCCGGCACCAAACGTGCGCTGGAGATCTGGAGCCTGTGCGCGGCGGTGCTGCTGTCGGGGTTGTTCGCCTTCTACAGCGCCCGCCTGGCCTGGCAGTCGTGGGACTTCCACGACATCTCCACCGGCAACGACGCCACGCCCCTGTGGATTCCGCAGATCGGCATGGCGCTGGGCACCCTGGTACTGCTGATCGCTTTTGTCGACGAACTCGTGATGGAACTGCGCGGCCAGCGCGTGGCCGTCGCCAGTGACGAAGCCCTGCACAACGAATGAACGACAGGTAGCCCGATGAGTGACGTTGGCATCACCGCCTTGCTGGTTCTGTCGCTGTTCCTGATCCTGGGCAGCGGCGTCTGGATCGGCCTGACCCTGGCCGGCGTGGCCTGGATCGGCATGCAGCTTTTCTCCAGCCGCCCGGCCGGCGACGCGATGGCGGTGACCATCTGGGGATCGTCGTCGAGCTGGACGCTCACCGCGTTGCCGCTTTTCATCTGGATGGGGGAGATTCTGTTCCGAACCAAGCTCTCGGAAAGCATGTTCAAGGGTCTCGCGCCCTGGGTGAACTGGTTGCCCGGGCGCCTGCTGCACACCAACGTGATCGGCTGCACCATCTTTGCCGCGGTGTCAGGCTCCAGCGCCGCCACCTGTGCCACGATCGGCAAGATGACGCTGCCCGAGCTGACCGAGCGCGGCTACCCGCAGGACCAGATCATCGGTTCGCTGGCGGGCGCCGGCACGCTGGGGCTGCTGATTCCGCCCAGCATCATCATGATCGTGTACGGCGTGACCGCCGAAGTCTCGATCTCGCAGCTGTTCGTGGCCGGCGTGATTCCGGGCCTGCTGCTGGCCTCGCTGTTCAGTGGCTACCTGATCGTGTGGTCGCTGATGCATCCCGGCAAGATCCCGCCGACGCGCGAACGGTACAGCCTGGCCCAGAAACTGTACGAATCGCGCCACCTGATCCCGGTGGTGGGTCTCATCGGCGCGGTGCTGGGCAGTATTTACGCCGGCATTGCCACCGCCACCGAAGCGGCGGCGGTGGGCGTGATCGGGTCGTTCATCCTGTCGGCCGCCCAGCGGTCGCTGAGCTGGCAGACCTTCAAGGATTCACTGATGGGCGCCACCCGCCTGTACTGCATGATCGCGCTGATCCTGGCCGGCGCCTCGTTTCTCACCTTGAGCATGGGTTACATCGGCCTGCCGCGCCACTTGGCCGAGTACGTCAGCTCACTGGGACTGAGTCCCTTCATGCTGATCGTGGTGCTGTCGGCGTTCTACATCGTGTTGGGCTGCTTTCTGGACGGCATCTCGATGGTGGTGCTGACGATGGGTGTGATTCTCCCGACCGTGCAAGCCGCCGGCATCGATCTGCTGTGGTTCGGCATCTTCATCGTGATCGTGGTCGAGGCGGCGCAGATCACACCGCCCGTGGGCTTCAACCTGTTCGTGCTGCAGGGCATGACCAAGAAGGAAATCACCTACATCGCCCGGGTCACCCTGCCCTTCTTCTTCCTGATGGTGGTGATGATCCTGCTGCTGTGGTTTGCGCCGCAGCTCGTCACCTGGTTGCCGCAACAGATGGCGCGTTAAGTGGAACCGTGCCCCGCCGATTGGAATGGCTTGAACAGCCGCTGATCATCGAGCAGGCACCAGGCTTTCAACCCCGTCGCTTCTTCCACCGCCTGCCGGTACGGCGGCATGTTGGTGCATTCGAGCACCACGTCGGTCAATTCAGGTTCGCGTGCCTTCAGCGCCACCGCGGCGGCCACCACGTCGGCACGCGCCAGGGACAGATCCAGCTCGCTCTGGTTGCCCAGGATGCGGGTGGCGAATTCGCCTTTCGGGTCCACGCCCTGCACGATCACATCGCCCAGGCGCTCACGGGGCACGCCAGCGGCGCGCAGGTGTTCCTTGCCGAGTTTGCCGGCGCTGATGGTCAGCACGCCCACGCGCGTCTGGGCAGCGAGCAGCTTCGGCAGCAGCATCAGGCTGGAGGTGATGACCGGCACTTTCACGGCGGCCTGCAACTCCTTCTGCAGCAGCACCAGAAAGCCGCAGGTGGTGGTGACGGCCACCGCGCCTTCGCGTACCAGCGCCCGCACCACCGCCACGAACGCGGGTCCCACGCGCCCGGCATGCAGCCCGGCTGCCGACTGCACCACCTTGTCGGGCCAGATGCCGCGCACCACCCGGATGTTCACCGGTACCGGCCAGGTGGCCAGGTTGCCTAGATCACCCACGGGTCGCGGAAAGCGGGTGTCGAGCATCACCACGCCGAGAAACGGCGCCTGCCCGGGCGTCAGCAGCCGCTGGCTGATCTCCGACGGGCTTTGCATCACGGGTACAGTCATGGCTTCGCATTGTCCCGCCATTTCCGCCCAGCCCCATGTTGCAAGTGATCGCCATCTGTGTCGGCGCCAGCCTCGGTGCCTTGGTCCGCTGGGGTCTGGGGCTGTGGCTCAACACGTCGGCCGCTTGGATGCCCTGGGGCACATTGGCGGCCAACCTGATCGGCGGCTATCTGGTGGGCCTCTGCGTGGCCGTGTTCAACAACCTGCCCGAGCTCGACCCGGTCTGGCGGCTGGCGCTGGTCACCGGTTTCCTGGGTGCCTTGACGACGTTTTCGAGCTTCAGCGCCGAGGTGGTGGGCATGCTCCAGCTCCAACGCTATGCGCTGGCAGCGGGCACGGCCGCGCTGCACCTGTTCGGCTCGCTGATCCTGACCATTCTGGGGCTCAAGACTGCTATGTTTTTTATAGCTCGTTGAGGCCATTCGACGCTGGGAATCGGCCAATTTCATTCTGCAGATTCAAGTACAAAGTGCAACAGAACGCAGTGTAAGGGGAGTCATTTCC